>VYKR01000018.1_pt1 | contig 73306 bp, 61 predicted proteins | sample 5109561 | NCBI WGS metagenome assembly VYKR01 (sample SAMN12291799, study PRJNA351875) | freshwater metagenome | isolation source: freshwater lake | place: USA: Michigan, Ford Lake | collected 2015-08-15
TCTGACTGTGTTTGTGACGTAATTGCTCGACTCCTTGTTGGCCAACACTTGACTACACAAGGATTTTAACCTTTTTTGCCCACCTTACCCCTTCAATTTAAGCGAACGGTGAGTTAAGATTATATCCACAGTTCCTAAATTAGTCAACTCTTAAATGCTCGATTCTTTCCCAAAAATCTAGTATGTATTAAGCCAGAATGATCATCTTGTCAAAATACGCCACGGCTATCTGAAACTGCGTACACAGACCGTCCAGTCGCGTCCCCCCCCAACGGGCTAGGGTTTGGGGTATCTACCCCCAAAAGTTGGGATTGAGTGAAAAAATTAGAAATATCCCCCGATTCTAAGCTGTACTGAATTTAAACTGCTTATTGGAAATTTTAGTACAAATGCTCAAACTTCCTCTCCCTGCTCCCAACTCCGGCACTCTGGTGCATTCTTAACGAGCAATTTATAGCGTTTCCTAAGCTAGTGAGGTACACCTATTTTTCTTCCCTTTTGCCTCTTGCCTTTTGCATGAGTGCCTAAAACCCATAACTTTTGTACCTCAGCAGACTGAAAAACGCTATAGATAGTCAACAGCTTAGAATATAGTTGCTATCGGGAAATCTCAACTTATAGATTTGAAAATATGATATGCCCTCTCAAGTTAATGGGTTTCTAGCATTCAAAAGCTGACAGCTAACTGCTGACTAATAATTAGGTGTTGCTGAATAAATCTAAAAACCTTGTTGGGTAATAATTTTAGACTTTTTGTCAATCAAAAAGTGCCAGCCATTGGAGGGATCGGGGGGAAAATTTAGGGACTTTTTCCCTGAAAATTAGGTAATTTACCAGATGAAAATGGGTACAACCCTACACCCCCCCTGCCCCCACTAGAAACTTTTTCAGCAAACCCTAATTACTCAGGCACTGATACTAGATAAGTAGTTATAGAATTCTAATAACTCCTCATTAGTTAGCAGTAAACGGGACTTTTTGCCATAGGTAGAAATCAGGTATTCCCGACCTTTTTCTGTGGTCCAAGCTAATCGTTTCATCTCCACATCAATTTTAGTTTTAAGCACTGAATAATCGATTTCTTCGGGAATAACAACAACTGGTTCCGGTGCCGGGGGTTCTTCTTCAGTTAAACTCGCTTCTTCTGGCAATTCTGATAATAAGGAGTAATTATCGGTTTCCATTTCTAATAATAAAGGCTCTGGTTCCGGTAAGGGAATATCCTGAACTTGGGGTAATTCTGGTTCAATTTTAGCCGGGGGAATATCCTGAATTTGGGGTAATTCCGGTTCAATTTTAGCCGGGGGAATATCCTGAACTTGAGGTAATTCCGGTTCAATTTTAGCCGGGGGAATATCCTGAACTTGGGGTAATTCTGGTTCAATTTTAGCTTCGGGACGAGGTATTTCAGTGACTTTAGCCGTTTTAGTCGATTTTTTGGCACTAGGGACGGTTTTAGGTAAATCTTCTGGTAGAGAAATATTATTGGGGCTGATTTTTTCCACAAGCTGGAGATCGGGGGTGTTTTCAGCCTCTAAAAGCAGTAAAGCTCGTTCTCTGGCTCTATCTTCGGCGATTTCCACCGTATCTGCCGCAGCTAAACCTGTAACGACCGTTTTTCCCTCAATTTCGATGATCGCTCTCACAATATACTTGCCGTGATCGATTTGAACTAACTCGCTAATCAGGGCAACTTGGGGGTAACGTTGGCGTAACTTTTGCAACATGGTGACTTTTTCGAGTTCTTTTGTACTTATAATAAAATACTCTATCGTAATTATGGAAAAATGTAGCAAGTTCTTGCTAGGATCAAAGATTAGATAAAATTTTCAGTTCTAGGATTAGCCTTGCCCATGGTAACAAGATTCTACTAGGCTGAAGCTTCTGCCAGCAAGAAGAGCGATCGCCAAAAAGTTTGCCAGTGTTCGCTATTGGCTTATCCTAAGGAAGGATTCGATAATTCTCAAGGTAGGTTCGGGTGTTCGATGCTTGCTTAGTTTACCTTCACTGTCACCTACAGCGATCGCAATTAGCCCGATAGAGATAATCTCTCGAGTCAATGGTTTAAATCAATCCTCTCATTATATAAGTATTTAAACTTAATTGTCCACCATTCCGTCAGTGTCTTGTAAGTAAGGATTATTGTTAGATGGACTTCTCGATCGCCACACTCCTCTCTCATCTTAGTGATGATAAATTAGCTACGGGTAAACTTCTCGAAAAAAAATTAGGCTGCGAAGACGATCCCGAAAGCTGCGAAAAATTGCAAGTGATTCTCGATGCTTTGGAACGTCTGGGAATGGTTGTCAAAGAACGGGGGCGCTATCGTCGTGTGATCGAGGAAAATATCGTAGAAGCAAAGCTGCGCTGTTCCAGTAAAGAATTTTGCTTTGCTATCCAAGATATCGAAGATGCTGATGACATCTACGTCTCGAAAAATCATCTCAGTAACGCTTGGAATGGCGATCGAGTTTTAGTCAAAATCATCCGCGAGGGAACCCGTCGTCGTTCCCCAGAAGGAGAGGTGAGATTAATTCTCGAACGAGCTAATCCTTCGCTTCTAGCGCAAGTAAAACAGGAAAATGAGCAGTTTGTGGCGGTTCCCCTCGATGATCGCCTGAAATTTACGCTTAATCTCCTCGAAAATGGTCAAAATCTCCAAGAAAATATCGATCACCTCGTTCATGTTTCCGTCCTCCGTTATCCCCTAGGGGAAATGCCTCCCATCGGTAAAGTTACTCGCATTCTCGGTTCCACGGCCGAGGCCGCTGCCGACACAGATATCGTCTCCTGTAAACACGATCTACCCCATAATTTTCCGCCAGAAGCCCTTGAAATTGCCGATAATTTAGCAGATTTCTTCGATAGTGGCGAAAAAGAACAACTGCGAAATTTAACCCCACTCTTCACCTTTACCATCGAAGATGACACCCCCCTGGATTATCCCCCGATCATTGAAAATGCCTTTTCCTTAGAGAAAATCAACCAAAATCGCTGGCAAGTCGCCATTCATATCAGCGATGTCACCCGTTACATCGAACGGGGCGGATTATTGGATAAAGTTGCCAAAAAACGGGGAACAGCCGTCTATTTAGGCGAAAAAGTGCTGCCATTAGTCCCGGCTGCCCTTGCCAGTCGTTGTTCCCTGTCACCCCAAGAACAGCGCCCCGCTATTTCTATCCTCGTCACCCTCGATGATAAGGGGGAGCTAGTGGAGTACGAAATCACCCGCAGCCTCATCCAAGTGGATCAACATTTTACCTATCAACAGGTGCGCGATCTGCTCAGTGAAGAAGATAGCGAAGCTGCCCCCACCGATACCGTTGAAACCCTGAAAGATTTATTTTTCAGCGTTTGCCCCACCCTAAAATCCCAACGTCTGCAGCGGGGTAGTTTTGATATTCAATTAGACAAAATCTCTCCCTACAAAGACGAAGGACGGGGGGGGACTGTTCTCGCTTCTAATAATTTACCAGCCCGTTCTTTACTGACAGAAGTGGCGATTTTAGCCGGCAAAGTTGTCGCTGAACATTTACAGGCCTTAAAATTGCCCTGTATCTACTGTGGACAATCGGAACCGGATTGGGATGAATTGGAGGATTTACTCAAATTAGCCAATAATTTAGGGGCAGAATTAAATTTAACTGCCGAGGAGGAGATTAAACCCAATGACTATCAAAATCTCACCCGCACTTTTTCCGCTTCTTCATCGGTGAAAGTCCTCAATTATCTCCTGCAAGAAACTCTCAAATTAGTTAGATATAGCAGCCATCCTCTGCCCCATTTTGGTTTGGCCTATCCTAGCAATTATACCCACTGTCTCTCCCCCCTACAAAGATATGCCGATCTTTGGGTACAACGGGTGTTAAAACTTCTATTAACTGAGGGGAAAGATCGCCGCAGCAAAATCGTCAAAGTCGGGGTTAATTTGGGCAGTAATAGCTGTCATGGACAGATTCATTGGAATATTCTCCCAAGTCAAATTCAGGAGGAGTTAGAAGAAGAAAGCCATCTAATTGTTTCCCATCTCAATGATCGCTCAAAAATTGCTGAAGATGCCGAAAAAGACCTAGAAGGATTGAAAAAAGCCGAGAAAATGAAAGAAAAAATGGGTCAAGTTTTTCGCGGCTTAATTACTGGTGTACAATCCTATGGTTTCTTCGTGGAAATTTCCGATTTATTAGTGGAAGGGTTGGTCCATGTTTCTTCTCTCAAGGATGATTGGTACGAATATCGCGCCCGTCATAGCTGTTTGGTAGGACGAAAAAATCGCGTTGCCTATCGTCTCGGTGATGAGGTAGAAGTGGAGGTAAAAGATGTAGACTATTATCGTCAGCAAATCGATCTAGTTACGGTTAGCGGTGGCAGTTCAGCAAGTTATGACGACTTAGAAGAAGATTAATTATGAATCAACCAACCACCGAAAAAATCGGGAAAACCCGCTTTATTCTGCCCTTTTTATGCGGTATTTTTCTCTTTTTAACTGGCTGTGTCCGTTACGATGTAGGCATTAATTTTCCCCACCAACACCACGGGGAAATTATTCAACATATCACCCTCGGACAACGTTTAACCAGTCTCAGTCAAACCGAAGCCACTAAATGGTTAAATAGTATCGAACAGAGGGCAAAATTACTTAAGGGGAAAACCGCTCATATTTCCGAACGAGAAATAATTGTCACTATTCCCTTTAGTAATAGTCAGGAATTAGAGGAAAAATTCAATCAATTTTTTGATCCTAGTTCTTCCTTTAAAATCACAAATTCCCCTAATACCGATGATATAAAGTTACTGCAACTAGATTCAAAACTGGCAGTGACAGAACAAGATTGGTTCTTTTTGAACCAGAAAAACTTAAAATTAACCGTTGATTTGCGGGCTTTGGGTGTACTTTCCGAACAGGGAAATATTATCATTAGCCCCGGTTCCTTAGTTGATATCGACTTCGCTTTAAAGACTTCCTTCGCTGGTCAAAATATTGAAGATGACTCAGGATTAAATCCCTCGGTAGAACAAGTTGATAATCAGTTAATTTGGCATTTAAAACCGGGAGAAATTAACACCATTGCGGCGGCTTTTTGGGTTCCTAACTATTTAGGTATCGGCACAATAATTATTGTTTTAATAACAGTTTTTGCCTATTACTTGAAATATAAACGCTTGCCCGGTATATCCCCATCGACTTAAATTGAGAGGGCAACTAAGTAGTTAGTGTTAAAAACTGTCAGACACCCCCCTTATCAAGGGGGGATTAAGGGGGGATCCATCTTCAATTTAATTATAAACAGCTACTTATTGACCAAAATTTAATGATCAATGGGGTAAAAATTAGCCAACTCTAAAACTGATCTAAAAATTGGCCAACAATAGGGAAAATTTTGGCTAGGATCAAATCATAGTCATAATTGAGACTAGACGAGTTTCCCTTTTTTTACTTTATTACTGGCAATTACAGTTATGGTTAGCAATATTCCCTTTTCTATCCCCGAACATAGCCTCGATCGAGATTGTACCACCCTCTCCCGTCACGTCCTGCAACAATTACAAAGCTTTTCCCCCGACGCGCAGGATTTAAGCGCAATTATGAGTCGGATTGCCCTAGCGGGGAAATTAATTGCCCGTCGTCTCAGTAAAGCGGGATTAATGGCGGATGTGCTAGGTTTTACCGGAGAAACCAACGTCCAAGGGGAATCGGTCAAGAAAATGGACGTTTTTGCCAATGAAGTCTTTATCTCGGTTTTTAAACAAAGTGGTTTAGTTTGCCGTCTTGCTTCCGAGGAAATGGATAAACCCTATTATATCCCAGAAAACTGTCCCATCGGTCGCTATACCCTACTCTACGACCCGATCGATGGTTCTTCCAATGTGGATATTAACCTAAATGTGGGTTCGATTTTTGCCATCCGTCAACAGGAAGACAATGATTTAGACGGAGAAGCGCGGGATTTACTGCAAAATGGTCGTAAACAAATCGCCGCCGGCTATATCCTCTACGGACCCTCGACTATTTTAGTTTACTCGATCGGTCGCGGTGTTCATGCCTTTGTCCTTGACCCCAGTTTAGGGGAATTTATCCTTGCCCAAGAGAATATTATTATCCCCGATCACGGCCCGATTTATAGTACCAATGAGGGCAATTTTTGGCAGTGGGATGAGGCAATTCGCGACTATACTCGTTATGTTCACCGTCATGATGGTTACACGGCCCGTTACAGTGGGGCATTAGTGGGAGATATCCATCGAATTTTAATGCAGGGTGGTGTTTTTCTTTATCCGGGTACTGTTAAAAATCCCCAGGGAAAATTGCGCTTAATTTATGAAACTGCCCCCCTTGCTTTTTTAATTGAACAGGCAGGAGGTAAAGCTAGTGATGGGGTGACAAATCTTTTAGATATCGTTCCCGATAAATTACACACCCGCACACCTTTAGTGATCGGTAGTGTCGAAGATGTTAAATTAGTAGAGTCTTTTATCGCTGATCGCCGTCATCGCGATGGAGTTTAACTTATAGTTTTATTTAGCGATTAAGTAAGTAGTTATAATTAAATTGAAGATAGATTTTGCCTCTGATCCCCCCTGCCCCCCTTGATAAGGGGGGTGCCGATCCCCCCTGCCCCCCTTGATAAGGGGGGATCTGAGAACTTTTAACACCTACCTACTTAGGAAGCCAGATCTTTTCACTATTTCCTAACTGTTTTACGGTTTTATATCTAGTCTATCAGCAGTCAGCATATCCCTCGCCACTCTCACCGATATGGAAATTCAACGGGTCATCTTAAATAACATCGGGCTATTTGAAAAGCTGGAAATTTCCTTGGCACCTACAGAGCAAAACCCAAGCAACATTACTGTTTTTGTTGGTAATAACGGGGCTGGTAAAACTGCTATACTAAAAGCATTAGCAACTTCTCTTAGTTGGTTTACTGCTCGTTTACTTACAGAAAAAGGGAGTGGTAATCCTATTTCTGAAGATGCCATATTTAATACTGCTAATGCTGGCAGCATTGAAATCGAAGTCTTGGATTCCTCCAAATCATTAAACAATCCTGATCAAAGCGAGATTGACCATTATTTCAGATGGATTCTTGCAAAAAATAGAAAAGGACGTAAAGCCCAATATAATAGCAACCTTAATGACTGTACGCGCTTGGCCAATCGTTATCGTGATGCCCTCACCCATGATGACAAAACTAGCCTACCTCTAATTGCGTTTTATCCTGTCGAGCGTGTCGTACTCGATATTCCACTAAAAATTAGGACTAAGCATACCTTTTTGCAATTGGACGGTTATGATAACTCCTTAAGTCAGGGCGTTGACTTTCGTCGCTTTTTTGAATGGTTCCGAGAACGGGAAGATACCGAAAATGAATCAGGAATTCCTGAAGACGTTCTAAACCAACTAAGACCACTAGCTGAAACCAATCAAGACTTATGGCAATTGTTAAACGAACGCAATGCCTCAGCTAAAGATCGGCAATTAACAGCAGTTCGCACCGCCATTAGCCGATTTATGCCCCATCTGGATAACCTTAGAGTCCGTCGTAAACCTCGTCTCTACATGGCAGTGGACAAAAATGGTGAAACCCTCAACCTAGCCCAACTTTCACAAGGCGAAAAATCCCTAATGGCTCTTGTGGGTGATATTGCCCGCCGTCTAGCCATGCTGAACCCTGCCTTAGAAAATCCTTTAGCAGGTGATGGTATCGTTTTGATTGATGAAGTCGATTTGCATCTACATCCCTCTTGGCAACGTTGCCTCTGCGATCGCCTGACCGAAACTTTCCCAAATTGTCAGTTTGTGCTGACAACCCATTCACCTCTAGTGATCAGTGATTGTAAAAATGTTTTGATCTACACTTTAGCTAATGGCGAATTGCGACAGTTGCCCTCTCAATATGGGCAAGATGCTAATACTGTCTTATTAGATGTCATGAATACCAGCATTCGTAATGAGAAAATTGATACTGAATTGAACGATCTGTTAGATGCCATACAAGATTCAAAGCTAACCGAGGCTCAAAAATTGCTGGCAGAATTAAGTGAGGAACTACCTGCCAATCATCTCGAATTGGTCAAAGCCAAACTACTGCTCCGTAAACAAGAATTGCGTCATGGGAACCATTAGTAAAGGGGCTGAACCTTATGCGAACCATTAGTAAAGGGGCTGAACCTTGTTGTTTAACAGCTTGGAAGAGGAAGAACCCTCATGGGGCATACGATGATTTAGATAAAACAGAAGAAGGGAAAGTCGTTCGGGCAAAGATTCGAGACTATGCTCTTAATGAGCAGTTTTATCTTTGTGCCTATTGCTGCCAGCAAATCGAAGAAATTAATGCTTGCCATAATGAGCATTTAGAAGCTCAAAAGCTAAATCCTAAACGTACGCTCGACTTTTCAAATATTGTTGCTAGTTGTAATACCCCCAATCAATGCGGTGATGCACATAAATCTCAACACCTACCCCTAACTCCCCTGATGACAGAATGTGAAACAGAACTACGATTCAAAATTAGTGGACGGGTAGAAGGATTGAGCGATCGGGCAGTTGTCACGATTCGAGTTTTAAATTTGGGTGACGATGAAAAAAATAACCGTGCTTTGATCGAAAAACGGAAGCAGTTGTCTAATGCTTTATTATGGGCAAATGATATAAATCCAGATGACGGCTTAGAGGATGATGAAATATTAAATATATTAATCAGTGACCTATCACAACCTCAGCAAGATCAGATGGAACCTTTCACTCCAGTAGTAATTAATATCTTGAGAAGTTGGCTCCAGGCTTAAGAGCAACCCTCTTGATAAATCTGCTCTAAATTAAAACCTAAAACAGACAAATAACAACTCAAATGCAGCGGACGGTTAAAAGAAGTAAGGATTACCAGAATTCAAAAAAGCAATTTTAATAAAAAAAGCTTTTTTCTTTGTTGTATTCCAGGCTATTTAAGGGTTTAGACTGATTTAAGCTACTAATTTACTATAACCAGTCTAGGAGAGCCAGAAAAGTTAAGGGATGGGATTAAAAGAGTGATTGTAATTCTGGACTCTAATCAAAGAAAAATATCCCAGTCGTCGGGTTATTATTGCTACCAAAAATATCAAAGATTTCCAAAACATTACTGATTGCTCCCTCTGGCAAGATATACATTATTAAAGCGAAACCGCTTGCTTTTATTTTTTTCAATAATAATTATAGATCCAAAACAATCTATTTGCCACCCGAAAAACTCTTGATCAATTTGAACTTGATCGAGGATAATTAGAGAAAGTATCTTTGCTGGTGAAATTGAGCTTTACTTTGTCTAGGAAAAACCTGCCTTAGACAAAGTAAAGATCAGAAAATCCTACACCATGGATACTCTAACGGTCGTGCGGTGCGCCAAACCCAACGGTTAAGGTGTTACCCATTGGCTCATAATAAACGTTTACTTCTGCCATTTTTGTCTGATTAATTATAAGGTTGTAATGATTGGGTAGGAGCGAATTTTTTGGTCAACTGTAATAATGATTAAATCATTTTGGATTGCTTGACAAATTAGCAGTCTATCAAAGGGATCACGATGCAAGGGAGGTAATTTCATTAAATAGGCGATGCTTTCTTCATCAATCGTTAAACTCGCTATTTGATGGCGATCGCGTTGTTTGGGCAGATAAACTTCTGGTGATTCTGGCAAGGGAAGTTTACCTAATTGATATTTAATAATGGCTTCCCAGATGGAGGCTACACTTAAATATACGCTATTTTTAGCGTCTTTAATGGCATCACAAAAATCTTGTGAAAGTTGAGGATCTCCATTAAGAAACCAGAGAAAGATATGAGTATCGAGTAAAAGTCGCATGATTTTTATAAAGGGTTTTCAAAGTCCTGTAAGATTTCATCGGGTAAGGTATCGTCAAAGTCAGCAGGAACGGTAAATTCTCCTTGACAGAGGGCGTAGGGTCTAGGCGTTTTTGGCTCTTTTTGTTGATTCCTTCTGGCTTGGGTAAATAATAAAAAGTCAAGCAGTTCTTCAACAATTTCTTCGGAGATTTGAGATATTTCTTGGATCAGTCTTTCTCTAGTTGTCATTAGGTTTGCTCCTTTTAAGGTTGAATATTTAAGATTTGACGTTGTTGATTATTACGGCGATCGAGTTCTTGCTTAAGGGTTTCTTTTGTTATCGTTGGCATTCAATTTTTCTTGGCGGTCTAATTGCGGGAAATAGCTCTTATAACAGTATAGCTATTGGTTTGGTGGTTTTGGTCGTTTACATAGGGTTTTCTGAATAATGGTAAAACCCTTTTAAAATAAGGCTTTTGACCTGTTAAAATCCGATGTTAGTGCCAGACAATCGGATTGGGACTCTCAAAAACCTTTTGAAAAATCTGGGAACGAGACGCATTCATTCCTTTAAGTGTGTCAATCTATTCTAGGGCTACAGAATTGGCTCCTTTATAAGCTTGGTTAAAGGCTACAAACACAGTTGAAAAAACTGCGATTGCCACCTTCATACCAAACAAGCGAAACCGCTTGCTTTTATTTTTTTCAATAATAATTATAGATCCAAAACAATCTATTTGCCACCCGAAAAATTCTTGATCAATAGGACTCGATCGAGGATAATTAGAAAAAGTATTTTGACTCATAACCAAATCTAATCAAGAAGCCCAGTGACGATTCCCCTGCTAGAGTTGTTTGTATTCGCCACCGTTTTGTGCGGATTTTTAGGAACATTCCTGAAAAAAAACTTAATCATGAAGATTATCGCCATGGATGTCATGAGTACCGGCGTTATCGCCTACTATGTAGTGATTTCTTCCCGTGACGGTTTATTTACTCCCATCCTCGGTACAGTTAAACAGCAAAATTACGCCGATCCTGTACCCCAAGCAGTGATTTTAACAGCGATCGTCATCGGTTTTTCGATTCAGGCGTTAATGCTGGTGGGAGTGATGAAATTAGCCAAAGATAACCCCACCCTCGACAGCAGTGAAATAGAAAAAAATAACACACCATGAATACTTTAACGATCGCTTGGATAAGTTTACCCTTTTTGATCGGCTTTATCATCTATTTATTGCCGCGATTAGACAAATATCTGGCTCTCGCCGCCAATATTATCTCTCTCGCCTATTCTCTCCTTCTATTTAGCCAATCCTCCCCCATAACCCTTAACCTACTGGATAATTATGGCGTGAAACTGGTAGCCGATCAGTTAAGTGCCTATTTTATCCTCACCAATGCCCTGGTGACCATGGCGGTGATCTTTTATAACTGGGAAAGTAGCAAAACCGCCTTTTTTTACGCCCAAGCTATCATTCTCCACGGCAGCATTAATTCTGTCTTCGTCTGTGAAGATTTTATTAGCGTTTACGTTGCCCTAGAAGTAATTAGTATTGCCGCTTTTCTGGTGATTGCCTATCCTCGCAGCGATCGCTCTCTCTGGGTTGCCCTGCGTTATCTGTTTATCAGCAATGTGGCGATGTTATTTTACCTTATTGGCGCAGTTTTAGTCTATAAAGCCAATAATTCCTTTGCTTTTGCTGGTTTAAAGGGCGCACCTCCCGAAGCCTTGGCTTTAATCTTCATGGGATTATTAGTCAAAGGGGGAATCTTTGTCTCGGGATTATGGCTACCGATGACACACTCGGAATCGGAAACCTCCGTCTCGGCGCTGATGTCGGGGGTGGTGGTAAAAGCTGGCATTTTTCCCCTCCTGCGCTGTGCTTTAATCCTAGAGGATTTGGATGGACTAATTCGGCTTTTGGGGGTGCTAACGGCGATTTTTGGCGTATCCTACGCAGTGTTTGAAAAGGATAGCAAGCGGATGTTAGCCTTCCATACTATTTCCCAATTAGGTTTTATTTTAGCCGCCCCAGTAGTCAGTGGTTTTTATACCCTTACCCACGGTTTAGTTAAATCTTGCCTATTTCTGTTAGCGGGAGTTTTACCCAGTCGCAATTTTAAAGAATTACAGCAACAATCGATCCCTAATTCCCTCTGGATTGCCCTAGTGGTTGCTAGTTTTTCTATCTCTGGATTCCCCCTATTATCCGGTTTTGGCGCAAAAGCGTTAACGATGAAAAATTTAGTCCCTTGGCAAGAAATTATGATCAATCTTGTGGCGGTGGGGACGGCGATTTCCTTTGCTAAATTTATCTTTTTACCCCACGCGGGTGGCGAAAGTAAACAGAAGCTAACTATCGGTTTCTGGATAGCAATAATTCTACTCCTTGCCGCCCTATTTTTATCTAATGCTGTCTATGTTGAAGCTTATAATCTCCCCAATATTATCAAAGCTTTAGCCGTCATCGGTGCTGGGTGGTGGTTATATCTGGGAGTTTTCAAAAAGTTATCCCTAAAATTATCGCGGGCATGGGAACAATTTGATAATCTCGTCGGGATGATGAGTATAATGTTAGTTCTATTGTTTTGGATGGTTTTAGCATGATTGGACATATAATTCTGCGTTTAACTATGTGGTTTTTGCTGACTGCTAATTTTACCCCCGCTAATATTATGATCGGGGTGGCTATTGCTTTTCTTTTACCCCGTAATTTCGCCTCTAGCGAAACTTTAGGCGATTGGTTAAAGGTAATAATTAAAGTTTTGCTGGCTATTCCCCAAGCTTATAAGGAAGCCTTTGAAATTATCTTTCGTCCCCACAAGGAAGAAGAAATTATTTTCGAGAGAATGTCGGGTAAACGTTCACCCAGATTAGCTTTTTGGGATATATTTCTCATTACCTTTACCCCGAAAACTATCGTCACCGAATACAAGGAAAATGAGGGTTATGAAGTTCATGTAATTAAACGGAGTCAACAGGGATGAATATTGTTCTCATTGCCATGATTGTCGCCCTATTAATTCCCCTTTATGAAGTGGCAAAAAATGATGACATCTGGCAAAAAATGGCCGCCTTTGCCAGTGCTTCCAGTAAATCATCGATTATTATTCTAGTGGTGTCAGTTCTGCGGGATGATTGGATGATTGGAGTGGTAGCAGTGATTATTCTCAGTGTCGGTAATGCCGGCTTTATGTTATTAGCACAAATTCTTAAACGACTGAACGAATCATGATTGACATTTTCAGTTATATCTGCATCACTATCGGAGTTTTTTTCTGGTTTTGGGGAACGGCGCATCTTTTAGACAAGCGCTCGGTATTATATAAATTACACGGTCTATCTGTCGCTGATACTTTGGGTTCCATGGCGATTATTTTCGGGCTACTTTTGAAAGTTCCCCACAATTGGCCTTTATTATTATTGGCAATAATTTCCCTAGCAATTTGGAACACCATGTTAGGCTACGTTTTAGCTTATACTTCTAGCGATCGAGAGTAAAATTAAAGATGAATGAAAGTTATCTCTATGTTATTGTTGCCCTCTTGCCTTTAACTGCGGCGATGGTGATGTTACAATCTAATCCCTACCAAGCTTTAGTAATTCGCGGGGTTTTAGGGGCAATAGCCGCTTTAGTTTATGCTTTATTAGGGGCGGCAGATGTATCTTTAACCGAAGCTTTGATGGGAACCATGTTAGCTGTAACTCTCTACGCAGTGGCGATTCGTTCCTCTTTAGTGATGCGTTTAGGAGTAATTGCCGAGGAAACCGATACAGTTTTAGAACAGTTAAAAACTCAACTACAAACGGTTTTAAGTAAACGTTTTATGCGTTTAGAATTAGTTGCCTATAGTGATAAACAAGCTTTGCAACAGGCACTTATGGATAAGGATGTTCATGCCGTCTGTATCCGTCAAGACAATCCAGAAACCATCCCCTACGAAACCACAATTAGATTACCCTATCTCTACGATATTTTTAAAAATGAATTAACGGCAGCAAACACGATTTTAACCTGTATTGAAACCCCAAAATTAGAGGAGAAACACTAATGAAATGGATTTATACTCTAGCCGCCATTGCCTTCGCTGTCAAAATGGTAATTATTCCCAATACTGCTTCCTCTATATCATCCTTAGAAATTGTTGAATCCCTAGTGCGCGACGGTGGTGTTCCTAATGCGGTTTCGGTGGTTATTTTTCGTAATCGTCTCTACGATACCATCTATGAAGTGGTTGTTTTTACTATTGCGATTATGGGGGCAAATTTTCTTTTAGCCACTGAAAAACCCGCCAGTAAAATCCATCAATTTACTGACCAACCTTCAATTATTTTAGCCCGTTTAGGGTCAACAATTGCCGCTTTAGTGGGCATTGAATTAGCTATCCGCGGCCATTTAAGTCCGGGGGGAGGTTTTGCCGCCGGAGTCGCCGGAGGTACGGCAATTGGTTTAATAGCAATTACCTCGTCTCCCGAATGGATGCAAGCAATTTATCGCCGTTGGCAAGCGGCAACATGGGAGAAAATTTCCGTCTTAGTTTTTATTGTTTTAGCCGCCATTACTCTCTCAGGATTTGAGTTACCCCACGGGGAATTAGGGGCGCTATTTAGTGGCGGCATTTTACCGATACTAAACATTTTAGTCGCCGTTAAAGTAGCTTTAGGTTCCTGGGCAGTAATCCTCGTTTTTATCCGCTATCGCGGTTTATTGTGAAGCGTAGATGGACAAATAGAAAAAAGAACGTAGGTTGGGTTGAAGCATGAAACCCAACGCCCGCTCATGTTACGCTACCGCTAACCCATCCTACAAATAATTGTGCCTCCCTACTTAATATCTATATTTATGGCTGTAGGTCAAAACTGAGGATTAAACCATAATCATAACATGACTTGATGGTTGAAAAAATGCTATAGTAATTTTGTTGCCCTCCTCAAGAATCAATAGGCATCTAATGATTCTGCTAAAAGAACTCCCGAGGTAAAAATTATGGTTAACGTTATTCGCGGTTCTTCAGCTAAACCTGTATCTTCTCAAAGATTAGCTAAATATTTTGAGGAAAGAACAGATCTAGAGGGAACATTGTATATCGGCTATCCTATTATTGGAACTCCCCAAGGAGGATATCAAATTGATGCTCTATTAGTCTCTCGTCAGCCAGGGATTATTATTTTTAATATTGATGAAGGAAAAAACTACGACTTGGATATTGAAGGCACTCAAGACGAGAGCATAACCAAGTTAGAAGCAAAACTGCTGTCTTATAAAGAGCTTGTTCAAAAAAGAAAGCTAATGGTTAACATTTCTGTTGCCACCTATGCACCGATTTGGAATAATTATCCAGAAGGAATTAACCTAGAGGAATATCCTGTTCTTATTAAAGATAAAGATCTTGATGATTTTATCGAGAAATATCAAGGCAATGATTCTGAATATTTCGAGAAAGTCAACTCAGTTATACAAGCTGTTACAACCATTAGAAAAAAAGACGCTCGCAATTATGTCGTTAAACCGGATTCTAGGGGAGCAAAGTTAAAAAACTTAGAAGATTCTATCGCTAATCTTGATGAAACTCAAAATAAGGCTGTTTTAGAAACGACTAAAGGTGTACAAAGAATTAGAGGTTTAGCTGGTTCGGGAAAAACAATTGTCTTAGCGCTGAAAGTAGCTTATCTTCATGCAACTCATCCCGATTGGAATATTGCTGTTACCTTCTATACACGCTCGTTAAAGGATCAATACAAAGATTTAATTACTCGGTTTAGTTATGAGCATAAAAATTCCGAACCAGACTGGGAAAAAGTAAAAATTATTCATGCTTGGGGAAGTCCTAAGATAGAAGGAATTTATTATGAGCTATGTAAACGACATAATATTGAATATTTAGATTTTAGTCAAGCAGACAACCTAACATATTCGGATGAAGAACCTTTTGACTTTGCCTGTCAAAAAGCCTTGCGAGAGATTAAAAAATTTCATCAATATTATGATCTTATTTTAATTGATGAAGCCCAAGATTTTCCTCAAGACTTCTTAAGACTCTGCTATGAAATCTTGAAAGATGATAAACGTTTAGTTTATGCCTATGATGAGTTGCAAAGCTTAAATAGTAAAGTCATGGATTCTCCCGAAGTTATTTTTGGAAATGATAACCATGGTAATCCTAGAGTTAAATTGGAGAATTTACCCAGCGAACCCCAACAAGATGTGGTTTTAAATACTTGTTACAGAAATTCTCGTCCTATTCTTTCCTCTGCTCATGCTCTAGGTTTTGGAGTTTATTATCCAAAGGGAATAATTCAAATATTTGATAATCCTCAATTATGGCAAGATATTGGTTATGAGGTTGAAGAAGGAGAATTAAAATCAGGAGAATTTGTTAAACTGATTAGAACCCCCAAAACCAGTCCTAAATTCCTTGAAGAACATTCTTCTATCGATGATATTATTAACTTTAAATCTTTCGATAACAATCAGGAGCAATTTGAATGGCTAGTAGAACAAATTGAAAAGAATCTCAACGAAGATGAATTAAGATGCCAAGATATTATGGTTATCCATCCAATACCTAAAAATGCTCGCAACGTTTTTGGAGAAGCTAGACAAATGTTATTTACAAAAAATATTAATTCTCATTTAGCAGGCAGCACATCTTCTCCCGATGAGTTTTTTCAAGAAAACTCGATTGCTTTTACACAGATTTATCGTGCAAAAGGCAATGAAGCGGCAATGGTTTATTTCATTAACGCTCAAGAATGTTTATCCGGTTCACAAATTGCTAGTAACCGCAATATTTTATTTACAGCGATGACTAGAAGTAAAGCTTGGTTAAGAGTTATTGGTTATGGAGCAAATATGCAAGCTTTAGAGAGGGAATTTCAGGAAATTAAATCGAGAAATTTTGCTCTTGAGTTTACCTATCCAACCCCCGAAGAACTTCAACAAATGAAGAAGGTTTATCAAGATACTCTTAATACCAAGAGAGATAAAAATGACAGGGAAAAGCAAGAATTAATTGCCAAGTTAAAAAGTATAGAATTTTCATCAGATGAAAAAAACGAAATTATCAAAATATTCCAAGAATAGTTAAGAAATGCTTAATGTTCAGAATATCTTTAAAGATGTTGAAAATTTAACGGCTAAATTGATAGAAGTAGGATTATCAAGTCAGCAGAACTTTCCGACTTTGAATAAATTGAGTCAAAATATTTCTGAGATTAGCTATGCCAATAGTTACGACTTATCCATTGCCCTAAAAAATGTTGCCTATCAAGATATTTATGATGAGCTTGATCGCGGTAAGAATTATAATATTAAAATGATTGATGGAGCCTTGATTCAATTACTTTATCGCTTCCGAAGCTCTCAACTACTATCCCACAGATTAGCTTTCTTCTCCTCCCCTTATTTAGAATCTTTTCAAAATGAGCCAGAACTATATGAAGAAGATGAGATATTTGCCGATATTATCGCCAAAAATATTGTAGCTGTACCGATTAGATTTGATTACGATCCTGATAATTTTCAAGAGATTCATCACCCCAAATGTCATCTCACCCTAGTACAATTCAAAAACTGCCGAATTCCAGTGTCCTCCCCTTTAACACCCAGTATATTTATTGCTTTTATCCTTCGTAACTTTTACAATACAGCCTATCATCTATATTCCGAGCAGATCAATTTTAACAATCAGCGATTTCCAGAAACCATAACTGAAATAGAAACAAATATACTACATTTTGCTATTAAATCTCCCTCTCTATAGTCCCTATCGGATTTACCCTCATACAGTTCAGCAAAACCTCGAAATTTTTTCTCAAAAAAGCTTGACAAAATCCCTCAACTTGACTTATACTTTCTAGTATAGTGGGAATCCGTGCCTGCCTGCGAACAGCTATTTTTTCAAAGAATAAGGAGTCAGGGGAAATAAAGACTCCTTAGCCAAGACAGTTTATTTGTGGAATTGGTGGAGTAGGTTGCGAAATTCCTGAAAACTAATCAGATTATTGCAACCTGTATCGGCCTGCTGTAACATAGCTTCGATTTCCTTGTCTGTCACCCTCGGTTCGATCACCTGAAGACAAGCTTTTAACTCCTCAAGGCTAATTTGTCCCGAACCATCACTATCGAATAGCTGGAATCTTTCTAATAAAATTCTTTCCTGTTGATCAAGATCGCTCTCACTACTAAAAGATAGACGATCGAAGACCTGAAAAGCGCGGGCGATATTCTGCCATAATTGATGGGCCAGAGGACGATGGAGAATCGTTTCCTCCTCCTGACCAGTAACTCCGTACTGGCGACGCAAAGACTCGACAGTTTCGGTTTCTGCGGCCGGCAATTCCGTCAATAAATGCTCGATCGCCTCCCTGGAACTCTTACCGGTTAACACTTCCAGCAATTCCGACCCCACCTGGCGATCGGGGTCTTTTTTCCAAGTCACCAACAAACTTTCTAACAAAGCATCGCGATAACTCTGCAAACGTAACCAATCCTCGCGACTATACTGCTTTTCCGGGTCGAGAAGTTCGGCCGATTCCACACCCAACTCTGTTAGAATTGCCTGATGTTCTGCCTCGGTAATCGTCAACTCTAAGCGCATTTGTTGCAGGATTTCGAGGCTGTGGCCGAAGTCAGTATATCCCTGCTCCAAAGCCTCTTTTAACACGGCTTTATAGGCTTTTAAACACTTCTGGTGGGTGAAATCCGGCAGTATCTTGGCCAACACATACACCTCATCCGCATCCAAAGTTTCCAGCGATCGCCGATCAAGATATTTAGCTGTATCGAGACCCAGTTTACCCAACTGTTTACGCAATCTTCCCGCTAGTCCTTCCCGTTGGTAACGGCCCGGCTCCCTTGTCCAAGTGCGATATAACCATAAACTACTCAAAACAGCCGGTAAAATATCAGCGAAATAATACCAAAATTTTGGCAAAAGATTAATAAAAGGACGACCAGCGAAAATAAAGAAGAAATTGAAAATCAGAAAAGTTCCGACAGTAAAGACGCGGTGACGGATAATTTCTGTAGTTAAAGGCGACTTTTTGCGAATTCTATCGACTTTGTAGGCATTTTCAACTTTTTTACCGAGAAAGTAACCCAAAAAAGTGCAGATTGCCAAAGTTAAGGGGACAGCTACCAGCTTCGGAATCGCAATTGCCTGACCAGCAAGATAAAAACCCGGTTTAAAGAGGGATTCTAGCTGATTTTCGTCGTGCGCCCAAGCTCCAGAGAAATAATAGTCCCAATTGCCAGCATAGAGATAATAATAGATAACATAGCCAAAAACTAAGCCAAAATAACCGTAATAAAGCCATTGGCGATCGCTTTTAGTAATCCCGTCCCAATAGGCTCTTTCCGCATCGATATCGATACAGGGACTCTGACAGGCAACACAGGCACTTTGTTCGCTACCATCTTCATGGACAATGCGACACATAGATTGAGTAATCCCACCGCGACTGTCTTCATGAGCGGTGCTATTCAGTAAACCCCTCGGTTCACAGTAAATCCTTTCCACTGGACTCATGGGACAGAAGTAGTTACACCAAGATTTGCCCCCATACCAATAACCCACAAAGATGGCCGCTAGAATAGTAAAGATTAAAAAGCTACCCAAGACTAAGCGATCGGAATTATCAAAAAGAATCCGTCCGCATAAACCCAAAAATAACAGACTTAATTGTAGATAGAGATAATTCCGAGCTAACCAAGAGTTTTTCGGCACTTTATAGATTTCAGAGCGGACTTTCCCCGATTTATCGGTCTGTTTTTTCTGACGCTGTTTACCCAAAGCGCGTGGTATTTGAGAAAGAAAGGATAAAGGACAGATACGCCGCCAGAGTTCGTGACCGAATACTAATAAGATAAAAATGCTACTAGGAACCACTATTCCCCAAAAAATCGGCGCACCTAACTGATAGGAGGATTGGGGTAGGCAAACTCCCTGCACTTTAAGGCACACATCGGGATCAACTCTCAGGGGACTAGAAAGATTATTAGAATCGGTTAATTTTGCCGAAATAGGGTCAAAAAACAGAGAAAATATCAGAATTAACCAAGCGATGGTCACAACCCATCGCAGATAGTGCATCGAGCGTTCGGGAATTTGTGCAAACATATACATAAATCTGAGTCAAGCGGCTTTGCTAAAATAATATCCAAGTTTCCAATCGAGCGTTCGGGAATTTGTGCAAGAATAAATCTGAGTGGTGACCTAAAAGCGACTTTTAAGGGAGATAGCAGTCTAATCATCGAAATCTCAAGCTTTGCCTTTAATAGCGGCGAAAAACTGTCCTTTTTGATAGACTAATCTTCCCGTTTTCTACTACCGAGGAAATTCCCTTTCCGGCAGCAGAATGCGGCCTTGACAAATTAACAGTGATCCGGTAGATGTAGGAAAATTGTCTTAGAATATTATCTACGCTGCTACTATCACTAAACTAGAACATTAAAGAGCGCATTAGCTTAATCCTTCTCAAAAGTTTAAATTCTATGGCTGAAAGCTTGAACCATAAATCAGAAAAACCTTCTCCCCCTCCCGTACCCCAAGAAAATCCTTGGCTAGAAGCAGTTAAAACCATTGTCACGGCTGGAATTTTGGCCTTTGGCATCCGCACTTTTGTGGCCGAGGCCCGTTATATTCCCTCTTCTTCCATGGAACCCACTCTCCAGATTAACGATCGCCTAATTATCGAGAAAGTTAGCTATCATTTTCATAAGCCAGAACGGGGTGATATAGTGGTTTTTAGTCCGACAGCCGCTCTGAAAGCCCAAAATTTTCACGATGCTTTTATTAAACGGGTGATTGGACTGCCGGGGGATAAGGTGGAAGTCAAAAACGGTTTAGTTTACGTCAACGGTAAAGTTTTAGCGGAAAACTATATCGCCGAAGAACCTAATTATGCTTTCGGACCGGTGACAGTTCCCCCCGATCAATATCTGGTTTTGGGCGATAATCGCAATAATAGTTATGATTCCCACGCTTGGGGCTTCGTTCCTCGGGAAAACTTAATCGGTCGCGCCGTGGTGCGTTTTTGGCCCTTCAATCGTCTGGGAGGACTTGACAACCCCGACGCTGCCACAAATCGGAATTAATGTCAAGAAAATTTAGTCATTTTCAATAAATTCTAGACATTCTCGACCGGTGAAAGTCTCCACTGGTCTAATATTGGTCTTCTCAATCCCGATCGAAATGACTAGAGATTTTTCAGTATTATGAGGTACAGTAACTAATATCAGTTATCAGTTTTTTAGCCATCAGCTTGTTTCTCCCTCTTCCCTAAAACTGGAGACTTTGTATCTGACCAGTATCAGAATTGCGACAATATTTGGAAAATTGTTTTAATTCTAGTTTTCTATAAATCTAAATTTTCAATATTGCTTTGGGCCATAGACAAATAATCAAGATCCAGTGGATCACTGTCAACATAATCTTTTGCGGTCATAATGATGAATAGAATCTTTTGACACTCCCCGCTCTAAAGAGACGGGGATTCTTGGTTCACAGAGATTACTTGCTTAGACAGAATTGCTTCTGAAAAAGTAGAGGTATTCTCTCCCCAAGCGTTTATTGGATCGAGCCCAAAGGTTCCGGTATGCCCTACCGTACTTAGTCCCCTTTTAAGGATGTTGATTGCGGCGTTTTCATCCCTATCCAAAACACATCCACATTTGCACTGATGGGTTCTAGTCGATAAAGATTTTTTGACAGTTTCACCACAGTTTGAACAGTTTTGGCTTGTATAATTCGGTGAGACAGCAATCGTTATCTTGCCGAATTTAACCCCAAAATACTCTATCCATTCCCGAAACTGATACCAGGCCGCATCATTTATCGATTTAGCTAGACAATGATTCTTGACTAAGTTCTTAACTCTTAAATCCTCGTAGGCTATCACATCATTAGAGTGAACTACGCACCTTGCTAATTTCACAGCAAAGTCTTTACGTTGCCTACTTACTTTAAGGTGAGCTTTAGCTAATCTTTGTCTAGCTTTTTGACGATTTTTACTTCCCTTTTTCTTTTTAGATAATCGCCTTTGAAGTCGTTTTAATCGTTTCTCAGACTTTCTCAAGAATTGAGGATTATCAACCTTGTTGCCATTGTGATCTGTATAGAAAGAAGCCAAACCTACATCTAAACCAATACACTTACCTAATGGTTTAACATCTTCTTTAACGTCACAAGAAAGGACAAATTGACAATAATAACCGTCCGCTCTCCGAATCAACCTAACCCGTTTAATATCGGATTCTTGAAAGTACCCTAAATCCCAAGTTCCTACCAACTTAAGAACACCAATGTTTTTCTTGTCAGTGAACTTAACAGTTTTAGGGCTAAGAAGCTTCCATCCTGATTGTTTGTATTCAACAGAGCGAGATTTTTTAAATTGAGGATACCCCTTTTTGCCTGATACTTTACGTTTACAGTTGTCGTAAAAACGACTAATTGAACTCCAAGCACGTTCAGCACTTGCCTGTCTAGCAGTTGAATTAAGTTCATCGGCAAATTTAAAGTCCTGAGCTAATTCTTTAGAATATCGGTATAAATCGTTCTTACCCGTACCTTTTGTATCCATCCATAACCTTACACATTTGTTACGGATGAATTGAGCAGTACGAATAGCATCGTCTATGGCTTGATACTGTTGAGTTTTAGCTTTAACTTTAAACTCTAAGACAAACATTTTACGCACGGGTTACTTAGATAAAATCAGTATAGCACAATAAAAGTTAAGTTAACAAGCTATAGTTTAAAAAGCCGTCCTAAAAGGACGGGGCTTTAACCCAAAATTTCGGTAAAGCATCAATTAATATCTCTGGTGGTAAAGGCCTACGAAGCTCACTCTCCTCCTCAGACAAGGGTGTTAATTGCGGTCTTTTGGGTGGATTACCACGCCCAAGATTCTCTCTTACTTTATCATATTCTCCTGATATTAATTGGTCTAAAGGCAGTTCCCCATCAGCATTAGGATTCAATAATAACTTACGGTTAAGACTTGCACTTCCTCGATCAATATATCTAATCACTCCCAGTAATCTATTTAATTTCTCCTCATTGTCACTAGCTAGAGGCTGTCCACTTGCCCAAAAATGAATGCTTCGACGTGAAACATTAAATAGTTTGGCAACTTGCTCCCAGGTCAGTCCACTGGTTTTTCTTAGTTCATTAATCGCTTTTTGACTATCTTGAAAAAGATGAGGATTGTGCTTCGGAATAACTATTCCGCTATTAGTTCTTTCTGAAATCGCTAGTAACTTTTGAGTGGCAAGATTACCAGAGCTAATGGTACTGGATTCCGCAATACCAGCAAACATTCTAAATCGTTTTTGAGGATTGATTGGGCCAAAAGTATTTGAACGTTCAAGCACTGAGTTACTCATTGTTCACCTCCAAAGCGTCTTAGAAATTCTTCGGTTACTGACCATCGGAAAAAAGTATAAATTCTTTCAGAAAATCGTTTTGTATCCTCTAAAATTTTTTCAACGTTAAATTCTTGATTCTCTGAAATAGACATATCTAAATCAAGAAACCAACTCGGTTGATCAATTGGTTCAAAGACATTTGGATCAAAAGTAGTGTTACCCGGAATCAATCCCCATCTTGCTAAAAGTGTCTCTTGGGTATTAGGTAACTGAAACAGAGATTCATTATAACTTTGAAGAATATATTCTTGAAATGTTGACGCTGTAATATTTATCAGTTCTGATCTGACTAAATTAGAAATATTCTCTACATCAATACCCTCAATACGATCAACATATCTAATACCGATTCGCTCAACAAGGTTGGGTTGAATATGTTCATTAACCGCAGTTAAAACTTCTCTCATTCGCTCTAAAAAGTCCTGACGACTGACATACTTTGATGTGTCTAAGGCTACAAAATTAGATGCTAATGAGACTCGCCAATGATTATTGGCATCTGTAAATCGCCAGATAGCCTCAGCTTGAGATCTGACGGCATCTTTTTCTTGATTATCAAAAGTTAATTGATAAGTTCGTTCCTGCCGTAACTTAGGATACTTTGTTCTAATAGCTTCCTGAAATGGAGTCACAAATTTCTTATCCTCAACGGCCAGAATTTGTGGGAACCGTACTTGTCCAAGCACACACACTAGAGGTGCATTAGTTAAGTGAACCTCTGGAGGAGTTGGATCGATCAGTGGATTGTTAATATCGACCACTTTGGACATTTTAGGCTATTTATCTCCTATATTAAGCGTTTTTAGCTAATAAGTAGGGAGGCACAATTATTTGTAGGATGGATTAGCGGTAGCGTAACATAATCAGGCGTTGGGTTTCATGCTTCAACCCAACCTACGTTCATCTTATATTTAATTCCACCCACCCACTCAGAACACAATAACTATCGGAAGAACTGTTCTGCATCTCCATTGTACGGCAAGACTGTGAAATAACCAGTGAAGTTTAAGAATTGCTATATTTAATTTTCCGATCGATTCTCTCTCTACACCTTCCCCCTCTCTCAGCCAGATGGAGTGGTTGATACTGCCATTAACCCACCCCATTTCCACAGAAAAGGGCTAAATATAAAAATTCCCCCTAAAACTAGGGGGATTCAAGCATCTATTTGAACATATTACTCACGGAATTGTCCTCATGGATGCGCCATATTGCCTCACCCAGAATCGGGGCAACCGGCAAGACTTTTAGTTGCGGGAAAAAATGTTCTTGCGGCACGGGAATCGTGTTAGTAACGATCACCTCCTCGACTATGCCACTGGATAAACGCTCGATCGCAGGACCGGAAAAAACCGGATGGGTGGCACAAGCATAAACCTGTCGCGCCCCCTTATCTTTCAGTAACTGCGCCCCTTGAGCGATCGTACCGGCCGTATCGATCATATCATCGACTAAAACCGCCGTTTTATCCTTAACATCGCCGATCAAGTTCATCACTTCCGCCACATTATGGGTTTGCCGGCGTTTGTCAATAATTGCCAGGGGTGCATCATCGAGTTTTTTGGCAAAAGCCCGCGCCCTAGCCACCCCACCCACATCGGGAGAAACCACGACGATATCGGGTAATTTTTTACTGAGAAGATAGTCCACCACCACTGGGGAACCATAGACGTGATCGAAGGGAATATCGAAATAACCTTGAATTTGGGCCGAATGCAAATCCATGGCCAACACGCGACTTGCCCCCGCTTCCGTGATCAGATTAGCCACCAGTTTAGCGGCGATCGATTCCCGTCCGGCGGTTTTGCGATCGGCGCGAGCATAACCATAATAGGGAATTACGGCGGTAATTTGTCGGGCAGAAGCACGACGACAGGCATCAATCATGATCAACAATTCCATCAAGTGATCGTTGACGGGATGGCAACAGGGTTGAATTAAATAGACATCACAGCCGCGGATCGATTCCTGAATCTGGATGTACAATTCACCATCGGCGAAACGTTTACGAATCATCGGTCCCACATCCATACCCAGATAACGGGCCACCTCTTGGGCAAGAGATACATTAGCGGATCCCGAAAAGAGACGCAGACGATTGCTGTCCGACGCGGCGGGAAACATCGGATGTCGCATCAAAGTAGCAGAATAGCTCACAGCAGATTCTTTACCCTCAAACTCAAGGCACTTTTTTCTATCATCTCAGTTTTGTTGAAAATCTGAGTGGATTTCTTTGTTAGATCTCAATCTTAACCAATTACCGATCATCTTCCAGTCGTTGCGGCCCCTTTTAGCGGCAATTGCCATGGCCAAATTGCCGCCGGATTTTGTCAAAACCGATTAACGTTTGGCTAACTTTTTCACCGGTAATTTACGCAGACGGATCGATTTCGGGGTAATTTCTACCAACTCATCTGGTCCAATGTATTCGAGGGCGCGTTCGAGACTCATATCCACGGGGGATTGTAACTGAACCAATTCATCCCCGGTGGCGGAACGATGGTTAGTTAACTGTTTAGTTTTGCAGATATTAATCTCCACGTCTTGGGGCCGGTTACTTTCGCCGATAATCATGTTTTTGTACACTTTTGTCCCCGGAGTAATAAAGAATACCCCCCGGTCCTCGGCGTTTTTGAGGGAGTAGAAAGTGGCGACTCCTTCCTCAAAGGCAGTAATCACGCCATTGTAACGGGTGGCTAATTCCCCGGAAAAAGGACGATATTCGAGAAAACTATGGTTCATAATCCCCTCACCGCGACTCAGACGGATAAATTCCCCCCGGAAACCGATTAAACCCCGGGCCGGAATCACGAATTCCAATTGAGTACGGCCATTGCTGCCCGTCTGCATATCCTGCATTTCCCCTTTCCGTTGGCCGAGACGTTCGATACTGGAACCTACCGCTTCTTCGGGTACATCTAAAACGAGGTATTCGTAGGGTTCGCAGGGTTGACCGTTTATTTCCCGATAGATAACCTGCGGCTGCGATACTTGGAATTCGTAGCCTTCCCGACGCATGGTTTCGATGAGAATGCCTAAATGCAGTTCTCCCCGTCCCGAAACTAGGAATTTCTCGGCAGAATCACTTTCTTCCACCCGCAGAGCGACGTTAGTTTCTAATTCTCGCATCAGACGATCGCGAATTTGCCGCGAGGTGACAAAAGTGCCTTCCTGACCGGCAAAGGGAGAATCGTTAACCGAGAAGGTCATTTGTAGGGTCGGTTCATCGACTTTAATTAGGGGTAAAGCTTGCGGGTCATCGGCTAAAGTTACCGTTTCCCCGATGTTAGCGTCGGCAAAACCAGCCACAGCGACGATATTACCGGCGCTGGACTCGTTTAGTTCCACCCGTTTGAGGCCTTCAAAACCAAGAAGTTTTGTTATTTTACCCTTGACAATTGCGCCCGTATCCTTTACTAAAGCGGCCTGTTGACCGGCTTTAATTACGCCGTTATGGATGCGGCCGATAACGATGCGTCCTAAGTATTCCGAGTAATCGAGGGTGGTTACTTGCAACTGTAGGGGTTTGTTAACGTCCCCGGCCGGTGGTGGAACGTGGTGTAAAATCGCCTCAAACAGGGGCTGCATATCTTTGTCTTCGTCTTCGAGGCTTTCTTTGGCGAATCCTTGCATCCCGGAAGCGAACAGAGTAGTAAAATCACATTGGTCGTCATCGGCACCCAGTTCCACAAACAGATCGAAAACTTTGTCCACGGCTAGGTTAGGATCCACGTTAGGGCGATCGATTTTATTAACCACGACAATCGGTCTTAATCCCTTTTCTAGGGCTTTTTTCAGCACAAAACGCGTCTGGGGCATCGGCCCCTCGTTAGCATCGACAATCAGGATACAACCGTCCACCATACCTAAAACCCGTTCCACTTCGCCACCAAAGTCGGCGTGACCGGGAGTATCGACGATGTTAATCAGGGTGTCTTGGTAACGAACGGCGGTGTTTTTGGCCAGAATGGTGATACCGCGTTCTCTTTCGAGGTCATTGGAATCCATGACGCAGGTGGGTACATCTTCCCCTTCTCGAAAGATCCCCGACTGTTTGAGGAGTGCATCGACGAGGGTGGTTTTCCCGTGGTCAACGTGAGCAATGATAGCAACGTTACGAATAGGCAGAGACATAAAATATTGAAGTAGTCTTAGGTTTATTTTTACGGGTAAACATTTCTTAATAATTCTAGCTTAGACTGACCGGCCCCGTTAGCAAATCTTTATTTTTCCTTGATTTCCCATCAGCAAGCTCTACTGATTACTGTTTACAGAATCCCCAAACCCTAGGCAAGCAACCCACCCTCGCAGGAGTCGAGACGATAGAAAAGACGACTGGAGGCGGGGGGTAGGGGTAAATTGAAGCTAGAGTGAAAATCCTCTTGAACTTTGTAGGTTAAGCGGGGGGAAACTTGGCGAACAATTTGTGTCAACAGTTTGTCACCGGTTTTTTGGAGAATGGGACGGGGAATTTTATGAATAAACTTGGGAAACTTAACCATAACATCTATATGCAGTTCCCAGGTGACTTGGGTGATAACCGCCGGAATTTCCCGTCCCTGTTGCCGAAAAATTGCCTCAATTTCCTGACTAGGAGAAGATAGCGGCATTTCCTCTAGTTTCATAATTGCCTGATAATCCACTAGATAGCCCAAAAACGGTTGATCGGGAATGGGGACACTGCGAGTATGATAGACTCCATTGACGGGCAGCTCCAGAACCACAGCGATTTTCGGCTCCAGTTCATAGCCAAAAGCACCATATTTACCGATGGTGATAATATAACCATTCTCACCGAAGGGCAGAGTTTTCATCGGTTCGGCACAACGACAAAACCAACCTTCGTGAGCGCCCAGATAATCGGCAACCTTGTCCTGATTGCTATACATATCCATACATCCAGCAAAATGGGTTTGAAAACCGAGAAATTGATTGTCTTCTTTGACTTCTACAGATTCGCGAGCTAGGGAGTTGATGGGGGGACGCTGCATGACTTATAAACCTGGCAAATGATAGTGCTAGAAACATTTGGGGATTAACCGCCAAAGGATCAGGGAAATTTGTAGAATCGAGATTAGTGTAACGTATTGTTAAAAACTATTAGGTGAAGAAGCGATGAAAGCATTTGTAGCAGGAGCCACAGGGGAAACGGGACGGAGAATCGTTGCCCAATTAGTCGAACGTCAGATTCCCGTGCGTGCTTTGGTGAGAAACCCAGAGAAAGCGGCGGAAATTTTGCCCGCAGGGGTAGAAATCGTCGTCGGAGATGTGCAACAGGCCGATAAGTTAGAGGCACTAATCGCTGATTGTAGCGTTTTGTTATGCGCCACGGGACCCAGACCGAGTTTTAACCCCACGGAACCTTTGTTAGTGGACTACTTGGGAACTAAAAATCTCATCGATGCCGCAAAAAAGAAAGGAATCGAACATTTTGTTCTCGTTACTTCCCTCTGTGTATCGAACTTTTTCCACCCCCTCAATCTCTTTTGGTTAATTTTATTCTGGAAAAAACAAGCGGAAGACTATTTAATCAATAGTGGACTAACCTACACCATTGTGCGCCCTGGAGGCCTTAAAAACGAGGATAATCTTAATGCAATTAAAATGTCATCCGCCGATACCCTATCTGAGGGCAATATTCCCCGCACGAAAGTGGCTTCCGTTTGCGTAGAATCCCTATTTTATCCCGCCTCTAACAATAAAATTATCGAAATTGTTGCTCCCTCAGATGCTCCCAATCTCGATTGGACCCAATTGTTTCAAAGTGTCACCTAAACAGTAATCAGTAATCAGTAATCAGTAAACAGTAAACAGCAAACAGTAATCAGTGAACTGATAACCCAAATGTGAAAACTAAAAACTCATATCTGATAACTGATAACTGATAACTGATAACTGATAACTGATAACTGATAACTGGTAACTGATAACTGATAATCAGTTAACCTCTTAACCAGTCAAATAATTGACCGAGGGTAATTTGAAAATTCGTAGCAAAAGCGGGGACGGGTAAAAGAGCATTTTCTGATTCAAAAATAGCGATAGTTCGATCACTAAAATAAACAAAGATAATTTCTTCTTCTGGATCGATTAACCACCCCATTTGAGTGCCGTGATCCAGACAATAAAGAATATTTTTAACAACTTTAGTCTGATTTTGATCGGGAGAGAGAATTTCAATTAACCAGTCAGGAGCGATCGCAAAATTATTTAATACTTTTCCCTCCGCATCGCGGGGAATATTTTCCCAGAGAAAAACTGAAACATCAGGAACTAGAGAACGACTGCCAAAAGTACAACGCAATTCAGGATAGGCACGGGCAATTCGTTGGGGTTTTAGACTAGCGTTAATAGCCGGAACCAAATCACCTTGAATAGTGCTATGTTTACCTTGGGGCATTGGTTTGGGAATAATTTGACCGTCAATAAATTCCCTGGCGGGTTTAGTTTCTGGTAATTGCAGAAATTCCCTTAGTGTCAGGGAATTATTAACAGTGACAACCATAAAATTTTTTTATTGATCGTTATGATCGTTAATTTTATCGCAATTTCTCCAAGCAGAGAAGATCAAAAACAGTTATATAAAAATGTCCGTCACATCGCCTGGACAGGGTTGGGTTTGGTGGTAGCGCAGAAATGCGTGGAACTACACGGAGGCTCGATCGAAATTGCTATTATCCTCAGTAATGGAACCACTGTCACGATTCTATTACCGAAACTGGCCTGAAAATAAATAAATCGGAGCGAGAATCATTCTCAATCAGGGGAAAACTTCTAGGGAAGAAATTAGGAAACACCACCTAGACGGGCATATTCTAAAATCGACTGGCTAAGAGCATCGCGATCATCGCGGGTGAGATAATAATTCCGGCCGCCGATATCATTGAGAAATCGCAGTAGGGCAAGACAAGCGGACTCTAGATCCGCCCGGTGTCGGGCAGCCGCTAAAGCTTGTTCCGAGGTGGCATAAACTAGGCGATTGCTAATTCCTTCCCTGCCATCCACTCGCCAACATTGAAAAGAATAACCCTGCATTTCTGCGCTCAATTCAATCTGCCAACCGTGATAGTCAAATCGCGTGTAAATCATTTCAAGCAGCCCCGTTTAGGAGAGGAAAGTCACAGGTTTGACCGCTCTGATTGTCTAGAAGTCCCGCACCTGTCTAACTTTCTAATTTAACGGGTGATTATGGAAACCCTCTGCAAACTTTGTGCAGATTTCGTGCAGAAATGATTTTGTCCACTGTCTAAAGGCAGATATTATACTAAATCCGTTGAGGACGTAGGTTGGGTTGAAGCATGAAACCCAACGCCCGCATAGTTTACGCTACCGCTAACCCATCCTACAAATAATTGTGCCTCCCTACTTATTAAATCCGTTGAGTAGTGGGCTACATATCAGCAGAGGCACTCCTGCAAAAGGGTGAATAAATAATCAGTTTTTAATAACCGGATTTGGCATTACTTCAAGCGATAACCAAGACCGTGAACGGTTTCAATAAAGTCTTCCGGCGCACCGAGGGATTTTAGCTTGTGACGAAGACCGCGAATATGGGAAGTAACGGTTTCCTCGGCCGGAGAATCGTCCAAAGACCAAACTCGCTCAATAATACCCGATCGACTTAAGACCCGGCGCCCATGGGTAACAAGTAATTCTAAGAGAGCGAATTCCTTGGGGGTGAGGGAAAGAAGTTGACCGTTATAACTGGCCTCGTGGGTACTGGGATTTAACTGCAACCCCCCCCAAGATAATAAAACACTGCTGGTACTGCTGCCACGTCGGATCAAGGCCCGAATCCGCGCCATTAATTCGCCCAAATCGAAGGGTTTAGTGACATAATCATCGGCCCCTGCGTCTAATCCGTCGATTTTATCGATTACCGTATCCCTTGCGGTTAATAATAGGACGGGAACGGTGGCATTAGCAGAGACGGGATGATGGGATTCCGCTCGTCGCAGACGTTGACAGAGCAAAGTTCCGCTCAATTTTGGCAGGGTGACATCGAGAACTAAAAGATCATATTTGCCTAATTCTAGCCAATTCCAGCCTTCTTCTCCGTCTCTAGCCACATCGACCACGTATTGTCGCTCGCTCAAGGCCTCTCGCAAAATCTCGGCTAGTTGCATATCATCTTCTACTACTAAAATTCGCATGGTCTAGACATAGAGTAAGCTGGAAATAGCGTCGGTTAACTCCTGATGAATTGGCTCAAACAAGGAAAATGGATCGCGGGAGGTTTCGGGCTAACTGTCTTATTGATGGGAACTATTAGCCTAGTTTCCTATCGCAATACCCTCGCTCTGCGTCAGCGCGCTGCCGAGGTGGAAGTTACCTACGAGATTATCGATAATCTCAGTAATCTTTACGCTAACATGGCGGTGGCCGAATCGGGAAGACGGGGTTATATCAAAACTGGCAGCCCCAGTGAATTGGGCCGTCATCGTCGGGCGATCGCTTTGATGCAATCTAACTGGCAACTCCTGGCTAAACAATTAGAAAACGGCACGGATTTCGAGCGGGAAATGGTGACTCAGATCGGGGATTTAATGTATCGGCGAATTGCTCTATTTAATCAATCGATCGCCACCTATAAATCTGATCAATCCGATGATCTTTTTCAAGATGCAATCACGGTTAAAAGTGTCCAGATTCGGGATAAGTTTCAAAATCTTCTTATCTATTTACAAGCTAGTCAGAAAAGGAATTTAAGAAGTAGCATTGCTAGTTCTAGGGATAGTATCCGCGAAAATTCTCTGTTGGGTTTACTGGGAACTTTTACTAGCTTTGGGATTATTTGCGGAGTTTATTTTTTAGTTTTTTGGCAAGAGAAACGGCGACAAAAAAGTGAGAAAATTCACCAATTATTACTACAAGAAAAAGAAATTTCTGATCTAAAAATTCAGCTTTTTTCCATGATATCCCATGAGTTCCGAACCCCTTTAACTGTGATTCTTTCCGCCTCGCAGTTATTAGAAAATGGTTTAAAAGATGCAGATCAGTCGAGCAGAAAAAACCTATATAGAATCCAGTCTTCTGTCAAGCTAATGAATCAATTCTTAACAGATATTTTGATTTTAACAAGGGCAGAATCTGGCAATCTCAGTTGTCAACTAGAGCCGCTCGATATTGAAGCTTTTTGTTTAAATTTAGTCGAGGATTTTCAATTTATTAATAAAAATAATACACCGATTAAATTTGTCAGTCAGGGATTGATGATTCGTCCCTATCTAGATGAGAAACTGCTCTACTCGATTTTAAGTAATTTACTCTTAAATGCGATTAAATATTCCCCCACGGGAGCAGGGATTAGTTTGATTTTGTGGAAAGATAGCGATCGCATTGTTTTTCAAGTCCGGGATCACGGGATCGGCATTGCCGAGGAAGATAGAGGTAGGATCTATGAACCCTTTTATCGGGGTCAGAATGTGGAAAATATTATCGGCACGGGATTGGGGTTAGCAGTGGTTAAAAAATGCGTCGAACTCCACCGTGGCGAAATCGCCCTAGATAGCCAAGTGGATAAGGGAACAAGCTTTACCGTCAAACTGCCCATTTCACCCTAGTTTCAGCTTGACGGTGGGAGTATGTTAAGAAATGTAACTTTCTTTCTTCCGAAACAGGACGAAAGCAACGAAGAATTTTTATCTTCTAGATTAATCGATCGCAAAGTCCAATCTCGATCGATCCTGAAACCGTCACGAGCGCCTGATCGCGGCCGGAATTAGTCCAGAATCAACTCACTCCGGGTTGATGGCATGGCAACTTTTAGGCAAAAATAGGGCTTTTGCCGTCAAAAAAGCCTATATTTTGGCTATTTGCCCCCTAGTTGACCCCTGATTTTTGCAGCCGGTTGACTCTCCTAGGGAACTGGTCACGGTTTCCTGATAGGATAAGGTGACTTGGGATTAACTTATGGTGTTGAAAATATGTCTCTAAAACCTTACATTTCTCGCTTATTAGCTTTGGTTCTCGTCCTGGTCATCGGATTGATGGGTTGTTCTAGTAGTTCGGGGTTAACGGGTAATTATGGAAAGGATACCCTGACGGTGATTGAAACTTTAACCACAGCCCTTGATTTAGTCAAAGATGACCCGAATAAAGCGGCAGTTGAGTCGCAAGCAAAGGAACAAATCAACGATTACATCTCCCTCTACCGACGAGATAAAAAATCCGGGGGTTTGCGTTCTTTCACTACTATGCAAACAGCCTTAAACTCTGTAGCAGGTTATTATACCGCCTACGGTTCCCGTCCCATCCCCGACAAACTCAAACAACGTTTAAAACAAGAATTTAAACAGGTGCAATTCTCTCTCCAGAAAGGAATTTAGATACAGTTATCAGTGATCAGGGGTGAATCTCACGTTTGTGACTTTCTCTCACATATTGGTGAGCAGCAGAAGTCATTCAAAGAGGGCGAATGCAATTCGCCCCTACAATAAATAATATCATCGGGCCAATGGTAGGGGCGCACCGCGTGCGCCCCAAATATCATCTAGATATTTCGACCAAATTGAGATGCACCCGTTATCAGTTATCAGTAGAACTCGACCTAATCAGACCAAATCTGGTTAGACTAGGAATACAAAGCGTATTATAAAAAACTACAAAATTGATTCAAGACGAAACCCTAGAATTATTGGAATGGCCGCGGCTATGTCAACACCTAGCTACTTTTGCAGCGACTAAACTCGGTGCGATCGCGATTCGTCAATTGCCGTTACCAGAAAGCAAAGAGGAAAGTTTAAACCTACTCTGCCAAACCAAAGAAGTTTATAGCTTAGAACAAAAATTAGATAGCCGTCTTTCCTTTGATGGGATTAGCGACATCGGTGATGCCCTAGAAAGGGCGCATCTGGGGGGTTTATTATCGGGACAGGAACTTTTAAATATTGCCACGACTTTAGCCGGAGTGCGACGTTTACGGCGTTTAATTGACGAACAGGAAGATATACCAGTTTTAAAGGAGTTGGTAGCCGAAATTCGCACCTATCCAGAGATAGAACAGGAAATACACCGTTGTATCGATGAAGATGGCCGCATATCCGATCGCGCTAGTCCCCAATTACGGGAAATTCGGGGACAAATGAAGGTAATTAGAGAGCGAATTTACCGAAAATTACAGGATATCATGCAAAAGCAGGGCGGTGCTATCCAAGAAGCGGTGATTACCCAAAAAAGCGACCGCTGGGTGATTCCCGTCAAAGCAGCGCAAAAAGAGCAAATACCGGGGATAATTCACGATACTTCCAGCACAGGGGCGACTTTTTACATTGAACCTCACTCTATCGTTGACCAAGGCAATCAACTGCGGCAATATCGTCGTCAGGAACAAATCGAAGAAGAAAAAATCCTGCGACAGTTAAGTAATCTGATCGCCGAAGCTTTTGAAGACTTAGAATATTTACTAGCGATCGCTACTAGGCTCGATCTGGCCACCGCTAGGGCCCGTTACAGTTTATGGTTAGAGGGTAATCCCCCCCGCTTTATCGATGGTTCGGAAACGATTACTTTACGGAATTTGCGTCATCCTTTGCTCTGGTGGCAAAAACACCATGAACAGGGGGGGGAGGTCATACCAATAAATGTGCAGATTACCCCAGAAATTCGCGTTGTTGCCATCACCGGACCAAATACCGGCGGAAAAACCGTTACTTTAAAAACTCTCGGATTAGCGGCTTTAATGGCGAAAGCGGGCTTGTTTATTCCAGCGCGGGAACCGGTGGAGATACCTTGGTTCGATCAGGTTTTGGCCGATATCGGGGATGAACAGTCTTTGCAACAGAGTTTATCGACTTTTTCGGGTCACATTCGCCGGATTGTCCGCATTTTAGCGGCTTTAAATTCTCGTTCCTTGGTTTTACTCGATGAGGTGGGAGCAGGTACGGATCCGGCCGAAGGAAGTCCTTTAGCGATCGCTATTTTACAATACCTCGCCGATCATAGTTTACTGACGGTCGCTACCACCCACTACGGGGAATTAAAAGCGTTAAAGTATCGAGATTCTCGCTTTGAAAATGCCTCGGTAGAGTTTGATGATCGCACCCTTTCCCCCACTTATCGACTATTATGGGGCATTCCGGGGCGTTCTAATGCTTTAACTATTGCCCAGCGCTTGGGATTAAGTCCCGAAATTGTGGCCGAAGCGAGAAATCATCTGGGGGGGTTATCGGAGGAGATAAATCAAGTAATTGCTGGTTTGGAAGCGCAAAGACGGGAACAGGAGTCAAAAGCTAAGGAGGCTAGTCAATTACTCCAACAAACGGAGAAATTTTATACAGAAGTTTCTACGCGGGCTAATTCTCTACAGGAGAGAGAGCGAGAATTAAAGCGTTATCAGGAGCAGGAGATACAAAAGGCTTTATTATCGGCAAAAGCAGAGATTAATGACGTTATTCGCCGATTGCAATCAGGAACAAAAACCGGTAGAGATGCCCAAAAAGCCACAGAGGAATTAACTGCGATCGCAGAAAGGTTATTACCAAAAACGGAAAAAACTAAGGTTAATTATCGTCCGCAAGTGGGGGAAAGGGTACGCTTGCCCAATTTGGGACAAACTGCCGAAGTTTTAGCAATTTCACCAGAATCAGAGGAGATTTCCCTGCGTTTCGGTATGATGAAGATGACCCTACCCTTAGATCAGATTGAGTCTTTGGATGGTCAAAAAGTGGAAACTGCGCCAAAACCTGCCAAAAACTTGCCCCAAACTCCCACAAAACCCCAGGAGACTCCTTTAATTCGTACTGCTAATAATACCGTCGATATTCGCGGTTCCAGGGTGGCAGAGTCAGAAACGGATATCGAACAAGCGATCGCCAGGGCTACCCCATCGGGTATATTATGGATTATTCACGGTAAAGGTACGGGGAAATTGCGTCAAGGTGTTCACGATTTCCTATCCCGTCATCCCCAGGTAAAACGCTTTCAATTAGCACCCCAAAATGAGGGCGGTTCGGGGGTAACTATCGCTTATTTAACTTAGGGTCTGCGGCAAAAAGTTTTTCGTGAGGGCAGGGTGTGGGGTGTGGGGTGTGGGGTTTTACCGATTTTCAGGTGGTCAACTACCTAATTTTCAGGGAAAAAGTACCTGAATTTTCCCCCCGATCACTCCAAGTGCTGGCAATTTTTGAGGGGAAAAAAGTCTAAAAGTCTTATACAACAAGGTTTTTAGATTTATTCAGCAGCCCCTAACTTAGGGTCTGCTGAATAGGTTTTTTGTCGGGTTAGAAGTCAGTTATCAGTTATCAGTTATCAGTTATCAGTTATCAGATGTGAGTTTTCAGTTTACTGTTTACTGGTTACTGATCACTGAAAATACTCCCCAACTCCCACTCTACAATAACTGCTGGCAGCCAGAAATACATTGGGGTGCTATCATACTTTGTGCTTTTTGTCAAAAAAACTTTTTTTTTGCAATAAAACTACACAAAAAAAAGATCATCGTTGTGGGTGAAATTGACTGATTTACCTGTCTTAATTAGGATTACCTTCTAGGTGTGGCAAGGGTTTCAACCGTTGCTGCCCAAAAAAGCACAAAATAACCCACTATGAAATTCTATCAAATCGCTGTTACCATTGGAACATCGTCGTTAAATAAAAATCTTTCTCAATTAATTCTTAAGAATTTGTAAATATTGCGGAATGTTAATTTAAATATTCTCAAGTTTTTGGAGTTAATCAATAATTTTTGCTTATCTTTAGCCAACATTGGGTTAGGAGTCAGGAGTCGGGAGATAGGGTGATAGGGTTTTGGGGTTTTGGGGTGTTAGGGTTTTAGTTGAAATTTCCCCACTTCCCCACCTCCCCACTTCCCCACCTCCCCACTTCCCCACTTCCCCACTTCCCCACTTCCCCACTTCTCCACACCCCACACCCTACACCCCACTGTGCAAGAAGATTATTTTCTGGAGAATAAAACGTAAAAACAGGGAATAATAAACAGAGTTAACAGAGTTGCTAAAGACAAACCCGAAAAAACGACAATTCCTAAAGGTTGCAGGAATTCTCCCCCCTCTCCTAATCCTAAAGCGAGGGGAAATAAACCTAAAACCGTGGTCACGGTGGTCATCAAAATCGGTCGTAAACGTTGGGGAGCGGCCTTTAAAATGGCTTGTAGTCGAGTAAAACCGAATTCTTGCCGCAATTGATTGGCTAATTCCACCATAATAATCCCGTTATTAACCACAATGCCCACCAATAACACCACCCCGACGATGACAATGGCATTAATCGGGGTTTTGGTCAAATATAGTCCAAAAATTCCCCCCGCTAGGGCCAAAGGAACGGTTAACATAATCACCAAAGGGTCTATGAGCGAGTTATACTGCACGGCCATGACCACAAAGACTAAAAATACCGATAAACCCGCTAATAAACCCAAAGAACCCTGAATTTCTTGATTAGACATGGCAGCAGCACTGGGTAAAATGCTGATACCATCGGGTAAGGGAGTGGAATTTAAAACCGATTGTACCCCCGCGAGTGCGTCACTTAATTTCGCACCCTCGACTAAACTGCCGATAATAATAAAAACTTGACGCTGATTAATTCTCTGGATGACCCCCGGGGTTTTTCCCCCTTCAATCCTAGCGATATCTGCTAATTTTAAGTCTTCTTGTCTATTGACAAAAATAGGTATTTGTGAGATGTCACTAATTTTTTGCCGCGAGTTGGGGTCCAATTGCACCCGGATATCGATTAATCTTTCTCCCCGTTGCAGTTGCGTGGGGATTGATCCTTGAATAGCTGTCCTTACCGTTTGTCCCACTTCCAAGGTACTCAACCCCAAACTATTTAAGCGGGTCCAATCGGGTTTAATCTGGATTTCCGGTTGTCTGGGGTCAGCATCGGGACGAAAACGCGCACTAGGGACTTTTTCATCGAGAATACCGAGGACTTCTTCACCAGCTTGCTCTAAAGTTTTCCCATCGCGTCCCTGTAACATCACATCCACGTCAGCACCGACGGAGGGAGAGTTATTCAGAATAATACCGCGCACTTGACCGGGGGTGAGACGCAAACGCACGTTAACGAGGTTTAATTGCTCTAGTGCTTTGCTCATGCGTTCGATATATGCTTCTGTATTAGTGCCTTGTTTGAGATTAATCGTACTAGAAGCACGCAAAATATTTTCATTGGTAGTTGTGCCAAAAAGAGAACCGCCACTGGTAGTAAAAATGTACTTAGTCTCTGGTTGTGATAATAAAATCTTTTCTACTTCCCGCATCACCTGACGGTTAGCATTTAAATTGGTACCGGGGGGAAATTGAGCAAAAACGTTCACCTGTCCGGTTTGAATACGACTAAAGACTTCTTGGGGGATATATTGCCAGAGATAAAAACTACTTCCCCCTAAAATTAAAAAGGCCAGTAGGATAACAAGTATTCTGTAGCGGATGATTTTAGCTAAACAACGACCGTAGAGAATGGTTAAACCTTCTAGACGTTGACTAAAGACTTTTAAGAGCCAAAATCGCTGAATGCCACTAGAAACCCGCATATTTAACAAACGACTGGCTAACATGGGAACAACGGTTAACGCACACAGGAGAGAAGCAGCCACAGCAAAACTGATAGTGAGGATAATCTCGTTAAACAGCAGAGAGATAAAACCACCCAGTAATAAAAATGGCAGTATAGAGACGAGATTAGTCGCAGTGGAGGCCACTAAAGCAGATTCTACCTCTTGGCTGCTATTCCGGGCAATTTCTAAAAAATCTCGCTTATTTTGGTTTTGATTAACTTTGAGGGCAATATTTTCGAGCATGACAATGGAATTATCCACCACGATACCCACCCCTAGGGCCAATCCTCCCAAACTAAACACATTTATCGATAACCCAAATAACTTCATACAGATGATTGCGACCAGGGTAGAAAGAGGAATCGCTAGGGTAATGATAAAAGTCTGTCGCAGGGAACCGAGAAAGACGAATACAGTCAATCCTGCTAGAATTGTCCCCGCTAGTCCCGACGAAACCACGTTATTAACCGCATTTTGGATAAATACAGACTCATCGTTAGTGGGGACGACTTGCATCCCCCCGGTCATCAACCCGGATTTTTTTAATTCGGCAATGCGTTTTTTGACCCCTTCTACCACAGCAATCGTGTTCGCATTCGGTTGTTTTTGGACGCTAACCCGCACGGCATTTTTTCCATTTAGGGTGACAAAAATTCTTTGTTCTTCTGTCCCATCGATAACTCTGGCCACATCCCGCAGATAGATTTTTTCTTCGGGATTATTACTATCGGTCAGTGCTAAATCTTGGATATCCGCTACGTTTTTAAATTTCCCCACCGCGCGGGTTAAAGGTTCCCCAGTTTCTCCCTCTAGTCGGCCCCCAGAGATGTCCTGATTACGTCTTTTTAGGGTGTCTAAAACCTGATTTAATCCCACTCCTAAGGATTGTAATCGCTGCAGGTCAATATTAACTTGAATTTCTTCTCTAACTCCCCCAATCACGTCCACCACTGCCACTCCTTCCACAAACCCTAATTCTCTCCCTAATTCTTCATCAGCAAATAATCTTAAGTCTTTTAGGGTTAGGGTATCAGAAACGAGAGCAAATTCATAGACGGGTAAACGAGAGGGTTCAAATTTATTTAAGCGCGGTTCTTCAATAATATCGGGTAAATTTTGTCGGACACGATTAAAACTTTCGGTAGCTTCATTTAAAGCAACATTTAAATCTCCCCCCGGTTGAAAAAATAAATCTACTCGCATCCTTCCCTCGCGAGTTTCTGAATAAACTTGCACTACTCCCTCGGTGGCACTCATTCCTTCTTCTAGGGGTTTAGTTACTTCTTCGAGAATAACTTCCGGGGAAACTCCCGGGACATTCATCCTTAAACTAATGCGAGGATAAGTGATAGAAGGAAGCAAGTCCACTTCTAAACCATTTAGAAAAAAAAGACCGATGATGATAACTGCTATAGTTAACATCAATACTCCTATATGACGACGAATTGATAGACCGCTTAGGGAGATATTTTCTGACATGATTATCTATAGGGGAGAGTAAACAGTAAACAGTGAACAGTAAACCCATAACTGATAACTGATAACTGATAACTGATAACTGATAACTGATAACTGATAACTGATAACTGATAACTGATAACTGATAACTGATAACTGATAACTGATAACTGATAACTGATTCGACCAAAACTCCATAATTTTTGATAATAATAACGACTGACGCTATCCCTATCATCGGTGAGTAGATTGATAGCGATACCATTATTACCTGTTTCTTTTCCTGAACTGTGAATATATTGATTATTCCCTAGATATAAAGCCACATGATTAACTCTTTTATCACCAAAGAAAATTAAATCTCCTGGGAGTAATTCCTCTCGGTTTATTTTTTGACAAAAAGCCTCCTGTTGATAGGAATCCCTCGGCAACCAAATGCCAAAAGTGGCAAAAGCAGCCTGGATTAATCCTGAACAATCGTAATTAGGTGCAAGGGTTCCACCCCAGAGATAATGATTGGTACGATTCATTGCTTCCTGAGTAAAAGTGATAATCTCAGGAATATGTTTTTCTATGTCGGAACGAGTTAGAGGAATTTTTTGATAAGCTGTGGCTGCCGCTGCAATCGCATCTAAATCTTCTAGAGATAACCAAGCTAAATAATTATCTTCTCTTAGCTGAATTTGTAGTCCTTTTTCGGGAATTTCTAGGGAAATAAATTTTAATTGTCTTCCCCGTTGTGCTTGGGTCGCTAACTCTTTACAACTGGGAGAATTGTAGAGATTTAAGTCTCTTATACAGAGATATTCCTGGGTGGAAGATGGGGGAAGGGAGATGATTTGCATACAAAATAGATCAGAATTTATTGACAGAAAAAACTGCATTACTAGCCGAAAGCAAAGGGATAAAAACAAGTAGAATAACCTTAGTTATGTTATCTTCAAGTTTCCACCTCTCTTAATTCTTGGCTACAGAGATAATCTAAGACGCATTTTAACCGCCTATCCTTAGATTAACTCAATCTCCCCCAATCCCTTTGCTGTTACCTCTTGCCTGTTACCTCTTGCCTTATCTCAACAACCAATTTATAGCATTTCCTAAGCTAGTGAGGTACGCCTATTTTTCTTCCCCTTTGCCTTTTGCCTCTTGCATGAGTGCCTAAAACCCATAACTTTTGTACCTCAGCAGACTGAAAAACGCTATAAATGTGCGGGCAGCTTAATCTATAACCGAACCGAATCCCTGAAAAATTATTAAACCTCTGGCCTAATTAACTTTTCAGGGTTCAAAAACGGCAAAAATAAGGATTAAATGACATAAAATCGGGAAATAGAGCATTTAATCGCTTATTATTCATTCTCAATTCTTCTGGCTACCGACTCCTAACCCTAACAACAATTTTTGATTTTTACAACAGGTCTAGGATAGCCAGTTCCTTAACAATATGTTACAATAGCCGGCGAGAGGGGAGTGACCAATATCTGGAACTTTTGGGCTAGAGATAGATTCTATCGATCAACAGTCACCTCCTGGGTGGGTGGAATTAAATATAAGATGAACGTAGGTTGGGTTGAAGTATGAAACCCAACGCCCGATTATGTTACGCTACCGCTAACCCATCCTACAAATAATTGTTCCTCCCTACTTAAAGTAAGCTTTTAATCAGATGTTGAGGTTAGTCCATGGCCAATGTTTCGGGGCGGTTTGAAAAGCAAGAATACAGCCAAAACTCAGAAAATACCGTCGCGGTGGTCAGTTCAGTCATGTCCGGTTTAAAAAAAGCATCTCCCCTACAAAAGGGCTTATTTTGGGGAATAACCCTCAGTTTTACCGCCCTAGTTTCCGCCACTGTTGGGGCTGCCGTCGCTTTAATTAGTCCCTTACCCGCACCAATTGGGGCTATCTTCCAAAAAACATCTTTTCCCACCCAAACAGACATCCTTGAGGATCAAGCTTGGAATAGCTTAATCAATCAGCAGCTTTCTCGTCCTGTTAATATTTTAGTTATGGGCATCGATCGAGTTTTAGATGCCAAAAACAGCGACGATGTATTTAAAGGTCGCAGCGATACCATGCTCCTAGTGCGCTTCGATCCTAGCGATAAAACCGTGAGAATGTTGTCTATCCCTCGCGATAGCCGCGTCAGAATCCCCGGCCATGGTTTTACTAAAATCAACGATGCTAACGTTCACGGTGGACCGACTCTAGCGGCAGAAGTGGTCAGTAATACTTTAGGGGATGTCACCGTTGATCGCTATGTGCGGGTGACTACCGATGCCTTCAAGGAATTAGTCGATTTAGTCGGGGGTGTAGAGGTTTATGTACCCGAACGAATGTATCATAAAGATGTCACCCAAAAATTAGAAATTGATTTACAAGAGGGTTGGCAAAATCTCAACGGCGACCAAGCAGAACAATTTGCCCGTTTTCGTAACCCGCAATACGGCGATATTGGTCGCGTACAAAGACAACAAATTTTATTAAAAGCACTCCAACAAAAGATTTTTAGTCCGACAATTCTCCCCAGTCTCCCGAAAGCAGTACAGGTTTTACAACAATATATCGATACGAACTTAAGCGTCGAGGAAATGCTGGCTATCGCTAATTTTGGCCGGGAAATTAAACAGGATGACTTGAGAATGATCCTACTCCCCGGCCGGTTTAATAGCCTCGAGGAATACGATGGTCGCAGTTATTGGATTTTGAACCGTCGCGAAATTAGAACCATTGTGGCTAATAATTTTACCGATAACCACGCGGGGGGAGAAACCTCCGTTTATAGTCTGCGGATTGCCATTCAAAATGCCACCCATACCAAAGGTTTAGCCCGTCGTACTCGCAATTATCTGGCCAAACAGGGCTACACAAATGTTTATATTAGCGATGACTCCTCCCAAAAGCTAGAAACCACGGCAATTATTGCCCAAAAAGGTGATATTCAGTCCGCTAACCTCTTGAAAAATCAATTGGGAATCGGTAAAGTAGAATCATCCTCCACTGGTGCTTTAGACTCAGACCTAACTATTCGGGTGGGTGATGATGTGGACCAGTTTCTCGACGCTCAACAGTAACAATGTTGAAAAATTTTTTCAGTCTGGTTTTAATTATTTTGCTGGCGATTCTGTGGCTACTTTTCGCGGCCCGTCCGGTGGCCTTGGCCCAAGATAAAACGATTAACTATAGTTTTGCCCAGCTGCAAGATCGGGATTTTTCCCATCAGGATTTGCGCGGAGGAGTTTTCGCAGCTGCCGCGATGCGGGGAGTTAACCTAGAAGGAGCCGATTTATCCTATAGCATTCTCACCGAGGCTGTCCTCTTAAAAGCTAACTTAAAAGGGGCTGATTTAACCGCCTCTTTGGTAGATAGAGTTACCCTCGATTTTGCCGATTTAACTAATACTATTTTTACCGATGCGATCGCTACTCGCAGCCGTTTTTATGACACAATTATTACCGGGGCCGATTTCACTAACGCGGTAATTGATAACTATCAGGTCAAGTTAATGTGTGAACGGGCCGATGGCATTAATCCCGTCACGGGAGTGGCCACAAGGGATAGTTTAGGCTGTAATTAGCAATTCCGGGCAGATTTTAGCTGACTGCTCAAAAATAGCTTACCCCCTACACCCCGGCTATCTCGATCAAGACAGCAGAGGTGTAGAATGAAAATACTGAGCGAGGCTAGAGAAAGGAGAGAGACTCTTGATAATCGTCATCGATAACTATGATAGTTTTACCTACAATTTAGTCCAGTATTTGGGAGAATTAGCCTCCGAGTTTCCGATCGCCTTACCGATCGAGGTCTATCGTAATGATAAAATCGATCTGGCCACGATCGAACAAATGCGGCCGGATGGGATTGTCATTTCCCCCGGTCCTGGTCGTCCGGTCGATGCGGGCATATCTCTGGAATTAATCGCCAAATTTGGCCCCAATTTGCCAATCTTGGGGGTCTGTCTCGGTCATCAAAGTATCGGTCAAGTATTCGGGGGGGATGTGGTCTCGGCCCCGGTCTTGATGCACGGCAAAACTTCCCCCATCTATCACAACAGTGAAGGGGTATTTCAAGGCTTAGAAAATCCTTTTACTGCCACCCGTTACCATAGTTTAGTGATCGATCGCTCCACCATGCCGGATAATTTAGAGATCACGGCCTGGGTGGAAGATGGCACGGTCATGGGAGTCCGTCATCGGGATTACCCCCAGATTCAAGGAGTACAATTTCATCCCGAAAGTATTTTAACCACTGCCGGCAAGGAACTTTTAAGAAACTTTCTCCGATCCCTCTAGTGTTCACTAATCCCCAACCCCTGAAATTAACCTTAAGTGGGTGGGTGGAATTTAATATAACGATGAACGTAGGTTGGGTTGAAGCATGAAACCCAACACCCGCTCATGTTACGCTACCGCTAACCCATCCGACAAATAATTGTGCCTCCCTACTTAACTTGATTAATTCTGTATCTATTGTGCCTCCCTACTTAACTTGATTAATTCTGTATCTATATCTATGAAAAGGCGAGATTTTATCTTATCGGCGGGGGCAAGTTTCTTAACCGTGGCAGTAAGCTCAGTTTTAGCGGAAACTAAACCGAAACCCACTAACCCCACTTCCCCCCAAAAACCCGATAATTCCCTTTTAGTTCAATGGTTGGGTCATAGTTGCTTTTTATTCACCGGAGGAGGGCAAAGAGTCCTAGTTAATCCCTTCCGGGCAATTGGTTGTACGGCGGGTTTTCCTTTGCCAAAAGTAGAAGCAGATATCGTTTTAATCAGTAGTCAACTCTGGGATGAAGGGGCCGCCGAGAATTTACCCGGTAATCCGAAAATTTTGTTTGAGCCGGGGGCCTATGATCTGGGTAAATTAAAATTACAGGGTATTAGTATCGCCCACGATCGCATGGGGGGGCAACGTTTCGGCATGAATGTGGCCTGGCGTTGGACCCAAGCGGGGATTAGTATTGTCCATTTAGGGGGGGCAGCGGCCCCGCTCGAATTAGAACAAAGAATTCTCCTAGGTTCGCCGGATTTAGCTTTTATTCCCGTGGGAGGTGGTCCAAAAAATTATAATCCCCAAGAAGCAAAACAGGCGATCGAAGTTTTACAACCGCGAATTGCTGTCCCGACGCAATACTTTACCAGTGCCGCCGATAAAAATGCCTGTGAATTGGTCTCTGTAGATGAGTTTCTCAAGTTAGTCAAGGATAAAAATATCCGTTTAATCGGAGACAATAAATTGCGGATTCGTGCCGCCGATTTACCCAAAAAAGGGACTCTCATTCGCGTGTTTGACTACCGCAATCTGTTACAGAAATCCTAATTTTTAGGAGCCAATGACCTAGTACTGCTGTAGATCATCTCTTGGTTCTCTAAAAATTGCTTTAACAATCTTATTAAAAATGTTTTTGCTGAAAGAATCTCGCTCTTTTTTTAGACAGGGATGGACAATTGCAGTTTTACTAATTGCCCTGCTTGTTTCGCTGCCGATTTTATCGGTGGCCAGTAGTTTATTAACTAATTCCAGTCAAGTCTGGCAACATCTGCTCGAAACTGTTCTCTGGGATTATCTAGTTAATTCTTTTTGGTTAATGTGCGGGGTGGGCAGCGGCGTTTTAATCATCGGTGTCGGCACTGCTTGGTTAACAACGATGTGTCAATTTCCCGGTTGTCAACAATTTCAATGGTTATTATTACTACCCCTTGCTGCTCCTGCCTATCTCTTGGCCTATACTTATACCAATATGATGGACTATTTTGGTCCGGTGCAGACGTTCTTAAGAAGTGTTTTCGGTTGGAATAGTGTCGAGGATTATTGGTTTCCTAGTATCCGTTCTCTTTGGGGGGGGATTCTGATGTTAATACTGGTGCTTTATCCCTACGTTTATCTGTTAGCAAGGGTCGGTTTTTTAGAACAATCTGTCTGCACAGTGGAGGCAAGTCGCTCCTTGGGATGTAACCCTTGGCGCGGTTTTTTTACTGTCGCTTTACCCCTAACAAGACCGGCAATTATGGCGGGATTAGCCCTAGCTTTAATGGAAACTCTGAACGATTTTGGTACGGTGCAGTATTTCGGCATTAATGCTTTTACCACGGGGATTTATAATACTTGGTTCGGCATGGGCGATCGCATAGCAGCGGGACAGTTATCCACAGTTTTAATGGTATTTATCCTCGTTTTAGTTTTCCTTGAACAATCCTCCCGTCGTCAAGCTCGTTACTATGAAATGACCAATCGTTTCCAGTCACCGACTAAGTACGAACTAGGATTTGTTCGCAGTTTTTTGGCAATGATCTCCTGTTTTGTGCCGGTATTTCTTGGGTTTATTGCCCCTGCTTTTTATCTAGCCTATCTAGCCTTTAATCATGCCCAAGAAACTTTTAATAATGACTTTTTTAGTTTATCGGGAAACAGTTTTTTTCTGGCCAGTTTAAGCGCAATTATTGCGGTGGTTTTAGCTTTAATTCTCGCCTACGGGGAAAGACTTAATCCGAATAAAACTCTTAAGGGTTCTGTGCGGATTGCGGCTGCTGGTTATGCTATCCCCGGCATCGTTATCGCAGTGGGGGTTTTAATTCCTCTCGGCAAATTAGATAACTTTTTCAACCAAGGATTAAATATCAATTTAATTCTGAGCGGCACAATTTTCTGTTTGATTTTTGCCTATGTTGTCCGGTTTTTAGCCGTAGCTTTTTCCACGTTAGAATCGAGTTTAAGTAAAATAAAACCTAGTTTAGATGATGCTTCCCGCAGCCTTGGCTATGGCACTGGTGCAACTTTAATTAAAGTGCATATTCCTCTTTTGTCGGGGGGATTATTGACGGCGGCTATGTTAGTTTTTGTCGATGTGATGAAGGAATTACCGGCTACTTTGGTGTTAAGGCCTTTTAATTTTGATACCCTAGCGGTGCGCGTTTATCAATACGCCAGTGATGAACGTTTGGTGGAAGCGGCGGCACCGGCCCTGGCCATTGTCTTAGTGGGATTAATTCCGGTAATTTTTTTAAGTTGGCAAATTTCCCGACGGGCGATCGATTAAAGTGGTGGTCGATTCCTAGACAAGTTGGCGATCGGCCAGCAGCTTAGTTCTATAGTTTAGTACAAAATAATGTTACAGTTCTTGACAAGACTACTAGAGAGGGGGGGTGTCAGTGATAGGATTCCCTAAAACCCCTTTTCTTTATTTGTGTAGAGAGAACAACATCCTATGACAGAACTTTCTGGAAAAGCTCCTAAGTTCGGTGGCAGCACGGGCGGTTTACTCGCCAAAGCCGATCTGGAAGAAAAGTACGCCATCACCTGGACAAGCAGCAAAGAACAAGTCTTTGAAATGCCCACCGGTGGCGCCGCTATCATGAACGAAGGCGAAAATCTCCTCTATTTGGCCCGCAAAGAACACGCGCTCGCTCTTGGTACCCAATTCCGGACGAAATTTAAGCCCAAAATCGAAGATTACAAAATCTATCGGATTTACCCCAGTGGTGAAGTGCAGTATCTCCACCCTGCTGATGGTGTCTTCCCCGAAAAAGTTAACGCTGGTCGTGAATTTTTCGGCAAAAAAGACCGCAATATCGGCAAAAACCCCGAACCAGCGACAATTAAGTTCTCTGGTGTCACTCCCTACGAAGCATAAATAATCCCTAAAATCGAGAGTGGGGAGTTAGATTTAGAAGCTATTTAGCCCCAAGATTTAACTTCTGACTCTCGATTTCTCTGATCGCAATCGGCTACAAGTGTTGTGCTATCCGTTTCCTGAACCATCAAAATATGATCTTCCCCGACTTCGATCGCTTTCGTCAACTGGCTGGCCAAGGTAACTTTATTCCTGTCTATCAAGAATGGATCGCTGACCTAGAAACACCCGTTTCGGCCTGGTATAAAGTTTGTGCCGATCAAGCCTACAATTTTTTATTAGAGTCGGTGGAAGGGGGCGAAACCTTGGGACGCTACAGCTTTTTAGGAGGCGATCCCGTCTGGGTATTGGAAGCGCGGGGAAACACCACCACCCAAACTTTTCGCAATGGTTCTCAAGAGATTTTTTCGGGGGATCCTTTCGAGATTTTAACCCAATGTTTAGCCCCGATTGTGCCGGTTAAATTGCCGCAATTACCCGCCGGAATAGGGGGTTTATTTGGTTTTTGGGGTTATGAATTAATTAATTGGATCGAACCGCGAGTCCCTATTTATCCCGCTACCGATGCCGATCTACCGGATGGTATTTGGATGCAGGTGGATAATCTAATTATTTTCGATCAAGTTAAACGGAAAATCTGGGCGATCGCTTATGCCGATATCCGGGGTAATAATCCCGATTTAGCAGCCGCTTATCAAGCGGCCTGCGATCGAGTGACACAATTAGTTCTCAAGTTACGATTACCCCTACCAACTAATGCCAAAACCCTGGAATTATTACCCGTTGGTCAGGGAAAAGAATTAGTCTATGAAAGCAATACAACTCAGGAAAAATTCTGTCAAAATGTCCTAAAAGCTAAGGATTACATCAAAGCGGGGGATATTTTTCAGGTGGTTATTTCCCAGCGTTTAAATGCCAATTATCAGGGTCATCCCTTCGATTTATATCGTTCCTTGCGTCTGATTAATCCTTCTCCCTACATGGCTTTTTATAACTTTAAGGATTGGCAAATTATTGGCTCTAGTCCTGAAGTGATGGTTAAGGCAGAACGGGACGAATTAGGTAAAATAAAGGCTACAGTCAGACCAATTGCTGGCACCCGTCGCCGGGGACAAAACTTCAGTGAAGATCAAGCTTTAGCAACAGATCTACTGCAAGATCCCAAAGAAATTGCCGAGCATATTATGTTAGTGGATTTGGGGAGAAATGATCTAGGCCGGGTGTGCGATCGAGGTACGGTCAAAGTGGATGAATTAATGATCATTGAACGTTATTCCCACGTTATGCACATTGTTAGTAATGTGGTGGGGTATTTAGCCACCAATAAAAGTGCTTGGGATTTATTAAAAGCTTGTTTTCCCGCGGGAACCGTCAGTGGGGCCCCGAAAATTCGTGCTATGGAAATTATCCATGAATTGGAACCCTGTCGTCGCGGTCCCTATTCAGGGGTTTATGGTTACTACGATTTCGAGGGACAGTTAAATAGTGCCATCACAATTCGCACTATGATTGTTCGTCCCCAAGGTAATCAAAATTATCTGGTTTCTGTGCAAGCGGGAGCAGGGTTAGTAGCTGATTCTGAGCCGGAGAAAGAGTATGAAGAAACCCTCAACAAAGCGAGGGGTTTATTGGAGGCAATTCGCTGTTTAAGTTAGATTTTTTAGGTTGGGAGCCAGTTAAGGGGATTTGGCCATGATTTCCGAGCAGGAATAGGGTTAACTAACTGGGGTTTGCGGCAAAAAGTTTTTCCTGGGGACAGGGTGTGGGGTGTGGGGTGTGACCCCCCCGACATCGGGGGGGTGTGGGGTGTGGGGAGTTTTCTCAGTGAACTGATAACTGATAACTGATAACTGATAACTGATAACTGATAACTGACTCCTAACCCCACCAACAAACTTTTTGCCGCAAACCCTAGCTACTTGGGTTCAATGGTTACTAAAATCGAATAGGAGTCTGGTGGAGTCGTTGTCGTTCTAGTCAACACGAATAAAATTTGGTTATTAGCAAGGGAATCGATGCCTGGAGGTAAACTGCTACTATCAGAGGTATATACATCTACGGTTTGATCTATAGGCTTATTGGCATTAAGCAACCCATTCACATGAACCACAATGGCATCTCCAGCTTTTGCCTGAACAGGTGAATCCAAAGCTCCTTCCGATCCCTCCTTGGCTGCCTTGTCCCAATCTATCTTAGGTTCAGCAATAACACCGCAGGCAGAATTAGAGAAAGGATCAGCAGCAGGAGTGAATGTACAAGGTTTTGTTCCTTTAATAAGTTTAGCTGTAACAGCTGCTGGCACGGTAAGGACGGGTAGAGTCTTGTTCTTGGCACTCCCGCTCCCGCTATCACTTCCGGCATCAAAAGGTTTGGTTAGGAGGAATAATCCCCAGATAGCTCTGGGGAAAACTCTGGTGCTGACAGAGTAGTTAACTGCCTCATTGGTAGTCATCTTTACCTGAGCGTTGGCATTCAAAATCACTTGATCACCAACTATGCGAACACAGGTATAAAAATCGTCCACATTGCCAAGGGCGGGGATTCGGTTAAAATTCCCAGGACAATTGGGGTTATTAGCAGGCGCTGCTAACATATCGGTGACGGGGGAATGTATCCAAGTATTAATATTTTCGGGGGTGATGTAGTTGCCATTAGCGTTCAAGTTCGGACCGAAGCGCCACAAGACTCGTGGACCAGTCAAGCTATCTTCAGAGCCTGTGGTATAGTAAACGATCTGATCGGGGAGCGCCTGACCCGGATTGCTGGGGTCGGGAATTTGGAAAGCTAGAACTGCTTGCGCTGCTGGGGGTACTTTAGTACTCGTGATCGCAGTTGCAGAATTAGCGATTCTACTTGCTCGTCTCACTTCATCTGAAACAAACTCTAGAGTACGATTAAGATTATTTTGGATTTCACTATCGGCATTAGCTCGATAATTGCTTCTGAGCAGGTTAATTACGCCATTTCCCGCCACCAAGACGACAATCAGCATCATTAAACCTGCTAGTAAAACTTCTGTAATCGTGAAACCCGCTTGCAGACGACGATGAGCGGATTTTTTCTGTAAACGACCTAAGTGATTGATATACTCCAAATAAAAACGCATAGCTTTAACCCGTCCCAATTTCTCTGTTCTGTACTCCCCTAAATATTTAACATTTATTGCAGTCACAGAGGTTTTATTAAACTACTGGTCAATCAAGTCGAAAGGGGTTTTCGGAAACCACTGAAAATTTACTACTACCTACTACCTTCAAAATTTCCCTAGAAAACTCCCGCTCAAAAATGTCTCGACCTAACTAGCTTCACCACTAACTACAGGATAGCCTAAGAAAATCCCATAGATAGTAATTGAAATATGGCCAGAAAGGTGATTTTGGTTACAGCTATTAATCGCTTTTGGGAGTGAGTGAGTTTTTTGTACATTTGTATTGGTAGAATGGTTGACCCTCAAGGAGATAAGAAGGCCCAAGGACTGGTTACAATCAAGGATAGGTAATTTTTCGATCGATGTCATCTAAATAATCATGCGTCTCTTACACACCATGCTCCGGGTCAATAACTTGCAGGAATCTCTACAATTTTACTGCGATGTGCTAGGAATGAAGTTACTGCGTCAGAAAGACTATCCCAATGGTCAATTTACCCTCGCTTTCGTCGGTTATGGCGATGAGGCTAATCATGCTGTCATCGAACTGACCTATAATTGGGGAGTCGATCGCTACGAAGTCGGTAATGCTTACGGTCATATCGCCCTAGGCGTGGATGATATCTATAGCACCTGTGAGAAAATTAAAGCTCTCGGTGGCAATGTCACCAGGGAACCGGGACCGATGAAACACGGTTCTACGGTGATTGCTTTTGTGGAAGATCCTAATGGCTACAAGATCGAGTTAATTCAATTAGGAACCCAGGGTGCTGCCGTGGCCACGGCTTAAATTTATTGTCGTCAAAAACTTAAGTAGCTGGTTATAATTAAATTAAAAATGGATTTTAGGTTCGATCCCCCCTTAGTCCCCCCTTAATAAGGGGGGCATCTGAAAGTTTTTAATGCCTACCTACTTATGTCTGTTGAAATTGAACGGAAGTTTCTGGTTAAAGGGGATAACTGGCGATCGCTTGCGACCGGCAAGTTGTATCGTCAGGGATATATTCCTACCCAAGATGGGTTGACAACTGTGCGAGTTCGTGTAGTTGGAGAGCGGGGTTATTTAACCATTAAAGGCAAGACTGAGGGTATTAGTCGCCAAGAATTCGAGTATGCAATTCCCCTAGAAGATGCGGCACTCATGTTAGAAAACCTCTGTAAGAAACCTTTAATTGAAAAGATTCGTCATCGCATTTCTCTGGATAATTTAACTTGGGAAGTTGATGAATTTTGGGGGGATAATCAAGGTTTGATTATGGCTGAAATTGAGTTAGAACAAGAGGAGCAAGTCATTACTATTCCTGATTGGATCGGCGAGGAAGTCACGGGAGATGAGCGATACTACAATAGCAATTTACAGAAATTTCCCTATAAAATGTGGTGATTGTAGTATTAATTTACTCCCAGTTTAACTCTGGGTAGATAGGGCTTTTTCGGCTTCGTTTAGCTTATTTGTTACCCGTCGGAGAACGCCATTAATAAAACGATAACCTTCATCATCAGAATAACGTTTGGCTAACTCGATCGCTTCATTAATTGCTACTTTTTGAGGTATATCGAGATAGCGCATTTCTGCCACGGCAATTTGCAGGATATCCCGATCAATTCTCGGTAAACGATGTAGTTGCCAATCCACTAAAGCACTGGTTAATTCCTGTTCAATTTCCGCACGACGACGATAGACTGTACCGATTAATTCTAGGGCATATTCCCGCACTTCGTACTGACTAGATAACTGGACAATTTCGGGAAAATCTATCACGGTTCCTAAACGATTAATGGCATTGTGGGTAAGAGAAATTGCTTCTTTTACCATGGTTTGGGCGCTTTTTAGATTTGTTGCCTTAGTATCACTAGCGAGAATCCGTTCATTACCACGACTAATTTCAGCGGCGGCAGTTTCTAAGGTTTCTTGAATTTCGACGGTTAAGGTTCTAACTGCAACTAAAATTAAATCGTTTAAAGTTTGCTGTTCCAGGTTTTCAGGATTGCCTTTAATCTGACTTAAACTCAAAAGGGCAAGTTCTCGAGCAATGCGACGGGGTTGTTGACGGGGAGGCATAGAAGTTTAGAAGGAGAGGAAGGAAAATTATACAACTTTATTGATCGCTATCCGGTTGGGTTAATTTTTCTCGGCGATCAATTCTTGACTAACATCTATTTTAGCATAAAAGCTGCCAAGATTTAACTTTTCAAGTTTTAATTAGATAAAAGACAATATCTATCTTGAATCTCCCCTAATTTAGTCTCAGCTTCTTGAGCATTAATGGCTAATTGGGCAAACTCTAGAAAGCGTTTTAATTCCTTGCGTAATAAATTCCTTTCTACTTCCCAGGTTTCTCGATCTAAGGTGGGTGGCATAACGATCATATCAAATAAAGTGGCCTGTTTTTTATCGGGATGGGGGCGCAATATTCGCCCGCGACGCTGAATAAATTGTCGAGGATTACCACTACTAGCCAGAATGACTGCGTTTTGAATTGATGGCAGATCTACTCCTTCATCTAAACATCTAATTGCCACTAATCCTTGCAGATAACCCTCCTCAAATTGTTGACGAATTTTTTCTCGTTCTTCTAGGGAAGTTTCTGCGGTGTAGGTAGCAACTCGATAACCTAATTGATTGCCTAATAAATGAGTAACAGCCTCTACCTGACGACGATAATTAGCAGTGTAATTTTCCAGATAACCATCCCCACAATAAAACAAAGTATGATCCGTATCTAAACGCTCTTGCATCAGTTTTTGTAAAGCTTGTAATTTATTACTTGCTGAACCAACTAATCGTGACCTTTGCATTAACAAAGCCGTCAGGTTTTCATTACCATTTAAATTACTATTTTTCTGCAAAGTCCAGCCAATTTTCTGGGTCAATTTTGCGTATAATAAAGCCTCGTTATCGGTTAATTCAACCAAGACTGGATAATAAAAATAATTGACTAAAGCTCCTTTTCTAATAGCATCACCTAGGGTAAATTCTGGTTGTAGAATTTGTCCAAAATATTCAAGAATAGCGTCGGTTCCTTCCTGATCAAAATATCTTTCAGGAGTGGCAGATAAAGCCAATCTTAGACCTAAAGAACGGGGTAATAATTCTTCTAATCGGGGGGAACCTAAATTATGGGCTTCATCACCAACGATTAAAGTTTTATCGGGAAAAAATTTTATTTGTGATTGAAAACCCTCGCTAATAAAAGTTGAGTTAGTAGTTAAAATAGTGACAAATTTTTGATTACCCGCTTGCACATTATATAATTCTGTGGATAGTTGACTTTGCCATATATGGACACTTTCGTAGGCTAAAATCGGTTTAAGATTAAATTTTTCCGCTTCTCGTTGCCATTGATTGACTAGGTGACGATAGGGGCAAATTACTAATAATACTTGCAGTTCTATCGCTTGGTAAAGTTCCATGGCAATAGCTAAAGCAGTAATAGTTTTACCGCTGCCGGTGGCCATTTTTAAAGTTCCCCGTCCCCGATTACGAAACCAACTGATAATCGCTGTATTTTGGTAGTCTCTCAACTCTAAATCGGGAGGAATTCTAGGAATACCAGAGGGATTAACTCGATAGAATCCTCGCAATTCAGCAACTTGCTTGATTTTGCGGGAACTGAGAAAATCCCTAGTTATTTTTTCCCAATCTATCCAGCAACTATTCATAGGACCTCTTGTAAAAATCAAAAATTGTTGTTAGGGTTAGGAGTCACTAGCCAGGAGTCGGTCGTCGGTCGTCAGGAGATTGTTTTTATTTATAGCGTTTCCTGTTCGCAAGAGGTTTATAATACTAAATCCTGTTTAAAAGGTATAGGGGAGCAGCGGAGCGCAGGAGCAGGGAGAAACAATCCAGAGCTTGGGAGTTAATCACCCTATTATAAATAGTTTTGGGATAAGCTCAAAAATAGCAAAAAGCCAAAAACTTAAAAACTAAAGGTTGCTCCCTATACAATGGGGATGGACTAAAAAGACCATCCCATAGCTGTCAAACCACTCTTAACTGTTATCCTAGAAACCTAGGCAATGATTGAGATAATTTACCTGGTCGCTACTTCCTCTTTTTGGGGAGTATTTTGCCGAAGTTTTTCTTGATCTTGGCGACGTTTTTTAGCATAAAGTTGGATTGTCACCGCCATTAATACCACTAAAGCTACAATTAACCAAGTGGTCAAATCGAGGGGTAATTGATTTTTAAATACTGCCAAAAGGACAATAACTACCAATAACAGGGTTGGTGCTTCATTTAATGCCCGAAATTGCTGTCCCGTCCAATTACATTCCCCTTTTTCTAGCTTCTTCATGATGCGACCACAGTAGAAATGATAGAGCAGTAAAAGAGCCACAAAGGATAATTTAATATGTAACCATCCCGATTTTAAAATTTCCGGTTCTGTGGAGATTAAACCGATCGCCATGGCGACGGTGACAATCATCCCCGGTGTGGTAATGATATTGTAGAGTCGCTTCTCCATGATCTCGTATTGTGCTTTCAGAATAGCTTGTGCGGGTTCCGTTTCTGTTGCTGCCTCCGCATGATAGACAAACAAACGTACTAAATAAAATAGTCCCGCAAACCAAACAACTACCCCAATCAGGTGAAATGCTTTAAACCAATAGTAAGCCATAGTCTATATTGTGATGTGAGTCCCGAATTAATTAGTCTAAGAGTTATCCATGCTTTCCCAGACTATCCCTATACAAAAGTTTAGACGGAAAATGGGGATTGGGGAGCAGGGAGAAGGGAGAGGGGTGTGGGGTGTGACCCCCCCCACGAAAAACTTTTTCAGCAGACCCTAATTATCTAACAGCAAAGGTCGCAAAAAACCGCCATAATTCTCGTCATCTGTACCGATAAAGACTTCTATTTTACCTCTAGGAGATTCTCTGGTGGTCAGCGCCTCCACTTTGGAGCCGTCTATTTCCGCAATTTTTTGGGGATTAGGGGCAAGAATTAGGCTATTATCGGCTGTCACTTGACCAATACGGTAAACAGCACTTCTAAACACCCCCGCATTATCTGGATCGTCAGCGGAAGCTATGTAGATATTACCTTGCTTATCTACGGCTAAATCGGAGATGGGGCGAATATTTTTACCGCTACCAAAAGGACTCCGAAAAGTTACCGACTGAAATTCCCCTAATTTTAAGGGATTGAGCGAGATATCCGTCCAGCGAATCTTTGTACTCTCTTGACTATCGGCCCGTTCTGCGTAGATAAATAGATAACGATCGCCTTGCCGACTAACAGCGATCGCCTCTACATTTTCCACCGCAATCGGCCAATTTATTTGCTCAACTAGCTTGACTTTTTGCTGGCTATATGCTATTAAAAATAGTCTTTGAAAAGGTTTTTTCTCGCCACTTTCAGCCAACAAAAATAAGTTAGTTTCTGGGATATGAGTAATACTTTCGAGATCGTTACTCAATCCCTCTGGATTTGGCCAATCTACCCTTAAAACCTGCCATAATAGCGGTTTTTCCTGGGTAGGTAGCTGTAAAAGACTCAGCCTTGCTTGAGATGGATCACTATTTTTGCCCTTATTTTTGGCATCGTGAACCCCTAGAAAAATATCTGCTTCCACCCAAGCTAAACCACTGAGATCTGGGAGATAAGTCTCCAGTCGTCTCGATTGTTGAGCAAAAGAGACTTGAGCGGCCGAAAAAAAGAAAACTATAGCTAAAATCACCGAAAAAACAGTTTTTAATGGGCTATTCTTGCTAAAAAAGGCTCTATTCTCTAACATCTATTCCCTAACTCCCAATATCACTGATTAACTCCTCCACCACGCGATTTAAACCGACGGAATGGGAAGCCTTGCATAAAATGCGATCGCCTGAATCAATCACTTCCTTTAAACGATTAATTAAATCTGCGTGAGTTTGAAAACATTCGCAATCGACCCCAGTAGCCGCCTCAGCAATAAACTTAGCTTCTGGGTCATCCACCAAGACAAACAAGCGATCTATGCCTAGTTTTTGCACCCTCTCACCCACTTGGCGATGTAATTGCTCCGAAAAAGACCCTAACTCCTTCATCGTGCCTAAAACAGCAATATGACGCTGACCGGGGGTAGCCTTCAGTAAATCCAAGGCCGCTAACATTGATTCTAGACCGGCGTTATAGGTTTCATCGAGGAGTAGGATATCTGGCTCTAATTGGTAACGTTTGGCCCGACCACCGGGTAAATTAACCTTAATTCCCTGTTGTAAAGAAGTCCAATCGATGCCTAAAATTTTCGCTACGGCCAAGGCCGCCATAAAATTTAAAGCATGATGACGACCGGATAAAGGTAAGTTAAAATCTAGTCCATTGACTCGTAAAGTAGTTAAATCTAGTAATTCCCCGACTATATCGCCGCCAGAGAAGCCATAGGTAATTGTTTCCCCCTGCCATACCCGTTTAGCTGTTTCGGTAAGTAAAGGGTGATCGTAGTTAAGAACTGCTATACTACTAGAAGGAGACTCGGCCAATAACTCGCATTTGGCCTCTGCGATCGCCGACTCCGACCCTAAACGACCGATGTGAGCGGTTCCCACATTAGTAATCACCGCAATCGTCGGTTGGGCGATTTGAGCGAGCAGGGCAATTTCCCCCCGTCCCCGCATTCCCATCTCGATTACAGCACTATCGTGGGTTTCATCCAGTTCGAGGAGAGTTTTCGGCACTCCGATCTCATTGTTATAATTAGCCAGGGTTTTATGTACCTTTCCCTGGGTGGCTAGTACGGAGGCGATTAATTCTTTAGTGGTGGTTTTCCCCACCGATCCCGTAATAGCAATCACGGGTATAGTAAATTGATTCCGCCACCAATGGGCCAATTGCTGATAGGTTTCCAGGGTATTCTGAACTAGGAATACAGGAATATTACTAGAGTAATTTCCCGAAACTGGCTGATCGACAATCAAGGTCGCCGCTCCCTTTTCGATAGCCATATCGATAAAATCATGACCATTAAAATTATCACCCTTTAATGCCAAAAATGCTTGTCCAGACTCAATACTACGGCTATCGGTATTAATGCCAGATAGTAAACTATCGTGGCTCAAACTTATGTCACCATTATCTGGTAAGGACAATAATTGAGCTAGTTGATTGAGGGATAAATGACAGGCCATAGACAATAAAAATACTTAGGAGTGAATTCCGAATTATCTAGAAGATGGATTTAGGTTGAAATGTGACTTAGATCACATCCGAGCGGGGGTTTCTTTTCGCTAACTTAATTAGGGCTGGCTGAATAAATCTAAAAACCTTGTTGGATCATATCTTTAAGCTTGTTTGAAATCAAAAACTGCCAGCCCTTGGAGTGATCAGGGGGGAAATTTAGGCACTTTTTGCCTGAAAATTAGGTAATTGACCCCCTGAAAATCGGTAAAACCCTACACCCCCCCCTGCCCCCAGGAAAAACTTTTTGCCGCAAACCCTAATTAGCAGGGGACGCTGCCGAAAATTTTATTAATCTGGGCATAGTCCGCAAGCTTGGCCAGGTAAGCCAAGGGTAATTTTCCTAAACTTGCCAAGCTAAAATGGATCAACTCGGTCACTACAATGACCCAAAATAGGGGCATCCTCAGAAGGGAGCATCTACTATCTAATCACAATTGACCCCTTTATGGTCATAGGCCTAAAATCCATCCGCTTACTGATTTAGGAGGGCTGAATCAAATAACCATGGCTAGTCTAAACAGTGAACAAAGACCAACAAGAGACGAAGAACAGCTACTATACGATTATTGGCTCGACCGCGCCAGGACCGGTTCCCCTGAGCAGTTAATCGAGGATTTTCGTCGTCTGTTTATCGAAGGTGGCGGTTATCAAGAAGCTCCTATTTATTTAGCCCTAGAGCGTCTTGTCAAGGCTAAGGATGCCGAAATTCGTTTTTATCATTTCTTTAACCGCTGCTGTCATATTTTAGTGAATCGATGGCAAACGCAGCCCACCCATCAGCCAGCAATTCCCGAATTGGTATCGCTGCTGGAAAATTTGCCCTCCCCACGTCCCGGACATTACAGCAGCCCCAATAATTTGCGCCATCTGGTCAAAAATTTTACCCTCTCGGATGACTACGTTAGGCTGCAGCGTCTGGCGAGAATTATTAGCGGCCAATACAGCGAAAAAACCGCCGCTTCCCTGGGAACCCTGATTAATCGTTATCCCTATCTCTATAATTACTATTTACTCGGTGATGACAGTCCCCGAGAACAGCGACAAACCGTTAGACGTATTAAAGTGAAAACCGAGAGCCGTTTCGAGGTAAATCTCTCTCGTTATGTCACCTATCAGGTACGTTTGGCACGGGCAGCCCATAGCCCAAAAATCAGGGAAGAAGCGGGGAGAATCATTCAACCAGTGGAAAATCCCACCCTGCTCAATGATAAGGAGCTAAATCGCACCCTCAAGTATTATCTGGGGACGGTAGCAGGAAATTATACTTATAAGAATCTTTCGCTAAATTTTCTGGCGAATACAGTTTATACCCGTACCTATAAAGATTTTAAAAATGATCTCTACGATTATCTAATTACCTCCTTAGACTACGGCAAGGGGCAATTTGACCAAAAACTCGACGATATCCTGCAAAATACTCTACCCCACTGCGATCAACAAAAACCGAGTGAATTTCTCCTGCTGCGTACTTCTAGCCAACTGTTAAATTATCTGGTGGTGGAAAGCGGGCAAAAACCCGATCATTACCTTCTTATGGATATGATCACCAATATGGGGGTAACTCGGACTGTGGGGTTATTGCTCAAGTTGATTTTGATCTGTCCCCAGGCAAAACCCCACTTAGATAAACGTTTTTCGATTCTATTTAACCACTACGAGAGTTATTCTCGCGATCAAGTGCCTTGGTTGGTTAAATCCCTAGAAAATCTGCAAGTAGCTTTTAGTATTCATTTCGGCCAAGCTGATTTGTCCTGTCTCCGTCAAATCTAGTGATGGGAAGTGGGGAAGTGGGGAAGTGGGGAAGTGGGGAAGTGGGGAAGTGGGGAAGTGGGGAAGTGGGGAAGTGGGGAAGTGGGGAAGTGGGGAAGCTGTCTCATCACCCTATCACCCCAAAACGTCAAATCGATTAAAAAGTTAAGTAATCTCAACTTCTAGCCAATGGCACCCCAGAGCTAGGAGATAATTAAGCCATCGTCATTTGGGCTGCGTTTATCCGTGAAAATTATCGTTATCGGCAGTGGTGGTCGAGAACACGCTCTAGCTTGGAAACTACTGCAATCGCCTCAAGTAGAACAAGTGTTCTGTATTCCAGGGAATGGGGGAACGGCAATTTTACCTCAATGTGAAAATATACCCATAGCAATGGAGGATTTTGCCGAAATTAGCCGCTTTGCCCAGGAAAATCGCGTCGATTTGGTGGTTGTCGGGCCAGAATATCCCCTCTCCCTCGGCATTACCGATCATCTTCTCGGCCAAGAAATTGCCGTTTTTGGCCCCACACAAACCGGGGCCTTAATTGAATCGAGCAAATCCTGGGCCAAAGAATTAATGAGCGAAGCAGGAGTTATCACCGCCGCCTCGGAAACCTTTACCGATGCAGAATTAGCAAAAACTTATATCCGAGAGCAAGGAGCGCCAATTGTGGTGAAAGCCGACGGATTAGCCGCAGGAAAAGGGGTAATTGTCGCCGAAACCCTAGATACAGCCCTAGAAGCGATCGATGATCTTTTTACCAGTGGCTTTACTAAAGTCGTGGTGGAAGAATTCCTAGAAGGGGAAGAAGTGTCTATCCTCACCCTCACCGATGGGATCAGCTTTCGTTCCCTGCTACCCGCCCAAGATCACAAGCGCATCGGTGAAGGCGATACCGGCAAAAATACTGGCGGTATGGGAGTTTATGCCCCCGCACCCATAGCCACCGCCGCCATTATCGAAGCGGTGGACCGAGACATCCTTGCCCCCATCGTCGCCACCCTACAAAAACGCGGCATTGACTATCGAGGAGTCCTCTACGCGGGTTTAATGATTTCCCCCGCCGGAGAGCCAAAAGTTCTTGAATTTAACTGTCGTTTTGGCGATCCCGAAACCCAAGCGGTTTTACCCCTACTGGAAACTCCCCTGGCACCGCTGCTGCTGGCTTGCGCTCAACAAAAATTAACTGATTTCCCCTCTTTACAATGGCGCTCCGGTAGTGCCGTTTGTGTGGTGGCCGCGTCTGCCGGTTATCCCGACCACTACGAAAAAGGCCAGTTAATCACTGGAATTGAGGCCGCTGAAACCGCAGGGGCGATCGTTTTCCACGCCGGCACGGTTTTAAAACACGGCGATATTTTCACCGATGGCGGCCGGGTTTTGGGTGTCACGGCGATGGGAGCCAATTTTAATCAGGCGATCGAACTTGCCTATCAATCGGTGAACAGGATACACTTTCAGGGCATCTATTATCGTCGCGATATCGGCCACCGGGTACGGGAAAAATAAGGGTCAGTATTGAGGTAGGGGTAAGGGGGAATAGTTATGGGTTTTGAGGATTAATTTAGCAGCCAATTGCCCCTTTTTTCGGCATCTCTCACCGCTAATCCTCACCTCTTTCTAGGGTAATCCCTGACAAAAGCGCATCTGACTGGTCAAAAAACCAGTAACTATTGATAAAATCATGAAACTGAATCGCCCAACCAAATTGCCATCCCTATGCGAATTTTGCTCTATTCTTATAACTATTATCCCGAACCGATCGGCATCGCTCCCCTGATGACAGAATTGGCGGAGGGATTGGTTAAAAGAGGTCATCAAGTCAGGGTTTTGACGGCTTTTCCTTGGTATCCTAATAGTGAAATCGATCCCGAATACCGAGGAAAAATCTATCTGGAAGAAGAACGCAACGGTGTTAAAATTCAACGTTCCTACGTTTGGGCGCGCCCCCAAAGAAGTTTAAAAAATCGAATTTTCTTTGAATTGAGCTTTGTTTTTTTGAGTTTCTTTCAGGCTCTCAAAGGCGAAAAACCCGATCTAATTTTCTTAACCGTCCCCGGATTACCCGTTTGCGTTCCCGCCGCTTTATTGAGTAAATTATATGGGGTGCCGATTATTCTAAATTTACAGGATATTCTGCCCGATGCGGCAGTTCATGTGGGATTATTAACTAATCAGAAAATGATTAAGGTTTTTAGCAGTCTCGAAAAATTTGCCTACAAAACTGCCAGCAAAATCTCAGTTATTGCCGATGGTTTTACCAAAAATCTCCTCACTAAAAATGTGCCGAGTCAGAAAATTATTGAAATTCCTAATTGGGTCGATGTCAGCTTTATTAAACCTTTGCCGAAAAACCATAATTATTTTCGCCAAGAAAATAATCTTGAGGGCAAGTTTGTTGTTTTATATTCTGGCAATATTGCCCTAACTCAACCCTTAGAAACTTTGATTGATGCCGCAGTTCACTTAGTTAATATTCCTGAGATTAAAGTGGTAATTGTTGGTAAAAAAGAGGCCCTTGATCGCCTAGAAAAGTATCGCCAACAACAGGGGGCCAGTAATGTGCTTTTATTACCCTTTCAACCCCGGGAAAAATTACCAGAAATGTTAGCCGCTGCTGATGTGGGTATGGTGATGCAAAAACATAACGTTATTTCCTTTAATATGCCGTCCAAAATTCAGGTATTATTAGCTAGTGGTCGTGCTATTATTGCTTCTGTTCCCGCCGATGGAACCGCTGCTAGGGCGATCGAGCGTAGTGGTGGTGGTTTGGTGGTTACTCCTGAAGATCCGGAGGCATTAGCTACGGCTATTTTAAAGCTATACAAAAACCCAGATTTAGCAACTATACTAGGAGAAAAAGGACGACAATACGCAGAAGAAAATTATGCTTTTGAAAAGACTTTGGATCAATACGAAAATCTTTTTTCTCAAGTAGTTAGTTAATAGACCTCTTGTAAAAATCAAAAATTGTTGTTAGGGTTAGGAGTCAGTAGCCAGTAGTCAGTAGTCAGGAGAATTAAGAAGGAGTAATAATCAGTTAAATGGTCTATTTACAGACTTTATGCCATTTAATCCTTATTTTTGCCATTTTTGAACCCTGAAAAATTAATTATGCAAGAGGTTTAATAATTAGGGAATGGGAGAATGGGGGAATTCAACTAAAACCCTAAAACCCTAAAACCCTAAAACCCCAACACCCTAAAACCCTAAAACCCTAAAACCCCACCATCTAACCCCTAACTCCCAATTCCCTATTTTCATGTTTGATAATTTCTCAAAAAAACTCCCCTGGCAAAGTCTCAAACAAGCGATCGCTTTTGTCTTAACAATTATTGCCTTAACTCCAGTGGTTACAGCTTTAATTTCTAGTGTTAATCAGCCTCAAATCCAATCGAATATTCAACTATATCAAACCAATCTCAATCTACAAGTCACGACTCTAAGCAGCGATGCTGATCCTAATAGCGAGGAATTTGCTAATCTTAAATTAATGCAAACTTCCCTGATCGGTGAAGATCCCTACAGCACCGCCGAACAACAGTATTTATCCGCCCAGAAAAGTGCCAAAAAAACAATCACCGAACTAAAAAAATCAGCAGTTAATCCCGAACAAAAAAAATCCCTTGAGCGGGAAATCAATTCCCTAAAGGATTTAGAACTGAAATTAAGTCTCATTCAAGCTAGTCAAGGTGACTTGGATTCAGCACGGCAAATCTGGCAAGACATCAAGGAAAAATCAGCATTTGAGAACTATAAACCTGCTATTTTACAAAATGCGCTGCTGTTAGAGGGATTGTACAGTGAACCCCCCGAAATTGCTGCCGATGCTGAAGCGAGAATCGATCGCAATTTTCAAGGATGGTTTCGTTATACCATTCTGGAAAAATTATATAGTCTCGAAAATCGTCAAGAGGATTTACTCGCTTTAGAGGAAGAACAGAGTGAAGTGGCGGCTAATGCGTTAATTAAACTAATTTTAGTGGCTTTGTTGCCTCTTATCGGCGGTTTAATCGGTTTTGTGCTGTTGATCTTTTTATTAGTGCAGTGGCTTCTCCGTCAACAGCGAGCGCTGCTCTTTTTAGATGATAGTCTCGCTTGGCAAACTAAGTGGGGAGGAGAAACCCTCTGGTGGGGAATAATTATCGGTTTCTTTTTCGTCGGACAAATTGTTTTACCAGTAATTTTCGGGATTTTATCGAGTTTCTTGAGTCTCAATCCCGAAAAATTTAACCTAGAAGCTAAAGCAATATACGTTGTAGTTAGTTATTTAGCCTTAACAGTGAGCAGTTTATCGGTTTTATACCTAGCAATCAAGCCTTTTCGCCCTTTACCTCCCGATTGGTTTCGTTTTAAACTCTTTAGTCCTTGGCTCCTCTGGGGATTAGCCGGCTATTTCGTCGCTTTACCCCTCGTTATTATCGTTTCTTTGCTCAATCAACTAATTTGGCAAGGACAAGGAGGCAGTAACCCGCTGCTGACTTTAGCCCTAGAATCCCAGAATACCTTCGCTTTGCTCTGTTTTGGCTTTACTGCTTCCCTTGCCGCTCCTTTTTTCGAGGAAATTGTCTTTCGCGGCTTTTTACTAGCTTCTTTGACTCGTTATCTGCCTGTTTGGGGTGCGATTGCGCTTAGTAGTTTGATTTTTGCTCTTGCTCACCAAAATTTGTCAGAAGTGCTGCCTTTAACCGTACTAGGTTGTGTTCTTGGCTTTGTTTACACCCGCTCGAAAAATTTATTATCCTCGATGTTGGTTCATAGTCTCTGGAATGGTGGCACCCTGTTAAGTTTATTTTTATTGGGCAGCGGTGCGGGTTAGGTGAGGCAAAAAGTCTCTTAGTCTAGAGATAAGTAATCGTCCCCTGTCAACCCTTGCACTTAATTAGATAACCACATCGTTGCTCACCTTGATTGATCCAGTGAGTCCGTTCGATCGTACAATCGGGAAGCAGTAGCGCAAACATTTCTAATTCATGGCCACAGATACTGGGATAGGAACCAGCCACCTCCGCAATAGCGCAATGATGCTCGGCTAGGACATAACTATTTTCTGCTTCCAGTGCCACTAATTCTGCCATGTAACCCTCCTCTTGGCGAATTTCCAGCAATTTTCTCATTCTTTCCCCTAAAGACCCCTTGCCGAGGCGCAATTGATATTCTGCCGCTTTGCGTTGCCACTGTTTTTTGAGAATTTCCCCCACCTGTTGCTCTCCCACCGTCTCCACGAGAGTATTGAGGAAAGAAACAGCGAAATTATCGTAATTATGGGGAAAACGGCCACGACCTTGACGACTGAGGCGATAAATGTGCTGGGGTCGTCCTATCTTATTTTGTACCGCAAAATATTCGATCAGTCCTTCCCCCTCCAAATCCTTAAGATGGCGGCGCGTCGCTTGCGGACTAATACTTAACTCCTCAGCCAAGTCTTGGGCGGTAGATTGACCGTTTTTGAGCAAATATTGCAGAATATCGTCTTTCGTCGAGGCGGGTTGAGTCGTGGTCATGATACCAAAAACAGAGGCTTTAGCGTACAATTGCTGAGGGTCAAGGAGCGGCCAATTACCCCTACAGAGTAACCTGAATAACAGAGGTTTATCAGCATCCTCTCAAATTTTCCCTGACTTTGACAACAGCTTTGTTGTTAATCTATTATATAATCAATTTAAACAACTTTCTTGTTGTTTAACTGCCTCCCGCGTAGAGAGAACACTAACCCCCATGAGTGCAACCACCGTTAAAAACCTCGTTAACCAACCCTACAAGTACGGTTTCATCACCGATATCGAATCGGAAACCATCCCTCGCGGTTTGAATGAGGAGATTATTCGCCTAATTTCAGCGAAAAAGAAGGAACCGGAATTCATGCTCGATTTTCGTCTCCGGGCCTACCATCAATGGCAAAAGATGACCGAACCCAGTTGGCCGCACGTTTCCTATCCTGCCATTGATTATCAAAATATTATCTACTACTCTGCACCTAAACAGAAAAAAGAAAAACTCAACAGTCTGGAAGAAGTTGACCCCACTTTAATCGAAACCTTTGAAAAATTAGGCATTCCCCTTTCGGAACAAAAACGCCTTTCTAACGTCGCCGTCGATGCTATCTTTGACAGCGTTTCTATCGCCACAACTTTTAAAGAAAAACTAGCAGAACAGGGGGTGATTTTCTGTTCTATCTCGGAAGCTTTACAGGAACATCCCGACTTAGTGCAGAAATATCTCGGCAGTGTAGTTCCCGTGGGTGATAATTATTTTGCCGCCCTTAATTCTGCCGTTTTTAGCGATGGTTCCTTTGTTTTTATCCCCAAAGGTGTCGTCTGTCCGATGGAATTGTCCACCTATTTTCGGATTAATAACGGTGAGACAGGACAATTTGAAAGAACTTTAATTGTCGCTGAAGAAGGGGCATCGGTAAGTTATTTAGAAGGTTGCACCGCTCCGATGTACGATAGTAATCAACTTCATGCCGCCGTCGTGGAATTAGTCGCCCTCGATAATGCGGATATTAAATATTCGACGGTGCAAAATTGGTACGCTGGCGATGCCAATGGGAAGGGAGGTATTTATAATTTCGTCACTAAAAGGGGTCTGTGTAAAGGAGTTAATTCTAAAATTTCTTGGACGCAGGTGGAAACCGGTTCAGCGATTACTTGGAAGTATCCCAGTTGTGTCTTAGTTGGCGATAATTCCGTCGGGGAATTCTACTCAATTGCCCTAACTAATAACAAACAACAGGCCGATACAGGTACGAAAATGATTCACATTGGCCGCAACACCAAAAGTACGATTATTTCTAAGGGAATTTCGGCAGGTAACTCCCAAAATAGTTATCGCGGGTTAGTGAAAATGGGACCGAAAGCCAAGGGAGCAAGAAATTACTCCCAGTGTGATTCTATGCTGATTGGAGATAATGCGGAAGCTAACACTTTTCCCTATATTCAGGTGGATAACAACAGTGCTAAGGTAGAACACGAAGCTTCTACTTCTAAAATCGGTGAAGACCAATTATTCTACTTCGCACAACGGGGTATTTCCGAGGAAGATGCTGTCTCTATGTTAGTCAGTGGTTTCTGTAAGGATGTCCTCAGTAAATTACCGATGGAATTCGCCGCCGAAGCTGATAAACTCCTCAGTCTCAAGCTAGAAGGAACCGTCGGATAATCAGTAAAGTAGGGTGGGTTAGGCGATAGCCGTAACCCACCAAAAGCTAAGTTAGGTGATAGCCATAACCCACCAAAAGTTAAGTTAGGCGATAGCCGTAACCCACCAAAAGCTAAGACAATTTATCCATCAATTGATGATTCGCCGTCAACCCAAAAAACTAATATTTTTGTTCTAGAAAAACATCTCATGAGTGAAGTAATTTTATCGGTAAAAAATCTGACCGCTAGTATTGACGGAAACCAGATTCTTAAAGGAGTTAACCTCGAAATTAAAGCAGGGGAAACCCACGCAATTATGGGACGCAATGGCTCAGGAAAAAGCACCTTTTCCAAAGTAATCGCCGGACATCCCGATTATGAAGTAACTGGGGGAGAAATAATTTATCAAGGCGAAAACCTTTTAGACAAAGAACCCGATGAACGAGCGCTTATGGGTATCTTTCTTGCTTTCCAATATCCCTTAGAAATCCCCGGCGTTAGTAACCTGGATTTTCTTCGCGTTGCCTATAATGCCAGACAAAAACATCTAGGCTCGGAAGAATTAGATAGTTTTGACTTTGAGGAATTAGTCGAGAAAAAACTAGAAGTTGTCCAGATGAATCCTAGCTTTCTTGGCAGAAGTTTAAACGAAGGTTTCTCCGGTGGCGAGAAAAAACGTAATGAAATCCTCCAAATGGCTTTATTAGAACCCACTTTAGGAATTCTCGATGAAATTGACTCCGGTTTAGACATCGATGCTTTGCGAATTGTTGCCCAGGGAGTCAATCAATTAGCTACTCCCGATAACGCTTTTTTACTTATCACCCACTACCAGCGTCTGCTCAACTACATTGAACCTGATGTTATTCATGTTATGTACGATGGGCGCATTGTCACCAGTGGCGGTAAAGAATTAGCCCTCGAATTAGAAAGAACTGGCTACGATTTCCTCGACGAACAAGTATTAGCCGTTAAGTAATCTAGCTATCAGTTATCAGTTATCAGTAAACAGTTATCAGTAAACAGTTATCAGTAAACAGTTATCAGTTATCAGTTATCAGTTATCAGTTATCAGTTATCAGTTATCAGGAGATGGCTTTTATTTATTCTTCCTAAACCCTACACCCCACTACCCCACTACCCCACTACCCCACTACCCCACTACCCCACTACCCCACTACCCCACTACCCCACTACCCTACACCCCACACCCCACACCCTACACCCCCTCCTACCAATGACAGCCATAATCACGAAACCTGAACAATCAGGAGAATTATTGTTAAAATTGTCTCGCGAAACGGTTCCCACCATCGATAACGGTAAAATTCTGGAATTAAGAGAATCGGGAGCCAGTAAAGCTCAGGAATTAGCCATTCCGGGCAAAAAAGACGAAGAATGGCAATTCACCGATTTAAGTCAACTCTGGGCGATCGATTTTCGCGCCCCCCAAACCGTTACAATCGATAAAAATGCCCTAGCTGTTTTTTTACTGCCCGAAGCCAAAAACAGCCGTTTAGTCTTCGTTAACGGCATTTATCAGCCTGAATTGTCCGATATCTCCGCTTTACCCCCCGGTGTCAGCGTCAGCAATCTTGCCAATGCACAAAAAGATGTTCTTGTCAACTATCTAGGGAAAGAAAAAACCCCCGAATTTTTTACCGCACTCAACCAAGCTGGTTTAAGCGATGTCGCAGTAATTCACGTCACCGCTAACACCGTCGTCACAACTCCCATACATCTCTTATTTATCACCGTTGTGGAGGAAATTCCCCGCTTTTATCAGCCCCATAGCCTCATCGTGGCGGAAACGGGAGCTAGTGTCAATATTATCGAGAATTACGGAGCTTTAGCCGAATATTGCTCCGATTTACCTGTAAATTACTCTTATTTTACCAACGCTGTCACGGAAATTTACCTCGAAGCCAACGCCGAAGTCATCCATACCAGAGTACAACGGGAATCGGGAGATGGTTTTCACATCGGACGGACGATAATTGAACAAGGACGCGATAGCCGTTACACTCTCAACGAGATAAATCTAGGCGCTAAACTCTGCCGTCATAACCTCGATATCCTGCAAAAAGGAGAACAAACCGAGACAAATCTGCACGGATTAGCCATGATTACCGGACAACAAACCGCCGATACCCACAGCGCCATCTATCTCAACCATCCCCACGGTATCAGCAACCAACTGCATAAATGTATCGTTGATGGTAGCGCTCATGCCATCTTTAATGGTAAAGTGTTTGTTCCCAAACCTGCCCAATTAACCAACGCCTCCCAGTTAAATCGGAATTTGTTAATTTCTAACAAGGCACGAGTCAACACCAAACCGGAATTACAAATTACCGCCGATAACGTCAAATGTTCCCACGGGGCAACCATTAGCCAACTGGAAGCCGATGATTTATTCTATCTGCAAAGCCGGGGCTTAAGCGCCGACACCGCCCGCAGTTTGTTAATTGATGCTTTCTCGGCCGAGATTTTAGCTAAAATTCCTCTAGAATCCCTCCGCCAAAGATTGGGGCAATGTGTCGCCTGTCGCAGTGTGGAATAACTCTACCGGGGTGGGTGTCAACCTGCCCAAAGTACCCCTCTGACTCCTGACTAAAATGACAATTATCCAAGAAAAAACCCTCGCCCAAAAAGTCCGCGCCGATTTCCCTATCCTCCATCAAACCGTACACGATAAACCCCTTATCTATCTCGATAGTGCCGCCACTTCCCAAAAACCGATTCAAGTATTAGAAACCCTGCGAAACTATTACGAAAAAGATAACGCCAATGTGCATCGGGGGGCGCATACTTTAAGTGTCCGAGCAACGGAAGCCTACGAAGGAGCTAGAGATAAGGTGGCTAGGTTTATTAATGCCGCTTCTCGTCAGGAAATTGTCTATACTCGCAACGCCACGGAAGCGATTAATTTAGTCGCCTACAGTTGGGCGTTAAATACCCTGAAAGCAGGGGATGAAATTATTCTCTCGGTGATGGAACACCACAGTAATTTAATCCCCTGGCAAATTGTCTGCCAAAAGACGGGGGCGGTGATTAAATATGTGCAGTTAACCAGCGACGAAAGCTTTGATTTAGAACAATATAAATCCTTGTTATCTGAGAAAACTAAATTAGTTGCTGTCCTCCATGTTTCCAATACATTAGGCTGTATTAATCCCGTTGCCGAAATAGTCAGCCTTGCCCATCAAGTCGGTGCAAAAGTATTAATTGATGCCTGTCAAAGTGTCCCCCATTTAGCCATTGATGTGCAGTCCATAGATTGTGATTGGTTGGTGGCTAGTGGTCATAAAATGTGCGCCCCCACCGGCATTGGATTTTTGTACGGCAAAGAGGCTATTTTAGAGGCAATGCCGCCCTTTTTTGGTGGTGGCGAAATGATTGCAGAAGTCTATTTAGACCATTTTACCTGTGCCGAACTGCCCCACAAATTTGAAGCGGGAACCCCCGCTATCGGCGAAGCGATTGCCCTCGGTGCTGCGGTAGAATATTTGATGGGTTTAGGGATGGATAATATTCATGCCTACGAAGAAGAATTAACCGCCCATTTGTTCAAAAAATTAGGAGAAATTGAGGGTTTAAGAATTTACGGGCCATCACCTAGTTTAACGGGCCAAGGTCGGGCTAGTTTAGCCGCCTTTAATGTGGAAGGGATTCATGCTAGTGATTTAGCCACTTTATTAGACCACGAAGGAATCGCTATTCGTTCTGGTCATCACTGTACCCAACCTCTACACCGCCTTTTTGATGCTTCTGGCAGCGCGCGGGCAAGTCTATATTTTTATAATACCCGCGAAGAAATTGATAGCTTTATTGTCGCTTTACAGGAAACTATCGATTTCTTTGCCAATTGTTTTTCTTAGGGGGATTTCTAGCCCTTTTCCTGTTCTTAAAGAGTGAAGGAAGTTACCTATTATTATCAAGGAATTTGTCCCGAAACGGGCGAGTTATTGCGCTTGCCCCGTACTCTTTTGGCTGAAAAAATCGCCCAAGATTTGATGACAACTATCACCAATCCTGAAGGTAAAATGTATGGAATTTTATTAGGAGAAAATGCCGCTGGCGAAATAGAAATTTTAAAAGCTTTTTCTGGACAGGGGGAAGCCACCGGCTGGGTTCCGTCCCTAGTGGGGAGAGAAAAAATTGTGCTGGAAGAAAAGCGAGTTTTGCAACTTTTAGAAACAATTAAACAGGAAATTATCACCCTGCAATCAATCCCAGAACATAATTTATATCGACTCAATCAAGCAAGTTTTGAACGCAAAATCCAAGCTTTACAGCAACAACATCAAAACAATAAACAGGAAAGAGATAGATTAAGAAATTTAGGAGATTTAAACTCAGAGGAATTAGAAAAGTTAAATAATCTCAGTCGTCAGGAAAAAAGAGCAAGAAAGCAATTAAAACAGGAACAAAAACAAGTTTTAGAACCCTTAATTGAGAAAATAAACTTAGCCAATCAGAGAATTATTGAACTTAAGCAACAGCGTAGGAACCTCTCCAAACAGTTACAGGAATTGCTGTATCAATCCTACTGTTTAAATAACTTTTCTGGACAATCTCTCTCCTTGGCTAAATTGATGGGTAGTAATTTGTTACCGACGGGAACAGGGGAATGTTGCGCCCCAAAATTATTAAATTATGCCGCCATGAAAGGATTAAAACCCATCGCCATGGCCGAATTTTGGTGGGGAGAATCGAATCGAGATAGAAAACAGGGAGAATTTTATGGCGCTTGTCAAGAAAGATGTCAACCTCTCATGGGTTTTTTACTCTCTGGTTTACGTTCATCCCTAGAAATTATCTACGAAGATGAGGGAATAATTGCTATTAATAAACCCCCAGGATTATTATCGGTAACAGGACGTTATCAAGATAGTCAAGATGCTGTGGTTAATCGTTTTCGTCGTCAAGGGAAAAATCTCATTCCCGTTCATCGTTTAGATCGAGAAACTTCGGGTATATTATTACTAGCTAAAAGTTTAGATATTTATCGTTGTTTATCCCAACAATTTCAACGGCGAGAAGTGGAGAAAATCTATGAAGCTATATTATCAGAAATTATTGAGCGAGAATCAGGTATAATTGACCTACCTCTCTGGGGAAATCCGCAAAATCGACCCTATCAAACTGTGGATTGGCAAAGGGGAAAAGCTAGTCAAACCTATTTTAAAGTTGTCGGTAAAGAAGGCAATTATTCTCGCCTCGAATTTATTCCCTACACGGGAAGAACCCATCAAATTCGTGTTCATAGTCAACAGGGATTAGGGATAGGAATTTTAGGCGATCGCTTGTATAATGGTAAGCAGTCCGACCGTTTATACCTACACGCTAAACAATTATCTTTTCGTCATCCTCAGACCGAAACTAAAATTGACCTAATCATTCCCACCCCCTTTTGAGAGCTATAATTGCTAACGGCCAAAAACTATCTATAATATAGCAATTCCCCTAGTTGTGAGGTACAGAGTCTTAGGTTTTGAGGAGTCAGGAGTCAGGAGTCAGGAGTCAGGAGTTAAGATTTTGGTGTACCTCATGAGATTGGGAAACGCTATAACCCGATTTACTAACATGGGTACAAGGTCAGCCAGAAAATAAATAGGGTTGGCTGAATATCAGTGCAATCCTTGCTAAAAAAGGTTTTTGGCACTTTTTTGGTTAAAAAGTGCTAGAAACAAACGTTGAGAAATCGATCCGAGGGACTCAAAACCCTTAAACTTTTTCAGCTTGTCCGAGCGGGATTACCAGTGCCATAGTTGGAATTTTCTGTCTGAATGATTCTCATCGGAAACATAAAAAAGAACTTGATTCCTTGCTCACTCTACAATTTCAGAAGTTTAATAAATCTCAGATTATGACCTTCTAAAGTATTGTAAAGTTTCAATACAAATATAGTCATATATAGTCATTCATGGTAATATGTACAGACAAAACTATCAGACTATGCAAAAAAAACAGGAATAAGTTATCGAACGGCTTGGAGGTGGTGGAAACAAGGGAATTTAACAGGTTATCAATTGCCTTCTCGTACAATTATCATAACGGATGACAACCATTCAAAACCCGACGCTGAGTTAAAAGACAACGGATAATAATGTTAGTAGCAGAAAGACACATTATCAAGAAAGGACATAGATTTTGGGCTGAGATAGATAATTTATCTTGGCAGTCTAAAAATCTCTACAACTCAGCCAATTATTTAATCCGACAAAACTTCATT
>VYKR01000043.1_pt1 | contig 65156 bp, 60 predicted proteins | sample 5109561 | NCBI WGS metagenome assembly VYKR01 (sample SAMN12291799, study PRJNA351875) | freshwater metagenome | isolation source: freshwater lake | place: USA: Michigan, Ford Lake | collected 2015-08-15
ACCGCGCAGGAGAGAACCGATGGTTTTAGCAGTAATCTTCATCTGTACGAGAGGATTAGCGGGAACAACGGTTTTATAGAGATAACTGTCAAAAGTCATCTTCTGTACGTCCTTTTGGGAATTGCCTTGGGAGTGATCGGCAAACTAGGTCAGAACAGGATTGAAGGGGTTGACATTTTATTTAGGTACGCTATATTCTAAAAACAATTGGCTCTCCCAGGTTTAGTGGGTAAAATGTATTCTAAAATACAGTCTTGGGGCAGTGAGTGGAACGAACCACAGAGACACAAAGGACACAAAGATTGATCGCTACTATATAAGTTAAACTTATCACACAAGGAATAAGAGAGCCAACAATTTCATAGGACTATAATATGAAAAACAGTACAAATGATATCACATACGAACAATTAACATCCCAAGAAACTGAATTGCAAGACGAAAATAAAGAAGAAGAAGAAGAAGAAGAAGAAGAAGAAGAAAGTTCAGACTTCTTCGATCCAACCCAAATCAGAATTACGACCAAACAAATAACCATGGATCTTCTGCTCAAAAGAATTAAATATGAAGAAATTAACTTAAATCCTGATTTTCAACGTAACGCTAACATCTGGACTGATAAGGCTAAAAGCAGATTAATCGAATCTCTGTTAATACGAATTCCTCTGCCAGCATTTTATATGGATGCAACCAAGGAAGACCAATGGCTAATTATAGATGGATTGCAAAGACTTAGTACATTTAAAAGTTTTATTCTTGATGAGAAGCTTGTCTTAAAAGACCTAGAATTTTTAAAGGATTTAGAAAAGAAAAAGTATTCAGATTTATCTCGTAACTATAAACGCAGAATAAATGAAGCAGAGTTTATTGTGTATTTAATTGAACCTGGTACACCACCTAAAGTTAAGTATAACATTTTTAAAAGAATTAATACTGGAGGATTACCTCTCAATTTACAAGAATTTCGTCAAGCGATAAATCCAGGTCAAGCCATAAAAATTCTCAAGGAATTAGCAAACATTCCAGAATTCCAAAAATTGACAAGTTTTAGTCAAAAAAGAAAGGATCGCATGGTCGATCATGAATTTATCTTAGGATTTATTGCTTTTACTTTAATAAGCTACAATTGCTATTCGTCTGATCAAGGTCGGGATGATTTTTTAGATCAAGCAATGAAAAAGCTAAACAAAATAGATGAAAATCGAGTACAAGAAATCAAAAATAAGTTTATTTTTGCCATGAAAGCGGCAAATAATATTTTTGGAGAAGATGCTTTCCGTAAAATCCGTAAAATCACAGAAGATGGAAAAAGAAAATATCCTATCAATAAAGCTCTTTTTGAAAGTTGGTCAGTTACCCTGAGTGATTTAAGTGAACAAGAACTTGAAACATTAATTGAGAGAAAGGAGAACGTCAAGGAAGTTTTTATTAAAAAAATGGAAGATGATAGTAATTTTCTCGAATCTGTTTCTCAAGCAGCCACTAAAGTTCCCTATAGATTTGATACAATTAAAGAAATAATAAAAGAGGTGTTATCATGTTAGAATCATTAGTGTTAAAAAATTTTAAGATTTTTGAAAATCAATCTTTTGATTTAAAACCGCTAACTTTGCTCTCAGGATTAAATAGTAGTGGCAAATCCACTTTGCTACAATCCTTATTATTACTTCGCCAGTCCTATAAGCAGGATTTATTACCAAAGGAAGGATTAGCATTAAATGGTGATTTAGTTCGTATTGGAACAGCTAAAGACGCTCTCTTTGAAGGTGCAAAAGAAGATTCAATTACTTTTGAAATTACCAGCGCAGATCATGGTAAAAGTTCATGGATTTTTGAATATGATCCTAATTCTGATGTTCTCCAACTATCTCCCCTGTTCCAAGATACTATTCCTCAAGACATTTACCGATCCAATCTTTTTACTGATAAATTTTACTATCTACGAGCAGAAAGAATGTCTCCAAGTCCACATTTTGAAATTTCAGAATTTCAAGTCAAACAGCATAAACAGCTTGGAAGTAAGGGAGAATTTACAGCACATTTTCTTTCTATCTACGAAGAAGAGAAAATTATAGATTCAAAATTAGAACATCCTCAAGCAATTTCTACAAGTTTTAAAAATCAAGTGGAAGCTTGGATTGGAGAAATTAGCCCTGGAACTAGAATCATAATCTCATCTCATCCAGAAATGGATTTAGTCAGTTTACAATACTCTTACGGACTGAGTAATCCTTATCGTCCTACAAATACTGGGTTTGGTATTACATATATACTACCTATTGTTGTGGCTTTATTATCATCTACTACAGATACGTTAATTTTATTAGAAAATCCTGAAGCACATCTTCATCCAAAAGGACAATCTAAGATAGGAGAACTGTTAGCATTAGCGGCAAGCTGTGGGGTACAAATTATAGTAGAAACTCATAGTGATCATGTCTTAAATGGTATTCGTAGAGCGGTAAAAAATAAGAAAATTGATGCTCAAGATGTACGAATTCATTATTTTCAAAGATATTTAAAACAAGGACAAGCTGTATCAGAAGTTATTTCACCCATTCTTTATCAAGACGGAGGAATTGATCAGTGGCCTGATGGATTTTTTGATCAAGTGGAAAAAGATTTAATGGAGTTGCTTTAAAATGAAGTTTTTGATTAATGAACTTTCTTTTACTGGGCAAGCTAAAAACGACAATGAGGCTTACGAACTGCTCAAAAACTTATATGATATCATCCAAGAAGTAAAACCTATACAGAACAATTATCCTATCCAGACTCATAGTAGTTTATCTCAACAAAAAATATTATCTAATCTTACTATTCATCAATGGATTTGCCAAAAAATAAAGTCTCCTCATCCACAAGAGCAAGTGCTGGCTAGATTTTTGATACAAATTTTAACCAAGGGACCATTTATCGATAACCAAGGATTGCTTGAATCTTGCGAATGCTATTTTAACAACAAAAATATTACATCGAGTTCTTTAACTGGAGCGGTGAAACTTAAAGGTAGTTTACTCAGTTTACAAAAATCGGACGATTTTGTTGATGAAACCGTTGAGGTAACATTTCGAGAAGAAAACCAATCCTCTGAAAATGTTACCATCAGAAATTTAACCCAGATTACTCAATCTAGAAAATTATGTCCTCGTTACACTGGAACTCCTAAACATGATTCATCATTGAAAGGAACCGCACCTAGTGTTAAAGGAACTCCAATGGATTTAACAATCAAAGAAGCTCAAGAAGTCTTAAATCATTCCATAGATTATAAAAAAAAACGCTATGGATATCAAAAAGAAAAAAACAAGTTTTATGTATTTCATCCCAATAACAGTTATGATTCTTATGGCTATCCACTTTATCACGGGTTTCCAATTTCTGATTCTCAAGTTCCCCCTACAATTAAGAAAGACCTAGGAATAGGAAAACCATGACTCCCATCGAGGGGTAAGCGCATCTTAACAATCCTTGACAAAATGAACTTTATATGGGCTGCTTACCCACGATTCAGGCATATTTGAGGAGAATTTGCCATCTCAATTGTTAAGCAAGATAAAAGATGAAACAACCCAAAAGAAAACCCAACCACCGCCATGGGGAGATTGGGTTTTCTGGTTATCAATTGATTTTAAGGGGCCAAAGCGTTACCGCGCAGGAGAGAACCGATGGTTTTAGCAGTAATCTTCATCTGTACGAGAGGATTAGCGGGAACAACGGTTTTATAGAGATAACTGTCAAAAGTCATCTTCTGTACGTCCTTGGTAGAAAACCCGTTGCAGAATATCTAACACCAGATAGGTCATACCGTATTTCTTATCCCAACGCTTGAGGTAGAGTTTTAACTCGTCCTCTGTGGGAATACGTTGGCCGCCGTTAGTGACTTCGACAATGGTTTCCGCACACATCCGCGCTGATTTAGCGGCGAAATAGATGCCTTCTCCCGAAGACTTGGTAACTGTTCCCGCAGCATCACCAACGAGGGCCACACGACCGACTACACGACGAGGACGGGGATGTTCGGGGATGGGGTGAGCCTCCACGCGGATGATTTCGCCACCTTCCAGACGACGGGCCGCACGAGCGCGAATACCAGCCTGTAGGTCTTTAATCATGGCTTTATTGACCTTCATTGTGCCAGTACCGACGGCGACGTGATCGTATTTGGGGAATACCCAAGCGTAGAAGTCGGGGGATACGTCTTTTCCTACATACATTTCCGCCAGATCTTCGTAGTAGGCCATTTTATCTTGGGGAAGACGGATGCGTTCTTGGAAAGCGATCGCATAGTTGTAATCCCCGGCATCAATAGCTTTAGCAATGCGGGAATTAGCACCGTCGGCACCGATAACCACATCCACCTTCAGAGATTTCATTTCCCCTTGGGAATTGCCGTGGGAGTGATCGGCGTAGTGTAGGGTGTAGGGATCGGTGCTATTGGTGGGAATGTCGAGACCGTAAACGGTTCCGTTGATTAAATGCGCTCCTAATTTATGGGCGCGTTCTCTCATAAAACCGTCGAGGACTTCCCGACGACACATACCGATATATTCGTCTTGATTATCGAGATTGATATCGACTTCGACGTTAGAGGGGGAGATCATTTTCATTTTTCTCACCCGGCGATCGATAATTTCAGGAGGTAGGTCAAATTCGCTCACCATACAGAGAGGAATCGCTCCACCACAGGGTTTAGCATTATCTAATTTGCGTTCAAATAAATAGGTTTCAATGCCTGCTTTAGCTAATGTTTCTGCCGCCGAAGAACCGGCCGGCCCTGAACCCACAACAGCGACTCTTAACACTCAGGTTTTCTCCTACATACTTACGAGCGAGTACGCTTTGCAGTGTACCACAGGGGTTTAGCCGAAAGGAACGGGATTCTCCGATTCTGCCCGATCTTGCAACAGTGCTTAACATCCTCTGTTACAAAAGTTTATTTTACTGCCCGTAGATGTTTTTTTATCGATGTGTTGTATTGTGTTACACCCCTCTCCCAAACTGGAAAAGGGGATAGCTGCGAGGATTGTTAACCTCTTGCTTTCAACCAATCGCTAATAGCGGGGGGTAAATCCCGTTGCACTTTGCCACTGACATACATTCCGATATGTCCGACGGGGAAAGCACAAGCGGTATAGTCAGAAGTACCGATATAATTCCCTAAAGCGAGGGAAGAAGCGGGAGGGACAAGGTGATCTTTATCCGCATAAAGATTGAGAATTGGCATAGTCAGATTGTGTAAATCTACCCGTTTATCTCCTAACATCACTTCCCCTTTAATCAGTTTATTTTGCTGATAGAAATCCTTGAGAAACTGTCGGTAGGATTCTCCTGCTTGGTCGGGACTATCAAAAATCCATTTTTCCATACGCAGAAAATTAACTAATTTTGATTCGTCTTCCATGATGTCAGGAAAATCGAGGTATTTCTGATAACCTAACTGTAAAGGTTTCAATTCCAGAAACTCTAAGTTGAGAAAATCTCCCGGGATATTGCCCATGGTATCTACCATTAAATCGATGTCTAACGCTTCGGAACCCAGGGAACATCCCCCGCGCATATTTAAGAGGGTCTCGGTTTGATAAAAGTCCACCGGTGTCACCATTGTCACCAGATTTTTTATCTTATCAGGATAGAGGGAACTATAGCATAAACTAAAGGTTCCTCCCTGACAGATTCCTAAGAGATTAATCTTGTCGAGATGGTGACTTTGACGAATAAAATCGACGCAATTATCCACATAACCATTGATATAATCATCAAGGGTTAACCAGCGATCGCTTCTGGTGGGATATCCCCAATCAATTAAGTAGATATCTAAGCCTAATTTCAGCAGATTGGCCACTAAAGAACGCCCTTCCTGTAAATCTACCATGTAGGGACGATTGACCAAAGCATAAACCATCAGCAAGGGAATCTCGAAGGGTTTTTCGACCACGGGTTTAAAGTGGTAGAGAATGATTTTATCTTCCCGATAAACTGCTTCTTTTTCTGAGACTCCACACTGAATATCTTCTTCTTTAACTCGTTTGAGATTGTCCAAACCTTTGAGATTTTTCTGAGTTAATTCTAGATAATCTTGGGTAAAGTCTTCCAGTTTCACTTGCGTCAAAAATGGCCACATAATTTAATTCTCCTAGGGAAGTAGGGTGATAGGGAAGTGGGGAAGTGGGGAAGTGGGGATTTTTCAGTGAGCAGTGAACAGTAATCAGTAATCAGTGAAAAGAAAGTTCCTAAGTTTTCACCTAACACTATATACTTAAAACTGCAATCCGATAACTGATAACTGATAACTGATAACTGATAACTGATAACTGATAACTGATAACTGATAACTGATAACTGATAACTGATAACTGATAACTGATAACTGATAACTGATAACTAATTGTTACTTTCTACTGCTTTTTTTTCTCCTAAAGCTTTTTTGAGACTTTTTACCTCTTTGCGTAATTCATAGACAGTCCGATGAATTTCATCGACTTCGCTGCGGGTAGGCAGATTCATTGAGCGCAGGTAAATTTCCATTAAATCCTGCTGTTTGAGGCGATAATCATTGAGGGAATTAATAAATTTTCCCCTTACTTTTAGGTTTTCTGGTTGACAAAAAGCCTTTTCAAAAATATCATCAGCGACGACACTCCACACATCTTGAAATTCTCGCCAATTCTTGACAGGTTGACCTTTTTCTGCTAGGAAAACTAATTTTTTAGTTAAAGCTTCAAAGGATTTAACTTGAATATCAGCCAGCACAATTTGATAGTTAATACTAGCTTGATAAAGAACGCGCCAAGTTTCAAAACTATCGAGTAATTTGCGGTTAAATTCTCGGGGTAATCCCAATAAAGGCATCTGTAACCATTGACCAAAAGTTTCATCATAAAACTTCTGCCAATAGATATTATTGAGTTCGATCAAAGAAGAAGTGTTACCTAACCAAGCTTTGTTTATTGTCTCATTTGACAGCACCAAAGGATCGAACCATAAATGATTGAGACTTTGCAATTGTTGCAGGTAAATTGTCCATAGTTGACTGACATCTTGACTACTTTGGGAAGTGGTGCTAGTAAAACTATTCAGTTGACCGCGCATCTGTTGGGTATAATTATTTAAAATTGTTTGCCAGTCTTCTCCTGTTTGCATTTTCGGAAAGATATTTTCCCAAGCTTCCATCGATAATTTTAGGAATTTGATCAATAAATCCCGATTATCAAAATAGCGCTGGGTTGCCTCTTGTAATTCTGGTTTAATATTGCCCATAGGAGTCGGTATCGCTCCCATCATATCAAACCAACTTGACCACATTTTTGCCCCGGTTTCCGTCCAAAGATTGACGTAATCCGCAGCCATCTCACTCCAAGCTTGTGTCGGTTTATCCATTATTTTTGCCCTTTTCCTTTAACGCTGATTTCGCTAGTTTACTAACCCACTCTACACCCGATAACTGATAAGTAGTCGTGCAAAATTAATTTCCTAGTCGAGACTCCGAGACAGAAGACAGATAACTGATAACTTACCCACTGATAACTGATTAAGCACAATTATTTGTAGGATGGGTTAGCGGTAGCGTAACATAATCGGGCGTTGGGTTTCATGCTTCAACCCAACCTACGTTCATCTTATATTTAATTCCATCCACCTACTTAACTTACCCACTGATAACTGATAACTGATAACTGATAACTGATAACTGATAACTGATTAGGTGTGATGGGCCCCATTAACTCTGAGGACTTCTCCAGAGACGTAACTGCTGGCAACAGGAGAGAGTAAATAGGCAGTTGCCCAGGCGATATCTGCGGGTTCACCGAAGCGACGACAGGGAATTTCGGCAGTGATTTTATCGCGAACTTTATCGGGAATCGCTAAAGTCATTTCCGTGTTAATAAACCCTGGTGCGATCGCATTGGCGCGAATATTATAACGGGCAGCTTCTCGCGCTAAGGATTTGACTAAACCGATAACTGCCGCTTTTGTGGCCGCGTAATTAGTTTGGCCGGCATTACCACGATCACCAGAAATAGAACTAATACAAACGATCGATCCCGCTTTTCGTTCGTACATTCCCTCAATAAACGGTTTAATCGTGTGATTAACCCCTTTTAAGTTGACATTAATCACTAAATCCCAATCTAGCGGCGTTAATTTAGGGAAAAAGTTATCTCTGGTAATCCCCGCGTTAGCGACGATGCCGTACACTGGTCCCAATTCCGCTTCAATTTGTTGAGCTGCCGCTTCCATAGATTCCAACTTAGTCACGTCGGCGACAATGCCTAAACCCTGGGGATTATCCGTGGCTAAATCCGTGTAGGCCACCTTGGACCCCAAATCTATCAAAAGAGAGACAATAGCCGCCCCAATGCCTCGATTTCCGCCCGTAACGACGATAACTTTCTCCTCTAGTCCCAGAGATACCATAGCTTTTTCCTCCTAAACTCTTTCAATTGCGATCGCTGTTCCGCCACCGGTCCCATGACAGATGGCCCCCATACCGAGGGTTTTATCCTGTACTTTCAACGCGTTAATTAACGTCACCAGAATCCGCGCGCCGGAAGCGCCGATAGGATGACCCAAGGCGATCGCACCACCGTGAACGTTTTGTTTTTCCCTAGCTAACCCCAGATCCATCTCAAAAAGCAGATTATTTAAGGCAAAAGCTTCGTTATTTTCCACTAAATCGAAATCTTCGATCGTTTTATCTAGAGATGATAGTAATTTTTTCACCGCTAGGACGGGGAATTCTGGGAAGCGCTCGGTTTTTCCAGCACCCACAGCGCCGCCAAGGATTTTGGCAATTGGTTTTAAACCGTACTGATCCACCGCTTTTTGACTGGCTAAAAGGATAGCGGCGGCCCCATCGGAAATCTGACTACTATTCCCCGCAGTTAAAACTCCCGACGGATTAAAAGCCGGCCGCAGTTTTCCTAACCCTTCTGGGGTACTATCGGAACGAATACCCTCATCTTGAGCAATAATTGTGGAACCTTTCTTAGATTTAAGCTCAATTGGCACGATTTCGCCCTTAAACCAGCCTTTTTCTGTGGCTGTGGCCGCTCTTTGGTGGGATAAGGCGGCAATTTCGTCTAATGCTTGCCGAGAAACCCCGCGATCGAGACAGAGGCGATCGACTTGGGAACCCATGACCTCAGCCGTGGTAGCATCGGTTAAGCCATCGTGGAGTAATAAATCCGTTAATTGTTCTGGCGCACCCATGAGGAATTTATAACCCCACCGGGCCCGATGGGAGAGAAAAAAGCCGGTTTGGGACATGGATTCGATGCCACCAGCGAGGACGAGATCCGCTTCGCGTGCGCGAATTGAGGTGGCAGCGTTACTAACGGCAATCATTCCCGAAGAACAAACCATATCCACCCGATATCCGTCCACGCTTACGGGAATTCCCGCTTTAATCGCCGCTTGCCGGGGAATTAACTGACCATGACCCGCTCCCAAAACATTGCCGAAAATGTACAAATCTAGGGCTTCTGGGGGCAAATTAGCGATTTCTAGGGCGGATTTCATCACTGTTGCCCCTAAATCGGCCGGGGATAATCCCATCAATCCCCCACCAAAACGACCAATTGGAGTCCGGACTGCGGCCACGATATAAACTTCTTGCATAGACTTCTCTCTATTGGGAAGCGAAGATAATAGATAGAATTTGCTTAAGAATATCGAGTCCGAAAAGATCAAAATCCCAATTGACTGTCATTGGTTAAAAGTTCCTGGCCCCGATGTCTTGAGTTTTTGTCTATCTACCCTCGATTTTGCAACAGAATTTCTGTGTAAGAAGATATATTCATTAGAATTTAACTTTTCTGGCAGCAATCCCGTTTTTTTATGGATTTAGTCAAGCGCTTGGTTTTTATCGGTGGTGGCCATAGTCATGCGATCGCCCTTCGTCTTTGGGGGCAATCACCCCTAAAAAACGTTCAATTAACTTTAATTAGCGATGTCACCCATACCCCCTATTCGGGAATGTTACCCGGCCACATCGCCGGTTTTTATGATTTTGCTGAGACTCATATCGATTTACCTTCTCTAGCTAGGTATTCTCAAGCGCAATTCTGTTTAGACAAGGCTAATTCCATAGATACGGAAAAATGTCAAGTAATTTGTAATAATTCTTTACAGATTCCCTTTGATTATCTCTCGATCGATATCGGCAGCATCCCGGCAGTAGATAATGTTATCGGTGCTAAAGAGTACGCTATTCCCGCCAAACCGGTGCCGATTTTTCGGGAAGGATGGCAAGAAATCCTGAAAAAAGCGGTTAGTAACCCTAATAATACTTTAAATATCGTCATTGTTGGTGGTGGCGCAGGCGGGGTCGAATTAGCTTTAAATATGCAGTCCCGTTTGGCCAAAATTCTCAACTCTAGCAGTAATTTGAATTTATCTCTAATTCATCGAGGAAAAAAACTACTACCAGCCCATAATAATTGGGTCGGCCAACGTTTAGAGAATATTTTTAAACAAAGGGGAATTAGATTATATTTATCAACGGATGTGACGGCAGTGCAAGCAGACCAGATTATCTGTTCATCGGGGTTAGTTTTACCGATGGATTATACAATTTGGGTAACGACTGCCTCGGCCCCTAGTTGGATTAAAGCGTCAGGATTACTGACAGATGAAAAAGGGTTTATTTTAGTGAATAATTATCTGCAATCTCTTTCCCATCCCCATATTTTTGCCGTGGGAGATATTGCCACGATTCCAGATTATCCCCGTCCGAAAGCAGGAGTTTTTGCCGTCCGACAAGGAAAACCACTGTTCGATAATTTAGCAAGAATTCTGCAAAATAGGCCACTAAAACCCTATTTTCCCCAGAAAAATTATCTGAGTTTAATCGGGACAGGAGACCAACAAGCGATCGCATCTTGGGGCAGTTTTGGCTGGCAATCACCGTTATTATGGTTATGGAAAGATCGGATCGATCGAGCTTTTATGAAACAGTTTAAGCTGTAATCAATAAGTAGGTAGGTGTTAAAAATTATCAGACACCCCCTTTATCAAGGGGGGATTAAGGGGGGATCAGAGGCAAAATTGCTGATTATCGTCCAATAACACCGAGTTATTGTCAAGGCCGTTGGGAGTAAAATCTGATTTGGGAATCCCACAACCTGATAAAGTAAAAATCGTCCCGATACCTTGACTGGTTAAGGGAGAGAACGTCAATAGCTTGTTAAATAGTACATATAAACCAATGCCACGTCTTCGCTCGATTATTTCCCTAGTTTTAGTCCTAGTTACTACCCTGCTGGTTAGCTGCAGTGGTCCCCAAGCAACTATCCCCACCGTTTACAGTCCGCAAAAAATCGAACAGTTACAGGTTTACATCCAACCCATAGAAGGATTTCGCGAAAAAATGAGCGTTTTGCAAGACCTCATCGCTGACAAAAATTGGGTAGATACTCGCACCTATATCCACGGTCCTTTGGGGCAATTGCGTCAGGAAATGGTAGGATTATCCCGTAATTTACTGCCCAAAGACCAAGAAAAAGCCAAGCAGTTAGCGAAAAATCTTTTCGTTCACTTTGAACGTATCGATGCGGCAGCCAAAGAAAAAGATGCTAGTCTTGCTGCTACTCAATTCCAAGAAGCATTAAAAGATTTCGATGCTTTCTTAAATATTGTTCCCAGTTAGTTTTTATCAGTGATCAGTGATCAGTGATCAGTTATCAGCTTTTTAAAAAAATCTCGGGCTTTTTGCCTAGAGATTGTTGTCAGAGAGAAGCACGCAAAAACTTTTTTTCTTATAGATGTTCAGTTTAAAAATCAAGATAGAAAAAAATAGTGACCCTTACCTTTTCCCAAGCAACTGCTTTTTATTAACCATTGGCAGGATCACTAAGCTGAGCAGTTATCTTAATAGTGAGGTAGGAAGTCTCTGGTTTTAGGGAACAGGCAAGAGGGAGCGCCGGAGTTGGGGAAGTGGGAAGAAGGGAGCAGGGGAGGGGGGAGAAAAAAGCTGATGACGGCTGAGAGCGGGGGGAATCATGGCCATTTACAATTGCTTAATAATTGTTGCCACTGCCGTGATAATATGTCTTGTGGCTCACCTGAGCGTCATAGCTCGGAAAGCAATCTAGATATTGAGATTAGTCTATCGCTGATTTAGGTGTACCTTGTCTGATCCATCGATCGAATCTCCCCCAACCCCAGAAACCAACCCGCCGTCAGATCCGATGCGGGAATACTATCAACTACAAAACACTTTATTGATCACCACCCTGATCTTAAGCGGTCTGATCTTTATTCCCGTGTGGTGGTTTTATTCCCTCAATACTGCCCTTAATTACCTATTAGGGGCAATGGTGGGAGTTGTTTACCTAAAACTCCTGGCCGGGGAAGTGGAAAAATTGGGGGTAACGAAAAATCGGGTAGGCAAAAAAGGATTAGCCCTATTCGCCGGATTAATCATCATCGCCAGTCGTTGGCAAGAACTGCACATAGTGCCAGTTTTTTTGGGTTTTTTGACCTATAAAGGGGCGATCATCGTCTATACTCTGCAAACCATCTTCAAGTTGGAGCAGAAAGCCGATTCCTAAACCCTTTGACCGTTAAAATAACCCTGATTTGCGAACCCGAATCTCTCCAAGGTGAAAATGTTAGACAGTTTAAGTGTGCTTAATTTTTATAGCCTCGCTTCCCTGGAAGTGGGACAACACTGGTACTGGCACATCGGCGGACTAAAAATTCACGGGCAAGTGATCGCGGTCTCCTGGATCGTCTTCGCTATCTTAATCATCGCCTCGATCGCCGCTACCCGCAAGATCCAGAAAGTTCCTGGCGGTATTCAAAACCTCATGGAGTACGTTCTGGAATTTCTGCGCGATTTAGCCAAAAACCAGCTAGGAGAAAAGGAATATCGACCCTGGTTGCCCTTCATCGGCACCCTATTTTTATTTATTTTCGTTTCTAACTGGTTAGGGGCCCTGATTCCTTGGAAGTTAATCGAACTGCCCGAAGGAGAATTAGCCGCCCCCACTAACGACATCAATACCACGGTGGCGTTAGCCCTACTGACTTCCCTCGCTTACTTCTACGCGGGCATCAGTAAAAAAGGACTCGGTTACTTTGCTCACTACCTAGAGCCGATTCCCGTGCTATTACCGATCAAAATTTTAGAAGACTTTACCAAACCCCTCTCCCTCAGCTTCCGTCTTTTCGGAAACATCCTCGCGGACGAGTTGGTAGTGGCCGTATTAGTCTTCCTTGTCCCCCTAGTCGTACCCCTACCCCTGATGGCTCTCGGTTTATTTACCAGCGCTATTCAGGCCCTTGTCTTCGCCACCCTTGCCGGGGCCTATATCCATGAGGCCCTGGAATCGGAACACGAAGAAGAACACGCTTAAAAGCGAAGGACGAAAAAAGAAAAATTTCTTAGGGAAAAGTGTCCAAATAATAGGATAATAACTAAGAAATTATTGGTCGAATTCAGGATGAGCAACTGAATTCCCAGATCGTTCTTTCCCAAAAACTCTTTCGGGAGTTTTGAGCAGAAAACCAGCCATTTTTTACGGCTGAGAACGCGCTCTGTAAACAACAGATTGAAATTGATTAGTAAATAGAGGAAAAAATCACCATGAACCCCACAGTAGCTGCCGCTTCCGTTATCGCCGCCGCCCTCGCCGTTGGTTTAGCCGCTATCGGCCCCGGCGTTGGTCAAGGTACCGCTTCTGGAGAAGCTGTTTCCGGTATCGCCCGTCAACCCGAAGCTGAAGGAAGAATTCGTGGTACCCTTCTCCTCAGCTTGGCATTCATGGAATCCTTAACCATCTACGGCTTGGTTATCGCTCTCGTTTTACTGTTCGCTAACCCCTTCGCCTAATTAAAAAAGCAGTGGGCTATCAGCCCCCAGTCCGCAGCTTGGCGGCAGAGTTTTCAAAACTCTCAAAAAACGCCAAAGGAGCCAACTAAAAAGTCTGGTTTTGGGGACGGAAGGCTGATAGCTAGTTAAGGGAATTTTGCTGATTCCCCCTGACTGTTCATTGTTAAAGCAGGGGGATCGTCTTCCTTTTTTGAACCTGCCTATAGCTTCTATTTATCAGGAATAAATCAATGTTTGATTTCGATGCCACCCTGCCAGTGATGGCACTACAATTTATTCTTTTGGCAGTGATCCTGAACGCCGTTTTTTATAAACCCCTCAGTAAAGTTTTAGATGAACGGGCGGAGTATATTCGGCAAACCGAAGGTGGAGCCAAAGAACAACTAGCCAAAACCGAAGCACTGGTACAAGAGTACGAATTGCAATTAAGTTCGGCTCGTAAACAATCCCAAGAGATTATCGCCCAAGCGCAAGCCGAGGCCCAAAAACTAGCCAGCGAACGAGTTGCCGCAGCCCAAAAAGAAGCGATCGCTCGTAAAGAAGCCGTCGCCGCCGAAATTGCCCAACAGAAAGAAGAAGCCTTTCGTTCTCTAGAAGGACAAGTGGCCTCTCTTTCCCGTCAAATTCTCGAAAAACTCCTCGGTCCCGAACTCGTTCGCTAAACCCCAGCCCTTGGTTAATAACAGTGATCAGTGAAAAGATAGAACTCAGTCGTCAGGAGTTAGAAGACTGATAACTTACCTCTGATAACTGATAACTGAATAACCTACTCCCCGCCCTCAATAATCATGATCATCGACACAGTTTTATTATTAGCCACGGAGGCGAAGGAAGCGGCAGCGGAAGGATTCGGCATCAACACCGATATCCTAGGAACTAACCTATTTAACCTCTCAATTCTGCTCGGTTTAGTCATCTTCTACGGCCGCAAAGTTCTCGGACAAATCCTCGGAGAACGTCAGTCGAAGATTGCTGAAGCTTTAGCCGAAGCTGAAGACCGGAAAAATATTGCCGCTAACGCCCTCGCCGAAGAACAGAAAAAACTCGCCCTGGCAAAACAAGAGGCGGGACAAATTATCAATAATGCTCGAGATAGAGCTAAAACTGTCACCGCCGACATCGCCGCCCAAGCCGAACTCGATATTCAAAGAATGCGCGAAAGTGCCGCTAAAGATCTCTCGGCGGAACAGGATCGCGTTTTAGTAGAATTACGCCAAAGAATTACCGCTTTAGCCTTAGCTAATGTGGAATCCCAATTAAGCGCCGGTCTGGAAGAATCGGTACAACAAACCCTAATTGATCGCAGTTTGGCCAACCTAGGAGGTAAATAGATGCAGGGAAGTTTAATCAGTTCAGAAATTGCCGAACCCTACGCCCAAGCATTACTTTCCGTCGCCCAAAGCAGCGGACAATTAGAAGCGATCGGCGGTGAAATTAAATCCCTCTTAGAATTGTTGGAAAATGCTCCCGATCTAAGAGCTTTTATTGGCAATCCCGTCATCAAAGAAGAAGCTAAAAAAGCCGTTCTTTCCCAAGTAATGGGGACCAGTGCCAATCCCTATTTAACTAACTTCATGATGTTATTAGTCGATAAACGTCGGATTCAATTTTTAGAACCCGTTTGTCAACAATATCTCACCCTGGCCAGAGCGCTGACTAACACCGTTTTAGCGGAAGTTTCCTCGGCCACCGAATTGAACGATAGCCAAAAACAAATCGTCATCGACAAAGTGAAAACCCTAACTGGGGCAAATGTGGTCGAACTGAAAACCAAAGTTGATACCAGCCTCATCGGTGGTGTGGTGATCAAAGTCGGTTCTCAGGTCTTTGATGCCAGCATTCGCGGTCAACTACAACGCCTCAGCCTCTCCCTGCGCTAAGGTCATCTAATCTCCCTTTTTTGCCGTTTTTTCACCTTCTAATTTTTTACTTTTTCCCAGATTAAACTATGGTAGCTATCAGACCCGACGAAATTAGCACGATTATTCGTCAACAGATCGAATCTTATAACCAAGAAGTACAGGTCTCCAACGTGGGAACCGTCCTGCAAGTGGGTGACGGTACTGCCCGCATCTACGGCCTACAACAGGCCATGTCGGGAGAACTATTAGAATTTGAAGATGGAACCGTCGGCATCGCCCTTAACCTCGAAGAAGATAACGTCGGTGCGGTGTTAATGGGTGACGGTTTCGGGATTAAAGAAGGCGGTACGGTGAAAGCTACCGGTAAAATCGCTCAGGTTCCCGTGGGTGATGCCTTAGTCGGCCGCGTGGTTGATGCCCTCGGTCGTCCCATCGACGGGAAAGGGGACATCCTCGCCAGCGAAACCCGTCTGGTGGAATCCCCCGCCCCCGGTATTGTCGCTCGCAAATCCGTCTGTGAACCGATGCAAACCGGCATCACCGCTATCGATGCCATGATTCCCGTCGGTCGCGGTCAACGGGAGTTAATTATCGGTGACAGAAAAACTGGTAAAACAGCGATCGCCATTGACACAATCATTAACCAGAAAAGCGAAGACGTGATCTGTGTCTATGTCGCCATCGGTCAAAAAGCCTCCACCGTCGCCCAAGTAATCGACACCCTCACCCAAAGAGGCGCCATGGATTACACCGTGGTGGTGGCCGCTAACGCTAACGACCCCGCCACCCTCCAGTATATCGCCCCCTATACCGGAGCTTCGATCGCCGAATACTTCATGTATAAAGGCAAAGCGACCCTAGTTATCTACGATGACCTCACCAAACAGGCTCAAGCTTATCGTCAGCTATCCCTGCTCATGCGTCGTCCTCCCGGTCGGGAAGCTTACCCCGGCGACGTTTTCTATCTCCACTCCCGTTTACTAGAACGCGCCGCTAAACTCAGTGATGCCCTCGGTGGTGGTAGCATGACCGCCCTGCCGATTATCGAAACCCAAGCCGGTGACGTTTCTGCCTACATTCCCACCAATGTAATTTCGATTACTGACGGTCAGATCTTCCTCTCCACCGACCTCTTTAACGCTGGTTTCCGTCCCGCGATTAACGCCGGTATTTCCGTATCCCGCGTGGGTTCGGCGGCTCAAACGAAAGCGATGAAGAAAGTTGCTGGTAAATTAAAACTCGAATTAGCCCAGTTTGACGAATTAGAAGCTTTTGCTCAATTCGCTTCTGACCTTGATGCGGCCACCCAAGCACAACTGTCTCGCGGTCAACGTCTGCGTCAAATCCTCAAACAGCCCCAAAACTTCCCCCTCGCCGTTTGGGAACAGGTGGCGGTGGTTTATGCCGGTTTAAACGGTTATCTCGACGATATCGCCACCGATAAAGTTATCGATTTCTGCACCGGTTTACGGGAATACCTGAAAACCAGCAAACCTCGCTACGTTGAGATCGTCAGCACTGAAAAACAACTCAACGACGAAGCGGAAGGCCTGCTCAAAGATGGCATCAACGAGTACAAACAGGCTTTTAAATAATCTCGGTAATCAGTAAATGAATGTTGGTAATGGGGGTTAGGTTTTGGGGGATGGGGTGTTGAGGTTTTGGGGTTTTGGGGTATGAGTTGAAATTTCTCTATCTCCCCATTTCCCTGTTTCCCCACCTCTCCATTCCCTCCTAAACCCCGACTCTTGACTGATAACTGATAACTGATAACTGATAACTGATAACTGAATTATGCCTAATCTCAAAGCGATTCGCGACCAAATTCAATCGGTCAAAAATACCAAAAAAATTACCGAGGCCATGCGTCTGGTGGCGGCCGCAAAAGTGCGCCGCGCCCAAGAACAAGTTCTCTGTACCCGTCCTTTTGCCGATGCCCTCGCTCAGGTACTTTATAATCTCCAAGGTCGTTTAGCCTTTAGTGATGTTAATTTACCCCTACTGGCCCAACGGGAAGTAAAAACCGTGGCTCTGTTAATAGTCACAGGCGATCGAGGTCTTTGTGGCGGTTATAATACTAACGTCATCCGTCGTGCCGAACAACGGATGAATGAATTAAAAGAGCAAGGGATTAACTATCAATTAGTTATTGCCGGCCGGAAAGCAGCACAGTATTTCGAGCGCCGGAATGCTCCCATTGCCGCTAAATTTATTAACCTCGAACAGATTCCCACTGCCGATGAAGCTGGCACGATTGGGGATGAATTGCTTTCCTTATTTTTATCGGAAACAGTCGATCGGGTCGAGTTGGTTTATACTCGTTTTATCTCCCTGATCAGTTCCACTCCGGTGATTCAAACCCTGTTACCTTTAACTACCCAAGGTTTAGCGGTACAGGATGACGAGATTTTCCGTTTGGTGACTAAAGAGGGAAAATTTAAGGTACAACGGGAAAAAATGGCCAGCCAACCGGCGCAGGTTTTTCCCCAAGACATGATTTTTGAGCAGAATCCCGTCCAAATCCTCGATTCTCTCCTACCTTTGTACTTAAATAACCAATTACTGCGCGCTCTCCAGGAATCGGCAGCTAGTGAATTAGCAGCCCGGATGACGGCGATGAGTAACGCCAGCGAGAACGCCAGCGAGTTAATTGGGACTTTAAGCCGTACCTACAACAAAGCGCGTCAAGCCGCTATTACGCAAGAATTGTTAGAAGTAGTAGCGGGGGCCAACGCTCTCTAGGTTTAAGCCTGTTTTTCTTTTGATTATCAGTAGGAGTGATTATTTTCACTCCTTTTTTTTCGTTTAGATAGGGTTTGCGGCAAAAAGTACGGGCGAAGCATTCGGATAGAAAATCTAAGGTTTCACCGATAGGTTATTGCCCGAATGCTTCGCCCCTACAGGACGCGGGCCGATGAAGATGCAAGGTTTTGAACCACGATTCTCTCAAAATCTTGCACCTGTGAGAGCAAAACAGGACCCTAAAACTCTTACCTCGTCTATATTTCACATTTATTCAGCAAACCCTACTTACACTCTCTAGTTTACTTTTTCTCTTTTCTGTCAGTCTGGGGTTAAGCTTCGCTGGTGCGGCGAATACCTTCGTCGAGAATGAAGAACTGAGGGTTAAGAGAAGCCAACGGCTCCCGCAGCTTTTCGATTTCGGCAGCGGGAGCGTGAACTTCTAGGCGAATAATCTTGGCGATTTTGAGAAGTTCGTCTAGCAGTTCCCCGACGTTTTGCAGGTGGGCAAGAACTGCGGAAACATCGACGTAACCCTCGCGGCAATGAAGAATATTACCGCTAAAGGAAAAAGCATAATGGATACAGCCCTCTTCGGTGCGGGTTCTCTCAATGAACTTGGGGCTTAGTTCCTTGAACGCAGCAATTTTTCCTTCTGGTACTTCAAAGTAGGGTACTAGGGTACAGCAAGTATCGATTTTGAACATCAGATTCTCCTTTTAGGTGGTGCGGAGGGATATCCCGCGTTTGTGGTCTCTTCTGTCAGTCTTGAAAATTTTAACGAATTTACGTCGTTTCAGGCTAGGAGAAATCAAGGTTGCAACCCACTTTGACAAAAGAGAGATAAGCTAAGACGCATTTAAACCGCTTATTCTTAAGATTAGCCGAATTTCCCCCAATCCCTTTACTATACCCCACAGAAAACGGGTTTCTCGGAGAAACCCTTTTTCTACTCATGATAATTCTCTCAATCCTTTTATAGTACACATATAGTACATCTGCTCAAAAAAATCGAAAAAGGGTAAAAAGGGAAAAAAGAGAAAAAGGGTTACAAAGTCCTCCCAGCACCGCACACCACCCGAAAACCGAGGCTGAGGTCGTAGTCGCGGCGGAGGCTGCAGTAGCGGGAAGCGGAACGGCAGAAATACGGATTGACGTACCAAGAACCGCCCCGCAGAGCTTTATCTGCCTGATTTTGCTGTTTTTTGCTCTTTTTTATCTCCTCATAGTTTTCGCGCCAATCATCTTGACACCACTCCCAGACATTTCCGTGCATATCATATAAACCAAAGTCGTTGGCGTAGAATTGCCCAACAGGGGTGGTTTTTTGGAGATTGCCATTATAGTTGGCTAAATCTGGGGTAAGAATTTCCCCAAAGTGATAGGGGGGGTAGGTTTCTCCTTTGTGGAGATTTAAGGGTTTGGTTTGCGCTCGACAAGCGTACTCCCACTCAGCTTCCGTTGGGAGCCTATATTTTCTTTTACTTAATTTAGATAGCCTTTGGCAAAATTCGACGGCATCTAACCAAGATACATTTTCAACGGGGTTTGTGCTGCCTTTAAACTCCGATGGCTCTGGTTTTAAATCTTGCTCTACTTTTAAATCTTCTCTTTGGGCAATATATAACCATTGAGCTTGGGTAATGGGATAAATACCCATCAAGAAGTTTTTCAGGGTGACGTTGTGTTGCGGCTTTTCACTTGTATTACCACTTTCTTGTTCTGAAGAACCCATTGTAAAGGTTCCCGATGGTATTTTGACTAATTCTATGTCTAGTTCATCGGTGAGTTTTTCTCTATAGATTAAAAGACGTTTTTGGGTCTTTTGGATGATTATTGTAGGCATAAGTAGGGTTTGCTGAATAAATATGAAATATAGACGAGGTAAGGGTTTTAGTGTTCTGTATCGGCCCGCGTCCTGTAGGGGCGAAGCATTCGGGCATAACCTATCGGTGAAACCGTAGATTTTCTATCCGAATGCTTCGCCCGTACTTTTTCAGCAAGCCCTAAGTAAGTAATTATAATTAAATTAAAAATTGATTTTATACTCTATCCTTCACCAGCTAATTTTAACACAGAAGTACGAGTAGTGGCATCTAAGCGAAACTTCAGCAATTCTAGTTGATTAAGAATTGGCTCAATACGGTGTATATAACCATTTTGTTTAGCCTTTAATAATATTCCCATTGTGCCAGTGAGTTTTATTCCTAATAAATTTGCATATCGTCTCGCCAAACCATCATCAAGTAAAGCGAGAGAATCGGGAATTTCTATTGCTAAAGCTAATACTTCTTTTTCTCCTTTTCCTAAATCAGTGACAAGGGGTAAAAGAGAAACTGATTTTACTTGTTGAATAATTATCCAACTTAAGGAGGTTATATCAGGTAAAGAGATTCCAGAAGCTTTTCCAACGGCTAACTCTTGAGCTACTGAAAAAGGAATAATTATCTGTCCGTAAAAGTTCGGTAGTAAGTCAAGTAAGTTAGTCTGATAGAGGTATTGAATCGGTGATGTATCGGCAATGACGTTAGGCATTAGCCAGATCCTCGATTAATTCTGCTTCCTTGAGTCGGAAGGTATCAACTCCATAGTCTGCAAGTTTAGAGAGAAAAACAACTCGCGGAATACCTGCTAAGTTAGCAGCAGTGCCAGAGGAAAGTTTTCCCAATTCATAAAGTTTAATGGCAGCAAGAAGAGAGATTTCCTGTGCTAGTTGTTCTGGAGTGAGATGTAAAGCGAGAGCGGTTTCATCGGGTAGGGAAAGAGTGATTTGGTACATGATGAATCCTAGGATTAATTGATTGTAGGGTTGATTGTAGGGTTGATAGGGTTGATTGTAGGGTTGATAGGTTTGATTCTAGGTTTGATTGTAGGGTTGATTCTAGGTTTGATTGTAGGGTTGATTCTAGGTTTGATTGTAGGGTTGATTCATGAATCAACCCTACCTTGATAAGGGGAAAACCTAAAACCCGTCTTCAATTTAATTATAACCAGCTACTGATCAGCCAACCTCATATAGTACATTTGTTCAAAAAAATCGAAAAAGAGAAAAAGGGTAAAAAGGAAAAAAAGAGAAAAAGGGCTACAAAGTCCTCCCAGCACCGCACACCACCCGAAAACCGAAGCCGTAGTTGTTGAAGCGGCGGTAGTTGCCGAGGCGGTAAGCGGAACGGCAGTGATTCGGACTGTCGGACCAAGAACCGCCCCGCAAAGCTTTATTTGCCTGATTTTGCTGTTTTTTGCTCTTTTCTTGCCAAGGACTACCATCCCTAGGTGCGCCTTGATAATTTTCCCGGAAGTCATCCTCACACCACTCCCAGACATTGCCGTGCATATCATACAAACCAAAACCATTGGGGGGAAATTGCCCCACGGGGGTGGGTTTGTCGCGATATTCTCCTGCTGGTTCCTCAGCAAAGCGTTCCCTAGCATTGTAGTTAGCTAAATTTGAGGTGAGGGTTGCTCCGAAGTGGAAGGGGGTGGTGGTTCCAGCACGACAAGCATACTCCCATTCCGCCTCACTGGGTAGCCGATACTGTTTCTTGGTCATTTTAGAGAGCCTTTGGCAAAATTCTACGGCATCTAACCAAGATACCCTTTCAACAGGGTTTGTGCTGCCTTTAAACCGCGATGGCTCTGGGATTAAATCTCGCTCTACTTTTAAATCTTCTCTTTGGGCAATATATAACCATTGAGCTTGGGTAATCGGAGTTTGACTTAGGTAAAACGGAGCGATTTTTACTAAATGTCTGGGGGATTCTCGTTTGAACCAATCCCTACGGTATTTTTTCACTAGCCGCGCTATTTCCTCCGCTTCGGTTCCCATCCAAAACTCCCCCGAAGGAATATAGAGCATTTTTAAGCTGGGGGGATTTTCTTCAAAGTAGAAGGCTCTCACGGGTTCTTTGGCGGTAATTTGTCCCGTCTCATCCACAAAAACGGTTTCAGACTTGAACAGGGTTAGGTTAAATTTCTGGGTGATGATTTCTTCTTCTGTGTTATCCAAAACTTCCCTAAACTGGACTGGGATTGTCTCGGCGGTTATTTCTTCGCTTGCCAAAAATTTAAGCTGCTCAGGGGTTAAACGAAGGCGCTGATACAGTTCCCCATCTTCTACGCTGAAATCCTTAAGTCTATGCTTGAGCAGTTGAAACAATATTTCCTCTCCTCGCGTAAGCTCTTTTACCTTAGCTATGGTTACGGTTTTATATTTCCTCAGCCACTTTTCCTCAACTGGTAGGGGTGGAGGTGAGTCAACCATAGATTGCAGCTTTTGGCTAATTTCTTGGTACTTTGCTTCCCCTAGCTTTTGGAAAACCTTAGCAGACACCTTGGCAAAGGCGCGAACTAGATTAGCTGCTTCTTTGCCGAGGAGAACTTGGGGATTGGTAAGAATAAGACCAAAAAAGGTGGTGGTACTCAGGTTGAGTTTTTGGGCGATGTATTCCGAGAGGACAAAAATTACCTCTAAGGCGCGGCTATTCCCTAGTTCAGTGAGCAGAAGCTCTCTGTCCTCATCATCCAATTCAAAATCTAGGCTGTTGGGGGGAGTATGAAAGTTAAATTTACCTCCTTTGTCCCACTTCACTGGTTCCCCTCCTAGATAGACTTTGAGAAAACCGCTAAGGATGACTTCTGCTATGTTTAGGGGGTTAGAGGCGCTTAAAAGTTTGCTTTGGATAAGACGGATGATGGGAAGATTTACCGGGGCTGCGGCTAATTTTTTCAGTAATTCCCAAGCTAGAGGTGAGGCGGTACTAGCGAATAGTTCTAGAGCTTGCTTCCCAGACATCTCCGGAGAAATAGTTGCGGGTATTTCTCTGTTTTGGGGGGATTTTTCTAGTAGTACCCCCGCACAGGTGGCGTTGCTGTCACCACTGACAACGAGCGCCCAAGCTTTTAAGGATGAAGGGGTTAGGGAGATGGTGGGTAGGGGAAAGTAGGTTTTTTGGATTGTTTCTCTGAGAATATGTTGATTTTCCTCTTCCTTCTCAATTTGTAGCAGCAGGGGGATAGAGGTAAATCTCCAGTTTTGTGAAGGTTTCCGGGGGGTTTGGTTGACTAGGGAGACGAACCAACCTCGACTAAGGGCGGTTCTTTCCCACATTGCTTCCGGGAAGGGAGAAAGCAGGGTGACGATTTGGTGTTTTCCCCAGTCCTGAAGAGCTTGGTTATAGCGTCCTTGATACCAGTCTGGAGAAGTACAATCGCTGTAGAAGAGGATAAGTCTTTCGCCACGAGGATGGATGAGATCTTTTGGGTGAATTGAGCAAGTATCGTTAGAGTAGGTACGGATGGCTAATTTTTGCTTGTCTTCGTCCCATCCTATGCGGTAGAGTTTGACATCCCGAAAGGCCCCGATTTGTTCTAGCCAATCGCGGATTTCCCCGGCCATTTCTTTCCAAAAGACCATGGAGGCCCATTCTTCAATCAGTAAAACTACCTCTAGGGAACGGACTTTTTTGGCTTGGTAAACGGGTATTAGGGCTAAACTGCCATCTTTCTTGCCGATGCTATACTCGGCCGATTTCTGTACGGTGCTGTTTAGGTTTATTTGTCTTTGGGTGGCTGAGTCTATCTTTTGGATGAGGGGACGCACTGCCCGCCCTAATTTTAGGGTTTCTCGCCAGAATTTGGCATCGGGGATGCTAATGGGTAGGGTATCTGCGCCTATCTTCTCCGGCTGTTTTTGTGCTTCTGTCTCGCGTATTAAGGGAACTTCATCCGATGGGGCTGCTGGCTCTTGGGTTTCGTTTTTACTCTCCTGGGGGGGGTTTTTAGCGGGAGGGGTTTCTTTCTTTTCTTCCCTAGGCTCTGGACGGGGTTGGGGTTTTCCTTCTTCTTCTTGGGTGAGAGCATACCACCATAAACTATCAGCTATCTGGTAACTGTCTAGGTCCCATCCCCTGCCCTTGACAAAGGTGATAAATTTATCAATCAGTTCTGGTGTGGGAAGGGTTTGGGTCATGTATTGCCTGTGTCGGTGAGATAGGTAAATAGTAGGTTGGTAAGGGACTTTAATTCTGCACCTGTGGGTTTATTTTCGCCCATGCTCATAAAGACGGCGTTTAAAAGCTGGTCTGTTGCTAGTTCCCCTTTGTCTCGTTTTTTCACATATTCTGCGATCGCGTCTTCTATTTTTTTACTTTCGGGACTGGCCTCTTTATAATCAAAATGGCTTTTTACTATCTTTTTTAGTTCCTCTGGGGTGGGTTCGGGGATTTCTAAGAGCAGACATCTACGTTTAAAGGGTAGGGGAAAATCCCTCTCGCCGTTGCTCGTCATAATCACTATGGGGAACTGTTGGCAGCTTACCTTTCCTTGGGGGATGGGTTCCCATTCACCGTCATGGGTTTGTACTGGTATTGGTTGGTTTTCGGTATCTTTAGCGAGTCGGGAAAGTTCGGTGATTTCAAATCTTCCCTCTTCAAAAAGGTTTAAGAGGTCGTTAGGTAAGTCGATGTCACTTTTATCTATCTCATCGATAAGCAGTACCCGGGGATAATTTCTCGGACAGAGGGCTGTTCCCAAGGGACCCAAGCGGATATACTGCCCTATGTCTTTTTTTTCTTCTAATTGGTAATCTTGCAAACGTGCGATCGCATCGTAGTAGTATAATCCCTCTTGTAGGGTAGTGCGGGTATTAATTGGCCAGACTAATACTTCTCCTAAGTCTAATTCGTAGGCGATTGCGTAGGCTAGGGAGGTTTTCCCTGTACCCGGTTTCCCTGTGACTAAAATAGGCCGACGTAGGTGAATGGCTGCGTTTACGGTTTCGATGGTTTTATCGTCAACTATGAGTTGTTTTCCCCGCTCCTCGGATTTGTTGGTGGCGAAGCTTCGCCAAGGTGGGATTTCTGGCCAGGTAATCTCATTCCTTGAGCGTTTTTCATGATTGCCTTGAAAGATTTTCCATGAATTCATAGTTAATTAACCTAGGTGATGAGATGTTAAGTAGTGGAAGGGGGGCATCCGATTAGGGTCTTCTAAAAAGCATAATAGATGATGTCCTAGATGTTCGGGTTCATCTTCTAAATTATCTGGTGATTGTCGCCTCACCTCTTGAACTGTTGTGGACAATTGATTAATTTGAATACCCTGTAAGAGTGTATTAATTTGTGTTCTGTGACTTGCTTCCTGAGCATAACAGCGCGACCCAACGGATAAAGGTATGCCATATTTTAAGCTTCTTTTAAATAATTGCTCTAAATCCTCTTGAGTTGAAGCGCAAAGATTGCTCCATAGAGTTGTTTCTTGGCACAAATAGGATTCGCTGTTAGTAACTGTTTGTGTATCTATAGAATTTGTCGTTAATCTCTCCCATCTACTTTTCCAATGTTGATAAACTGGTTGATTCCGATATCTATTCTCCAATCTCATAAGAGAGCGAACATTAACAAAATATACTCTCTTAAGTTGAGTTAGGCTATCAAAGCAATTGTATTCCCAAGATTCAAAGTTAGTATATAGTAGCTTGCCATTGGTGAAAAATTCAATATTTAAGTTTGCACCTCCTCGGTTATGACAATCTTCAATAATTTTTGTTAAAATGTTCGTTATATCTTTTTGGGTATAAACATCTTTGCTAACGCTACTCTCTACAGGAAGAGGTATATAATTATTTCCTTGACTTTGAGATGTATTTAACTGTAGAAACCACGCAGCAAATTTATATTCAGGGGAAGTATTTGCTTGACTTTTACTCTCCTCTATTTTGATAATTAGATAGTTGTTAATATTTTCTCGATTGTCAGGTTCTGGATTAATTTCTGGTATTTCTGCTATCCAAGCATTGTAATCTGTGTCAGTAATCTTTAATAGTTCCTTTAACTCCTGTATTGTTTGTTCAATGTCTGAGCGAGTGGAGCTATTAACTCTGCTAAGTCTAAAAAGTATTATTAATGAATCTTTATCTGGAAGATTTATGATTTTATCGATGATTTCTTCAAAATCAGCATTTTCATTATCTGGCAAGTACGACTTTATGATCCGATTCAGTTCTGATTGTTGTTGTCCAGACAATTTATTTTTAAGCTTTGTAAGTATATTAATTTTTGTCTTATTTTCTTTAAGTTTATCCCGTAAAAAAGTCCCATTGTCACTTATTTTTCTATTATACTCTTCAACCAATGAGATGACATTGTTCTTGTTAACTTTTTCTATATCTCTTTCTAATCCCTTGTTAAATGCCTGGGCAAGTAATGGAAAAAAAGTTTTAGATGCGTGCGTTTTTAGCGACTGCACGTCGTAGCCAGACTCTCTTTCTATGTGTTCATAAGTCCAACCCTGTGCGAACCCTTCGATTAAACATTTTTGAATAGATGTAATACCATTAGGCTCTATCAATTGAATCACTTTTTCCACACAGCTTAAAAACAGTTCTTTGCCTAAAGAACTTGGAATTTCTGGTTTAGGTTTTCTATCTCCCATTTGTACTTGTGGTTCTCCTTTTAAGAATACAATTCACAAAATGCTACTTTTAGCTACTTAATGATACTTTGGCAAATTGACTACTAAATGCTACAAAAACTACCTCGACAATTAAAAGGGCTAGAAATAAGCTAAAAGTGTAGTCTAATTCAGAGCTTATGTACATCTCAAACTACCAGATTAAATCAATAACCGAGAGGCTAAAAAATCTCTTGGGGTATGTACCCAAAGAAGCTTGGGTAATTAATCTCGCCTTCGAGATAGAAATCTCTCCAAAGCACTTTTTTAGTGATGGGCAATTAGTCCAGCACTATCGAGAAATCGAACGCCTACACAACCACTAATAAAACCGCCTGAATTTGGTTATTTAACCATTTTCAGGACAGTACACCCAAATTTTCTACTACTATGATACTCAAAAAAACCACCCCAACACAAGCATCGGCTTTAAGGGATAATCCACGCCTAGGGATGCTCCAAATCAGCGATAATCGTCTCGTACAAGCTTTCTTTGACTGGCTAACAGGCTACTACCTTGCTCCCCCTCTCTGGAAAAGCACCCCCTCCTTAGAGCTAATTTATGGCATACTCCAGTATATAGGCGGATTAGCGATCGCTCTTAGCCACTGGCAATTAATCCCACTAGGATGTTTGTTATCCGTAGCTGGAGCGGCTCAATTGCAGGAAATAGCCCACTTTTGCGCCCATAATGCTTTTTTCCCTGAATATCCCACTTATAACCATCTTTTAGGTTGTTTGCTCACCTTAATTACCGGGAAAAAGCCCTTTCCATTGTTCAAAAAAGATCACCTATTAATTCACCACCCGCCGAAAAACCTAGCTACCATGAATGACAAGGGGAATACCCCCTACTTAGTAGAAGAGTTAGGTTTTGAATTTGGGGAAGAAGAGGCCTTCTATTGGCAAAATCTCGGCAAGTTATTACTCTCTCCCAAGTTTTACGGAGAAACCTTCCTTGCTCGTCTGACTAATCTCCTTAAAGCTCCCATTAACTATCAAATAGCTACCCTGATTGTGCTTTTCTTGGCCTCTGTTTGTGCGGGTTTAACCCATTCTTGTTTAATCTGCTTACTCTGGGCGCTATTTACCCAACTCGGAACCTATGCAGCTGCACTCTTGCAACAGCTACCGGAGCATAATTGGGCCTATGAAGCCGATGATAATGAGGGAGCTAAATCTCAGATAATTGGTAAATCTTTTGCTCTATATCTGGGTGCTTACCCTCCGCGCTCAGACCACTGGTTAGAGTGGTTAAAATGGTCCACGGAATTAGTGGGAGCAGTCTTTATTCGGCTAATCATCCTTCCAGTTAGCCTAGGGGCGCACTGTGTTCACCATGCTACACCAAATGATCACAACTGGGCTAATCAACTATACACCCTCAGAGATTTTCAGACTGGCTCAGTGAAAGGATGGCAGCGTTATCAATTCCTTGAGGTTTGGGGATACCGAAACGCCTTAAACTACGTCTTTGTCGGTTTTAGTTTAAGGGGAAAAAGCTAAATTAACCTAATTCCATGCCCAAGGGATTCTCAAAAAACCACTGAAATCGAATCTCAAAACTACGGTTACAAATTCGGTCAAGAGGAAGAAACCTACAATATCGTTGCCGCTCACGGTTACTTCGGACGCTTAATCTTCCAATACGCTTCTTTCAACAATAGCCGTTCCATTCAGACGCTTCACGAATTGGAAGCAAGTTCACTTTAAAATCACCCGCCGATAGGATAATGATTTTTAGTTTCCATTCAGACGCTTCACGAATTGGAAGCAAGTCACAATAAAAAAAATCATCGATCTATAGCGTTTCCTGCTCACAAGAGGTACATTATCGATGGTGAAAAGCTTAATTAGCAAAGGTTTAAATGTGCCACACAGGTGTGAGAAACGCTATATCTAGGGTCTGCTGAAAAAGTACGGGCGAAGCATTCGGACAGAAAATTTACGGTTTCACCGATAGGTTATTGCCCGAATGCTTCGCCCCTACGACATCGGGGGGGTCGGGGGGCAAGGGGGGGAGAGTCCGGCAAGAAAGATTTTCAGTGGAGACATTGAGAATCTAAGCTGTCTCGTCGAAGCACGGAATTTCTAACAGCAATGTGGAAAGAATTCCCCGTCACAGCGTAGCTTGACGGTGGGAGTATGTCAATATGGACTAATAATACTAAAGTTTTAACTAGAATGGATAACTATCGGTGGCGAAATAAATAAACCAGATCTAACCGACAGTATCAACCAATTAACCATGGCAGAATGGATTATTTACAAAGAATTTCGCTTTGAAGCGGCCCATCATTTACCCCACTACGAAGGTAAATGTCGCCGTCTCCACGGTCATAGTTGGTTAGGACGCGTCTATGTGAAAAGTAATCATTTACAGTCCCAAGGCTCACAACAGGGAATGGTGATGGATTTTGGCGAAATTAAACAATATTTACAGCCGCTACTCGATAATTTTCTCGACCATCATTATCTCAATGAAACCACTGGTTTAGCAAATCCCACCAGTGAAGAATTATCGCGCTGGATCTATGAAAAATTGGCAAAAGCTGGTTTGCCCAATCTTCATGCCGTCGAAATCTGCGAAACCTGTACCTCCGGATGTACCTATTATCCCTAATCGGCAAGCTATCATTAGCTAGGATGAATTGCAAACCTATCCCACGAAAATTATAAGATTCCCAGTAAAACGTAGGGTGCGTTAGACGGCAAAAATTGCTGCTTTGACTGGAAGGTGACAATCCGTCGTAACGCACCACCTCTCATCAACACCTACTCGTACCGGCGGTTACGTTTGCGGATAATCCAGAGGATAAACCAGATAACTAGGACAAGTAGAGCTATTTTTGAGACGGGAGCCAGATATTCTTCCACAAGGGGGTAATTCTTCCCTAAAAAGTAACCTGCTGCCGTTAAAAAAACGACCCAGAGAGTCGTGCCGATGGTGGAGTAAACTAAAAAGGGAATCATCGCCATGTGATTCATCCCGGCGGGTAGGGAAATCAAAGTTCGTACTCCGGGGACCAAACGACAGAGTAAAACCGCTTTACTACCGTGACGGTTAAACCATTGATTGGCTTTTTGAATATCTTTAGCAGAAACGGTAATCCATTTGCCGTATTTATCGGCTAGTTTTTCGATTTTTTCCTCATCCACAACCCGACCAAGATAATACCAAGGTAGCGCTCCGACTACGGTTCCGACAATCCCCGCTACCACTGCCGGAATAAATTGCATTTGTCCCTCATGGACGGTAAAACCCGCTAGGGGCATAATTAATTCCGAGGGAATGGGAGGAAAAAGATTCTCTAAAAACATTAATAGGGCTATGCCTAAATAGCCCATAGAAGTCATTGTATTTGTAATCCATTCAGTCATATTTTTTGAGGATTTAGAAAACAGTTTTAAAGTAGAGTATTTTCAGTGAACTGACAACTGATAACTGATAACTGATAACTGATAACTGATAACTGATAACTGATATTAGGTTCCGGAAGTCCAGGAGTTGATATATTCTAATTGGGCTTCGGTGAGGGTATCGATTTCAATCCCCATGGCTTGCAGTTTCAAGCGGGCGATTTCTTGGTCTAATTCGTAGGGAATTGAGTAGATGCCGGGGGCTAATTTACCTTTATTTTTAACCAAGTATTCTACACCGATCGCCTGGTTAGCGAAACTCATATCCATAACGGCGCTAGGATGACCTTCGGCGGCTGCCAGGTTAACTAGGCGACCTTCACCGATAACAACGACGGATTTACCGCTTTTTAGTCTATATTGTTGGGTAAAGTTGCGAACTTCCTTGACATTATCGGCTTTTGCGCCTAAAGCTTGCAGGTCGATTTCAATATCAAAGTGACCGGAGTTGGAAACAATCGCCCCATCTTTCATCAGGTCAAAATGTTCAGCCCGGATAACGTGCTTGTTACCAGTAACGGTGATAAAGATATCGCCTTCTTTGGCGGCTTCATCCATGGGCATAACCCGGAAACCGTCCATCGCCGCTTCAATGGCACGCACGGCGTTAATTTCGGTGACAATTACATTAGAGCCTAAACCTTTGGCCCGCATAGCCACACCTTTACCACACCAACCATAACCAGCCACAACCACGGTTTTACCGGCAAGAAGGATATTGGTGGCGCGAATGATACCATCAAGGGTAGATTGACCTGTACCGTAGCGATTATCAAAGAAATGCTTGGTTTCTGCGTCGTTAACGTTCATTGCGGGGAAGGATAACACCCCGGCTTTGAGCATGGCTTGCAAACGGACGATACCGGTGGTAGTTTCTTCGGTAGTACCGATAATGTCGGGTAATTGGTGACTTCTTTCTTTAACCAGGGTGGCCACTACATCACAACCATCATCGATGATAATCTGGGGTTTATGATCGAGGGCGATTTGAACGTGACGGTGATAGGTGTCGTTATCTTCCCCTTTGATTGCATAAACGGGGATACCGTAATCAGCGACTAAACAAGCGGCCACATCATCTTGGGTGGAAAGGGGATTACTGGCAATTAGTAACGCATCAGCGCCACCGGCTTTTAGTGCGATTGCTAAATTAGCGGTTTCGGTGGTAACGTGGCAGCAAGCGACTAAACGCAGTCCAGCAAAGGGTTTTTCGATGGCGTAACGTTCGGCTAATTGACGCAAAACGGGCATTTCCCGACCGGCCCATTCGATGCGCTGTTTGCCGATGGGGGCTAAACTAATATCTTTGATGTCGTATTTCTGTTGAACTGGTGTTGCTACCATAAGGGGTTTTCCTTAAATACAAGCCTCGGCTATTGGTTAATTTAACTTAACATTGTCTGGGGATTTTGGCTAATGTCAAGCTTTCGGCTGGTTTTTTATATAGGAAAAAGTTATCAATCCCTCGCTGACCTATCCAGAAATCGGTACATTGTCTCTATTTTGGGTAATTATATAGTACAATAAAACTACTGCATGATCTAAATTAAGCTAAAAATCTCTATCTCGTGATGATAAGATGAACTGATGGGCGACAAACTGACAGGCGTTAATCCCAAGATAATCCAATGGGCAAGAGAAAGGGCAAGATATTCTCTTGAGTCTGTGGCGGTCAAGTTTAAAAAAGATGTTTCTGTTATCGAAAAATGGGAGTCAGGAGAGGACTTTCCTACTTATAGTCAATTGGAAAAGTTAGCAGAAATATATAAACGTCCTCTCGCTTTATTCTTTTTCCCAGAACCTCCCCTAGAAGCGGAGGAAAAACAAGAATTTAGAACTTTGCCAGACTTTGAAATCGAAAATTTGGCCGCCGATACTATCTATGCTTTACGACAAGCAAAAGCGATGCAATTGTCGCTACAGGAAATTAATAATGGTATTAATCCTAGTACCAAGAAAATCTTTCAGGATATTGCGGTTAGTTCTAGTGATGATTTAAGGAAATTAGCCGAACAGATCAGAAAGTATTTAAACGTTACTCTAGAAGAACAACTGACCTGGAATGATCAGGAAACTGCCTTAAAAAAATGGCGGAGTGCCGTGGAAGAAGCCGGTATTTTTATTTTTAAGCGTTCTTTTAAGCAGCGAGAAATTTCTGGATTTTGCTTGATAGATATTGAATTTCCAATCATTTATCTTAATAATAGTACGGAAAAATCTAGACAAATATTTACCATTTTTCATGAATTAGCACATATTCTTTTGCAGACTAATGGAATTACTAAATCTGACGATAGATATATTAATAGTTTGCAAGGAGAAAATAAATATATCGAGATATTTTGTAATAAATTTGCTGCGGAGTTTTTGCTTCCTAATCATGTTTTTTCTGAGATAATTAGAGAAACAATAGTTAACGATAAAATTATCGCAAAAATTTCCAGTGATTATAAGGTTAGTCGAGAAGTAGTTTTACGAAAACTATTAGATAATAACTTAATCTCCCAGAAAGAATATACTCTTAAAGTAAGGGAGTGGTACAGTGAGCAGGTGGGAAAAAGTCAGGACAAAAATAAAAAATCTGGAGGTGATTACTATGCTAATCAGGCGACATATTTGGGAGAAAATTACCTAAAACTTGTGTTCAATAAATACTATCAAGGCCAATACGATATCGAGCGCGTTGCCGATTATCTAAACATTAAAAAAGTTGCTATGGTGGAAGAACTTGAAAAATATTTATTAAAGAAAGGACTGTTTTGATGGTTTACATTTTTGACACAAGTAGTTTTAAGGTTTTAGGAAACTATTTTCCCAAAAGTTTTCCTACCGTTTGGCAAAAAATCGATTTGCTTGTGTCAGAAGGTAAACTACAATCAGTACGCGAAGTGCTTAAAGAAGTAGAATATGGCAATAATCAACAATTTGTTTTAGATTGGATAGACTCCAATAAACAAATATTTTTACCAACCACTGCTCAGGAAACTTTATTTAAGTGGGTGGGTGGAATTAAATATAAGATGAACGTAGGTTGGGTTGAAGCATGAAACCCAACGCCCGATTATGTTACGCTACCGCTAACCCATCCTACAAATAATTGTGCTAAGGATTTAGTGAGTCAAAAAGCAAGATTACAAGGAAAACCAGTGGCAGACCCATTTATTATTGCCGCTGCTAAGATAAAAGACGGTTGCGTAATTACCGAAGAAGCCTTGAAGCCTAATGCTCCCAAAATTCCCACCGTCTGTCAACACTTTTCTATCGATTGTACCAATGTTCAGGGTTTAATGGAGCGAGAAGGTTGGCAATTTTAAAACTAAAATTAATGGATAAATTGCCAATAAATTTATATGTTGAAAAGGCTTATTCTGGAAAACTAATAACCATGTTCAGCCAGAAATTCTAGGCTAATCTCGCTAGGAGGGTGATAAGAGCGTATTCCTAGCAATTTTTCCACATATTTGCCTAAAATATCCCCTTCTAGATTCACCCAATCGCCTAATTTTAAATGGGAAAGATTGGTTTCAGCGTAGGTGTGGGGGATGACAGCCACTTTAAACCAGCTGCCGTAGGCATCACAATCGGCCACGGTTAAACTGATGCCATTAACAGCTATACTGCCCTTACCGACGATATAACGAGCTATGTAGTTATTCCACTGCTCTTCTAGGGAACTAGGGGCAGCAAAGGTCATTTCCCACGAATTAGCCACGATTATCGATTCGACTAAACAGCCAATTCCGTCCACATGACCAGTGACAAAATGACCGCCGATTTTACTACCCACCCGCAGAGAGGTTTCTAGGTTAACGTTGGTTTCTGTTTTAATCCTTCGTCCCAAAGTAGTGCGCTGTAGGGTTTCCGGGGAAGCGGTGGCCAGAAAACCCTCTGGGAGAATTTCCTCAACTGTCAAACAAACCCCATCCACAGCCACACTATCACCAATCATTAAATCTTGGAGAATTGTATCAGAGGATACAGACAAATAGAGTCTATCGGTATCCACGACCCGAATTTTTCCCAAGGCTTGAATTAATCCTGTAAACATCGGCTTTTTTCTCGACTATAAATCCTTATGCGTGAAAGATTGGGCATTTTCCCCAGAATAATCGGCGACAATATGACCATCTCCGGCTAATTGATATTTGTAGGTCACTAATCCCTCTAATCCCACCGGACCACGGGGAGGCATTTTTTGGGTACTGATACCCACTTCGGCCCCGAAACCATAACGGAAACCATCGGCAAATCGCGTGGAACAATTATGAAAAACTCCGGCGGCATCGACTCGATCGCTAAAGGTTTTGGCCGTGTTAAAATTTTCGCTGACAATGGCTTCCGTGTGTCGAGAACCGTAATAATTAATATGTTCGATTGCCGATTCTAGACTATCGACAATTTTAATTGACAGGATTAAATCACTATATTCGGTTTGCCAGTCTTCTTCTGTGGCCGATGGCACATTAATAATCTGACGAGTTGCTTCATCTCCTAATAATTTAACCTTTTTTTCCTCTAATGCCTGGGCCACTGCGGGTAAAAATTCTCTAGCGATGTCTTGATGAACTAATAAAGTTTCAATGGTATTACAAGCGGCAGGATATTGGGTTTTACCATCAACGGTAATTCTAATTGCTTTGCTTAAATCGGCTTCTTTGTCGATGTAGAGATGACAGATACCATCGGCATGGCCGAGGACAGGAATGCGGGTATTATTTTGGATATAACGAACAAATTCGTTAGAACCTCTAGGAATAATTAAATCGATGTATTGATCAAGTTTTAATAGTTCCTGAATTTCTTCTCTTGTTGTTAATAATTGCACCGCTGCCGAATTAACTTTAGTTTGACTCAAGGCCTGATGAATAATTGTTACTAAAGCTTGACAAGAACGGAGCGCCTCTTTCCCCCCTTTTAAAATAACGCCATTGCCAGATTTTATCGCTAAACTGGTAATTTGAATTAAAGCATCGGGACGAGCTTCAAAAATAACCCCTAAAACCCCTAAAGGACAGGTTATTCTCCGCAGAGTTAAACCTTGATCTAATTCCCGATTAATTTGTATAGTAGCTAAAGGATCCGCTAATTTAGCCAGATCTCGCACCCCGGCAATAGCGGCTTTTAATTTGCCAGGACTTAACTCTAATCGCGCACATAAAGCCGGAGATAATTCCATCGCCTTGGCTGTTTGAACATCGGCGATATTCGCTTCTAGTATCTTATCAGCATTGGCAGTCAAAGCCTCAGCAATAGCCTCTAAAGCTTCATTCCTTTCTTCATTAGTCAGGATAGCCAGTTGACGACTCGCTTGACGGGTTTCTCTGGCGATTTCGGGGAGGGATAGAGAAGTTGTAACCATAGAAAATTAAACGTAATAACCGCTATCTTGTTTATCTTATCTTATTTTTGAGAAAGTTTCAGGGTCATTAGACCTCATTGTAAAAATCAAAAATTGTTGTTAGGGTTAGGAGTCAGTAGTCAGGAGAATTAAGAATCAATAATAATCAATTAAATGGTCTATTTACAGATTTTAGGCAATTTAATCCAGGTGCATCTCACAGGCTGCATCTCACATTTGCAGAGATACCGACAACCAGCAATTATCAGTGACTCTTAAATTATCACAGATATATCAGCAGCTGCGTGTAAGCATCCCACCGAAAAGCTAATGCGCTCCGGGGTTTGGGGGCGGCGCCACGCCCCCAACGGGGGGTTTGGGGGGTAGAACCCCCCAAAAGCTTGGATTGAGTGATAACAAAATTAGTGATTTTTCTATCCTAGACCTGTAGAGACATTATAGTTAACATCCCTACAGGATCTAGACTATCTAGACCCGATTGGCAATCAGACAGTTAGATACCTCTTGACGCGCCCAATTATCGGCGGCTAAAATGTCATCTAGGCTAGGAGTAGAACTGTTATGAATTGTAAAGCGATCGCAAACTTTTTCAATCACCCGGGGAATATCTAAGAAGCTAATCTTTTCTTCTAAAAATAATGCTACTGCTTGTTCATTGGCCGCATTTAATACTGCTGGCATTGCCCCACCCGCACGGCCGGCCGCATAAGCTAACCCCATACAGGGATATTTTTGATGATCGGGTTCTTTGAAGGTTAAACTGCCAGCTTTAACTAAATTTAAAGGTTCCCAATCGGTATAAATTCTTTCAGGCCAAGACAAGGCATATAACAGGGGTAAACGCATATCAGGCCAGCCTAATTGGGCTAAAACCGAGGTATCCTGTAACTCAATTAAAGAGTGAATAATACTTTGGGGATGAATAACAATATCGATCGCATTATAATCGACACCAAATAGATAATGAGCTTCGATAACTTCTAGACCTTTATTCATTAAAGTAGCCGAATCGATGGTGATTTTTCTGCCCATCGACCAGTTAGGATGTTTCAGGGCATCAGCTACGGTTACTTGCGGCAATTTTTCCACCGGTAAATCCCGAAAAGCACCCCCAGAAGCGGTGAGAATAATCTTTTTTAATCCCCCAGTGGGAACTCCCTGTAAACATTGAAAAATAGCTGAATGTTCCGAGTCAGCAGGTAATAATTTAACTCCGTGTTTTTCCACTAAAGGCAGCACCACCGGACCGCCAGCAATCAGGGTTTCTTTATTAGCGAGAGCGATATCTTTACCAGCAGTAATAGCGGCAATCGTCGGCAGCAATCCCGCACAACCGACAATTCCCGTGACGACGCTTTCGGAATCGCCATAACGGGCCACTTCGATTACTCCTTCCTTTCCTGCTAGGATAATCGGGGTGTAGTCAAGGTCGGAAATTAGGCTTTTCAGGTCTTCTAGTTGACTTTCGTTATTAATCGCCACGATTTGCGGGCGAAATTGCCGAATTTGCTCCGATAGTAGTTGAATATTATTACCCGTGGCTAATCCCACCACTTGAAACTTATCGGGATGATCGGTGACAATATCGAGAGTTTGAGTACCGATCGAGCCAGTAGAGCCTAAAATCGAGATTTTTTTCATTAGAAACTTAATATAATTTGGGGATTAAGTAGGTGGGTGGAATTAAATATAAGATGAACGTAGGTTGGGTTGAAGCATGAAACCCAACGCCCGATTATGTTACGCTACCGCTAACCCATCCTAGAAATAATTGTGCCTCCCTACTTAGCTTTAAATATACGTTCTCTGGGGTCTTTCCGGCACGTCAGCGTAAATATTAAACATTTGTTAAAAAAGTTGCTAGTTTGACTTTTTTGTGCTATTGCTTAGAAAAAGTCAGCGATAGAGATGGTGAGAGAGAAGAAATCCCATAGAAAGGTCAATGGATTAGGCAGTCTAGCGGGAGGTCTGGTTTGCTGTCAGATTTGGGTTAAGTCGGAGAAAAAATAACCGAACTTAAACATAAGTTCGGCTAGATTTAATTTAACAACTGGACAAAACTAACTTTCTGTCGTGACTGCTGTGGTGGGAGGCAACTTAATATTAGTAGCTAATCCCAGAATTTGCAGCAGACGAATGGTCATCCAAGTCAGGTCAACCTCCCACCATTGTAGGCCATGACGGGCAGAATACTGATAGGCATGGTGATTATTGTGCCAACCTTCACCGAAAGTTAAGAGGGCAACCCACCAACAATTTTTAGAATTATCGTGGGATTCATGGCTAACATAACCGAATTTGTGGGTGGCGCTGTTGACAAACCAAGTAGAGTGGAAAACTAAGACCAAGCGCACAAAAATTCCCCAAATTACAAACGGCCAACCACCCATAGCATAGAGAATTAAACCTAAAACAATTTGGATAGGAACAAAATAATTTTGACAGAATTTATAGAAAGGATCGTCGGCGATATCCTGGGTAAAACGAGCAATTTCTTCGTCGGCAGGAATTTCGTGCAACATCCAACCCATGTGACTCCACCAGAAACCTTTATTAGAATCGTGGGGATCGGGAGCAGTATCAGAATATTTATGATGAAGACGATGTAAACCTATCCATGCGATCGCACCCCCCTGACAAGCGAGAGTCCCGCACAAAACCAGAAAGTATTCTAACCATTTGGGAGTCTTAAAACTCCGATGGGAAACTAAACGATGGAAACCGAGGGTAATTCCTAAACCCCCAGTAATCCAATAGAGAATCAATGTCACTCCCACAGCACCCCAGCTAAAATTGCTAGGCAAGAAGGCTAAAAGAGCCACTAAGTGGATAAAAGCCATGTAGATGAGAGTCACCCAGTCAATGGGCAGTTTTTCGGAAGTCGCAACAGTCATTGAATAACCCAAAGGGAAACAACAGGAGACAGAGCATCATTGTCTTATCTGTCTCGATTTGACACAGGGGAAACTTTGACGCTTAATAAATAGTAACAAATATCACAGTCTATTGTTTGATGGATATCCCCTCTCTACTCCACAGGGCAGAAAAAGCCCTGCTCCCCATCTTTTCGGAAATTGACGCACAGGTCAAGGAAAATCTCCGTCGAGTCCTCGGTGCTTTCCGTGCAAACCGCGTCGGGGTGCATCATTTTGCTAGTGTTAGTGGTTATGGTCATGATGACTTGGGACGGGATACTTTAGATCAAGTGTTCGCCCAAGCCCTAGGGGCCGAAAAGGCAGCGGTGCGAGTACAATTTGTTTCAGGAACCCATGCGATCGCCTGTGCCTTGTATGGGGTTCTTCGACCGGGGGATGAGATGTTAGCGGTAGCCGGTGCGCCCTACGATACCCTAGAGGAAGTAATTGGAATTAGGGGCAGTGGTCAAGGCTCTTTAAAGGATTTTGGCGTTAGTTATCGCCAATTAGAGCTAGATTCTACTGGTGCGATCGATTGGTTGGCCTTGGACACAGCAGTGAAACCCCAAACCCGTTTAGTACATATTCAAAGATCCTGCGGTTATTCCTGGCGATCAAGTTTGTCTATTGACGAAATCGAGAGAATTGTCCGTATAGTTAAACAACAAAACCCGAATACGGTCTGTTTTGTCGATAATTGCTATGGAGAATTTATCAACACCCAAGAACCCACCGACGTGGGGGCAGATCTGATGGCCGGTTCTCTAATCAAAAACCCCGGAGGTACAATCGTCACGGCCGGGGGATACATAGCAGGTAAAGCGGAATTAGTGGAAATGGCCTGCTATCGTCTGACAGCACCGGGGATCGGTAGCGAGGGAGGGGCAACTTTTGACCAAAATCGTCTTCTTTATCAGGGATTGTTTCTAGCGCCGCAAATGGTGGGAGAAGCGATGAAAGGCAGTCATTTAATCGCCTATGTGGGCGATAAGTTGGGTTATCCAGTCAATCCCGCTCCTTTTGTGCCTCGACGCGATATTATTCAAGCGATTAAACTCGGTTCCCCCGATAAGCTGATTGCCTTCTGTAAAGCCATTCAAGCCTATTCTCCCATCGGTTCCTACTTGGATCCCATTCCTGCCCAAATGCCGGGCTATGAGAGCCAAGTAGTGATGGCTGGTGGCACGTTTATCGATGGTAGCACCTCGGAATTCTCCGCCGATGGACCCTTACGGGAACCCTATATCGTTTTTTGTCAGGGGGGAACCCATTGGACCCATATTTCCCTGGCCCTAGAACAAGCGATCGCTGCTTTGTTGAATGGTTCCCCTAACCTTCCTTCTCTCCCTTAGTTAAAATCCTAACTTCCTGTCTTTGTGGTTAACAAAAAGTAAAACGTAGGGTGCGTTAGACAGCCAAAATTGCTGCTGTGACTGGAGGGTAACAATCCCTCGTAACGCACCACCTATCATCGACTGTGATTGTGTGATGTATGATTGAAGTAACGCACCACCTATCATCAACTAAGTAGCCGGTTACAATTAAAGATAAAATACAAAGAACCAGAAGCTTGTCCCACTATCTAAAAATTAATTGAGATTACTTACTTATAAGAACAGTGCTACGATAAAACCGATCGAATATCTCAGGAGTTGTCATGAATTACAATCGCAATATAATACCATTAATGGCGGGGGGAATTTTAATATTAGCCATTACTACCGTACTGCGCCCTTTTGTTATTATTGATACTGGCGAACGCGGCGTTGTCATGTACTTTGGCAAAGTGCAAAAACAAATCCTCGATGAAGGAATTCATCCTGTTGTACCGATTGTCACCAAGATCAAAACCCTCAACGTTCGAGTCCAAACAACGGAAGTAAAGGCAAAAGGTTCTTCCAAAGATTTGCAAGATGTGGAAACAACTATTATCGTTAACTGGCACATCGACCCCGACAAAGTCAATCAGATTTATCAACAAGTTGGGGATATCAATGAGATTGTCTCTGGTATTATCAACCCAGCAGTATCGGAAATTGTCAAAGCGGCAACAGCACAACGTCCCGTACAAAATATCTTGCAAGAGCGAGGAGAACTCAAACGTGAAATTGACACTTCCCTCGCCGAAAGATTAAGACGTTATGGGATAATTATCAATGATGTATCTCTCGTTAATTTTGGTTTTTCTGAAGAGTTTAACGCAGCGATTGAAGCCAAACAAGTAGCAGAACAAAAGGCACAAGAAGCTGCTTTTCGCGCACAACAAGCAGAACAGGAAGCGAAAGCGGAAATCAACCGTGCAAAGGGACAGGCGGAAGCTCAAAAACTATTGCGCCAAAACCTAACACCAGAAATTTTACAACAACGAGCAATCGAAAAGTGGGATGGACGTTTTCCTGTCGTCATGGGTGGTTCAGGCTCCCTTCCCCTGATCAACATCGATGCCAATTTGTTATCATCTCAAAAAAAGTAAATAACTTTAGTTCGCGTTAAAGAGATTTTGCCATGACTTCCACGAAAGAATCGGTCCGACTGGCTAAGGTAAAATTTGCAACAAGAACAGCTGGGGCTGCATCTTAACTTTGTAAAAATATCGACAATCAAGAATTATCGGTGATTCTTAAATTATTCCCAATATATGAACAACCCCGGGTGAGCATCGTAGATTGACAAAAATGAGATGCACCCAATGATCGAACTTGTCTAACTCGATGTCGGATGGGAAAATAAGCACAAATCTAATTATACTCATTACAATAGAAATATCAACGACCACGATTAAAAACTCTTATGCGGGTAACTCTAAAATCGGCCTTGAGTGATAGTCATATCGACGCTAATCAAACCAGCAGTCAACGTCAACTGATGCTATCGATCGCCGCCACCAGTGAACAGATTAACACAAATTTACCGATTAATCTTTGTTTAGTTCTCGATCATAGCGGTTCTATGCAGGGAAAACCCCTAGAAACGGTCAAAAAAGCGGCCTTCAGTTTAATAGAATCCCTCGGGGTTAATGATCGTCTCTCGGTAATAGCTTTTGATCATCGCGCCAAAGTTATTCTTCCCTCCCAATCGCGACAGGATGATCTGACCTTAATTCGCTCAAAAATTCAACAATTACAAGCGGGGGGAGGTACGGCGATCGATGAAGGGATAAAATTAGGTATTCAAGAAAGTTCTACCGGCAGCAAAGGTTATGTATCTCATATTTTTCTGCTTACCGATGGTGAAAATGAACATGGAGATAATCAACGCTGTTTAAAATTGGCAGAAGTAGCGGCTGAGTACGGTATCACCTTAAATACCTTCGGTTTTGGCGATCATTGGAATCAAGATATCCTAGAAAAAATTGCCGATATCGCCGGCGGAAGTTTATCCTATATCGAAAGACCCGAACAAGCTTTAATTGAATTTACTCGTCTATTTAACCGTCTGCAATCTGTGCGGTTAACTAACGCTTTCCTGCAATTAGAATTAGATTCCAGGACTCATTTAGCGGAGTTAAAACCCATTGCCCAAGTTGCTCCAGAAACTATAGAAATGAGCCTACAAAAAGAGGGCAATTTTTACATCACCCGTTTGGGTGATTTAATGATAGATGAAGAAAAAATTCTCCTCCTCAATCTCTATATTGACCAAATTCCCCCCGGTACTCACACCATAGCTAAAGTGAAGATTCGCTACGATGATCCCGCTTCCGGTCAAAAAGGGCTAGAAACTGCGACTTTTAGCCTTGATATCACCTCCCAAGCTCTCTATCAATCCCAATTAGACGAGCAAGTTCAGAAATCAGTTCTCACTTTAGCCAAATATCGTCAAACCCAAATCGCTGAAGAAAAATTAAAACAGGGCGATCGAGCAGCCGCCGCCACCATGCTACAAACCGCAGCCAAAACCGCTCTACAATTGGGAGAAAAAAATGCCGCCACTGTCCTCCAAACTAATGCCACCCGTTTACAGGTGGGAGAAGAATTGAGCGAAGGAGATTTAAAGAAAACCCGCATTATTGCTAAAACAAGACTACAAACCGATGGAGAAACCGGAAAATGATTAAAATTCGCTCCTTGCCCCTAGGAATTTTTCTGATAACAATGTTCGCTCTTCCGTTCTATTAAACCTACTCAAATCTACTCATGAGCAAATTTGACGTTAACTTCCTGCTTCACTGTAGTAGTGTCGGCACTATCTACTCTACAAGCTGACACGGTGGAACTCACCGCCAAAGAAGCTAGATTTAGACTAGCGTTCAAGTCTCGACCGCAAACTGCATGGCATTGTTCACACTCAAAAACTCTTTCAGTTAAAGATAGAGACTCTTTCTTGTACCCACAATTGGAACAGGTTTTACTGCTAGGAAACCACCTATCGGCTATGATTAATTCCGAACCATACAACTGAGTTTTATAATCAAGTTGTCTTCGGAACTCGTAAAAACCCATATCCTGAACGGCTTTAGCTAATTTGTGATTAGCCATCATCCCAGACACATTTAAATCCTCAATTACTATCTTGCCGTGGTTCTTGGCTAAATAAGTGGTGAGTTTATGTAACGTATCTTTACGGATATTAGCTATTTTAAAATGAAGTTTAGCTATTTGCCGTTGGGCTTTGTTCCAATTATTTGAACCTTTTACCTTATGTCGGTTCAAGTATTGAAGTCTGGCTAATTGTTTTTCGTATTTACGATAACTTTTAGAGCCTTCAAACGTCTCCCCTGTCGATAAAGTAGCTAAAGATTTAATTCCCAGATCACAACCAACTACATCATGAGTTTTATTGGTTGTTTGCTGTTCAACTTCCATCTTAAAACTAATAAACCACCTATTAGCTTTTTTACTAATAGTGACAGATTTTGGCTGGTATCTATATGGTAGCCGCTCGTAGGTTTTTAACCAACCAATCACAGGAACTTTTATCTTTTGATGGGCAACTTTAATGCTCCCATCTAAAGTGAAACTATCCTGTTTACCTTTCTTCTTGAAATTTGGTGGTTTGGCTATCTTCTTGAAGCATCTTGTCCAAGCATCGGATAAAGCTCTTAACGCCCATTGGGGGGCGCATTTAGACACTTGATAATACCAATCATGCTCTGATTTTACCAATGCTACCAACCATTTGTGAAGGTCAATAGCCGTAGGAAACTTGATTTTTTCATCAGGGTTAGCTTGATTATGGTCTAAAATTTGCTTGGTTAAAGCCAAACCCCAATTCCAAGCATGACGTGCGGTTCCTGCGTGTTGGGCTAATAATGAGCGTTGTTGATTATTTAGTTTTAACTCAGTCTTGAATCCTAGTAGCAACGTCTCTTAACTCCTCTACGATTTTTCTATTTTTATGGCTTCTAGAGCCATACAATCTAGCGGAAAATACCGTAATAATCTCTAAGACATCTTCTGCTAAATCCTCCTCAAATGTACTGTCTTCAGTTCGATTAATAATGACAACTTCAGTCCCGAATTGCTCACACAGACTAAAGATTAATTCACCACCAAATCTAAGTAATCTATCCTTATGAGTTAAGACTAATCTCTCTACTTTACTATCAACAATCAACCGAATTAATCGCTTTAATCCTTTTTTGTTGTAGTTAAGTCCTGAACCTAGGTCGTCTATAATTTCAACTTGCCAACCGTTTTGAGCGCAAAACAGTTCGACAACTTCTTTTTGACGTTCTAAATCCTTCTTTTGGTCATGACTAGAAACACGGCAATAGCCAACAGTATAAGAGAGATTCTCTTTTAAACCAAGCAACTGAGAAATTGTCTAACGACGATGCCCATTAGCAGTCCGTTCTGGAATTAGTTTACCTTCAGACTCCCAACGCCTTAACGTCGATACGCTTACACCTTTCAATTTAGCGGCTTCCGATATGGTTAACTTACTCATAGAACGATTATAGCACAAGTCATGAGTAATTTTGGATAATATTAGTTAGGTTTTTGGCTTCTGTATTTAACCCCTCAAACAACAGTATTAACTCGCCGTCGGCGATCGAGCCATTGTTGTAAAATAATCGCCGCCGCTTCCCGATCGATCGCTCCCTTATCCCAAGAGGAAAACTGTTTTTTGGCTTTTAAGAATTCTTCCGCCTCTAGGGACGTGCAACGCTCATCAATGTATTCGAGGGGCAAATCCAAGGCGATCTCTAGTTTCTGGGCGTATTTTTGTACCTGTTTGGCCTGAAATCCTAACTCTCCCGCCATGGTATAGGGCAGTCCCGCTACCAAAATCTTAATATTTCTTTCCTTGACAATTACCTCAAACTGTGCTATATCGGCAACAAAGGAAGAACGGATAATCGTGGTTAAACCGGTGGCGATTAAACCTGTGCCGTCACATCCTGCCACTCCTACCCGTTTTTTGCCGATATCTAAGCCCAAGGCGGCGACTCTTTCCATCACACTGGATGCCCCTGATCGGGGGGTTCCGAGGGGGGTTTAACTGGGGGAAGTTCTCCCGGACTGTCGAGGGAGTCTAGGGGAGGATTATTGGGCCATTTTAACCAAGACATCCGACTAGGGATGGGAGTTCGCGGCACCGGTTGTAAACCCTGCAGCATTTCTGCTAAGGCGGAATTTTCCGGCTTAGTTTCGCGGATTTTGTGCCATACCGAGCGCGACATCATCAGGGTGTGGGAACTGCGGATTGCTCCCAATTGTTCCAGATATTCCCGTCTTTCGTGCTGATAATCAGCCGATATCAACTCTAGCGATCGAGGGGGATACTTGCGAGTGATCTGGGCCATCTGAATTAACAACTTAGGATAGAGCCAAGTGTAGGCAGGATGGACAATTAATTTCGCTTGATGGGGTCGCTCATCCCGATTAGATAGAATTAATTCAAAATAACCGATCGCCGCTTTTCGTTGTGGTTCAAAAACGTAACCGCGACTAATTTGCGGACCGCCGCACCAACTTTGACAGCGACCGAACAAACTATCAACTAAATTGATTTTAAAATCCTGGATATGGCGATCAAATACCTGACGCAATAACGGCGGCATAGACACACAATCTAACTGATAAAGTAATTGAGCGTCAGCATTGCTCACAGGCAGTAAATTCGGTAAATCTGCCTCTTGTTTGCTCAATTCCTGTAATAATTGCGGCGGTAAAGACCAATAGGTTAATTCTGCCAAAGGCTGAAAACCGTGTTGCCGAAAAAGTGCCAAACTGTCCTTTTGATTGATATTAACCTCTAACACCCAGGTGCGCGCTTCCCAAACCGTTTCTAGACAATAACGCAGTAATTGCGCCCCGATGCCCTTGGGTTCGCTTAAAGACTCCCCTGGATGCACCCGCACCTGTTCCACCCGCCAAGTGCTGCGACTACTATTAAAAGGGGTGACTTGGATTGCCCCGCGAATTTTCCCTTCTTCTCCCCGATTGGCCATGGCCTCAGCCACATAGACATGAAAACGGTGTTGGAGAGGATTGGGAAAAAAACTGAGAATTTTAAACAACCCAAACCAAGGCCGCACCTGCTGCACCTGGGTGCGGAAATTTTGGGCGCGACGATCAATATCCTCATCGAAGTCATCCAGGGTTAAAGCTTCAATGTCTTCCAAATCCCGATACTGTACGGGACGGATTGGGCGATCGCTAAAATCGTCCCCTTGGGGAACAGGAGAAGTGGTCATGGCTCTGGGGTAAATATCGTCTATGCAGCTATCTTACCGCAGAATCTAGAGGCACTTCCCCACCAATAACAATTTCTGAGGGATCATAGGGGACCACCACAGAAAGGACACCTCGATCGGTAGCTGGGGTTTTTTGGGCCAAATTTCCGATTATGACAATTCGATGCTACAATAACGGACGGTTAATCAGTCCGAATTTGCAGTAAAAGTCTTTGAGTCAATCTGTAGATACCACTAACACCCTAGACACTCTAGCTCAAGAACTAGCCGCCATTCAGCAGACCGGTTCTAAGCGCGTCGCTTTATTGGGTTCCCGTCACGTTCCCATCACACACCAGCAATTGATCGAAATGATGGCCTATGCCCTCGTGCTGGCGGGCAATCGGATTATGACCTCCGGGGCGACGGGAACCAATTCCGCCGTCATTAAGGGGGCAATGCGGGCAGATCCTAATCTGTTAACCGTGATCTTACCCCAAAGTCTCGATCGCCAGCCCCTGGAATCCCAAGAACAACTTCAGCAGGTTATCCATCTGGTGGAATGTCCCGAAAATGACCATCTATCCCTAGGGGAAGCCAGCAGCCTCTGTAATCGGGAGATTATCAATCGTTGTCAACAGTTAATCTGTTTTGCTTTCCACGACAGTCAAACCCTTTTGCAAACCTGCGCGGAAGCGGAAGATCAACGCAAGCTAGTTACCCTATTTTATTTTGACTAAATTCAGCGATGAATCTCTCCGTCAGTGCCATTCTTCTCTATTCAATAGTGGCTGCCGCTATCTCTGTATATCTACCTTTTCTGCTGGTGGCCTACGCTAGAGCTAAGGTAGGTTACGATACCTCCGCTCCCCGGGCTATGTTCGACCAACTCCCAGACTACGCTAAACGAGCAACTTGGTCCCATCAAAATGGTTTTGAAACCTTTATGATCTATAGTGCCGCCGCTCTCATGGCCTACGTTACAGGAGTCTCCTCATCCCTGGCTGCTAACTCTGCGATCGCTTTCGTGATCCTCCGGCTTCTATTTTCCCTTTTTTATATCACTAATATCCCGATCGCTCGTTCCCTGATGTTCGGCCTTGGTTCCCTCTGTACTTATACTCTCTTTGGGTTGAGTTTAATCAAGATTCAGTAGAATTACCCAAACCGGATGCAGGAGAGTGGAAAAACGCTATAGTTCGGGAGCGGTAAAGAATTTGCCTAACCCGAACTAAGGTTAATTTTGTTAGTGATAAACCGGTAATTTGGGATTATCCACTGATAACAAACCGGTTAAAAGTGAGGCGGGTTTTTGACTATAGGGCCAAGCAAAAGCATGGCGAAAAGCCGCATCTTGACAAGCTTGTAATTGTCGAAAATCGATCACGTCCAGGGTGAGTAAATTCTCGTACTCGAAGGGGAGCCGGACATTGTGTAAACCAGCATTATCGGTACAGATAGCAATATCAACCCCCGCTTCCAAACAGCGATCGAAGACTATCTTTAATTGCGATAAACTCTCAAGGGTACCAGTTTTTAAATAGGTGGTGGGACAGACTTCTAAACATTGATGACGACGGGCAACTTCCGGCAGCAATTCTGGGTATTGTAGGGGAATTTGAATACCGTGACCAATTCTTTGCAGATAGGGCAGTAATTGGGGATAACAACCGTTCTTTGTTTCGTAAAGATGGCCGGTGGTATTTAAACCGTTTTCCCTGGCATAACTGTATAAACCAGCAAATTCCTCTAGTCGAGTTTGGTAGTAGGAATCACCCCCAGCAATATCGATCGCACAGACGTATTCTCTCATCCCTAGGGCCAGATCAACGATCGCTTTGTTGATTTCGTAGGGAAGTCGCGAGTGCATACAGAGAATTTGACTGGTAATAATCGGATATTCGCTCATTTTCGAGGCTTGACCAACGATCTCGACAATCGATCGCATTTGCTCGATGCGCTCTGTTTGGTTCAAATGTTCGTCGGTGCGATAGTAAGGAGTATAGCGCAATTCTAAATAGGCCAGATTCTCGAAGATGTAAGCACCGCGAATCAGACGATAGATAAAATAGGGCAAAGTTTGGGCGGTTTGAACACTTTCGACGAGGGTGTGTAATTCCAAATACTCATCTAAACTATTGCGTTTGCGGGTGTAAAATTCCTCAAAAGCGGGGTATTCCGGGAATTTGGCCGCTAAATCCCGCTCATGTCTGTGAAAGTAGCGCCAGAGAATTCTCGGTACTACCGATCCCCCTAAATGCCGATGCAAATCCGCGTATAAAGCCACAACTCCGCTGCTCCTTAGTCTCTCAAATGTTCCTTAAATATAACGAAGTTTTACAATTGTTTGACAATTGTTGCCAAATATTATTAGTACCTATTCGGTGATCGGTTGGGTGTTGGGGAGCGGGGAGATAGTGAACAGTCGCTAGTACAAGGCTCAGATCTGATCACTGATTCAAGGCTGAAGGCTGAGGGACACAATAAGGTCATTAAACCTAAATAAAGCTTTGCGGGATCGAGGGTGACAACATATACAATGATTGGGGTTTATCCTCAAGCAACCCTAAGCCTATGCCACGCCGTGATGACTTACAAAAAATCCTAATCTTGGGCGCTGGCCCGATTGTCATCGGACAAGCCTGTGAATTCGACTATTCGGGAACTCAAGCCTGTAAAGCTCTGCGAGAAGAAGGTTATGAGGTAATTTTAGTCAATTCTAACCCCGCCTCGATCATGACCGATCCAGAAATGGCCGATCGCACCTATATTGAACCAATTCTGCCGGAAATTGTCGAGAAAATTATCGCTAAAGAACGCCCCGATGCGATTCTACCGACTATGGGTGGTCAAACTGCCCTGAATACTGCGGTAGCTTTAGCCAAAAGCGGCGTTTTAGAAAAATATAACGTGGAACTGATCGGGGCAAAACTTCCCGCTATTGAAAAAGCCGAAGATAGGGAGCTATTCAAAAAAGCAATGGAGAAAATCGGTGTTCCCGTCTGTCCTTCGGGGATTGCCAACAATTTAGAGGAGGCAAAAGCGATCGGTCATCAGATCGGTTCCTATCCTCTCATTATCCGGCCGGCCTTCACTTTAGGGGGAACGGGGGGCGGTATTGCCTATAACCAAGAAGAATTTGAACCGATGGCCGAGTATGGGCTAGATTGTTCGCCTACATCGCAAATTCTCGTCGAAAAATCCCTAATTGGCTGGAAAGAATACGAATTAGAGGTAATGCGCGATCTAGCCGATAACGTGGTGATCATCTGTTCGATCGAAAACTTTGACCCGATGGGGGTCCATACTGGCGACTCGATTACGGTTGCGCCCGCCCAAACCCTAACCGATAAAGAATACCAACGCCTCCGGGACTATTCTAAGGCAATTATTCGGGAAATTGGCGTAGAAACCGGCGGATCAAACATCCAATTCTCCGTTAATCCCACTAACGGCGACGTAATCGTGATTGAGATGAATCCCCGGGTATCGCGTTCTTCGGCCCTAGCATCAAAAGCCACGGGATTCCCGATCGCTAAATTTGCCGCTAAACTAGCAGTAGGCTACACTTTAGACGAAATTCCCAACGATATCACCAAAAAAACCCCAGCTTCCTTTGAACCGACTATCGATTACGTCGTCACCAAAATTCCTCGCTTTGCCTTCGAGAAATTCCCCGGCTCCCAACCGATTCTAACTACCCAGATGAAATCCGTCGGGGAAGCCATGGCTATCGGTCGAACTTTCCAAGAATCCTTTCAAAAAGCTCTCCGCTCCCTAGAAACGGGGCGTTTTGGCTTTGGTTGCGATAAAGTCGAAACTCTCCCCCCCCTCTCGGAAGTCCGGGCCGGTTTGCGGACACCTAACCCCGAACGGGTTTATAGTATCTACCATGCTTTTAAATTGGGCATGAATGGGGAGGAAATCCACGAACTAACCGGGATCGATCCCTGGTTCCTCGATAAATTGGCCGATTTGATGGAAACCGAGAAGTTTCTTAAACGAACTCCCCTGAAAAGTCTCAGCCAAGAGAACCTATTCGCTATTAAACAACAGGGTTTTAGTGATCGCCAAATCGCCTTCGCCACCAACACCAGCGAGGACGAAGTAAGAAGTTATCGCAAGGGTTTGGGTATTGTTCCCGTCTATAAAATGGTGGATACCTGCGCGGCAGAATTTGAGGCTCTAACACCCTATTATTATTCCACCTACGAACGGGTAGAATCGGAAGTTTTACCCTCCGATAAACGCAAAGTGATGATCCTCGGTGGTGGTCCCAATCGCATCGGCCAGGGGATAGAATTTGATTACTGTTGTTGTCATGCCGCTTTTTCCCTGAGCAAAGCCGGTTTTGAGACGATTATGGTCAACTCTAACCCGGAAACTGTCTCCACCGATTACGATACCAGCGATCGCCTTTACTTTGAACCCCTGACTAAAGAGGATGTCTTAAATATCATCGAAGCGGAACAACCAGAGGGGTTAATTATTCAATTCGGTGGGCAAACTCCCTTAAAACTGGCGGTTCCCCTGCAAAAATATTTAGAATCGCCTAATTGTCCCGTAAATACCAAAATTTGGGGAACTTCACCCGATTCGATCGATACTGCCGAAGATCGGGAACGTTTTGAACAAATCCTCCGACAATTAGACATCCGACAACCTGCCAACGGTATTGCCCGCAGTTTCCAAGAATCCCAAGCAGTGGCTAAACGTATCGGTTATCCTGTGGTAGTACGTCCGTCCTACGTTTTAGGCGGTCGGGCAATGGAAATCGTCTATTCCGATAGCGAATTGGAACGCTATATGAAGTATGCGGTACAGATAGAACCGGATCACCCGATTTTAATCGATAAATTCCTCGAAAATGCCATCGAAGTGGATGTGGATGCCCTGTCAGATGCCACCGAAACAGTCGTTATCGGGGGATTAATGGAACATATCGAACAAGCGGGCGTACATTCGGGCGATTCTGCCTGTTCTATCCCCCATACGTCCCTGAGCGCCTCGGTTTTAACCACAATTCGACAATGGACGGTGGAACTAGCGAAAGCTTTAAAAGTAATCGGTTTGATGAATATCCAGTACGCGGTACAGGGGGAGACAGTTTATATCTTAGAAGCGAATCCCCGCGCTAGTCGTACTGTTCCCTACGTTTCCAAAGCAACGGGAGTTCCTTTAGCAAAAGTTGCCTCCCTCGTCATGTCGGGCAAAACCCTGACGGAATTGGGTATCATCAGCGAAGCAATTCCCCGTCATATCGCCGTCAAAGAAGCGGTTTTACCCTTCCAGAAGTTCCCCGGTGCTGATACTCTCCTGGGACCAGAAATGCGTTCTACAGGCGAAGTAATGGGGATTGACAGCGATTTTGGCAAAGCTTTCGCTAAAGCGGAAATGGCCGCCGGCGTGATTTTAGCCACCAGTGGGACGGTTTTTGTCTCGATGAGTGATCGCGATAAAACCCCCATGGTTCCCGTGGTTAAGGATTTGCAATCCCTCGGTTTTCGCGTCGTCGCCACTTCCGGAACTCGTCAAGTTTTGTTAGAAAACGGTTGCGAAAATATCGATTTAGTGCTAAAGATTCACGAAGGCCGTCCCAACGTTGTCGATTGGATCAAAAATGACTGGATTCAGTTTATTGTCAATACTCCCAGTGGTGAAGAATCCCAAAACGATGGCCGAAAAATTCGCCGTACTGCCCTCGATTATAAGTTACCAATTATCACCACTATCGCCGGGGCAAAAGCGACGGTAGCGGCCTTAAAATCCCTGCAATCAGAACCTTTAGAGGTGAAAGCTTTACAGGATTATCTCGCCTAATTTCAGTTATCAGTTATCAGTTATCAGTTATCAGTTATCAGTTATCAGTTATCAGTAATCAGTTATCAGTTATCAGTTATCAGTTATCAGTAATCAGTTATCAGTAATCAGTTATCAGTTATCAGTTATCAGTTATCAGTTATCAGTAATCAGTTATCAGTTAGAAAGGGGATATAGGGATTTAGGGGTTTAGGGAAATTTCAGCCAAATGCCCCACTACCCCACTACCCCACTACCCCACACCCCACACCCCACACCCTTCTCCCTAATTCCCATGACCGATACTCTAAACGATTATAAAAACCTAATTAGTGAACTGATTAACCGTTATCAAAACCGCGTCGATTTCCTGACAATTCGTCTGGAAGAAGCGCGAGGGACGAATATTCTACTGCGTTCCGAACGAGTGGAAACCCTCAGCGAAGGTATTGCTATCGGTGGTCAGGTACGCGCTTGTTATAAAGGAGGTTGGGGATTTGCCAGCTTTAATCAATTATCCAGTTTACAGGAACGATTAGAAGATGCGATCGCTGCTGCCCGTTTAATTGGGGAAGAAGAAACCCTGATTGCTCCGGTAGAACCTGTAATTATCTCCTGTGAATTGCCTTTAACGGGAACAGACCCGCGTTTAGTACCATTAGCCGATAAAAAAGCCCTCTGCGATCGCTATAATAACCTATTGCGTCAACACCATCCCAGTATTGCCACCACTTCCGTCCGTTATAGCGATAGTAGTCAACATATTCTTTTAGGTACTTCTGACGGGACTTTAATCGAACAAAAATGGTCAGACGTAGAAATGCGTTTTTCGGCCACCGCTAGGGATGGCGACAGCGTACAAACGGGCCGGGAAACCACCGGTTCCCGAAAAGCTTTCGAGGATCTGGTCAATTTAGAAGAACAGGTGCAAGGGTCGGCTAAACGGGCCGTAGAAGCCCTAGTTTTGCCCCCTGTCAAGGGCGATACCTACACCGTCGTCATCGATCCCATTTTAACCGGTCTGTTCGTCCATGAGGCTTTTGGCCACCTTTCCGAGGCAGATATGTTATACGAAAATCCTGACCTTTTGGAAGTGATGAGTATGGGCAAACGTTTCGGACCAGATAACCTGCAAATCTTTGACGGAGCAAGTCCAGAAGGTCATCGGGGCAGTTATTTTTATGACGACGAGGGAACCCCCGCAACGACGACTCAGTTAATTAAAGATGGGGTTTTGGTGGGAAGACTGCATTCGCGGGAAACGGCGGGCAAATTAGGCGAAAAACCGACCGGTAACGCCCGTTGTCTCAATTATCATTATCCGCCCATTGTCCGCATGACCAACACTTGGATTGAACGGGGAACCACTGCCGTTAAAGAGTTATTTTCGGGGATAAAAACGGGAGTTTATGCCCAAAATTGGCAGGGAGGCATGACTAACGGCGAAATGTTCACTTTTAGCGCCGGGGAAGCTTGGATGATTCGCAATGGAGAAATTGCTGAACCGGTTAAAGATGTGACTCTCTCCGGTAATGTCTTTAAAACCCTAGCCAATATTGAGGCAATTGGTGATGATTTCTACTGGGATGAGTCGGGAGGCTGCGGAAAAGGGGGTCAAAGTGGTTTACCCGTCGGCTGCGGTGGCCCCAGTCTCCGCATCCGCGATGTGGTGGTGGGGGGAGAAGCAGATATTCAGTGATCAGTAATCAGTGATCAGTGATCAGTGAAAAGACAGTGGGAAACTACTATTTATAGCGTTTCTGATTCACAAGAGGTACATTCTCGATCCTGAACAGCTTAATCAGCAAAGGTTTAAGTGTGCCGCACAGATGCGAGAACCGCTATAATACGAATAACTGATAACTGATAACTGATAACTGATAACTGATAACTAATAACTGATATAGCGGAGTTTCATACGGGCGAAATTTATCTCATCTTCTCGTCACTGTCTTCAATTTCTTGCTCATCTTGATTGATTTCTTCTTTAAATCCCCGTAAAGTTTTCCCCAAAGCTGCCCCAAATTCGGGTATTTTTTTCGGTCCAAATATCAGGAGAACAACCACAGCAATAATTACTATTTCTGGCCAACCTAATCCAAACATAATCTTGAAAGTAAAAAGTAAAAAAAGAGAAAGGAGTCAGAATTTAGGAGTCGGAAACTTGGAGAATTGCTAGATTCTGTCTTTTGCACGAGTGCCTGTTACCTCTTGCCTTCAGAAGCTGATAACTGATAACTGATAACTGATAACTGATAACTGATAACTGATAACTGATAACTGATAACTGACTCTATGCTGCCACTTCTACGCGTTTATAAGCTTCGTCGAGGACTTCTGAGAGAGTTGGATGGGTGTGGATGCGGAAAGCGAGTTCATGGACGGATTTACGTTCAGCGATCGCATTGGCCGCTTCTTGAATTAAATCCGATGCGTGGATACCGATAATATGAACACCGAGTAATTCCCCCGTATCCTGACGATAAACGACTTTAGCGATGCCTTCCGTTTCTCCTTCCGCTAAAGCTTTGGAATTTCCCTTAAAATAGGTCTTGACAGCAGCGACCTTATACCCTTCTTCCTGTGCCAAAACTTCTGCTTGCGGTTCCGTTAAACCCACATAACTAATTTCGGGGTGGGTAAAAGCGGCGGCGGGAATACTGCGATAATCGATGGTTTTTGGGCGATTACAGATATTTTCAATGGCTATTACCCCTTGACCCGAAGCAGCGTGAGCTAACATCATTTTACCCGTAGCATCGCCCACGGCCCAGAGATGGGGAATCGGTTCACCGTCCTGAATTACCTGCATTTTGTCATTAACGGCAATAAAACCGCGTTTATCCAGTTCTACCCCGACAAATTCCAATCCGAGATTCTTTGTCGCTGGGATTCTTCCTGTAGCGACCAAACAAGCATCTACCTCTAAAATTTCGATCGCTTCTTTGCTTTTTGCGTCCACCAGTTCAATGGCCACAGGATTCCCCGGTTTAATACTTTTTGCCAAAACTCCCACATAAGTCTCGATGTCTCTAGGTTTAATCAAAACTCTTTCGGCGATTTTCGAGATTTCTGGGTCAAATCCCGGCATGAGACTATCTAAAGCTTCGATCATCGTCACTTCACAACCCAAAGCGGTGTATATATCCGAAAATTCTAGACCGATATAACCACTACCGATAATTGCAATCCACTTGGGTAAAGTTTCTAATCTAACGGCCTCATCGCTGGTAAAAACCGTTTTATGATCGATCTCGATCCCCGGTGGGACAAAGGGAACCGACCCCGGACAGAGCATAATATCCTTAGCGGTGTAGATTTTTTCGCCACTATCCCCGATGACGCTAACTTTTTGCGGGCCGGCGATTTTTCCCCAACCGTGGATAGTATCAACCTTGAGACGTTTAAGACTATTAGTGAGATCGCCTCTAATTTTACTGACAAGGTTGTTAGCATGATCGGCAATTGTCGGACGGTCAAAATTAACGCCACCGATGGCAATACCTAGACTTTTCAGATGGTCACTATCGGCCAATTCTCGCACTCGTCCCGAGGCTGCCAGTAAAGCTTTAGAGGGAATACAACCGCGATTAACACAGGTTCCTCCCATATCTTTGGCTTCGATAATAGCTGTTTTTAGCCCACATTTGACTGCGTGTAGGGCTGCCCCGTGGCCACCAACTCCAGCACCGATAATAATTAAATCGTAGTCGAATTCACTCATAGTCTCTCTGACTCTCAAAGTTAGCATTATCCCATTTTACGATCCACTGCGATCAAGCTGTGCTATCTCGGTCAAAAACTGGAGCCAGTTTTTAGCCATCAGGCTCTTGTGCATTGAAACTGGGTGTTGGGAATTTTAGGACAAGACGTTACTAGACCTATGGTAAAAATCAAAAATTGTTGTTAGGGTTAAGAGTCGGTCGTCAGTAGTCAGGAGAATTTAAAATGCTCTATTCACAGATTTTATACTATTTAGGGCTGGCTGAATAAATGTGAAATGTAGGCAAGGTAAGAGTTTTATGGCTTTTCTCGCGAAACAGGTGCAAGATTCTGAGAGAACGTCGTTCAAAACCTTGCGTCTTCATCAGCCCGAGTCCTGTAGGGGCGAAGCATTCGGGTAATAACCTATCGGTGAATCCGTAGATTTTCTATCCGAATGCTTCGCCCGTACTTTTTGCCGCAAACCCTATTTAATCCTTATTTTTGCCGTTCAAGATATGAATACTAATTCTGCATCGTATCCATAAGTTAGTCTAGTCCTAGGTTGGAAAAATTAGACCTGCTGCCAACACTTTGCCAGAGGAGGGGAACATCTTTCTCCTACCATAATTTAGGCTAGAACGTAGGTTGGGTTGAAGCATGAAACCCAACGCCCTACAAATAATTGTGCCTCCCTACTTATGCAAGATGTTACTTAACCAAGATATGAATACTAATTCTGCATCGTATCCATAAGTTAGTCTAGTCCTAGGTTGGAAAAATTAAACCTGCTGTCAACACTTTGCCAGAGGAGGGGAACATCTTTCTCCTACCATAATTTAGGCTCGAAACCAGAATCATTAATAATTTCTACCGTTTCTCCCGATGGTTTAATCACAAATAAACCTTGTTTATAGGCATAACGATCTACTCCTTCATCTATTTCTATTCCCGCCACTGCACCGTAAGCTTGATAGTTTTTATAATGGGGAAATGCTTGTTTAAATCGACTTAATTTTTCTAAAAACTCATTGACATCATCTTTTGATAAACGAGACTTACATTCTACTAAAACTACCTCGGTTTCATCGACGGCTAAAATATCAATCTCCATGGCTATTCCTTGCCGTTTTACCCTGGCACGACTGTAGGTTTCTTTAACATCGATACCTTTGCTACGAAATAGGCCAATAACAGCAGGTTCGACTAATTCCTCGACGAATCTTCCCCAGCGAGTGGTTAAACTATCCACAGCACGACTGGTATTGGCCACTGTTTTCTCTAGCTCGGCCAAACGGCGATCGGCTTCGGCCTTGGCTTCAGCAGCCCGGCGATCGTATTCAGCGGCCCGGCGATCGTATTCAGCGGCCCGGCGATCAGCTTCGGCCTTGGCTTCAGCGGCCCGGCGATCGGCTTCGGCCTTAGCTTCAGCAGCTCGGCGATCGTATTCTTGGCGTGATTGTTCAAACTTTTCGTTAGTTTTCTCAAAAAGTTTATAGATATCTTCGATGGTAATCGGTTGAGACATGGTTATTTGTTTTAATCTCTCTTATTTTACTTCTTACTATAATTGTACTAGCAAAGTGCAAGTCATTTTAGGGACGGGTGTTAATTGAGCAAGTCAATGGTTATACTAAATCCGTTGAGTAACGCACAGAAAACGGGTTTCTCGGAGAAACCCGTTTTCTACTCATGCACTCATGCAAAACGGAGAATAAATAATCAGTTTTTAATAACTGGATTTAGTATGAGGACGATATAGCGGGGACGGGAACCACAGTTTCTTCGTTGATCATGGTTTCTAACTGTTCAGCCTGGGATTTGGCTCAATAAATTGATCATTGTAAATAATTATTACAAATACTTGACTTAAGATATTTCTATGCTTACAGAAACACAAATCAAAGAAAAAGCACTAGAGTTAGGTTTCCATGGGGTCGGTATTGCCTCTGTGGACAGCCAAGACTCGGAGGTATCCCATCTAAAAAGCTGGTTAGAGCGGGGTTATCACGCTGATATGGATTGGATGACTAACCCGAAACGACAGGATATCAAAACTCTTTGGCCACAAGTGCGATCGCTAATATGTCTTGCCCTTAACTACTACACCCCCCAGCAACACAGTCAGGAACAAAACCACGGCAAAATTTCCCGTTATGCTTGGGGAAGGGATTATCACAAAGTATTAAGTAAAAAATTAAAGGCCCTCAGTCAATGGTTAGAAAGTCAGGGGGAGCAAATTCAAACCCGTTACTATGTGGACACCGGACCGGTACAGGATAAAGTTTGGGCGCAAAGAGCAGGGATCGGCTGGATTGCCAAGAATGGTAACTTAATTACCCGCAATTACGGCAGTTGGGTCTTTTTAGGGGAAATATTAACTAATTTACCTTTAGAACCCGATCGACCCCATAGCGCCCATTGTGGCACCTGTAGCCGTTGTTTAAGCGCCTGTCCCACCCAAGCAATAGTTAGTCCCTATGTGGTGGATGCTAATCGCTGTATTGCTTACCATACCATCGAAAATCGTGCTGTAACTTTGCCTACAGAAATTGCCAAGAATTTACAAGGTTGGGTAGCCGGCTGCGATATCTGTCAAGATGTCTGTCCTTGGAATCAACGTTTTGCCCAAGTTACCGACGTGGAGGATTTTCAACCTCGTCCCGAAAACCTCTCGCCAAGGTTGGGGGAATTAGCTAATCTAACTATAGAGGAGTGGGATCGTCGTTTCATCTCGTCGGCCCTGCGTCGAATCAAACCCCAGCAGTGGCGACGTAATGCCCAGGCTAATTTAGCTCATTCCCCTCACCCCGCACAAGATGACAATTAAAGTGGTCGTGTTCGATTTTGATGGTACTATCGCCGATACCCACGATACTTTCGTGGAGATTGTCAATCGTTTGGCTAAAAATTTTGGTTATCAACCCGTCAACGAGGAAGATTTGGCCAGACTAAAAAACCTTAGTTCCCAAGAAATTATTAAACAATCCCAAGTTTCCCCCGTTAAAATCCCTTTTTTACTCTATCGAGTTAAACGGGAATTAAATAAACAAATTGACTGCCTGAAACCCTTCCATGGCTGGCATCCCTGCCTCCTTACCCTTAAAGAAAGAGGCTATAGATTGGGAATAATAACTTCTAATACCAAAGAAAACGTCACCATCTTTTTAGCAAATAATCAACTCTTAAATTTATTTGATTTTATCTGTTCGGGAACGCCTTTATTCGGCAAACACAAAATTATTGATCGCCTGATCCGACAAAATAAATTCTGTCCCGATGAAATGATTTATGTCGGCGATGAAACTAGAGATATTACTGCTGCCCAAAAAAGTCGAGTGCAAGTGGTGGCCGTCGCTTGGGGCTTTAATTCCCCTCAAATTCTCTCTCAATTTAACCCCGATCATCTCATTGATCATCCCCTAGAATTATTGGATATTTTAGATAGGGCTGGCTGAAAAAGTTTTTCCCAGGAGCATGGACATTTGTACTAGAATATCCAACACTCAGTTTAAATATAGACTTCGATCGATGGGGGCAGAGAGACTCGAACTCTCACGAGCTTATAAGGCTCAACGGATTTTAAGTCCGTAGCGTCTACCATTCCGCCACGCCCCCGTTATTTAACCGACAATTTTTTATCATATCACAAATAATTTAATTGGCAAGAGTATTTTCAGTAAATTATTTTAGCCCGCCAATTCGATCGCCGCAAAGGGGGAAAGACAGGGTAAAATAATCAGCAGGTGAATTGCCGTTCACCGACAGCCATTGATAAAAATCAATCCTTATGCAATCAATTCTGACGCAAGAAACCATTATCATCGCCCTGATCTACCTATCTCTCAGTGTCTTGTATTTGCTCGTCATTCCCGCCGTTATCTACTACTACCTCAATACGCGCTGGTATGTGGCATCTTCTTGGGAAAGAGGGTTTATGTACTTTCTGATGAGCTTTTTCTTCCCCGGGATGCTGTTGTTAAGTCCTTTCCTTAACTTCCGTCCCCAACGTCGTACCCTAAAAGCTTAAGTTATCACCAAAAAAACCCATGAGACGCATTGATGTCATCGGGATCGGTATAGGGATGTTTGCTATGGGCGGCATCCTCTACATTATCCTGCAAAAAACCGGTTTAGATAGTGCTTCGGCGGGAATTTGGAGTCAAGCGGTGTTGGTAGGTGGTGTCATCGGTTGGATTTTTACCTATCTGTTTCGAGTCGCCACCGATAATATGACCTACGGCAAACAGCGCAAGGATTACGAAGATGCCGTCTTTAAAAAACGCCTGGAAGCGATGACTCCCGAAGAAATCGCCCAAATGCAGCGGGAAATCGAAGAAGAAAAAACTAAATAGACGGATGAAACCCGATAAAATCATCATCGGTTGGCGAGAATGGCTCGATTTACCCGATTTAGGCATTACCAAAATTAAGGCCAAGATTGATACAGGCGCTCGCTCCTCGTCCCTACACGCTTTTCATCTCTACCCTTTTCGAGATGGTGATCGCAATTGGCTGCGCTTTCAAGTTCATCCCTACCAAAAAGATAGTCACCACACTGTCACCACCACCGCAGAAATCCTCGAATGGCGACAGGTAAAAAATTCCGGGGGTCAAAGTCAACTCCGTCCCGTTATCAGAACAAGTGTATTACTCGGCGGTCGTCAATGGGCGATCGAATTAACCTTGACTAATCGCGATGTCATGGGTTTTCGGATGTTATTAGGACGAGAAGCGCTGAAAAAAGGCTTTCTTGTCCATCCGAATAAGTCTTTTTTACTGAGTTAAGTTATATTTAGGGTTGGCTGAAAAAGTTTTTCGGTGGGGGCAGGGGGGTGTAGGGTTTTACCGATTTTGAGGTAGTCAGTTACCTAATTTTCAGGGAAAAAGTCCCGGAATTTTCCCCCCGATCCCCGCAATGGCTGGCACTTTTTGAGGGAAAAAAAGCCTAAAAGTCTTATTCAAGAAGGTTTTTAGATTTATTCAGCAAGCCCTAACTAGGATCACTGCTGGGTAAAGCTTTTAATAAGCGAATCATCCCCGCCACAGCGATCGCCGACGCTGAAGAATCCTTTTCCGTAGCGGCATTTTTTTGCCAGGCATAATCAAAGTCCCAGGGGGGAATAAAATCTCCGGCGCGTCTTTGTCCATCGGGCCAGCGATCGGGCAAATTTTCCATAACAAAGCAGCAAAAGCTCCGGCCGCCCAAAAATTGGCCTTTGCCAACTGCCAAGTGCCGGGGGTGGGACTATTCCCCCTCCGTAGCCAATTGAAGAAATTAAAACCCGATGGCTCTGGATGGGTAAGATAGGGATAGAGAATGCCCCGACGGGCATAACTATCGAGATAATCGATCGTGGTCGCTAGTTTAATCTTAGCCAGATCGAGACAGAGCTTAATTCTTTCAGCTAGGGGCATTTTGGCGCGCAATTCCGCCGCCGATTGGGGACGATGGATAATCCGGACGGCCACCGCACCGATCGCCGTTCTGTACCTAGAATGATGAGCGTGCGTCGCTGCCAATTCCCGACTCCTAAGCTGGATAGATGCGAATACGGCGATTCGGTTCCTCTCCGAAGCTATCGGATTGGAGACGGTAATGTTCCACTAATTCGTGCTGCATTTTCCGCACTTTCGCCGATCGCGGCAGTAACTCCACCGGTTGGCCGGTGGGAATAACGATTTGTTCCACCGCTAACCGGGCCTCCTCCAAAGCTTCGATCTCGTCATCGCTACCGCTGCGGGCAAATAAACGTAGATCTGCACCTTCCTGATTCATCGGGTCATCAATGCCCAAAATCCGCTTTAAACCGCGAGAAATTTGGGGCAGGGTATTGGATTTGATGCCGTGGATGGGAATTTGTCTTACTTTGGCAATTTGACGCAATTTTGACTGATTTTTAACGTGGGAACGCAGGGCCAGCACCGCATCGGCCCCCTGTAAATCTTTGGTCAAAACGATCGGCAAATCTAGGGCCTGTACTACCTGTTCGATCGGGGCGCGACTGACTCCGTAGGGATAGACATAAACCGGCCAATCTTCGCCATTAGGACCTGGGACGCGGACTTTTTCTGTTTCCGGTTCTTCCTGCAGCCAAGATTGTTCGAGGAGGCGATCGAAATCGTTTTCCCGGTTGAGAGGGCCCGCAGGGAAACGGGCCACGGGAGTCATCCGGCCATCGGCCCGCCATCCCTTGGGTTTATCCATTTCCGGCAGATAATTGCCGCGCAAAGGGGTCAGGTTTTCCGATTTTGGTTCTTCCTGAGCGACTTGTACTTTCCCCTCCTCATCTACCCAACGGATTTGGGCAATTGCTTCCCGTCCCCGCAGCAGTTGGTCGATCGTGGTAGATACGTCCTCGTGGATGACCCAGCGCTGACGTTCCAACATTTCGATGGCAATGTCAAAGGTGGGCGGTGCTTTGCGTTCTAAAACGGTCTTCTGAGAACCCCGGCGGCGCGCTTCTTCGTCTCCGAGAGTTACTGCCTGAATTCCCCCGACTAAATCCGATAAAGTCGGGTTTTTAATTAAATTTTCCAATTGATTGCCGTGGGCGGTTCCCACTAACTGCACTCCTCGCTCGGCGATCGTGCGAGCGGCCAGAGCTTCTAATTCCGTACCGATCTCATCAATCACGATCACCTCTGGCATATGGTTTTCCACTGCTTCGATCATGACTTGATGCTGCAATTCCGGACGGGCCACCTGCATCCGACGAGCGCGACCGATGGCCGGATGGGGAATATCTCCATCCCCGGCGATTTCGTTGGAGGTGTCGATAATCACTACCCGTTTATTGAGGTCGTCGGCTAAAACTCGGGCTATTTCTCGCAAGGCCGTGGTTTTTCCTACCCCCGGACGACCGAGCAGCAGCAGGGATTTTCCCGTTTCCACTAGGTCGTTAATCAGGGTGATCGTACCGAAAACGGCCCGACCGATACGACAGGTTAAACCGATAATTTCCCCGTCTCGATTGCGAATGGCACTGATGCGGTGCAGGGTGCGTTCAATCCCGGCGCGATTATCGCCGCTAAAACTGCCCACCCGGGCGATCGAATACTGGATTTCTTCTTTTGAGATCGGTTCGTCCCCCAGATCGATCGCCCCATCGGGAAAACGCGCTTCTGGTATGCGTCCCAAATCCATAACTACTTCGATCAGTTGATGCTGCCGCGGGTGTTCCTCGATTTTGCCGCGAATCCGCACAGGTAGAATTGCCAAGAGTTTGTTTAAATCTTCGGTAACTGGCATCCGAGAGGAGGGTAGGGTTTCTGGCATTAATAATAAAAGGTTTTGGCGATAATTGGCTGTTTTTATTTCCAAGATTTTCTTGGGGTCTAACACATTTATGGGTTAGTTGTCAATTAAAAAAATATTATAGTTTTTTGACCAAGGTTAGGCTTTTAATTGAGCAACGAGAATAGAAGCGGCTTTAACGGCTTCTTGGTAGGCTTGGGGGTCATTTTCAAGGTTAGGCTGGTCTAAATGCTCTAAAATTGGCAAAATCAATGAACGGGCGTAACTTCCAGATGCAATACCAGCGATTTTTTCTCTCAGTCCCAGTTGCCGTAATTTGGTCACGGTGTGGTCATTGGTTCCCCCAGCTAACTGCACAAATCCGGTTAGATTTTCGGAGAGGACTTTTTTGGCCATGTTAATGGCTGGGTGGGTGGTTCCTTTGCCGATATCGCCGCTCATCGGTCGGCCGTCCGTCTGCCAAATCAGAGGACAGCTTAGGGGTGAAATAGTTTCTCGCAGATAGTGGAGGTAATCAATGATATATTCATGATCTTGGCAACTTATGGCGAGGATTTTTAGGTTTTTACTTACAGTTGCGATCGCTGGCCAGAGTCGAGCAAATTCCTCTCCATGACCGACTTGGGTATGAATTTCGATCGCATCGACTCCCATTTCAATAATTAAGGGGATAATTTCTTGGGGTTGACAGACACGGGATCTGGTCTCGATTATTTGCTGGGGACAAACGGGTAAGCAGCGACCGCAACCATAACAGCGCTGTTCGATCACTCCTCCCCTATCGATAGCATAAGCGGGACAGATTTTTTCGCAGGGACGGGGACAATCGACGGGACAGAGTTGCGGGTTAAAGATAGCTTTACGAAAGTGGGGATCTTCCCCGTCATTGAGACTGACCATTAACCAAGGTCGTCGATTTGGGGGGAATCCGGCGATTTTTTCGGCGGTTTCGATGCCTTCGCGGGCCGCAAGGATCACGGCTCGATCGGCGGCCACATCAATACAATCGGCCCCGGCGATAGTATAGGTCAAAGCGAGGTTGCGAATCGTGGGCAAATCCTGGTAACTGGCTCCACAGATGAGCTTGAACCAGTGACCCGCAACTAAGGACCAGAAGGGAGAGGAGTTTTTATCTAGCACTTTTTTATCCTATCGCAGCCAGCCCCTAAACGTCAGCCTTGTGCTGCTCTGATAGTAAATCTTCTGACTAAAGACTGATTATTAATTCTTCCTTTGGCATTAGTGCCTGTCTGAGGCTGCCCCTCACTTTTGCCAGCAAGCAGAGGCTAACAGCCTATCTGATAGATAATAGGTTCGTCAGTGGTTAGGAAAATGTGTAATTAATTTAGGGAAAAAAATACCAAATCCGTTTTAATCACGACGATAATAAAATCCCGAAAGATATACTGTGACTAGATTGATCAAAAATTTTGCCAGGCGGATTTGGTAAGATCGTGTAATTAATCGAGTTCATCAAACAAAAGTTCCTCTAGAATTGGTCCCATACCGTCATCATCGGGGGAAACTAATTCAACTTTCCCTTCCGCATCACCGACGGCTAAGAATAACAAAGGAGCAAGGGGACTGTAAATCGAGTATTTTTGGTCTTCGGAAAAGAAACTGGCGAGAAATTGCAATTCTTCCGGCTCTGATGACGAGGAAGGTTCATCGCTATCGATTTCTAAACTGAGAACATTATCTTCTTCTAGGGGAGGCAATTCACCGCTAACAGTCAAGGTGTGAGCAGTGGGTTTGAGCAATAGGTCTAATTCTGCTAAAACTGCCTTAGCATCGGCGAAAATCCGCTCGATTTCCTCGCTATCTTCGATTAAGAAGGCATCAGATTCTTCTTCCTCCGATTCCTCATCCCAAGCTAGAATCATCACCGGGGTATCCACGGGGACAAGAAGCATATAGGTAAGGTCATCGGTTTCATAGGCATTCTCAATATAACAGTCTAGCGATCGACCTTGCTCATCCCACAGGGTTATGATATCCGCTTCTTCGAGTTCGTTTTCTTGAAAATTAAATTGAGGGGACATAGGCTCTCAAACGCTACTGATTGAATCAGAATATCATGAGTTGACATCCTCGCCGCCCTAAAAGTGCGGCGATTCCTAAACCTCACGATTTAAGTTTCTGCTTCCACCACCGTCGCATACCACAGTTAAAAAACCATGTACTGTCTTACAC
>VYKR01000004.1_pt1 | contig 65041 bp, 59 predicted proteins | sample 5109561 | NCBI WGS metagenome assembly VYKR01 (sample SAMN12291799, study PRJNA351875) | freshwater metagenome | isolation source: freshwater lake | place: USA: Michigan, Ford Lake | collected 2015-08-15
AAGGAACTTCGGGATATCTTGCTTTAAATTCTTGAGAAGTTGCTCTAGCTGCTTCACCAATAATTTGTAAATGATAGACAATCCAAGTTTGAATTAATTCTTGTTGTTCAAACAGGGTTTTTCCCTGTCGAGCATACTTTTCTACACGCTCAATTGCTTCTAAAATATCCCGCAAGCGTTCGGTATCATCTCTCCTAGTGGTATTGCTTCTTTAAGTACCCGCTCTCTGATTCTATCTTTAAGTCCCTGTTCGGTAACAATATCAACTTTGCAGCCTAACAAGTCTTCCAGTTCTCGAATTAACGGCAAGGGAAACCAGGGACTCCGACGTTCGCTACAATAATCAATTAATAAATCAATATCGCTTTTTTCGTCAGCTTCTCCCCGTGCGACAGAACCAAAAATTCGCACGTTATTTGCGCCGTGTTTAGCCGCAATAGCAATGATTTTTTCCCGTTTGTTTTTGAGTAATTCGTCAATTTTCATGATCTACTTAGGGCTTGCTGAATAAATGTGAAATGTAGGCAAGGTAAGGGTTTTGTGGCTTTTCTCGCGAAACAGCTGCAAGATTTTGAGAGGATCGTCGTTCAAAACCTTGCGTCTTCATGGTTCCGCGTCCTGTTGTAATCCTCGAAACTGCTCATCTGAGATATTAACAGTAATGGAAGCCATGAAAAATCTCAAAAAAAAAATCGACCCGCCGCTAGGCGGGAAAAAGAGAAAAAGAGAAAAAGGGTAAAAAGGGTAAAAAGGGAAAAAGGGCTACAGAGTCCTCCCGAATACGCAGACTACCCGAAAACTGTAGCAGGTGATGTAGTCGCGGCGGTCGTAGTAGGTGCGGTAAGCGGAACGGCAGTACTTCGGATTGTTGCACCAAGAACCGCCCCGCAATATTTGAGAACGATCATCCTTTATCAGCCAAGCACTGCCATCCCTTGGCGCATTCTCATAGGTACTATGCCAATCGTCTTCGCACCATTCCCAAACATTGCCAATCATGTCATGGAGTCCCCAAGCATTGGGCTTTTTCTGACCCACAGGATGAGTTTTATCCTGAGAATTTCCTTTATGCCAAGCGTAATCTCCTAACTGACCAGCATCATCACCGAAATAATAGCGAGTAGTGGTCCCCGCACGACAGGCATATTCCCATTCCGCTTCTGTCGGTAGGCGATAGGTTTTCCCGGTTATTTGACTCAATTTCTGACAAAAGGCTTGAGCGTCCTCCCAACTAACCTGTTCTACCGGATTTTGGGGATTGTTTTTAAAATAAGAGGGATTTGTTCCCATTACCGCTTCATATTGTGCCTGAGTCACCGGATATTTCCCGATCGCAAAACTGTTGACTTGAACTTGGTGTTGAGGCTTTTCTCTACTTTGAGCATCAGAATCACTGTCAGGAGATCCCATGAGAAATTCACCTGCTGGTAAGCTCACCATCTTCAGTGTTATCCCATTGGGTAGGTTTTCGATAAATGAAGTTTTATTGTCTAGGGGTGTCTCTGGTTGAGCAGATTTAGATGCAATCATCCAATCTGATGGAGAAGAAGGAGTTTTATTGTCTAGGGGTGTCTCTGGTTGAGGAGGGGGAGGAATAGGAGAGTCACCGACGACGGAGGTGGTAAAATTCCCGACTCTCTCGATTACATGGTTATTGATGCGTTGAATGGCGGTTTCCAGTTCGATTTCCTCGTCGGGGATTTCCACGTCTGTCCATTGCCATCCTTCCTGCTCGGCTCGCTCTAATGCGATCGCTAAACGGCCGCGCTTTTCTTCGCTGGTGACGAGGAAATTGAGCAAACTAGCCGATAGATTCTCGTTTTTGCGGAAAGATCCCGCCGATTCGGAACTGAGAATGTTCTGGACGAGGGATTCCACTTCGCTGACACTGCGGGAAAGTTCCCCGTCAATGGTCACTACTTGATCGATTAAGCCTTGAAACTGCCCGATAATTGGTTTTAGGTATTGTTCTAGATTAATGGCTACTTTGGCCATTTCGATCGCTTCTTGTTCCAGATTATCTAACTCCAGCTGCAACTGATACACTTGTTTGTACCCGTTCAACTCGCCGATCATTTTCGAGAAAACCTGTTTTTGTGTATCCTGATCTTCAGCTAATTTCTGGATACTTTCGCTGATTAGGTCGATTTTCTTGAGCATAAGCAAGCTGGCGCGACCAACAAGAATCACGGTGCGGAAAATCTGCTGTTTCTGTAGTCTCAGGGTATCTCGCAGGTCGGCCGAGCCGATACTATTCTCCAAAGATTGGCGTTTTCGCTCTGTTTCTGCCAATTTCTGGCATTTAACCGCCACTGCCTCCTTGATTTCCTCGGTCAGTGACTGGAAAAACCGCCGGTATTCATCCTTATGGTCGGTGAGAAATCTGATTAACTGGTTATAATCCCCGACTAATCTTTCTAATTCTTGAAAAGTTTCCTCGAAATTGAGGGGTTCTTCTTTTTTCCTCAATCCTAACCATGTATGGCGAACCCGTTTTCCGGTTTTAATCAATTGCTGTCTTTCTTGAATCTGATCCTGCAAAACCAATAAATCGGGGCGATTTAGTTGGGGAAGTTGATAGGTTTTCCGATAAAGCTTGATTTTCGCTGTTTCTTCTGCCATCGCCGTGGTCGCTGAGGGTGAGTTTTTTCTATTTTAGCCCGATTTTTGATAATGTCTTTGCCAGATAGAACGTAGGTTGGGTTGAAGCATGAAACCCAACACCCCCAGGGGTTACGCTACCGCTAACCCATCCTACAAATTACTGGCTGTAACTCAAGTGTAATCTGTAGAGAAGGTTTGGCAACTAGACCGAACTCCCTAGGGTCTTCTCCCTCTAAATGCAGTAAAATGGCTTCTTGGAGATTATTAACCACCTCATCTAAGGTATTTCCCTGGGTGACAATCGAAATTTCCACGCATTCACCTACATATCCTTTTTGTTCACCAGAACGAATAATTGCATTAACTTTTGGACTTAATGTTGTCATAATTGCTCATGTTTATTTTTTGCTTATTTAGATTTATGGCAATTGAGCAAGGGACAGGCCATTGATCCATTCTAACTGACTTTTTCCCTAAGCTGTCAAATTCATCTAGTTTTCTAGAAATCTCGGCCAGAGGCGAAAAAATCAGCGACAATGATATAAATAGAGTTATCAACACAAGTAAAGCGATTATGACTGTAGCCACGACGAACGCCCGAGATATTTTCCGCTCCGCCTACGAAAACCGTTACACTTGGGGTGAAGGATTCCCCGGTTACACTGCCGATATTATCCTCACCCAAGGAGAGGAAGTCCATACGGGCAAAATTCAAGTTAATGCCGATTATAGTGTGGAAGTAACGGGCATTGATGACGAGAAAGTGCAAGAAAGTATCTATAATCAAATGCGCGACATCGTTACTCACCGCAAAAGAGGCAATTTTGATGCTTCCCACGGCAAAAACCAGTTTAATTTCGGACAAGATGATCCCACCGGTGCGGTAGAAATTCTTGTCACCGGCGATGCGATGGGGTCTAATTATAAAGTCCGCGGCCAGGAAATCTGTCAAGTCAGTCGAGTCATGGGACCGATGGCTTTTACTATTAATACCGAGGAAAGTCTCGATACGGGAGAAGGTTATATTTCTATTCGCTATAATGCCATTTTCCGCAATGCTAAAACCGATGAATTAAAGGGAAAACGTGACTTTAAGGAAACCTACGAAAAAATCGGTAATTATTATTTACCCTCCTGTCAAGTGATTAACGCAATCGATGCCGGGGGCGAAAAATCCACCACAGAATTTACTTTTATCAATCTACAGCTTTTAGAATCTTAAGGGTTATCCTCGCCCAAAAAGCGTTAGGATTGAAGTAACTACACTCTAATAAATCTCTGACCAGAAGCTGATTATGTCTTTAACACTGACTCCCAATAACGTCGAACAAGTCTTAGATGAAATGCGCCCCTACCTGATGGCGGATGGTGGTAACGTGGAATTAGTCGAAATCGACGGACCAGTCGTCAAACTGCGTCTTCAAGGCGCTTGCGGTTCCTGTCCCAGTTCCACCATGACCCTGAAAATGGGTATCGAACGCCGTCTCCGGGAAGTGATTCCCGAAATCGCCGAAGTTGAACAAGCTTTCTAAATCTTGGTTCAATTAATTCTCACCACCGCCCGATTGACTAAGTTAAATTAGCGATCGGGCATAATATTAACTATATATTTTTTTTCTGCAAGATTGATAAAACTACAGAATTAATTAAGGTAAAAAGTATCTTTTTTAGCCGATTAACAGGCAAATTAAGCATTAACATATAGTTGAAAATTTTTATTAAAACTCAAAAATTATGACGGAAAATATCCCCACCATTGTGGTCATGCACGGCGACCAAACCGGAGAAGAACTATTACTAGAAGCCCTGAGAGTGTTGCAACCTTCGATAATTCGTCAACCGCTTAACTTTGCCGATTTTGATCTTAGTTTAGCCCAGCGTCGCCAGAGTAACAATCAAGTGGTTCATGAGGCTGCCGAAGCAACTCTAAAAACCGGATTAGCCCTGAAAGCTGCCACTATCACCCCAGAAATTAAAGGAGATGTGGGCAGTCCCAACGCTATTTTAAGAGAAGCAATGAATTCTCAGGTAATTCTCCGCATCGGTCGCCGTATCCCCGGTATTCGTCCGATTGGGGGCGTTTATTCTCCCATTGCCATTGTCCGCATGGCCGTTGACGATGCCTACGGGGCCAAAGAATGGCGAGAAACCACCGCCACCGGCGATGAAATTGCCTATCGCACCTCGCGCATTTCTAGGGCTACCAGTCGCGCTGTGGCCGAGTTTACCTTTCAACACGCCAAGAAAACCGGGGCGCGGGTATTTGGCGGCCCAAAATTCACCGTTAGTGCCACCTACGAAGGGATGTTTAAAGAGGAATTAGACGCGGCGGCCCAAAGACATCCGGAAGTGCGTTATCAACCCCTGTTAATTGATGCAACTTTTGCCCTACTTTTACAAACCGACGGCGAAGCTTTGGTGATTCCAGCACTTAATCGCGATGGGGATTTATTATCTGATTTTGTCTTGCAACTCTATGGCAGTATTGCTGGGGCCGAAAGTTTAGTTTTGGGATTTGATGAGGAGACCTTAGCAGTTAAAACTATTATGGCAGAAGCTCCCCACGGCACAGCCCCCGCTTTAGAGGGCAAAAATATCGCTAATCCCATGGCGATGATTTTAGCCTCGGCAGCTTTGTTAGGTTATATCGAAACTAACGAAGCGCGTAAAGCTTCCAGGGCAATTTATGAAAGTGTCTTTGAAACTATTCACGAGGGCAAAAAAACCCCCGATTTAGGGGGCCAAATGACCATGAGTGAGTTTACCGATGAGGTGATTCGTCGTGTGGTCAGTAAGTTAGAAGTTTGGTCTGCCTTGGGGTAAACGAACTCATCTGATTGCTCTCTTAACACTGGAGTTTGAAGAAAAGCTAATCCCAAAAAATAAGAATTGTTGCAAAGGCCTTGCTTTTGTTTGTTTTGCGGAAAAATAACAGCTACCTTTGAAGTGTATAGTAGAGTCCCTTTGCAGGATTAGAATAAGGACAATGACATTACAAACTTTGACAAAAACTCTGACCATTGCTCTGATTGGTTTAGGAGCTGCCTTGACCTTACAATCACCGAGCCAAGCTCAAGCCAGATTCGAGTGTCTTTTACCAGTGACAGGCCGCCATGTGGGAGTTCCCACAACCTATGTCAAAGTCGGCTCTAATGAACGCAAAGCTGTGATTCGTTGGGTTTCTGGTTATTCTAGCGGTTCCGGTTACACTCCCCAGCAACGGTGTCTAGAAGTAACTAAACGATTCAATACCCTTGACGCTCGACCTAGAGGAATTGATATTATTACCACTGGCTATCTCAATGGTCTGCCGGTCATCTATTCCCCTAGTCATGGACGAGAACCGGCAAATAGCAGTAACCTATTATTTACCCTCAAGAAAGGGGAAGACGCAACCGAGAAAATCCAACAGCTATTCGACCTCCGGGAGGGCTCCAGAACCGAGCCTTTGTTTGAAAGCTCATCGGATTCTGTCATTGTCTATTTCAACAAATTCCTAGAAAATGCTCCCGTGGAAACAAATCTGGCTACCGGTTCGTCCCCCTCTCCACTGCCAGAGACTTCTCCCGAACAACCCCCCCAAAAACCATCAGGCGGTTCTGTTTGGTAAACTTTTCTAGTTCTATAGATAAGGTAGGTTGGGTTGAAGAATGAAACCCAACGCCCCCTGTTTGGTAAACTTTTCTAGTTCTATAGATAGGAGCGTAGTGATCAAGTGAGTCGGCCTATAAAAAGAATTTTGGCTGGTGCGGGCGGTTTATTATTGGGACTGTCCACACCTTTGCTTGCTGTCCAAAGCTATGCTCCCGCTCTGGAACCTAACCGGGCTAATGCCTATAGCTCTCAGCAACTTTCAGAACAACAGCTGCGTCAGTTAGCCAGAGCAATTACCGTTAAGGTGTTATCAGGGCAAGGCTGGGGTTCGGGCATTTTAGTTGAAAAGCAGGGTGCTTCCTACAAAGTCCTCACGAATGACCATGTTTTAGGGCGGTATCGCTATCGGGGTTGGCAAATACAAACCCCTGACGGCAAGATACATCGGGGTGAGTTGGTCAGAACAGTTCGCTTGAATAATTATGATTTAGGCTTAGTTTCTTTTCGCAGTAGCCAAGTTTATTCTATTGCTGATTTGGCTAATGTTGATGATCTCACTATTGGAGATGAAGTTTTCGCCGCCGGCTTTCCCTACGATGGCGATCGCCCGACAGAACAAGGATTTACCTTCACCGTGGGTAAACTGTCGCTTTTGAGTGATAAATCCTTTTCGGGAGGCTACCAAATCGGCTACACCAATAAGATTAAAAATGGTATGAGTGGCGGACCGCTGCTGAATCGGCAAGGTAAAGTTATTGGTATTAACGGGATTCATGCTTATCCTCTCTGGGGTAAATCCTACGTTTTTGCTGATGGAACGGTGACTTCACCAGCACTGTGGGAACAAATGAGTCGATTAAGTTGGGCGATTCCTATTGGGACTTTTTTACAATCGGGGTCATCTTCTGTATCTGCTTCCAGTCGGCAACGGCCCGCAGTGTCACCCCCACCGCTTCCCACCCATAGAGAACCCACTTTCTGGGAAGATTTTCCTTCTCCATCCTCGTCAACCCCAAGAGAAAAGAATCCCGCTCCCACACCCCTCTGGTAAATTCCACTCAACTGTATTTTTAAACCAGATGAGCAACAATTTCTTGAAAATTTCCGCCGCCCTAGTTAGTATAGCGGTGTTTGTGGTTTCTCCTCAGATTGCTAAGGCATCAACAACTGAGCAGATAGAAAAAACTGCTGAAAAGATTACCGTTTTAATCCCCTCAGAAGAAGAGGGGGCGAATGGGAAAATTACTGCTAATGGCTCTGGATCAATTATTGCCAAAGAAGGAAGGATTTATACTGTTCTTACTGCTAGTCATGTAATCTGTAAAGATGCTAGAGATGCCTGCAAGTTCTATTACGATCAACTTAAAATTATTACTTGGGATGGTAAGCAATATCCGCTCGATTACAATAGCATCAAAAAATTACCCGGAGTAGATCTAGCCCTCGTGCAGTTTCAGAGCGACCAAAATTATCAATTAGCGACCTTGGGTAACTATCAAGTAGCTGACGAACAATTTATTTTTGCTTCTGGATGGCCGGATCCGAAATTTATCGGCAAGCGGAAACGATTGTTCAATGTGGGGAAAGTGCTACCCAAATACATTACACCCTTGCTGAAAATATTTCCTCCGGAGTTGGGGTATGAGATAGTTTATACCAGTGTCACCTATGGGGGCATGAGTGGCGGTCCAGTGTTGGATATCAATGGACGAGTCATCGCGGTTCACGGACAAAATGAAGCCGAAAAAATCGCAAAGGTTCCCGTGCCAATTGGCTTTAGTCTCGCTATTCCCATCACTACTTTTTTGAAATTAGCACCCCAGTCTGGCATTCAAGGGCAGATAAATGTCGAAAGTTCGCCCCCCAATGCCTTATCTTTCCAGGAAATTGGTGATGAATTATACAAGGCTTTTGAAGTTCCCCATAAGAACGATACTAATCCCCTAAACTGGCTTAATCAAGGCAATAAAATGTGGCGGTTAGGACAATTAGCCCTCGCCTATGCCGCCTATGAAAAAGCCTTGCAACTCGATTCTCAACTCTATCAAGCTTGGTACGGTAAAGGTCTGGTCTTGACCTACTGGAAACGCCCCCAAGAGGCGCTGGCCGCCTACGAACAAGCTCTCAAAATTAATCCTGACTCCGATACCGCCAAAAAACTGCGCGACAAGCTCCAAGAATCTTTAGGGGGAAGAAATACCCCTCCTCTAACTCCCTCACAGCCAACCACCGCGCCCACCGTGGAGCCTTCACCACAGCCCTCTAATCCAAGGAGACTATGGTGAAGTGAGCAGGGAAAATGCGGGTTAGCTAATAGTGGGTTGCACCAATTTAGCTAAGAATGCTTGAATTGCTCGCAGTTCTGCGGGAGGATTGCGGAGAAACTCTTCGTTACTGGCTAAAATCATCGCATTATAGGCCTGCACCGCCGCCAGCAATTTAGCTGGAACTACCTTCTCATCCCTGGTCAGTCTCTCTAAGCTGTCCAATAAGTCTTGAATGACATTTAAAGGCGGTGCGCCGGGGGCTGAGTAAAGAGCGGCAATGACAGCATTGATATTATTACCCGCCTGTGCATCCCCGGTTAAGATGCTCAGTAGCGATTGCTGAACGGCTGCGGGAATCGGGGTACCCGTGGGGGAGGTTAAATTATTATCAGCTAACTGAGTATTCACAGAAGCAGCCGCCTGATTAACAGAGATTTGAGCCGGTTCTCCCCCCTGAAATCCCAATCCCGTGACGGTGGTGGTGGGGATAGTTTGACCGGCAAAATCACTGGTGGAAAGAATTGGTCCGGTGATATCGGATTGGTTGCCGGTTTGCGCCATAACGGGAGAGACTAGGGCATTGGTCAGCAAAACCGCCGCCACTAGGGAAACTTGCCAATTAGTCAACCATTTCATCAACATGGTCTTTATCCTCATTCAAAAAAACTAAATTAGACAATGTAAAAAACGACTAACGGGGGAAAAAGTAATTGTAGCCGATACTCATGACGAAGCGAGCGCCATCCCCGGCATTGCCTGTTAAATCAGCGCCGGCAAGGTTAACCGTCAAGGGGATTTTCGGGAAAGGAATCAGGGAAATACCTGCGTTTAAGTCTTGACCCGACCATTCGACAATGGCCGAGACTGGTTCAACAATTCGTAAACCCGCACTAGCAAAGACACCCAGGGAATTTACCCCATCTTCGATGGCTCCTTCCGAGCGAAAACGACCACCACCAACACCCAAAGAGAGCGTCAATTGGCTAAAGGGTTCTTTCGTTGTTTCTGTTAACTGAAAAAATTTACTCACCACCCCGTAGATACTGCTACTGCCATCTGTCCCACCCCAGTTAATAGCGTTTTCAAATCCTAGGGCCACAGCAAAACCTTCTGGCAGAGAACGGTGAATTTTAAAGCTAAAACTGCCCCGTCCGGCATTATCACCAAAAAGGCTCAAAATCGCCAGAGTTACATCTAAACCGACAATTTTCTGGGGGTCTCCCAAACCACCCCCTAGGGCTAACCCACCATCTGCTTGATTGGTAAAACGGGTTCTCGACTGGAAACCGAAACCACCGAAAATCTGCCCAAAAGTCGCTCCAAAAGCGCTGGGAGTAGAGATACTGCCACTAGGAGTAACCACAAATTCCGCCAGTTTCGCAGAAAGGGTTTGTAGCGTTAATTGCGGTTTCTCAATCAGAAACTCTTGACGTAAACGCTGCAATTCGGGGGAAACATTGGTATCAACGGGGGTGGATGCTTGTGCTTGCCATTTTCCGACTTCTGGAGCGTTATTATCCCCTGCTGGTAAAAGCTGACTCGCTTGCGTTGTCCCTAGATTCGCCTTCCATTCTTCTAGGGTTGAAATTGTCCTGGTCTTTTCTGTTGCTAAAGTATCGCGGGAAGATTTCTCTGGTTTATTTTCTGAGGATGAGGGCAGATTACTATCGGCTAATCCCTCTGTTGTCGAGAAGGAATTGGTGGTCAGAACTCTTTCTGTCCTCTCTAATTCCACGGGGGAATGAATGATAATTTTTTCCTGGGATACCCGAATAGAAGCAGCGTCAATGTCTAAGGGGGAAGGAAGGGCCTTCACCCCATCGCCAAGTATGGCTGTACCCACACAGGAGGCAATGAAAATTCCTCCGGAAAATATGTGTCTCATCTGGCTGTTTCTTTTGGCTTTTTTTAACAACACTTCCAGCTTTCCTCACAGACGAAGTTAATTTGTAAAGATTGTAACTGATTTATTTTTAGATAGCAAGTTATTAAAGTTGTCCGTTATCAATCATGGAATCCCCTAGATTTATTCTTAGATAAGTAGGGAGGCACAATTATTTGTAGGATGGGTTAGCGTAGCGTAACATGAGCGGGCGTTGGGTTTCATGCTTCAATCCAACCTACGTTCTGATTTATTCTTAGATAGCAAATTATTAAACTTGTCCGTTATCAATCATGGAATCCCCTAGGGCACCTAAATGAAGTGTAAAATATTTATGACTTGTATTCTTGGCTTCGATGGTTGTGGTGCCTCTCCGTCCATGAATCCAATAGGCGGATTATATTGCTAGAACTAAAAAAAGCGGGTTGAACCCCGCTTGTAATCAACAACTAAGCTAACTTAAAGGCATCTCGCCAACACCAGCGCAACAGGGTGAAAGCGATTAAACCTTTAACCACTTCTAGAAACCAGTAACCAATCTGCAAAGACATCATTTCTCCCGACATTCCCGACGCGGCAACGGGAGCCAGTAAACCCATAGCACTCAGATTGGGAGTGAGAAAATAGGTGTAAATTAGGGTGATTACTAAGAGAACACCAGCGAATAGGAGCGATCGATGTTCGGGGAGATGGATTAAGGTATGATAGCGGTGGAAGACAACAAAGCTACACAGCACAATCGCCGCACAAACTAATTCCAGATGGTTAAAAATGCCAAATAGCAAGTAACCAGCACTGGCAAAGCCATTTTGTGTCATCATGCCAGCTACGGATAAGCTGGGGAGAATGATTAAATCGATGACGAAACTGGCACTTAACCAGAAACCGAGAACAACCATGGCTAGGGTTGTCCAATTAAACCAAGACCAATAACGCTCAACAAAAGTTTTCATTAGGCTTGCTCCTCCTTGCCTTTATAATTTAATTGTAAAGAGCGTTCGCCAAAATTATGGCCAGTTTTTTGGTAATTCTTAGCAATTCTTATCAATTCTGAGGAGAGCAACCAAACAATACCGCTCTTAAGTAGGTGGGTGGAATTAAATATAAGATGAACGTAGGTTGGGTTGAAGCATGAAACCCAACGCCCCGATGGGTTACGCTACCGCTAACCCATCCTACAAATAATTGTGCCTCCTTACTTATCTCTAGATTTGGCTACCCGCTCGGCGCGGAATTGTAAAGATTTATCAACAAGTGTTTATAAAAACCTTTAAATATTGACCAAGCTGACGATTCTAGACTTACCCTAAAACAATAACTGACTATCTACGGGTTTACTGTTATGGATAAGGATTTTCGTAACTATCGCATGGTTTGCACCCTCACCTTCGGAGATATTTACGGACAAATAATCGTCTGGTTAATCGTTATTTTTCTTACTCTGGCTTCCACTCTAGCTCTTTGGAGTAGCACTAGACAAATTTTCGCCCTCGCTACCGTGGGGTTAGTCGTCGTCCTCTCTTTGCCTTTTTTACTCTTTGCTTTCGTTACTACCCTCCTTAATCATATTGAATTCGTTCCCATCGAAACGGAAACCAATATTCGTCGTGGTCCGGCACCCGGAGTTAGCGGCAGCCGTGTACCCGCAGCTGGCTAAATCCGACCAAATCCCCAATAAATAATCTAGAGACGTTGTCAGCAACGTCTCTAGCAGTTTTTGCCCTTGTTTGCGTCGGGGTTTCTCGTTCTTGATTTTTGTTAATTTTTGTAAATTTAACTTGTTTTAAAACACTTTTTCTGGTATGGATTATCCAGAGAAAAATAGATGAAGGAGAGAAATTGTCAAGAGAATAATCTTGTTTGCTGCCTGATCCCGGTCAATGATAAATTTTTAAATACCTAGTCTTTTACATTTTCCCAACTCTCGGAGTGATCCCCGATGTTAAAAAATCTCTTTGGTGGCAAAAAATCTGACTTTTACCTAGAACTAAAAGAAACCGATGGTGAACAAAAAGCGACAGCAACCACGGCAGCAGCCGCCCCTGTTGTGGAAGCGCCCGCCGCTGCTGTGGAGTCTGCTGCCGCCCCTGTAGCCGAGAAAAAAGCCCAAAAAACTTCTGTTAAGAAAGAAAAGCAAGTAAAAGAAACTCCCGCCGCTCCTGTGAGCGCACCGGCACCTGTAGCCGCTACTAACGGCAAAGTAGAGCCGCAAGAAGTGGAATTTGCGACAAAATACTTGATTACTCCCACTATGTCTCGCCGTCGCCCGGGTCCAAGTTTGAATGGTTTCAAAGACATGGCACGCAAGGCGAAACTACCTGCTAACCGCCGCTAAATCCCCCGGATTGCTTTCTCAACAAAAAAAAAGGAGAGCTTTCTTTGACTCTCCTTTTTCATCAGGGTGCATCTACTGACTCAAGTGTAGCAGCGAGTTTTTTTAAGGTTGGTTATTTAGGTTACTCCCCAGAGTATTTTGGCGATAATTATTGCCTGTCTTTTTGGGTAAGTTTTAAAACCTAGAACTAGGTTGACTGGTGGACAGGTGCAAAATCAGCATTCATAAGTAGGGAGGCAGAATTATGTGTAGGATGGGTTAGCGGTAGCGTAACATAATCGGGCGTTGGGTTTCATGCTTCAACCCAACCTACGTTCTGGTGGACAGGTGCAAAATCAGTCTTCATATCTTGATTCAGCAACGCCATTAGGGGTTAACTTTCGCCGCTCGGATTAGCCAACCGATTACCCCACCCGTAACACCACTGAGGATCGAACTGAGCAAAGCCGTGATCACCACTACTCCGATCTGTTTCCAGTTTTTCAATTCTCCGACTTTTTCGGCGAGATCGGTGGTTTTCCCCGCCGCATTCTCTATAACTTTAACTCGATCGCTTAAACCCTCTATCTTCGCGTCTAGGGTTCGGATATCGCCTTTAATTTCCGACTGCCCTAACTCTAAATTCTTCTGTCCGTTTTCTATGGTGGTTAGTCGGTTTTCCATGGTGGTTAGTCGGTTTTCGATCGCTTTTTGTCCGTTGGCAATACCGATGATTAAATCCTCTAGTCTTTTTAAATCTTTTTCAGTGGCGGCTGTCATCAGTTAAACTCCCATTAGTTGAATTTTTCTTGCCCCGATTCGATACTTTATTGATTGCGGATAACTTTCTCATCTTCCCTCCCAGATTTTTAAATAGGCATTTTCCATATTTTCAGCGAATTTTTTCCCTTGCCAGAGGGGAGCTATGTCACGATTTCCTAACAGTTGATGGCTGATGTCTTGACGAAGGGAGCGATCGAGTCCTAATTTTACTCCCCAGTCGATATATTCTGCCTCATTCCAGCCAATTCCGGCTTCAATACCGGCATTAATCATAAAAGTATAACTATTGCGCGCGGAAAATTGTTCTCCTACCAATGTAACTAAAGGGATTCCTTGCCATAAAACTTCTAAGGTGGTGGTAGCGCCATTGTAGGGATAGGTATCTAACACCACATCGGCAATCTGTAAATTAGCGCGATGGGTATATTCATCTATATCTCTCGGTAAAAACCGCAATCTTTGGGGATTAACTCCCTCCCTAATCGCTATTTCAGTAAATAATTCTTGAATTTTTTCAGTCTTACCAACTCCCTTAATCAGAAAATAACTATTAGGGACTTGTGCGAGAATTTTCATCTGAAGTTTAATAGTATCAGGATGACGTTTCATGCCACTTTGTGCGGAAAAATAGATGGTAGCATCGGGGGGAATTTCTAAATCTTCTCGACGGAGATTAGGAGTACCGATTTCAAAACCATCCACTGCTAAATATGTCTCTGGTAAACGATAGATTTTTTCTCGATAATATGCCTCCGCTTGCTGGGGTAAAACGTAGGGATCGGCGATATAGTAATCAATAGTTGCTAATCCAGAAGCATCCCAACCTAACCAAGTCACTTGTTTTGCTGCGGGTTTCAGTGCCATGATCTGATTGGTAAGATTATGGGTTAAACTGTCTAAATCTACCAGAATATCTATCTGATCTTGTTGAATTTGTTGGGCAACTTCTAGGGGATTTTGAGCGTAGGGAAAATGACGGATAATATCTCGGCTATCCCGGAACCATTGACGGGTAATTTCATCTTCTTCTTGGTTAATAGTATAGATGACTATTTGCAATTTTTCTCGATCGTGATGGTGAATTAACCAACGACTTAACCAACCGACAGAATGATGTTTTAAGGTACTGGCAAGATAACCAATAGTTAGTTTTTTTTGAGCTTTTTTGATAGTAATAAAAGGAGTTTCTAAACTATTATTATCAAGGAAAATTTCGGCGATGCGATTAGTTAATTGTCGATTGGCTAAGGCTCGATCGCCTAGGTAGGGTAGGGGACTAGAAACATTGAGAAAGCTAGTTTTAATAATCGGTTCTAAAGTGATATTTTTCTGACTGGTTAATTCCTGTAATAAATTCTGATATTCTTGATAAATATGATCAATTTCTTGCCAAACTCCCCAGCGCAAAAGTATTAACAAAATTAGATAATTACTGTATAACTTTAGGGTTGGGATTAGACAAATTTCTCGCAATTGATAGGCAGTTATCAAAGAATTATCAAAGTCTTCGGCTAAAATATAGAGGTTAACTAACTGTTCTAAAAGACTGAGATCATTTGGTCTTAATTGCAGACAAAGTTTAATAATTTCTACTCCAAAAACGGGACTTTGTTTTTCGTTGGTGACTCGTGCTGCTATCTGAAAAGCTTGCGGGATAAAACTATCAGCTAATTCCTCTAGATAGGGTAAACTTACTTGAGCTAAATCTAAAGTTAATTCGTGGGGATATAAAAGACTTTTGAGAACTACATTTAAAAGCAATTCTTGATTAGGATTACATCTGAGATTGTCTTGAATAGGATAATTAAGTAGTTCTTCTGGATCGAATATTTCTAAATCTAAAGCTAAGTCGAATAAAGCTAATAAATTATTAATTGACTTGGGAACAATTTCCTGTAGATGATAGCGAAAGTATTCTACGGCTGCCAGATCACCTTTTCTTTGTTGTCGTCGCGCTTCTGCGTCTAAAACCGCTTCTAATTCTGCTTGCCATTGCTTAACTTCTTCCGGATTACCTTCGCTTAAAATACTTTGCCACATCACCTGCGCTTCTGCTTCTAAATTTTGCAGAAGATAGGCAACTCCCAAGTACCAATAGTCAGAAATATTTTCGGGATTGTTATCGATTAGTTCCTCGTAGATTGCCGCAACTTGAGGATAGTCTTCAGCAATTAAAGCTTGATAAGCGTCAGGATGCCACATAAATCAGTTATCAGTTTTTCGAGATAATATTTTCAGAAAATCTTGATGTTCTTGACTGGCTAAACCTTGCTGTAAAACTGTCAAAACCTGTCCTAAGTTACCCGCTAACAAAGCATTAACATCTAACCAAAGACCGGGGAAAACCTGCGAGCAAATTATCCCTCGACTATCGGGTTCAAGTTTAATATATTCTCCAGCATTTAATCGGAACCAATCTAATTGACGTTCATAAACTCGCCAAACAAGATATTCTTGCACTTGATTACGACGATAAACTCGCCATTTATTGTGGAGATCATAGGAAGCACTAGAAGCGGCGATTTCTACGATTAATTCCGGCGCACCTTCGATATAATCATCGTCACTAATAGTTGATTGTCCAGCAATTTTAATTCTTAGTAAAGCATCTGGTTGTACTTCATTATCTGCATCCAGACGCACTGTAGTATTATCCGCAGACATTACCCCAATTGTGGCAGCTTTATAGACCCCTAACCAAGTTAAAATATCAGAATGAGGTTCTCCATGACTCTGCACTCGTACAGGAGAAGACATATAAACTATTCCTTCAATTAATTCGGCTTTTTTTATTTCAGAAAGGTTCTGATAACGACGCTCAAATTCCTGGCGACTTAGTTGATCACCATTTTCTAAAGGAGGGGTTTTAGGGAGGGAATAAATAGGTTCAGAAGTGATCATTTTATTTGCCCCGAACAACAGTAGATTTATCCCCGTAGGGTGTGTTAACGTATTGTAACACACCTTGAAAATATTTAATCTTAGTGCATTACTTACAAAAAAATTAAGTGAGGGATGATAGGATTTATTTAATTACTTGATAATTTGTCAAGTATTGGGTAGTTATAATCTTGCATCACTGATTGACAAATTTGATTAATTGTCTCGACATCTTGTTCATTTAAACCTTTTAAGCTATTGGTTTTTGTAGGATTGATCGGTCGATCAGTTCTTGTCCCACCGGCTAAAGATTTACTAGGATTTACCTCATGAAAATTAAGCAAATTATCATGCCACTCAATCTCTAGAAAGTTAACTATATCTTCTAAAGTTTCCCGAGGATTGGTTATTAAATTTTCATAGGACAACTTAAAAACACTAAAGCCACTATCTTCCATAAACTTAGGATAGCTATTTTTATAAGACCAGTAAATTGCTCCTAATTCAATTGTTGATAGTTTATCGAGATCGTACTGTCCTAAAGTTTCAGGATAAAACGGTTTGAGGCGCTCAATTTCTGTTTTGGCACATCTTTCAATCCAATTAGTTCGTGAACGAGAATTAACCAGATCAAGCATTGAGGCAATTGCGCTATAGGGATTTCTCACAGGCCAAACTATTTTTGCTTTAGGATAAAACTTTTTCAAAAAGTCTAGTTTATTAGAATGCTCCAACATTTTCAAGCAAAGGTACTCTTTCTTTAACTTAGCTAACATCAATCGTTGAGCTGAGGGAAAAGGATAGGGACTGGGAAATTCTGATTCATCTATACTGTGAATCTGGGGATGAGCGTTGAGAATAGATAGTAGTAAAGTTGTTCCACTTCTTTGACAGCCAAAAATAAAAAACAGGTTGTCAGAAAATCTTGGAGCAAACGTTCTTAAAGTGACTAAGTTTCTGAGATGATACTTGATTTCCTCATTCATATTTTTATCCTGTTTCTACATCAGCCTTCTTATCCTACGACAAACTGATGCATTAGGACAATAGAAAGATAATTTTTGTTGCCAAAAAATCAGTGATTGCCTAACGCATCTGACCCCCATTAAACCACTTTAGCGATAGCTGCTTCTAGCTTATCCATAGCCTCATCTACTTCTGTTTCCGAGACAATTAAAGGAGGTACAAAACGGAGGACTTTCGGACCTGCGGGAGCAATTAATAAACCCTCGGCCAAGGCTGCATTAACAATAGTAGATGAAACCAACTCACTTTCTGAATTAATTTCCAGACCATTAATTAAACCCCAACCGCGCACATCGACAAATAGATGGGGATATTGAGAAGCAATCACGCGTAAACGGCTGCGTAATTGTTCCCCTCGCTGCTGAACATTTTGCAGAATGTGATCCCGTTCAATGGTTTGTAATACTGTTAAAGCTGAGGCACAAGCGAAAGGATTACCTCCAAAGGTACTCGCATGACTACCCGGTTCAAACACATCACAGAATTTTCTGCACATCATCGCACCGATGGGAATACCCCCCGCTAAACCCTTAGCAGATGTGAAAATATCCGGTTCCACTCCTAAATTCTCATAACCCCAGAGTTTACCAGTTCTTCCGACTCCCACCTGTACTTCATCAAAGACAAGCAAAATGTTATTTTCGTCGCAAATTTGCCGTAAACGTTGGAAATATTCGATATCTCCCGGACGAACTCCCCCTTCACCCTGCAGCGGTTCCAACATAATCGCAGCCACCCGACGATTACCCTCATCGAGATCAGCGATCGCATTTTCCACCGCTTCGATATCATTATAGGGAATATAGGCAAACCCCGGCATCAGGGGTTCAAAGTCTTTTTGGTACTTCGGTTGACCGGTTGCGGTGATGGTAGCTAAAGTCCGACCGTGAAAACTAGCGTGAGCGGTTAAAATAACCGGCTGTTCGAGGAAATCTAGCACCGTATGGGCATATTTCCGTACTAATTTAATTGCCGCTTCGTTTGCTTCCGCACCAGAATTACAGAAAAAGACCTTATCAGCGCAGGAATGATCGACAATCCATTTAGCTAGTTCTCCTTGTTCGGGAATATAGTATAAATTCGAGACATGATGGAGTTTTTGGATTTGCTGGCTAACCACTTCAATTAAAGCAGGGTGCGCGTGACCGAGGGTACAGGTGGCAATTCCTGCGACAAAATCAAGGTATTGTTTGCCGGAAGTATCCCAGAGACGACAGCCTAACCCTTTGGCGATCGCAATGGGAAAACGACCATAAGTATTCATCACATAGCTGTTAAAACTATCTGGATCGAAGGGTTGATTCGGGTTTAAATTGGGAGTGGGATCAACTAGGGTTGGTTCTAAAAGGGTTTCTGGACTCACTGGGGAACTCCTGCGCGATTAGACATAGGGGAAATTATAATCAAATCCGTCTGAGAAGGACGGGTTATTTAGATTAAAAACTGATTTCATTGTAATTTACTAGACAGTCTTAGGGGTGAATTTTGCTTGTCCATCAGTGAAGATAAATATCGTCGTCTGCGTCAGGAATTAATCGGGGGAATTTTTGCCCTGATCGTGGTGTTTTTGCTGGGTACGTTTTGGTATCATCTGATCGAGGGTTGGAGTTTGCTAGATTCGGCCTATATGACGATTAGTACCCTCGCTACCGTCGGTTTTGGCGAAATTAATCCCCTAGGTGAACGGGGACGACTGTTTACCATGGTTTTGATCGTGATGGGAGTAATCACGATCGGTTATATTGTTAATCGCTTGACCGAAGCTTTAATTCAAGGCTATTTTCAAGAGGGACTCAAACAGAGACAGGAGAAACGCGTGATCGATCGACTATCAGAACACTATATCATCTGTGGTTTGGGTCGCACAGGCAGACAGGTAGCGATCGAATTTTACGCAGAAAATATTCCTTTTGTAGTCATTGATACAGACCCCCTACAGGTAAATCGGGCCAAAGAATTAAATTATATTGTTGTTCAAGGAGATGCCACCTTAGATAAATCTTTACAAATCGCAGGAATTGAACGCGCTATTTGTATTGTGGCCGCTTTAACTTCCGATGCGGAGAATTTATATACAGTTTTGTCTGCTAAAACTCTTAATCCGAAAATTCGCGCCATTGCTAGGGCCAGTACCGAGGAAGCAGTACAAAAATTACAACGGGCCGGGGCCGATGCGGTGGTATCTCCCTATATTACCGGTGGTAGAAGATTAGCGGCCGCGGCCCTACGACCCCAGGTGATGGATTTTGTCGATGGGATTTTAACTGGAACCGATCGATCGTTTTATATGGAGGAATTTTTAATCGATCCGAGGACTTGTCCCTGTGTGGGTTTAAGTCTTAGTCAAGCACATTTAAGATCTCGATCGGGGGCCTTAGTTTTGGCTATACGTCGCGCTGATGGTACGCTAATCGGGGGACCGACTGGCGATACGGAATTAATGGCCGGAGATTTGTTAATTTGTATGGGAACGGCCGAACAATTACGCAGTTTAACTCAGATTTTAATCCCTATGCGATCGGATGGTTTACGTTTACCGAAGCATTAGTTAGGGTTTGCGCCAAAAAGTTTGTAGGATGGGTTAGCGGTAGCGTAACTCATGCGGGTGTTGGGTTTCATTCTTCAACCCAACCTACGTTCTCTAGAAGACTTATAACCAATTTTCTTGAGACTTCTCTGCCATTTTCTCTAGACAAAATATAATAAATATTAGTGATGGCATGACCAGAAATATATCCTTGAGTTTTACCTGTTTTAACTGTATTTAATGCTTGTACAGATGCTTGAAAATGTGGTTCACGCTTACCCAAAACATCTAGCAATACATCACTGTCGAATAAGACTCGTTTCACCGATACTTCTCCACTAAATAATCAATATACGATTCTTTTGGGTCTTCTGATCCTAAATCAACAACCCCCACTAAGTTTCTTGTCCAAGGATCAAGATCGCTTAAGTCATCTGTTAGGGAATGAGAGGTAGTTTCTGAGGATACATTCTGACGAAAAACACGCCCATATTCTAATGCTTTCTCAAAAACCTCCTGATCAGAAATTGATCCAGAAAGATTATCTAACCAGTTTTCAGACGAAGATTTTTCAGTTTCTAAATCGACCAAACCTGTTAAATTTTGTCTAGAGGCATCAATATCGCTTAAGTCATCTGTTAGGGAATGAGAGGTAGTTTCTGAGGATACATTCCTAGGATTAAATCGCTCTTGAATTCTGAAAATTATTAAACTATAATAGGCTCTCAGTTGGGTGACTAAAGATTTGTCAGTATCTTGGAAATATTCGGTTATAGTACGATTAGAAATCGATAGAGTATTTTTAGCTCCCTTGTAAATTTGCTCTAGTTCTGAATCGGCAAACATATCAATAAACACATCTATCGTTTCTGAGAGAAGGCGTGAACCTTCCACCACTCTGATTAAATCGGCTTTTTCTTCACCAGTCTTTCCCTCATTGATCTGAGCAAGGCCGATAAATAATTGATTATAGGCAATTACTCTATCGGTAAATTCATTGATAATCTCAATCAAATTTATTTCTGAATCCTCATCTCTATACTGTTCCCATACCTGAAACCATAATTCATCAATTTGACAAAATATATCGGCTCTTGCTTGATAAGTTTTAGAGTTATCCTTAACTTGCTCAAGTAAAATTTGAGTTTCTTGTAGTAAATTATCCAGTATGATTCGATCAGAATCGGTAACAATTTGATTGAGTTTATCTGTAATATCTTGCAGATTTTCTAACAAAAATTGTCCTAAATTTTCCCGTTCGACTGAAGTTTGCAGACTATTCATCGTATTTACCTCCCCTAAAACTGACGATCAAACAGAAATGAGCAGCCAAAATCATCAGCCTTAAACGTCCATTGTAACAATTTTGGGGTCTAAATCCTGTTTAAAAGGTATAGGAGAGGGGGAATTATAAATTATGAAGTGGGGAAGTGGGGAAGTGGGGAAGTGGGGAAGTGGGGAAGTGGGAAGAATAAATAAAAATAATCTCCTGTCTCCTGTCTCCTGTCTCCTGTCTCCTGTCTCCTGACTGGGAGACTACTGACTTCTTACTCCTCAATCTAAAGTCTGTCAGCAATTGAGAAATTGAGGATGATTTGATAGGATGTTAGTACAATCGGGGAATAGTAAAAGAAAAAACCCCTATTGCTCATGAGTCAAAATCCCAATTCTTCCTCGCGACCACTGCAGCCGCTGCCGGTTCCCTCCATCCCGATACCTCCCTCAGAGTTAATCACGGAAATCAGCATGGGGATAAATGAAGAAATGACCCAACAGGTGGCGACACCGACCAAAACCGTGCAGAATATGCCGCAAAATGGTCAAATTTCCGCCCCACGTCCTCCCCAAAATCGCGCTCCCAGTCAGGCTGCTTCTCCCCAAACCCCACCCCGGCCGGGTCGCGCTCCCAATCAACCCACCTTAGAACATTTGATCCGGATGGCCTTTGATCGGGGTTATTCGGACGTTCACCTAGGAGTTGGAGAACAACCCCGGATGCGGGATCGTGGTGAAATGATTATTCTCAACTATCCTGAAATTGACATCAACACTTTTTATAGTTGGTTACGGGAAATCCTAGGGGAAGAAGAAATCCTTCGCTTTAAAAAAGACCTAGAATTTGACGGTGCAACTCAGTACGAATTCGCTAGGGTGCGGATTAATATCTTTGAAAGTCTGCGCGGTCCTGGGATGGTTTTGCGTCTAATTCCCCTGAAAATCCTCACTATGGAACAATTGGGCTTACCGGCTGTGTTCCGGAATGTGTGCGATGTGCATAAGGGATTGATTTTAATCACCGGTCCGACGGGTTCAGGGAAATCCACCACCCTAGCAGCCATGATCGATTACATCAATAAAGAACACCCCAAACATATTATCACCATCGAAGACCCGATCGAATTTGTCCATCAAAGTCGTCGCAGTTTGATCAAACAAAGGGAAGTGGGAATACACACCCATGAGTTCGATAATGCCCTAAAAGCCTCTTTGCGGGAAGACCCGGATATTATTCTGGTGGGGGAGATGCGGGACAAATCCACCGTTAATACGGCCCTGAAAGCTGCCCAAACCGGTCACTTAGTCATGGGAACCCTGCACACCAACAGTGCCGTTAAAACTCTGGAGCGGATTTTAACTCTTTATACCGCCGAGGAACGGGAATCGATGCAAGTGGCGATCGCAGAATCCCTGGTTTGTATTATTTCCCAGGGTTTATGTCGTACCACCGACAGTAAACGGACTGCTTTTCACGATATTCTCGTCAACACAGAAACCGTCAAAGATTACATTTGCAGCGGCAAAAATGACGAAATTCTCGAATTAATGAAAGATGGCGAATACCATGGCATGATTACCACTAATCAATCTCTGTTTAACCTCTATCAAGAGGGACGGATTAGCGATGAGGTCGCCCTGGAAATGTCCCCGGTTCCCAATGAAATGGCGATGATGCTGCGGGGTAGAATCTAGAAAAACCCTGAAGGAAATCCTTGAGGGGTCAAGAGTTGAGTAGTCTAGAAAAATAGAAGCTCCTATTGATTCCCTAGGGGAACCCCTCAAGTGACCACTGCCGCGATTGTGTTGCCCGATATTTTTAAAGGCATCGCCCTGTTTACCCCCGGGGGCGACCTGATTTACTGTATCGATCCTGATAAACAAACTCATTGGCATCTGAATCTCTGTGCTGCCCTCCAGTCCGCTTTAGGGTTGCCAGAACCCCCCCATTTTTTAGTTCCTAGTTTTACTGCTACCATCGATCGCTGGCGAGATCCCTACAGTCACCGTATTCATACTAGAGCCGAAGTCTATCCCCTTGTCCGTCGCTATCAGCCTTTATTAAATGCTATTTTCGCCACGGATGATCGAGCTTGGTTTACCGTACCTTGGCAGGAACAATCCTCTAATCCCACTATCTTAGAAACCTATCGTCAGCAGTTTCCCCAACTTTGGCAATCCCACGATCTGATTCTCCGTTATCAGGAGCGCCCCCCAACCACTTCAGGGATTACTGCTGACTCTGACTATACTAATCCTAGTCCCAAGGGTTATGTTTTGCGGTTATTTGTCTCCGGTAATAATGCCAATACTAAACACACCCTAGAATCGATCCATCAGCTTCTAGAGCGAGAATTACACCATCCCTATACCCTGAAAGTGATCGATATCTCTAAGCATCCAGAACAAGCGGAATCTAATCATGTCTCTGCTATTCCCACTTTAGTCCGGGTTTGGCCGCAACCGGTGAAACGCATCATCGGCGAATTTGAGGATTTACCGCGAGTATTACAGATTATCGCCACCGCTTAGGGTTTAAAGACTTCTGACTCAATCCCTCGCCACCATTCGCCCAATTTCATTAAGTCTTGCTGAATATCATCCAATTCTTCAATATATTCCTGTTGGGAAAGACTGGCGCGACGTTCTTGCAGTTTTTTGAGACGCAATTGCACCAACAGCCAAGGCTTAGAAATACCGTTAGTTTCTTCAATATAGCGAGCAATGTCCTGACTATCCATAGTTTTTACCGTTATTATCCCATATTTTGTCAAATTAACCCGAGACTCCTTTTTTTACTTGCAGAAGATTATGTTTGATTTTAGCCACTATTACCCCTACGCCGAATTAGTTTCTTTCCTGAAAAACCTAGCCTCATCCTATCCTAATTTAATTAGCCTCACCTCGATCGGTAAAAGCTACGAAAATCGAGATATCTGGTTAACTACCCTCACAAATCAAGCCACAGGCCATTATTTAGAAAAACCTGCCTATTGGATCGATGCTAACACCCACGCGGGGGAAGTAACAGGCTCTGCCGTCGCTCTCTACACTATCTCCCATCTTTTGCGCCAATACGGTCATAATTCCCAAATTACCAGACTTCTTGACCATTACACTGTCTATATTTTGCCGCGATTGGCCGTGGATGGAGCGGAAAAATATCTCACCACTCCCTATCTGTTACGATCGAGTATTCGCCCCTATCCCCACACGGATGAGAAACCGGGGCTATATCCTGAAGATATTAACGGCGATGGTTTAATCCTACAAATGCGCCAAAAAGATACCTGTGGCGCTTGGAAAATTTCTGAACAAGATCCTCGCATTATGGCGCGTCGCGAACCGGAGGAATTTGAAGGAACTTTTTACACTTTGCTCACCGAAGGTTTAATCCGCGATTACGATGGCTATAATTTTACCACTGCCCCCACCCTAGAGGGCCTGGATTTTAACCGCAATTACCCCGTTTATTGGGTTCCTGAAGGGGAACAACAGGGGGCCGGAGATTTTCCCTTTTCCGAGCCAGAAACCCGTGCAGAAGCAGAATTTTGGGCAAATAACACCAATATTAATGGCTTCGTTACCTATCATACCTATTCAGCAGTCATGTTGCGTCCCTATAGCACCCATCCCGATGAATATTTCCCCGTGGAAGACTTAGAAATGTATAAATATATTGCTGACAAGGGAAAAGTAATGACTGGTTATGAATGCGTTTCTGTCTATCACGATTTTCGTTATCATCCCAAAGAAGTGACTAACGGTGCCATGGATGATTACGGTTACGATCATTTTGGTTGGTATGGTTTTACGGTGGAGTTATGGGATGCACCCACCCAAGCGGGAGTGAAAAAAGATGATTATATTCAATGGTTTCGCTGGCATCCTTTGGAAGATGAATTGAAGTTACAGCGTTGGAATGATGAGAATTTGGCGGGAAAGGGTTTTATTAATTGGCAAAGTTTTCATCATCCCCAATTGGGAGAGGTGGAAATTGGCGGTTGGGACTTTAAAAATGTCTGGCAAAATGCCCCAGAAAAGTATTTACCAGATTTATGTGAGAAACAATGTCAGTTTACTATTGCCCATGCTTTAATGTCACCTCTTTTAGCTATCTCTCGTCTTGATCTGAAGTCGGAGGGAAATGGTATTTATCATCTGGTTTTACAGTTAGAAAATCAGGGATTTTTACCCACTTATACCAGTAAAAAGGCACTGGAAAGAAAGATTGTTCGTCCCATTCAAGTCAAGTTAAATTTAGCCGATGAGGTGAGTTTAATAGTGGGAAAATTAGAGCAGGAAATCGGTCACTTAGAAGGGCGATCAAACAAAGTATATAGTAGTCTCGCTCACGGTTTAGATTATCGCTGTACGGTGGAATGGGTGATTAAGGGAGTTTCTGGTCAAGAAATCGAGGTTATCGCTATAGCTGAAAGAGCCGGAACAGTCAGACAAAAAGTAATTTTATAGAGCTATTTTGTTCGATAAAATTGTTAAATAAGTCTCGTTAGATTCTGTGGGTAAAACTCGTAGTTTTTGGCTGCGAAGATCTGGTTCTAATCCCAAAGCTTCTAAAGGAATTACTCCTAATAAGTTGTTTTGACCTCCAGGTAATTCCAAACATTCAAAAGTCCCTTCCCGTCCCGCAATAATCAAGGTAGCATCGCGAAAAATTCTCGCTTTTCCTATCCCTTTAGCCGTAGCCACATCTACTTCTTTTAAAAGCTGTAAACCCAAGCGGGAGATTACTTCCGGCACCAGACAAAGAGTAGTTGCTCCCGTATCCACCAAGACATTTTCTAGGGTAAGAGAGCGAATTTGTTCCGGAGAAATTACAGCCGCCGCCGCTAAAATTTGATCGGCGCGATTGATCACTGTAATGCTGGTGTAAATTTTGCCCATATCTTCTGTAATAATTGCTGGCTCAACCATAATACTACCCTCAATTCTACCCCTAAATTATACCAGAATAACTGCTAACAACAATCTTTATTAATTTTAATTATTAATCCGGCCATCGGGCATAATTGCACCGCGGAAGTTAACTCCCATCAGATTAGCACTCATTAACTCGGCACGAGTTAGATTAGCATTACTTAAATCGGCACCGGTGAGATTTGCTCTAGCAAAGAAAGCATCGATTAAGTCAGCTTCGCTGAAATTAACTCCTGAAAGATTAGCCCTTCTTAAGTCAGCATGATTCATTCTTGCTGCTTGAAAATTAGCTTGACTAAGATTAGCTCGATCAAATTTTATTTGAGTCATAATTGCACTATGGAAATTTGCCTGCATTGCTTCCGTATCGGTCATTTTTGAACGCACTAAATTGGCTCCCGCTAGATTTGCCCCCACTAAATGCGCCCCGATTAAATTAGCATCAGTAAGTAAAGCATCTTGGAGATTAGCATTAGTTAAATCCGCTTTTCTGAGGTCAACATTGCACAAATTAGCCTCCTTTAAATTGGCTCCTACTAGATTTGCACGCACCAGATCAACCCCTTTCATATTAGCCCCTTGCAGGTCGGCGCGATAGAGATTAGCACTTTGTAAATTAGTGTTATGATTTTTCTTTTCCTGACGCATATTTGTTCCCCGCAAACAAGCACCAGTGAGGTTAGCACCACTTAAATCAGCCCCCCGTAAATCCGCCCCGATTAAGTTAGCATCAAGTAACGTCGCTAGGGTTATATCGGTATCACGAAGATTAGCACCTTGTAGCAGCGCTCCGTGTAAATTGGCACTGCGTAAATCTGCCCCATTTAAGTCAGCTTGGTTGAGACTAGCACCGCTTAAATTAGCTGTCACAAGATTAGCTTGAGCGAGATTAGCCCGGTTAAGATAGGTAAAGAGAAGATTGGCTCCGTGCAGATCTGCTTCATTTAAAACAATGCCAATTAAGTCAGCACCAACTAAATTAACTCCGGGTAATTTTAAGCCACTAAATTGAGTTTCTCCTGCGGCATAACGTTCAATTAATTCGTTGGGTTTCATAGGTAGAATATCCAGATAAATTTGGGTAAAAAATTAAAGAATTTTTTGTAAAGTTTGCACCAGAATACTGGCGGTTTGAACGTTAGCATCCGTATCCATTTGGGTTTGAGCAATATTGTATAGTTGAATTTCGATATCCTTGAGAGATTTCCCACTTTCGATGAGTTGTTGTAGTAAATCTTCTAGGGTATAACTTCGCAGAGTTGACCAATCTTGACCGCTCCGATCCCAAGGATGAAATAGGAGCGAGAAAATCAATATTTTGGCTCGTAAAGGATTAGCATACTGGAAAATTTCTAAACGAATTTCAAAGGGGTCGTAGGCGGGAATTTGTGGGGAATTACTGGGGTTGTTATTTGAGGAAGCCGGCTCGGCAAAGGGCAATTCCATGACTAATTGCGGTTCATTTAGATTGATGCTCGAAGAGGAAAAATCCACAGGTTCACTTCTAGAGGGGGAGAAAGATGTGGTTTTAGCCGCAGAATCAGAATCATTCTTTAGATGAACTATTTGAGTGTTCAAGATTTGACTTTTTGACTCATTATCCTCTTCTTCGTCATCGTTATGAGTATCGTAGAGAGGCTCTAGCTCGGTAAGAATAATATCGGCTAGGGCTAGGTAGAGAGCTTTTTTATTAATATTTTTGGCAACTTGCTTGAGAGTTTGTCGCAAGCTTAGGAAATTGGACTTGTTTCGCTGAAGTTCTAAAACAATATTTTTTAAGCCATAATTATTAATCACCGCTTGATCGTTTTCCCAACGATTTTTACAAGCGGCAAACATTAATTTTTGAATTCTCGCCGTCTCTCGATGATTTTCTAGGCTACTAACCACCTGTCTTAATAAATTATCTTCCTCGTTGTTGACATCATTATTAACGTTGGTGAAGCTAGGGTTAACTTCCGGTTCCACTGGTAATAATTGATTGTCGTAGGCGGCAGCAATATTACTATATAATTGACTGATTTGCTCGATAATAACCGTTGCTACTCCCAGATAAACTTTAGGACGATTGAGGGTTTTAACTAACTTATAAACAGAAAAACTTAATTGTTCTTTACTTGTTTTAAGTTCCACTAACTCCTTCACCAAGTCTTCCATAGCCACACTGTTCAAAATATTAGGATCATTTTCCCAAGATTTTTTACAGATACAAAAGATTAATTTTTTGATCCGTAATTTTTCTTCGTGGCTGTCGAGATAGTGAACTACATCATTAAAAACTTCGATGGATAATTGCATAGTAACCTCTGATCCGAGAAAGGAGCCAGCTCTCGCACGCCTCCTCTACTATAGCGGTATGCTATTGGCCTCTCGCAAGTCAGCTTGCCAGAATATATAAGTTATTCCGGCTCTTCTGGCACTCGAAGATATTCTAGCCTAAAAGCGTGGAGCTATTCAGTTGGGTTTGCTGGATCTGGTCCCTAAAATTAGCAAACGATTATTTTTTCGCCTTTCTCGTTTTTAGTACAAATGTTTGAGTAAAATCGGAGTAAAGTCTTTAGGTTTAGGCGATTGATGCCCGATAGGGTTAGAGTAATCAGGGAGAAACTGATTTATCGAGAGGCCATATCATCCTATGCTAGAACTCTACCAATTTGAATTATCTGCCTATTGTGAGAAAGTCCGTCTCATCCTCGACTATAAAGGTCTTGCCTATAAAAAAAGGGACGTGGTGCCAGGGGTGGGACAATTGGAATTATTCCGTCTTTCCGGACAGCGCCAGGTCCCGGTCCTCAAGGATGGTGATACTTATATCGCCGACTCGACCGAGATTGCTTTTTATCTTGATCGCAAGTATCCTGAAAAACCCATTATCCCCACAGATCCCCTCCAACGGGGTCAATGTTTATTAATCGAAGAATGGGCCGATGAATCCCTGGGATTAAAAGGAAGAACCGCTTTTCTCGGCGCTTTTGCCCAAAATCAAAACTTTCGTACCGCCTTTTTACCCCGGGAAACTCCCGATTTTATGCGCTTGTTGCTGGGTTCTATGCCAGGGGAATTAATTGATATTTTGGGGGCGGGTGTAGGTCTGGGAAAAGATGCTATCAATACGGCGAAAAAAGGGCTACAACAGGATTTAGAGGCTTTGAACCTCATTTTAGCCAATCGTCCCTATTTAGTCGGGGATCAGCCCAGTTTAGCCGATTTAGCCGTGGCGGGATTAAGTGTACTGCTTCAGTTTCCCCAGGGTTCCTATCTCAACTTACCCAGGGAATTGCAAGGCAAGGGGATCCCAGGGTTAGCCGATAATAGCGCCTACGAGGGCTTTTTTGCCTGGCGCGACCGTCTTTATAGTCAATACCGTCAAACTATCACTCCGGGAAGTTCCACCCCTCCTATCGATTCCCCCAACTCCATCCAGATTGAATAGCAGCCCTTGACTAGGGTGGTGGGGCTTTTCAGTGATCAGTAAACAGTAATCAGTGATATGAATTAGGAATTAGGGACTGGGGAGCAGGGAGCGGGAATTAGGAATTAGGGACTGGGGAGCAGGGAGAATAAATAAAAGCAATCTACTGATTACTGATCACTGATTACTGATTACTGTTAAGATTCCCGTAAAACGTAGCCGACACCGCGCACGGTATGAATGAGGCGTTTTTGACCACCAGCCTCCATCTTCAGGCGTAAATAGCGAATATATACCTCAATAACGTTTGATTCTCCTTGAAATTCGTCTCCCCAGACATTTTCGAGAATTTTATCCCTCGATAATACTTCTTTGGGGTGAGTCATGAGGTAGCGCAGCAGTTCAAATTCCTTCATCGTCAACTCAATATTTTTGTTTTTATAGGAGAGACGACGACTGGCTAAATCTAATACTAAGTCACCGAAACGCAATTGTTCGTGGATAATTTCCAGAGGTTGCAGGTAAAAACGGATTAATTTGAGAAAAGATGGCGAATTATAGGGTTTGAGAAAATAATCGTCGGCTCCCGCTTCCAAACAGGCGAGACGTTCTTCTAGGGTTTCTTGAGATACTAACAAAATAATATAAACGCGACTTCCCTGGGAACGTAAACGACGACAAAAATTCACACCAGCCTCCGCCGCCAGGAAGCGATCGAGTATAATCATCGCTGGCTGCCAACTTTCCACTTCTGGGAAAGCCAGATCAAGGCTAGGCACGATTAGAGGGGGATAACCTGCTTCTTTCAAGTCTGCACTAGCTAGTTTAGCCATATTCTCCTCAATTCCCACCAAGAGAATCGAAGAACTCGGGACGGATGTACTCATGAGTCGGCAGCGGTAAAGAAATAGGAAAGATAGGGGGGGACTAGCTAATTATAGTTAATTGATTCTCGCCCGACCGATTTGAGATAAAAAAGTTAATGCTGTGGTGCGTTGGACAAAATTACCATTGACAGACCAACCGGTCACTCGATCGGGGGACGACCAAAGGCTAAGATGGTCCACAGGCGGATCCGCATAAAAATTTTCTCCACCACTACCCAGTAAACAGGAACTCCAATGGGTAAAATAATCGTGACTCAGGCGATAAATGGGAAAATTACCGATTAATGGCACTCCCCACCCGTCTAGAGCTATTAAAGCTCGAATTGTCGCCCCTTGAGCTTGCCAATAATGAGCTAAAGCGATCGCATTTACCACCCCCGCACTAAACCCAATCAAGGTTAGAGCTTCTCCCGGTGAAAAAGCTTCATTTAAGCAAGAAAAAGGCGAAATAATAATATAGGGACTTAATTTGACCGATTTGCTCCCCAGATGTCCTAAAAAATCCTCGGTCAATCTAGAATCATGAAAACCCGTACAAATTACCAAAGACATAAAGTTCAGTAAAAATCTATGAGGGGTCAGTTATCAGTTATCAGTTATCAGTTATCAGTCATCAGTCATCAGTTTTTTCTCCCTGCTCCCCTACTCCGTCTCCCCACACCCCACATCCCACATCCACTTCCCCACTTCCCACTCTGCCATAACTACCCCTGCATACTTGCTGCTTTTTGTCAAAAAAACTTTTTTTTTGCAACAAAACTACACAAAAAAAAGATCATCGTTGTGGGTGAAATTGACCGATTTACCTGTCTTAATTAGGATCACCTTCTAGGTGTGGCAAGGGTTTCAACCTTTGCTGCCCAAAAAAGCACAAGATAACCCATTATGAAATTCAGTAAAATCGCTGTAACCATTGTAACATCGTTGTTAAATAAAAATCTTTCTCAATTAATTCTTAAGAATTTGTAAATATTGCGGAATGTTAATTTAAATATTCTCAAGTTTTTGGAGTCAATGAATAATTTTTGCTTATCTTTGCCGAAGATTGGGTGAGAAGTCAGTTATCAGTTATCAGTTATCAGTTATCAGTTATCAGTTATCAGTTATCAGATGTGAGTTTTCAGTTCACTGATTACTGTTTACTGTTTACTGGACGGCTACGCCGTGCCTTTGGCAACACTGAAAAAAGCTTCTCCCTACACCCCACACCCTACACCCCACACCCCCCCTGCCCCCCCGATGTCGGGGGGGTTGGGGGGGTCACACCCCACACCCTACACCCCACTTCCCCAATGGCCAATCAAGGTTGGATTTATCGAGATAAAATTAGCAAAAATCAGGCAGGATTAAGCTTATTAGCTTACTATGCGGGCAAATATCCCCATTCTAGCCCAGAAGAATGGCTCGATCGCATTTTATCAGCAGCAATTCTAGTCAACGGTAGTCCCGCTGGCCCCGATACAGTCTTAGAAATCGGGCAGCAATTGACCTATCAGCGCCCGCCTTGGACAGAACCGGATGTACCGCTCTTTTTTGAGGTACTCTACGAGGATGCCGAGGTGTTAGTGGTGGCGAAACCTTCGGGATTACCCGTGTTAGCGGGGGGTGGATTTCTCGAACATACTCTTATCCATCTGGTACATCAGCATTATCCCGAGGTCACTCCCTATCCAATCCATCGTCTTGGTCGCGGCACGTCGGGCCTAGTCTTAATGGCGAAATCAAAGCCCGCTAGAGCTAAATTAAGTCAACAGATGCGAGAGGGGAAAATTACCAAAATATATCGAGCTTTAGTGGGTCGGGGCGACATACCAGATAGTTTTACTATTAATCAAGCGATCGGGAAAATCGCCCATCCCATCTTAGGCTACGTTTACGGTGCGCTCGCAGATGGGTTATCGGCCCGCAGTGATGGTCGAGTCTTAAAAAAACATCCCGATAGTACCCTATTAGAAGTACAAATTTTTACGGGCAGACCCCATCAAATTCGCATTCATCTGGCCTTTTTTGGCTATCCCTTAATCGGTGATCCCTTGTATGGCGTGGGAGGATTACCGCGACCGGATGCAGTCCCGGGAGATTGTGGTTATTATCTCCATGCCAATCAAATACTTTTCAATCATCCCAGTACAGGGGAAAGAATCTCTATTTGTTGTCCAGCGCCGCCGGAATCAGTTATCAGTAATCAGTTATCAGTTCACTGAGAAAACTCCCCACACCCGACACCCGACACCCGACACCCCACACCCCACTCCCCACACCCGACACCCGACACCCGACACCCGACACCCCACACCCCACACCCCACACCCCCCCTGCCCCCCCGATGTCGGGGGGGTTGGGGGGGTCACACCCCACACCCCACACCCCACACCCGACACCCTGCCCCCAGGAAAAACTTTTTCAGCAGACCCTATTTAAAACCCCCCAAGCTCGATCGCCAGAGTCGCTAAAAGACCACTTCGGTAATCACACCCTCAATTGCCCCGAAGCGAGAGCGAGAACCTAAGACAATTCGATACAATATTGTCAACAAGCATTAAGCGATTTAAACTATCGATCGAAGGTAAAAGTCCCGAAGTTATCGAAATCTAGGGGGAGACAAAAACAAGCATGGGTAGAGTAGTAGGCATTGATCTAGGGACAACTAACTCCGTCGTCGCCGTGATGGAAGGCGGAAAGCCAGTGGTCATCGCCAACTCGGAGGGCATGAGAACCACCCCTTCTGTGGTCGGTTTTAATAAAGATGGGGAGTTAGTGGTCGGTCAAATGGCCCGGCGACAAGGGGTACTCAATCCCCAAAACACCTACTATGGAGTCAAACGCTACATAGGTCGTCGCTACTCGGAATTAAACCCCGAATCGAAGCGCGTCCCCTACACCATCCGCCGGGATGAGATGGGCAGTATCAAAATTAAATGCCCCCGTCTGCAAAAAGAATTCGCCCCCGAAGAAATTTCCGCCCTAGTTTTACGCCGATTAGCCGAAGAAGCCAGTCGTTATCTAGGGGAAGAAGTGACCGGGGCCGTCATCACCGTCCCCGCCTATTTTAATGACTCCCAACGTCAAGCCACCCGGGATGCGGGCCGAATTGCCGGGTTAGAAGTGCTGCGGATTCTCAACGAACCCACCGCCGCTGCCCTAGCCTACGGTCTCGATGAACAGGAAAGCAAGAAAATCCTCGTTTTTGACCTGGGAGGCGGTACTTTTGATGTTTCTATCCTAGAAGTGGGTGACGGCGTTTTTGAGGTGAAGGCCACCAGTGGCGACACCCAATTAGGCGGTAATGATTTCGATAAAAGAATCGTCGATTGGTTAGCCAATCAATTTTTGGAACAGGAAGGCGTGGAGCTGCGCCAAGACCGGCAAGCCTTACAAAGACTCACAGAAGCGGCAGAAAAAGCCAAAATTGAACTATCTGGGGTCAGCGTCACCGATATTAATCTACCCTTTATCATCGCCACGGAAGACGGACCCAAACACATCGAAACTCGCCTGAGTCGGGCCCAATTTGAGGAATTATGCGGCGATTTAATCAGTCGTCTCCGTCGTCCTCTCAAACGGGCCCTTTCTGATGCCGGTTTGTCCCCCGTCCAATTAGACGAAGTGGTACTGGTGGGCGGCGGCACGCGGATGCCGGTAGTGAAGGATTTAGTGCGGAGTTTTATCGATAGGGAACCCAATCAAAATGTTAACCCTGATGAGGTTGTAGCGGTCGGGGCGGCTATTCAAGCGGGAATTTTGGGCGGCGAGGTCAAAGACGTGCTGCTCCTCGATGTGACCCCTTTATCCTTGGGTTTAGAAACCATCGGCGGTGTGATGAAAAAGTTAATCCCCCGCAATACCACTATTCCCGTTCGCAGATCTGACCTTTTTTCCACTTCCGAAAATAATCAAACTGTGGTGGAAATCCACGTTTTGCAGGGGGAAAGGGAAATGGCCAGCGATAATAAATCCCTGGGACGTTTTAAATTAACCGGTATCCCCCCCGCACCCCGGGGTATTCCCCAAGTGCAGGTGTCCCTCGATATCGATGCTAACGGGATTCTACAAGTCACCGCTAGGGATAAAATGACCGGACGGGAGCAAAGTGTCACCATTCAAGGCGCTTCTACCCTCAGCGAAGGGGAAATTAACCGCATGATTGGCGATGCTGCCCGATTTGCCGAAGCAGATCGTACCCGTCGCGAAAAGGTCGATAAACGCAATCGCGCCCGCTCTCTGGTGGATCAAGCCCAACGACGCTTAAAAGATGTTACTCTCGATTTTGGTAATGAGTTTACCCGTTCCTATCGTCGTCAAATTGAGTCTTTGAGTACGGAAATTATCGACGCTTTGGAGAAAAATGATGACCGTCGCATTGATCGCGCCCAGGCAGACCTACAGGATGTTATCTATGAATTAAATCGCGAGGTACGGCTACAATACGACGAGGAAGACGAGGGCTTTTTTAGCGCTATTCGCAAGACTTTTACCGGGGATAAGGAAGATGAGCTTCCCTACGAACCGCGCCGCGATCGTTATCGTCAGGATTATCGTCCCAGTACACCGGGTTATCAAAGTGATTATCGACCCAATTATTCGGCTAATCAAGATAGTTATCGCCCCCGCAATCAGGACAATTACGACAATGGCCGCGATAGCGATTGGTCAAGTCCCCCCCGTTCGGAGGAAAAAAGTTATAACAATAGTAAAAGTAACCGCAGCGGCGGCAATCGTTCCCGCAATATTCCCCCCCAAAATAACTGGGATGATGAGGATGATGATTGGTTTTAATCAGTGAGCAGTAAACAGTGATCAGTAATCAGTAATCAGTAAACAGTGAAAAGACAGTGGGAAACTACTATTTAATACTGCTCACTTAAAACTCAAATCTGATAACTAATAACTGATAACTGATAACTGATAACCGATAACTGATAACTGATAACTGATAACTGATAACTGATGACTGATAACTGATAACTGATAACTGATAACTGAATATATGCCACAATTAGTTAATTATTATGATGTTTTAGGAGTATCTCGCACGGCTACCAGTGACGAGATCAAAAAGGCTTTTCGACGACTAGCGCGCCAATATCATCCTGATGTTAATCCGGGGGATAAATCGGCCGAAGAAAAGTTTAAAGATATTAATGAAGCTTATGATGTTCTCTCCGATGAAGAAAAACGGGTTGAGTATAATCGTTCCTTGACGGGGATTAAGCGCCGCGGGATACGTCCGGGGGAAAAAGCCAATAGTAACGGTAATGGAAAAATCCCCCGTACAGAACAGGATTTATGGAAGTTTAGAGATTTTAATAACCTTAATACTAAGCGCGCTAAAATTGCCTCCTCTCCCCGTTTAACTCGTCGAGATGTGGAAGCAAAATTAACTTTACCTTTAGAGAAAGCCTATCAAGGTGGCAGACAAAGAATTCGTCTGGAAGATGGTAGATCAATAGAGGTAGATATGCCGGCAGCTATGATCGATGGGCAGAAAATTCGTCTCAAAGGTCAGGGTATTGAAGGGGGTGATTTATATTTAAAAATAACTATCGCTAGGCATCCCTTTTTTAAGATTCAAGGTTCCGATATTGTCTGTCAAGTACCGATTACTCCTAGCGAGGCAATTGTGGGCGGTTTTGTGGAAATTCCCACCATTGACGGGTTAGTTAAAATGATGATTCCTAAGGGAGTTAAAAGCGGTCAAAGATTACGTTTAGCTAGTAAAGGTTATCCCACTTCCCAAGGAGAAAGGGGCGATCAATTAGTGGAAATTCAATTAGTTAATCCTCCCAATCCTAGCCCAGAAGAATTGGAACTTTATCAAAAAATACGGGCGATCGAAACTTTTAATCCTCGTCAAGGTTTATAAAGATTATGCTAGGTGGGTTACGGTCTATTTTTTATTGATCAGAAGTCGGTTATCAGTATTCAGTGGTTAGTATTCAGAAGACAGCTTTTTCTCCCTGCTCCCCCGCAACGGCTCGACTGAGCTTCGCCAAACGTCCGAACGTCGCGCACGAAGTGGTCTCCCCACTGATAACTGATAACTGATAACTGAAAAATACCCTTAATTCCTGTCTTTTTATGACAAATATAATTGATACAATTAAACCATTTTATCCCCTAGCTTTCAAGGCTATTCGGGGCAATTTAGAGGGAACACAAAAACAATTATTAAATACTCTGCAAAAAATCGATCGCTCGCGGGGGGAATTTTGGGGACAATGGTTAATCTCCCAATTATCAGAATCCCTCATTTTTAGCGATTCTAGCCTATCGCAAAGCCTCTGGGGGTTAAATTTCCCCAATCCCGTCGGATTAGCGGCAGGATTCGATAAAGACGGTTTAGGGGCAGGACTTTGGCATAATTTCGGCTTTGGTTTTGCCGAGGTGGGTGCTGTCACCCTAGAAGGGCAACCGGGCAACCCAAAACCGAGATTATTTCGTTTACCGAAAGATTTGGCTGGATTAAACCGTATGGGGGCAAATAACCTCGGAGCGCTGGTTCTAGCGGCAACTCTCCAGCAATCTTGGCAACGACAACCCCGACAGATTCCCATCGGTATTAACCTCTGTAAATCGAAAAATACGCCCCTAGAAAAGGCTCCGGAGGACTATTTAGGCAGTTTTCGCTATTTATTCCCCCATGCTGATTATTTTGTCGTTAATGTTAGTTCTCCCAATACTCCCGGTTTGCGTTCCCTGCAAAGTGGGGAACAACTCGATAAAATCCTCGACATTTTACAAACAGAAAATCAAGGCAGAAAACCCCTATTAGTGAAAATTTCTCCCGATTTGGAATGGGAAGATATCAGAACAATTATTGAGTTAGCTTTCTCCTATCAGTTAGCTGGAATTGTCGCTACTAATACCACCACTAAACGCACGGGATTAAAAACCACAATTCTGCCTGAAACTGGTAAACCAATCACTGAAGAAGCAGGGGGAATTAGTGGGCAACCTTTGCGGGAACGTTCCACGGAAGTGATCCGTTTTATCTATCAGCAAACCCAGGGCAATTTACCAATAATTGGAGTGGGAGGTATTTTTTCCCTCGATGATGCTTGGGAAAAAATTACCGCCGGTGCGAGTTTATTACAGATTTATACCGGTTGGTTATATCAGGGTCCTTGGCTAGTATCAAATATTTTACAAGGATTAACAGAAAAATTGGAGGCTAATGGGTTGACTAATATTAATCAAGCGGTGGGAATTAATAATGGACTTCTGCCAAAAATCAAAAATATTCCCTTGGGGAAAGAGTCACGGGACAGTATTCAGGAGTCAGAATAAGCAAAAGAAAGACATTGTTTATTAGGCTCGATGATTAAATAACAATTGTTAATAGAAAGGATCTAGGTCGTGAGCATCCAGCTTTTTTACAATTGTTTACACAAACATTAATAATTATGACAAAGCATCAGTTCTTAAAGAGTTTTTATTCTGGGCTTATTAATCCCTTAATAAAAGCCTTTTAATCTCAAGAGAGAACGTTTTGTTTCCTTGAGATTAGAGGACTAAAAAATTAATGATTGCTTCACATTCTAACCCCAAAAATGTTCTAGCGGCAACACTGCTAACAGTGGGAATTTCCCTAATAAACGTACCGACGGTTTTAGCGCAAGCTCATACTAATACAGGCGGACCGCAGGTGACAGGATTGAATGGTTATGAATATACGCCCCTATTTACAGTGGGTGAAACCATCAACAATTACACTCCCATCGGTATTCTTGATGGAATTGGCGTTATCAATCTAGGAAATGGGACGATTCGTGCCTTGGTCAACCACGAAGTTAGAAATAACCAAGGAGCCTCTTATACCCTGAATCCGGGTACTGCTAACCAGCTTTCCGTGAGAGGAGCAAGAATCAGTTACTTTGACATCGACACCAGTAGTCGTCAAATTATCGGTTCTGGATTAGCCTTCGATAAAATCTACGATCGCTCTTACAATCTAATCACCAGTACCAGTCAATTTGAACTCGCTCCCACCATTGGAGGTTTAGATCGTTTTTGTTCTGGTGCCGCTTTCGGTCGTTATTCCTTCGGTCAAGGGATCGGTTTTGAAGATAATATCTACTTTGCTGGAGAAGAAACCAGCAATGGGACTCAATGGGTTCTCGATCCTACCAATTTCGGTCTCTGGGCTGCCCCAGAAATGGGTCGCGGTGGTTGGGAAAATTGGACAGAAATTGATACAGGTAGAAGTGATCGCATTGCGATGATCGGGGGTGATGATACCGAGTCCGCGCCTCTCTATCTCTACATTGGGGAGAAAAACGGAGTCGGAGATGGTAGTTTTCTCGATCGCAATGGTCTCAAACAGGGCAAACTGTATGTTTGGGTAGGTGATGAAGGTGTGGATCCCCGGGACTTTGCTGGTACTGGCAACACCAGCAGTGGACGTTGGGTAGAAGTGGTGAACGAGGGAAGTGGGGTTGGTTTTCTCAACGGTTTTGCCACCGATAGCAATCTTCGGGCCCAAGCGGACGCTTTAGGAGCTTTTTCCTTCTCCCGTCCGGAAGATGTCTCGACTAATCCCAGTGATGGTTCCCAAATTGTTCTTGCTTCCACCGGACGCAGTTCTTTATTCAATGGGGCCGATAGCTGGGGAACCGTTTATATCTTCGATAATAATCTGGTTTTCGATCAAAACGACAATCTCGACACCGCTGCTTCTAGCGTCAGCGCTCGCATTCTCTACGATGGTAATGATGCGGGTGGCGGTCAATTTAGCGGTCCAGATTTTGGGGTGAGAAGTCCCGATAACCTCGATTGGTCTGATGACGGTACTATCTATATCCAAGAGGACCGTTCTTTCTCTGATTTCGGTCAAACCTCTGAAGAAGAAGCCTCGATTTGGCGACTTGATGCCACCACTGGACGAGCGACACGAGTAGGTCAGATCGATCGTAGTGCTAGTTTACCAGGTGGTCAAACCGACAGCAGCCCCAATGATTTAGGTAACTGGGAAACTTCGGGGATTTTAGATATTACTGAATTCTTTCCGGGCGCTCGACCGGGAGAAAAAATTCTAATTCTCGACGTGCAGGCCCACAGTGTGCGAAATGGCAGCATCGGCGGTCCCAATAATCTTGTCGAAGGTGGTCAATTAGGTTTATTAACTGTCCAAACCCCGGAACCGACTCTCCTTTTTGGTTTAGGTTTCTTTGGTTTATCTGCCTTGGCATTAAAACGTAAACAACGCTAAAACGATAATTTCTTGTATTGTAGGGGGGTGAAAAAATTCAGCCCCTATTTTTTGTCATTTTTGGTTCTCTTGGATATTGGGTCAAAAAGGTCTAATACTAAATCCGTTGAATAACGCACAGAAAACGGGTTTCTCGGAGAAACCCGTTTTCTACTCATGCACTCATGCAAAAAGGGGAATGAATAATCAGTCTTTAATAACCAGATTTAGTATAATATAGGTTCATAATAACCTTATTTTTTCAAAAAGCTGTACTTTTCAACGAAATTATTATGATTCTGATAGCTTTTTAAGCATCAGAGTTAACAGCAGTAGTTGTAATATTTTTTAAAATAAATATATTTAAAATAAATACAAGAATTCAGAAACAATACTTTTTAATCTAAACTATTTTCTAATAATAGGGATTTTTCTTGTCTGTATTTCTGCATACTTAGTAATCAGAAAATTTTCCATAATCATGTCCATTTTAATGATAAAATCAGCCTTTTATGGTATTCATATCAACAATATTTGATCATTCTAAGCTGTACTGCATTTAAACTGCGTATTAGGTATTTTAGTACAAAAGCTCCAACTACTTCCCCCCGCTCCCGTGCAGTCTTAACGAGTAATTTAGATAGTCAACAGCTTAGTACCTCCAGAAGCTATAATAATAGTTAAAGCTTACTAAAGATTAACCAATTCTTTAGAAACTACAACCAGAGACAAATCGATCGCCAAGTATTGAACTTTTTAACCAAACCACAATTCTATGTCAAAAAAATCATTTTTACCCGGTTGTTTAGTCGTCTTAGGACTAACAGCAGTAACCGCAGGAGGTATCTATCTTTATCTACGAGGACAACTACCTTGGCAAAGATTCACCCCCTTGCAATCGGCAAAAGTTATCCCAGAAACTGCTTTCGCTAGTAGTTTTGTCTCCACGGATGCAAAAGCTTGGTCAGTGTTAGCTAAATATGGTACACCAGAATCGCGAACTGCGGTTAGTCAAGGACTAGAAGAATTACAAAAAAATATCTTCACCGATAAGATTGATTATCAACGGGATATCGAACCTTGGATCGGTAGTATTAGCTTTGCTTTCCTTCCCGCAGCTACCCCCGGACAATCGGAATTATTAACGGTTATCGGGATCAAAGATAAAATTAAAGCGTCGGAATTCCAGAAACAACTAGGACAAAAAGTTAATCGCAAAACTAGCACCAGTGACTATAAAGGTATTACAATTACTGCTATAGATTGGCAGGATAATACCACCATTTATACTGCCGTTACTGGCGATTTTTTGTTGATATCCTACGATAAAAAGGTGTTAGAAGCGGCGATCAATACCTATCAAGGACAGCCATCTTTTAGCAGTAAACCGGAAGTGAGAAAACTGCTTTCCCAATCCCTCAATCTACCCAATACCCTAGCAACAATTTATATCGATGATTATGCCAAAATATTGGGAGCAGATGCTAATTTATCTCCCCAAAGTCGGCAAGAATTAGCAAAAATTCAGGATATTGTCGCAGGAGTGGGTGTCACCGATACGGGATTACAGTTACAAATGGTGGCTAAACTTGCTCCTGAAACTATTTCTAACCTACCTTCCCCCAGCAGAAATCAAGTTTTAAATTATTTACCCGGAGATACCATCGCACTCTGGAGTGGGAATAATCTTAAACAGGGATGGGAAGAAGCAGAAAAACAGTCCCAAACTAACCCAGAATTACAAGCTTTTCTACGTCAGATCCGTGAGAATTTTCAGATGGCAACCCTTGACGCAGATAAAGAAGTTTTTAACTGGATGGATCGAGAATTTGCTTTCGGAATTATCCCCAACCAGCAAGCAGTGGGAGGGTTAGGTTTTGGGGGAATGATGATCTGGCAAACCGGCGATCAGAAAGCGGCAAAAACTACCCTCGATAGGTTAAATCAATTGGTGAAAACTGTTCCCTTTATCACCATAGAAAACAGTAAAATTTCTGGTGAAGATGTGACTGAATGGAAAGCGGAAAAACAAGCGATTTTAACCTATGCTTGGCCTAATAATGATACCTTAAAAATGACCGTCGGAATTCCCTATCAACCCCAATCGAATCAACCGATTAGCAAAAGTGAGATTTTCCAAGCATCGATCGCCAATTTGCCGAAAAATAATCTCGGTTATTTCTTCATCGATGTGGAGCAAATTATCGCTAAAGCAGGGGGAATTAATAATCTTCCTGCCACGGAATTAACCCCGGAAGCAAAGGCCTTTTTAGAATCGGTACGCGGGATCGGAATTACTGCCACTATGCCTGATAAAACCACCAGTAAAATTGATGTTTTATTTTCCCTGAAACAAACTCCCTAAAAAGTAACCGACTAGATAAAGCGATCCACAGAGAATTATCTGACTATCGGCCGATTCTTGGATGGCTTTTTTTAGTCCTAAAAATACATCGGAACAAGTCTCTAGGTGATATAATTCTGGACAAATTGAAGCCGCTAATTCCGCTAAGGTTTCAGGATTAGCACTGCTATGATCCGGGACGGGAACTAAATATAAACTATCGCCTTTTCTTAATAAAGCTTGGAATATTTCCCGATGATCTTTAGTCGATAAAATTCCCATTACCCAGATAATTTTTGGAGCCTTTAAACTATCTACATACTGCCTTAAACCCATGGCAGCAGCAGGATTATGAGCGCCATCTATTAAAATTTCTCGCTGACACCAATTAACGGTTTGTAAACGTCCTAACCAGCGAGTTTTTGCCATTCCTTCTTGCACGACTTCATCGCTAATTTGCCAACCTTGATGACGTAAAATATTAACAACAGCGATCGCTATAGCCGAATTAGTTAATTGAAAATCTCCCGCTAAGGATAAAGGGTATTCTAAACCTTGATATTTAGCCCGATTATCAGCAATTTTTTCGGCAGCTTCTACCCATACCGTCGGACAATTTAACAGCTTGATTTTCTCCCTAACTACCCCCTGCGCTGATTCTGGTAATTGTCCGATAACTGCGGGACAATTCGCTTTTAATATCCCCGCTTTCTCCCCGGCAATATCGGCAACCGTGGGACCTAAATTTTGCCAATGTTCCCGACTAATAGAAGTGATGACAGTAACTAAAGGTTGAGCGCAAACATTAGTCGCATCTAATCTTCCTCCTAAACCCACTTCCATCACGGCAATATCCACCTTTTCCTGAGCAAAATACAGCCAAGCAGCGGCAGTAATTACCTCAAATTGAGTAGGACTTTCCTGCTGGGGATCGATAAGCGATTCTATATCTTTAAGCAGGTTTTCTAAAGTCGCAGTTTCAATATTTTCGCCATTAATAGAGATTCTTTCTGTCCAATCAATTAAATGGGGAGAAATATAACGTCCGACTTTGTAACCAGCAGTGCTGAGAATGGAGGATAGATAGGCACAAACCGAACCTTTGCCATTAGTTCCCGTGACATGAATAATCGGAATTTGATCTTGGGGATTGCCTAAAATCTCCAGCAGATTTTTTATTCTTTCTAAACCGAGATTAACCCCAAAACGCTGAAAAGATTGCAGTAAAGAATCGATAGTCATGAGACCTCTTGCAAAAATCAAAAATCTGACCTTAGGTGAGGAGTCAGTAGTCAGGAGTCAGGAGTCAGGAGTCAGGAGAATTAAGAATGAACATTATTAAATGCTCTATTTAGAGATTTTATGCAATTTTATGCCTATTTTTCTCATTTTTGAACTATCAACAATTAATTATGCAAGAACTCTATGATCAGCAAACTATAAATAATACTAAATCCAGTTATTAAAAACTGATTATTTATTCTCCGTTTTGCCTTTTGCATGAGTAGAAAACGGGTTTCTCCGAGAAACCCGTTTTCTGTGCGTTACTCAGGAGCATCAATCCTACCCGCACGGATGACCCTTTCTCTGGGGGGAAATGTCTAAAGTTTGACTAAAATGCTCGGTTCTTTTTGGATCGGTAAAACATCAAGAGAGTCAATATTAGCGCAGTATTTTAAATCTTCTTGACAGTGGAGACGCAAGAGGCGCTGACCATGACTACAACTGTGGAACATTCCTAAAAGATCATTTTGCCATTGACGATAAAGAGCGATCGCGGCGATCACCTCATCATTCCCGATCGCCATTTGCCCCGATTGTTCTTGTAGCGCATCGGCGATCGCTCCAGCACAGGCCGTATCTTCCAGAGAATAACCCCCTTCCCAACCAGAGCCAACAATCCAGACGGTATCGGGCTGCTTATCCAATAAGTAATTAACGGCAGCTTGCCGATTGATCATGGCCGCAGTGATCACGATTGGGGATTCTTCCACTCTTTGCAGAGCGCGAGTGCCGTTAGTGGTACTGATAAACAGACGACGACCTTTCATTAAATCAGGGGTACAATCGAGGGGAGAATTGCCCAGATCGCAGCCTTCTACTTTCGCGCCACCTCTTTCTCCTGCCCGGAGACGTTTTTCTGGTTGCCAGGTATCGCTCACCTGCATCAGGGTTTTCAGATCGCTAAAGGTTTGCACTGCTTCTGCACCGGCATTGAGGGCAGTGGCGATCGTGGTTGTCGCTCTTAAAACATCGATAACGACGGCGCAATCGGGTAGAGTATGGACGGGGGTAAGTTCGGGAGTATGATAAATGAAAACCTGCACGATTTATACCAAGTAAAAAGTAAAAGGGAAATAAGCTCAACATACCGCCGCTCGGCGTCGCGCTGGCAGAAGAAAGACAAGGCCGATTTTATCACAAATGTCGGGGTGAAGACCGTTCGGCGGCAGGGTAAGCTCACCGTCGAAGTCTTCGCCGAACGTCCGAACGTCAAAATAGCCCTTAAAGTTTTGCCCGATAAGCATTTCACGACTCCATAAGCAAAAATTATCACACAAAGTCGAGAAGAGCCAATTACTCGTTCAAATGGGTCGATTTCGTAACTATTTTGATTGACTGGTATCACTTGAAATGCCCACGCGGATCACAAAATTGGCCAATTGTCAATAGGGTTTGAGATGCTCTCAGCCTGTCGCTCGTCATGACTAAATGTTATAATTAACAATTATTATGCCTGCTAACTTCAAGATTCATGTCTGCTAAAGATCGTTTTCATGGTGCAGTGAGAAAAGGATTAGAAAAAGAGGGTTGGATCATTACAGATGACCCTTTAAGGATTGAAGTGGGTGATGTAGAAATGTATGTCGATTTAGGAGCAGAGCAACTGATAGCCGCAGAAAAAGACAATGAAAAGATAGCCGTTGAAATTAAAAGTTTTATCGGTAAATCCAGCATTTCAGAATTTCATACTGCCATTGGACAATTCTTTAATTATCGTGTTGCTTTAGAAGAAAAAGAACCTAAAAGACAGTTATATTTAGCTGTTCCCTTAGATATTTATTATAGTTTTTTTGAATTGCGATTTATTCAAACTGTCGTTAAACGATTTCAAATTTACCTGATTATTTATGATCCGATTGGGGAGGTAATTGTCGAATGGAAAAATTAGAACAATATCGTCACTATGTCAAGCAAGTCATTACTGAATATTCTCAGATAGGTTCATCTAAAGATCCGATTGAACAACAATTGATTTTTGATACTGTTGGCGATCACTATCAATTGATGTATGTTGGCTGGAAAAATAGACGAAGATATCATGGTTGTGTTTTGCATCTCGATATTAAAAAAGGTAAAATCTGGATACAACATGATGGCACTGAGGTAGGAATTGCCAATGAATTAGTTAATTTAGGTGTTCCTAAAGAAGATATTGTTTTAGCCTTTCATGAACCCCTAGTCAGAGAATATACAGGGTTTGCGGTGGGTTAATCTTAATCCGAGAAAAGCGCCAAATTCGCCTAACCTAATCATAAGGTTAAGCGACAAACAGGATCAGCAAGAGATTTCGATTTTTTTACCTTTCTGTATTTTTTTGTTAACAAAACTTAACAATTATCGGCAAAATTTTGCTTGCTTTTCTCGGGAGATTTTGGGATAATATTTTTAAAGGATTTTATTCATAATAGAAATCCTTGCGTCTAAAAAATTTTTGCAAAGATTCCCATTATAAGAAAAGCATAGCGCAAGTCGCCGGCAAAGTCAAGTCCTTTCCCATTACTTATGGGTGGGAATTTCCCGGAATCAAAAAAGGGGGTTAGTGGAGGACAGGTGTTGGGGAGATTTTTGCTGTGTTCGGTGAACAGTTATCAGGTAGAACTGGGGAACCAGATACAAAACTTAACAATTATCGGCAAAATTTTGCTTGCTTTTCTCGGCAGATTTTGGGATAATATTTTTAAAAGATTTTATTCATAATGGAAATCTGTGTGTCTAAAAAAATTTTGCAAAGATTCCCATTATAAGAAAAGCATAGCGCAAGTCGCCGGCAAAGTCAAGTCCTTTCCCATTACTTATGGGTTGGCTGAAAAAGTAGGAGCGATCGCCGGTTAAGATACAAGGTTTTTGAGCCACCAGCTTGAAAATCTTGCAGCTGCTTGGTCAAACAGGCTGCCAAACCCCTTATCTCGTCTATATTTCACATTTATTCAGCCAACCCTACCTAAATCTCTGCTGAAGGTGGATATCAAAGGCTGTTTTAAACTAATACTTTACTGCGATCGTTAGAATTATCCCCAAAAATTGCCCCTCGTCGAATCAAATCCTGTTTTTGTTCGGGGGTGATCCCCGTTGCATCGATAAAGATAGCGTTTTCAACGTCAGCCTCACTCAGGTCAGCTTCACTCAGGTAAGCCCCTCTCAGGCAAGCCCCACTCAGGTAAGCCCCACTCAGGTTAGCTTCACTCAGGTTAGCCCCTCTCAGGTCAGCCCCTCTCAGGTCAGCCCCACTCAGGTTAGCCTCACTCAGGATAGCCCCTCTCAGGTTAGCCAAACTCAGGAAAGCCCCACTCAGGTTAGCCCAACTCAGGTTAGCCTCAATCAGGTTAGCCAAACTCAGGAAAGCCCCTCTCAGGTCAGCTTCACTCAGGTCAGCTTCACTCAGGTCAGCTTCACTCAGGATAGCCCCACTCAGGATAGCCCCACTCAGGTTAGCCCCTCTCAGGTTAGCCCCACTCAGGTTAGCCCCTCTCAGGTTAGCCCCCCACAGGTTAGCCCCACTCAGGTTAACCCCACTCAGGTTAGCCCCACTCAGGTTAGCCCCCCACAGGTTAGCCCCACTCAGGTTAACCCCACTCAGGTTAGCCCCACTCAGGTTAGCCCTCCACAGGTCAGCCTGACCCAGGTTAACCCCACTCAGGTTAGCCCCTCTCAGGTTAGCCCCCCACAGGTCAGCCTGACCCAGGTTAGCCTCTCTCAGGTTAGCCCTTCTCAGGTCAGCCCCACTCAGGATAGCCTGAATCAGCTTAGCCCCTCTCAGGATAGCCCCACTCAGGTTAGCTTCTTTCAGGATAGCCCCACTCAGGTTAGCTTCTTTCAGGATAGCCCCACTCAGGTTAGCCCCTCTCAGGTTAGCCCTTCTCAGGTCAGCCCCACTTAAATCAACTTGTTGTAGAGTTGTCTTATCGATTGTTCCCTCTCGAATTGCCTTAATTAATTCGGCTTTTTCAATAACTTTTGCATCTGTAGTGAACTCTGCTTTTTTGACGACAATTTCGGGTATATCGTCTGATTTAAGTTCATTGAGAAGGGCTTGCAATTCCCCCGATTGATGTAAATCTGCTAGGCGCTGGAGTCCATCTTCTGAACCTTCTAAAAATAGCCGAATACTGCCTTTAAGTTTCATAATAGGCTTGATCGTCTGGTCTCTGGCGATTTTTTGAAGAAAGCTGATAATTTTATCATTGTTCTCTGGTGTCAGTTCGTCTATCCCTACCTCAATAACTAATTCAAAAACTTTATCTGATTGCTGAGTTTGCGGTTTATTGTTATGATCAAATGTCTGAGAATTATCTCTATACCTTGCCAAAGCAGTAATCAGATTACTCTTTCCAATCTTTTCATCTGTTTGCGCTGACAAGATTTTAAATAAACTAGAAGCCGCATTCTTGATTGACTGTTCTTCTGTCCTAATTTCTTCCGCTAGATCACGATATGTTTTATCATCAAAAACACCTTTTAATATTTTTGTTTCCACGTCCGTTAATCCCTTGTTTGTATGCTCTTTTTTCAGATCATTAACCAGCATTTCTAATTCAGTCCATGAAAGGGGTTTAATTTCAGTCATTTTTAGTTCATTTATCATCATTTTTTAAGGGTAACAGGACTTAAGATTACTTTTCAGTACCCTGTCAGGTTACTTGAGAGTACCTAAAAAAAGTACCATTTTCATGACTTTTGAGTAACGACAAATAATCAGAATTTTTTTAATCTAAAGATAGTTCACCTCCTAAGTAAAAGGATTGATGATTATGTATAAATATTGGTTAAAGTACAGAGAAGACGTTGTTAGTCTTGCCAAAATTATCAGCACCATATTTGCGATCGCATCATTTTTAGGCTTCTCTTTTCCAGAGAAATTTCAACCCACTCCCTGCCAACCGACGGCAATTGTTGAAACCACGGAAGTTAGCACTAACAATTAGTCAAAGCGCAAAATTCGCCTAACCTAATCATAGGTTAAGCGACAAACAAGATCAGCAAGAGACTTCGATTTTTTGACCTTGCTGATCTCTGTATTTCTTTGTTAACAAAACTTAACAATTATCGCCAAAATTTCGCTTGCTTTTATCGGGAGATTTTGCGATAATATTTTTAAAAGATTTTATTCACAATGGAAATCTGTGGGTCTAAAAAAAATTGCACAGATTCCCATTATAAGAAAAGCATAGCGCAAGTCGCCGGCAAAGTCAAGTCCTTCCCCATTAATTATGGGTGCGAATTTTCCGGAATCAAAAAAGGGGGTTAGTGGGGGCCAGGTGTTGGGGAGATTTTGCTGTGTTCGGTGAACAGTTATCAGGTAGAACCGGGGAACCAGATACAAAACTTAACAATTATCGGCAAAATTTTGCTTGCTTTTATCGGCAGATTTTGCGATAATATTTTTAAAAGATTTTATTCACAATGGAAATCTGTGGGTCTAAAAAAAAATTGCACAGATTCCCATTATAAGAAAAGCATAGCGCAAGTCGCCGGCAAAGTCAAGTCCTTTCCCATTAATTATGGGTGCGAATTTTCCGGAATCAAAAAAGGAGGTTAGTGGTGAGTCAGACCAAATATAGGTTACACTTCATCTTGAAATGGGAAACGCTGTCATTCCGTGTAGGGAATATGACTAGACAAACCGCTAATCTCGGACAAACAGGAATTTCCGTCAGTGCCTTGGGAATCGGGACTTGGGCATGGGGAGATAAACTATTCTGGAACTATGGCAAGGAATACGGAGCTAGTCAGGTAGAAGCGGCCTTTAAAGCGGCAGTAGAGGCAGGAATCACCTTTTTTGACACTGCCGAAGTCTATGGACTGGGGGAATCGGAACGACTCTTAGGAAAATTTACGCAACAGACCGATATTCCCATCGATATTGCCAGCAAATTTGCCCCCGTACCGTGGCGATTTGGGGCGAATGCGGTGCATAATGCCATTACCGAGAGCTTAAACCGTCTAAAAACCGATAAAATTGCCCTTTACCAAGTACATTGGCCTTTCACCTTCCTAATTAGCCAAGAAACCCTAATCAATGCCCTAGGGGAAGAAGTAAAACGCGGCCGGATTGGTTCCGTGGGTGTAAGTAATTATTCCGCCGAGCAAATGCGTCAAGCAAGCCAGATTTTGGCGAAAAAAGAGGTTCCCTTAGCGGTCAATCAGGTGCAGTATTCGCTTTTGTATCGCAAAATAGAAACTAAGGCAATTTTAGCCACGGCCAAGGAATTAGGTGTCACCATCCTCGCCTACAGCCCCCTCGCTCAAGGACTACTGACGGGTAAATATAGCCCAGAAAGCCAGAATTTGCCCGATGGAGCCAGAAAAGTTGACTCGCGGTTCAAAAAAGAAGGTTTGGAGAAAATAGCCCCAATTTTAAGGGTACTGCAAGAATTGGGCGCAAAATACCAAAAAACCCCCGCACAAGTCGCCCTCAATTGGTTAATCGCCCAAGGGGATGTAATTCCCATTCCGGGGGCCAAAACTGCGGCCCAGGCGATCGAAAATGCCGGGGCCCTAGGATGGAGTTTAGAAGCGCAAGAGGTGACGCAATTAGAACAGATGAGCCGACCTTGGCTGTAAAAATCAAAAGTTTTGATTTTTGATCACCATTCTGGAAAAAGTCTCTAACTTTTTGGTGATCAAGATTAAAACAAGCTACAATCTTTAGATACTGCTGTACTACTTAAGAAAACTGGGGAGAAAATTAATGGCGACAATGACAAGTAATCCCGATCGAGATAAAGCCTTAGGTTTAGTCTTAAATCAAATCGAGCGCAACTTTGGCAAAGGTTCGATTATGCGTTTAGGAGATGCCACCCGGATGCGGGTGGAAACCGTGCCTAGTGGTGCTTTAACCCTAGATATGGCCTTGGGTGGCGGTTTACCGAAAGGCCGCATCGTCGAAATTTACGGGCCGGAAAGTTCCGGCAAAACCACCTTGGCCCTCCATGCGATCGCAGAAGTGCAGAAAGCTGGGGGAGTGGCAGCCTTTGTCGATGCGGAACACGCTTTAGATCCCACCTATTCGGAAGATTTAGGGGTAGATATCAATAATTTACTGGTAGCACAACCGGATACGGGGGAGGCAGCCTTAGAAATAGTTGACCAGTTAGTGCGTTCTTCGGCCGTGGATATCGTTGTCATCGACTCGGTGGCTGCTTTAGTGCCGCGGGCGGAAATTGAGGGGGAAATGGGGGATAATCAGGTGGGTTTGCAGGCCCGTTTGATGAGTAAAGCCCTGCGAAAAATTGCCGGTAATATTGGTAAATCCGGTTGTGTGGTGATTTTCCTCAACCAACTGCGGCAAAAAATCGGTGTCACCTACGGCAATCCTGAAGTGACCACTGGAGGAACGGCCTTAAAATTTTATGCCTCGGTGCGTTTAGATATCCGTCGCATTCAAACTTTGAAAAAAGGCACGGAAGGAGAATACGGAATTCGGGCTAAAGTTAAGGTGGCTAAAAATAAAGTCGCGCCTCCTTTCCGGATTGCTGAATTTGATATTATCTTCGGTAAAGGCATTTCCCAAGTGGGTTGTATGCTGGATATTGCCGAACAAACTAACGTGGTTACTCGCAAAGGGGCATGGTATAGCTATAATGGCGAAAATATTGCCCAGGGTCGCGATAATGCCGTTAAATATCTCGAAGAAAAGCCAGAAGTAGCGGCAGAAATTGAGAAGTTATTGCGGGATAAATTAGACATGGGTTCGGTTCCTTTCCCCACGGAACCGGCCGATGAGGACGATGACGACGATCAGGAACCAGAAATCTAAAAGAAGACGGTTTTAAGTCTTGGTTATCCCCCGGTTTCGGGGGATTTTTTTGTTTCAGAATCGATAGATTTTGCCGCTTCTAACCATGATTGTAAACCTTTTTTAGTCGGTGTTCCTCTAGGGGTAAAAGTCCATAGATCTCGTTTATGTTGGGGTCCGTAGCTGATATGAATCGGGCGATTAATTCCGTAAAAATAGAGAGAATCAAAGGGTAATTTTGCGGTTAAAATCCAATCTATCAGGCGATCGCTTGTTAAATTGATAATCAGAAAATCACAGGCTGCCCCCAATCGCTGACAATAATATTGACCTTTTTGATTAATTTCGTGAGCGCAATGTTGATCACGACTGGGATCGATTCTACCGTTTTTTAAGCCGGTGATTGGGTCTTTTTTTTGGAGAAATTTTCTCAGATCATTGGAACAAAATCCGTAGGTTAATTGGAATTTTTCTCGACCAAAATTATCAATAATTGGATCGATAATAAAGTGAGCGAGATTTTGCCAAGCGGTTATCGTTGCAGGATTTTTTGGATAGGGGTCGATTTGTGCTGCATACTTTTGATAGGTTTGGGAACAGGTAGATAATTCCTCTAGGGTTAAATATTTACCAATTAACATAATCATTTATCAGTTTTTAGCTATATCCTATCACCCCATTTAGCTATTTTACCAAAGCGGCTTTTTGGCGACCATAATAAACAGCGATAAAAGCGCTGACATACATCCATAAACTATAGACAACTGCGGGAATAGCCAGATCGGGATTCTTTAATAAACCGGCAGTGATAGCAATAGCTAAAGTGCCGCTTTGAATACCCACTTCGATGGCGATACAAATTCTTTGGGGAATAGTTAATTGAAATAAACGACCAATAAAAAACCCAATTAGGGAAGCAACCGTGTTTAAAATAATCACTGCCAGGCCAGTTTGAGCGATAAATAAAGGTAAACGTTGCCATTCTCTCAGGATTAATAAGAAGATAATAACTGCTAGAAAAATTACGGCCAAACGATTAGTTATCGGTTCCATACTTTTGGCCAGTAAAGGGAAGTAATGGCGGATAGTCATACCGATAACCAGGGGTAAAAGTATAATCAAAAATATCTGCGCCATAGTGGAACCAATGGGTAGGGAGATGGCGGCACTTTCCCCCATAAAATGCTGGAGAGTGAAACTAGCTAAAAAAGGTATTGTGAAAATGGTGATGATGCTGCTAAAAGCGGTTAAAGTAACAGAAAGAGCCACATCTCCCTTAGCTAAATAGGTTAAAACATTGGAGGAAGGACCGCCGGGGCAAATGGCGACAATCATTAAACCGACGGCAATTTCTGGCCGGAGAGGCAAAAGAGAAACAATAATAAAACCGACGATCGGTAGAATAATAATTTGATTGACTAAACCGATCAGGACTGCCTTGGGATAACGGGTGATACGCTGAAAATCGGCGGCAATTAATCCTAATCCCATGCCTAACATTAAAATGCCTAGGGCAACGGGTAAGAGGATATTAGTAAAAAAGTTGGCCTGCATGGGATAAAAGCGGAGAAGATACGCTTATTTTCCCATAATTCCTGTCCCTGGTTCCCGATTTTGCCGACTAAAAAACCCGGTGTGCAGGGTAGGTTAAATTGTAGGAGAAATCCAACCTTGGTGATTTTAGTCCGGTTTCCCTGGCCGCTCCGGAGTGAGAGAATAGTCATACTTAGTTTTTTTGTCCCGATCGAGAGTATTTTCTGAGATAGATCATTGCCTATCTGGGGATAAAAAACCGTAATTTCGCCCGATATAACCTTTTATTTGCCCCTATGACTGTCAAAATCCCTCTTAACCCCAATCAGATTCAAAATCTCGATCTCTCATCTTTAGAGACTATTATTCAAGATTATCAGTCCCGATCAGCGATCGCCAAACTGGAACAAGCTCTACAATTAGAGATAGATTATCCTCGTGCGGAGGGTGATATGCGGGAATTATCGGAGATACCGGAAGTCAGGCTCTGGTTTTTGCGTTTGGATGCGGTTTATCCCTGGTTAATCTTTATTCTTGACCCAAAACAGGGAGAAATCGCTCGTTATGCGGCTATGTTGGTCCCGCATCAATTCCATCGCGGGGAAGGAATTCAATATAACCCCGAAGCTTTAGAGATTTTTGTGATGCAAAAACTCTTTATTTTGTCTGATTGGCTGAAAAGTCAGCAAATTCCCGCTTTATCTCGCTTAAAATTTTTTGCTCAACAGTTTGGTTACGATATCGACGAGGAATTTCTCTCTCGTCTCTAAAAGCTTCCTGCGCTGACTAGATAAGGTATTTTTAATATATGGCAAGCTACTGTCTCGCCCAATTTAGCGCCACCAATACCCCTATCAGAGAATCATGGATACAAAATCCTTTAAACGCACCCTACAGCAATCGGATAACTATAACCGCAAGGGATTCGGTCACAAAGAGGAAGTAATGGATGCGATGACCAATGAGTATCAAAGCGACCTGATCCAAGAAATTCGTGAAAATAATTATCGTTTAGAACGGGGTGACGTGACGATCTATCTCGCTCAAGCTTTTGGTTTTTGTTGGGGGGTAGAACGCGCTGTTGCTATGGCCTACGAAACTCGTCAACATTTTCCCCAGGAACGTATCTGGATTACTAACGAAATTATTCACAATCCCTCGGTTAATCAGCGTCTGCGCTCCATGGCCGTGGGTTTTATTCCGGTGGAAAATGGCCAAAAAGACTTTACTGTGGTGGAATCGGGGGATGTGGTGATTTTACCTGCTTTTGGGGCTAGTGTCTCGGAAATGCAAATACTTAACGATAAGGGTTGCATGATTGTGGATACCACTTGTCCCTGGGTTTCTAAGGTGTGGAATTCCGTGGAAAAACACAAAAAAAGCGACCACACTTCGATTATTCACGGGAAATATAATCACGAAGAAACGATCGCCACTAGCTCTTTTGCTGGCACTTATCTGATCGTTTTAAATTTGGCTCAAGCTAATTATGTCGCTAATTATATTCTCCACGGTGGCGATAAAAATGAGTTCTTAGAGAAGTTTAAAAATGCTCATTCCCAGGGTTTCGATCCCGATCGCAATCTAGATTATATCGGTATTGCCAATCAAACCACGATGCTGAAAAGTGAAACGGAGGCAATTGGCAAACTCTTTGAGCATACTATGTTGAGAAAGTACGGACCGATCGATTTTAAAGATCATTTCATGAGTTTTAATACCATCTGTGATGCCACTCAAGAGCGTCAAGATGCCATGTTTGAACTGGTGAAAGAACCGCTTTCTTTAATGGTGGTAATTGGGGGTTATAATTCCTCTAATACCACTCACCTACAGGAAATAGCGATCGAGCGTGCCATTCCCTCCTATCATATCGATAGTGCCGAGCGCATTCTCCCCGGTAATCGCATCGAACATAAACCTTTAGGTGGCGATTTAATCATCACCGATAACTGGTTAAATGAGGGAAAAATTATCGTCGGAGTGACTTCTGGTGCTTCCACTCCCGATAAGGTGGTAGAAGAGGTAATCGAGAAAATTTTTGCGCTCAAATCTTCTTTAGTCCCCGGTTAATTAGCCTAGGTGTGTTAGCCTTTGGCAATGGCTGCATCTCATATCACAAACAGGAGATGCAGCTGATATTTTTATCAGTGGGATTGCTCAGAAACTAACGACCGCAATCTTGACATTGACGTTAGAACCGTTCGACTCTTCTCGTTTCTGTCTGGAAGGAAGAGTCAATATTTTCCTAAAAACGGCGGGTTTTATCGATTCCGTAGAGGATTCCCGTCACCACGGAGGACAGAATTAATAACAAAATTAATCCTCCGGGTAAAAAGGATAATATTCCCATGCCGCGCAATATATAAACTAACACAGTCACCAATAGGAAACCGAAAAAAAGAGACTTTAAATAACTAAAATTTGAGCGCATTTACTTAGATTAATAGTTCCTCTTGAGTTAAGTTTAACTTTTCGGCAATCATTGCCAGGATTTTTTCTTCCCTTTTTCCGTTACTTATAGATTCCAGTAAACGGAGATTGAGAATAATTTTTTCCCCGTTCGATAGGATTAAAATAATTCGCTGGTAATTAGACCCCAAAAAGCCTTTGTAATCTTCTACCTTTGCCTCAACAATTCTCTCTAGAAGATAATCACTTTCACTTCTAAAAGTTAAATGTTGTCGCTTATGGGTTAGGGTAGCGGTACCCTGATTAAAGACATAACTCTCCCAATAGCTGGCATCATAAAGTAACAATAGACCAGAGAATAAGCATAACATACCCCAAAGATAATAGCGATAATTATGATGCTGTTCTAGCAGTGCTGACAAGGTATCTAAGGGACTTTTGGCAATAATTTCCTGATTTTGATATCTATTCACAAAACTATCAAATTGAGTTTTAAAATCACTAGCTGACTGCACATCCCGAAAATTCTCGATGTAGAGATGGTTATTTCTTCCGACCAATAAAACCGTGTTATTAACAGTTTTTTTCTGCTCAACACTGATAAAAACTTCCTGATAGACAGCCGTAGCTTTAATGTGAGTTAAAGAAAAATTTTCCCGACTAGAAACAGGAAAATTATACTCTTGGACATATTGACAATCTATCCTTTTTGTGCCTAACCGAATGCAGTCGAGATAAGCGCGCTGGAAAAAAACCAAATATGCTAAAAACAGCAAAGGAAACCCAGCCAGAAAAAAACCCAGAAAAGGACGATATTTAGGAGCTTTATTCTCTAATAAGAGTGTAGTCAGCGTTTTTTGCTTAACTCGCATGGGAAACCCTACAGGTACTTTGTTCTAATTGTACTACAGATTTTTTCAGCATCCTTCTCAGGATCGATTTATTTAATCTGCTGACCGGGAAAATTGTAATGATTATTCACGAAAATCTGACATCGGTCTCTAGACTGGCTCTATCTTGGCCTTTTTTGTCCCGGTTTGGCACGGTAAAACCCTGTTTATCGAGTTTTTGTAAAGCTTTGGCGGTTTTTTGTTTATTGTTTTTATTTAAAGTAAATATATAAATAAAACTGTTTTTATAAGTTTTTGTCGATTTCAGAGACTTTATAGGCTGTAAAAAATTATTTATCTAGTTTTTACGCTTTTATTCTCACTCTAGCTATAGCAGATAAAAATTGAGCCTCTTGCCAAGGAGTGGGGAGATGGTCAATAATTGCGATCGAAGCACTGATAAACAAACTCACCATTCAAGCGTACATTTAGGAGAACTTCCATGCCTTTAACACTCGCAGTCTACGGAAAAGGTGGCATCGGTAAATCGACAACAAGCTGTAATATTTCGGCTGCTTTAGCCAAAAGAGGCAAAAAAGTCCTACAAATAGGCTGTGACCCCAAGCATGATAGCACTTTCACCCTGACAGGCTTTCTTATTCCCACAATCATCGATACCCTACAAGAAAAAGATTTTCACTACGAAGACATCTGGCCCGAAGACGTTATCTATGAAGGTTACGGTGGTGTCAAATGCGTGGAAGCGGGTGGCCCCCCTGCTGGCGCCGGTTGTGGCGGTTACGTCGTCGGGGAAACGGTGAAATTATTAAAAGAATTGAACGCTTTTGATGAATTTGACGTGATTTTGTTCGATGTTTTGGGGGATGTGGTCTGTGGAGGATTTGCCGCACCCTTAAATTACGCCGATTACTGCATAATTGTCACAGATAACGGCTTTGATGCTCTTTTTGCCGCCAATCGCATTGCCGCTTCCGTCCGGGAAAAAGCGCGCACCCATCCCCTGCGACTAGCCGGATTAATTGGTAATCGCACCTCAAAACGCGATTTAATTAATAAATATGTGGATCATGTTCCCATGCCAGTGTTAGAAGTTTTACCCTTAATTGAAGATATTCGCGTCTCCAGAGTTAAAGGTCAAACTCTCTTTGAAATGGCCGACAAGGATCCGATGTTAAGTTACGTTTGTGACTATTATCTCAATATTGCCGATCAGATTTTAGCCAAACCAGAAGGAGTTATTCCCAAAGAATCTGCCGACCGGGAGTTATTCACTTTATTATCGGATTTCTATCTTAATGCTGATAAACCCAAAGTTAACGCCGAGGCGGAATTAGATCTAATGATGGTTTAGATTATTTTGTCGGGTGGGTTAGGGACAGCGTAACCCACCAATAACCACCAATAAACTCTTTTTCTGGGTGGGTTACGGCGAATAATTAACTTATTAGTTAATAGCCTAAATCATCGTCGCCTAACCCACCCTACCCACGAATTTTATCGAGGACTCGATAATGATCATTTTTTCCTCTCATTGGGAATTCCAATAGAGAAAACATCATTATTCAGTCAGGGGGACAAAATGAGTAACTTTGAGGAATTAAAAGCAGCACTTAAAGATAAATGGTTGGATTACTACCAAATTAATCAAGCTTGGATTAAGGTTTTTACGACTGCTACTAATTCTTGGATAAACACTCCTGATATGGGAAAACGTCCTTCTTCTCATCTAATTCTGGGAGTAGCTACTGCTTTAGAAACACAATTATTTATGTGGATGAGTCCTTTTTGTGTTCTCAGCAACGATAGTAATAAACTTGTCGATGCTTTAGGTTTAAATTTTGACCCTGAGATAGAACTCGAAAAACGAGAAGAAGAAAGAGCAAAAATCCAAGAAGCTGAAGCCATTCCTTTACTGCCTGAAACCAATCCACATACTGAATACCTAAACCAATTCCGCAATTAAGGAGAACAAAAAAACATGACTGCCACTCAAGAACCGAGCGCTTTACAATTTGATTGTGAAACCGGCAACTATCACACCTTTTGTCCGATTAGCTGTGTTGCTTGGTTATACCAAAAAATCGAAGATAGTTTCTTCCTTGTTATCGGCACAAAAACCTGTGGTTACTTCCTGCAAAATGCTATGGGGGTGATGATTTTTGCCGAACCGCGTTATGCCATGGCTGAATTAGAAGAAGGGGATATTTCCGCTCAACTAAAAGACTACGAAGAATTAAAACGCCTCTGCTTACAAATTAAACGAGATAGAAACCCTAGCGTTATCGTTTTTATCGGTACTTGTACCACCGAAATTATCAAAATGGACTTGGAAGGATTAGCACCGAAACTAGAGTCAGAAATCGGTATTCCTATCGTGACAGCGCGCGCTAATGGTTTAGATTATGCCTTTACCCAAGGAGAAGATACTGTCCTCGCTTCTATGGTGCATAAATGTCCCGAAAAAGTTAAGCATGAAGATGAAAAAGAAGAACGGAATGCTATCCAGAAACTCTTAACTTTTGGACGTAAAAAAGAAGAAATTAAACAGGAAGAATCGGAATATAAAGACCATCATCCTTTGGTTTTATTTGGTTCTGTTCCCGACCCAATTGTGACCAATTTAACCCTAGAATTAAAAAAACAAGGAGTTAAAATTGATGGTTGGTTGCCAGCCAAACGTTTTACTGAATTACCAGTAATTGAAGAAGGTTATTATGTCGCTGGTGTCAATCCTTTTCTATCACGAACTGCCACCACTTTAATGCGTCGTCGTAAGTGTAAATTAATTGGCGCACCCTTTCCCATCGGTCCAGATGGAACCCGCGCTTGGATAGAAAAAATCTGTTCGGTTTTGGGAGTACAACCCCAGGGATTAGAAGAAAGAGAGGCAAAAATTTGGGAAAGTTTAGAGGATTATCTGCAACTTGTGCGCGGTAAATCGGTCTTCTTTATGGGGGATAATTTACTAGAAATTTCTCTGGCACGTTTCCTAATTCGCTGTGGGATGACTTGCGATGAAATCGGTATTCCCTACATGGATAAACGCTACCAAGCGGCCGAATTAGCATTACTAGAAAAAACCTGTAATGATATGGGTGTCCCCATCCCGAAAATTATCGAAAAACCTGATAACTATAATCAGATTCAGCGCATTTACGAGTTAAAACCCGATTTAGTGATTACGGGAATGGCCCATGCAAATCCCTTAGAAGCGCGGGGAATTAACACTAAATGGTCGGTAGAATTTACTTTTGCTCAAATTCATGGTTTTACCAATGCGCGAGATATTTTAGAGTTAGCTACTCGTCCCCTGCGTCGTAACAATAACCTCAAGGAATTGGGTTGGGATAAGTTAGTTAAAGAGTCAGCAAAAGTGTAAATTTGTTTTCAAAAGGCTACAATCATCAGGTAAGGAATTGATTTTCCTTACCTTTTTTCAGTATTTAGTTCACTTCAATGTCCAATAACTTATCTCACCAAAAACCCTATCATCTCAACTTTAGCAGTGAGGATTTAGGCACAGTAAAACCGACTATCACCCTATTATCGGGGGAACCAGAACGCTCGCGCTATATTGCCGAAACTTATTTACAAAATGCACGTTTACTATCGGATTATCGCGGATTAAATAGTTATCTTGGCTATCTAGATAATTCTACCCCAATTCTTCTGGCTACCAGTGGCATGGGTGCGCCATCTTTGAGTATTGTAGTTAATGAATTAATACAGGTGGGAATTAAAACTATTATTCGTATCGGTACTTGTGGCGCAATTCAAAATAGAATAAAAATCGGTGATATTATTATCTCGCAAGCGGCTTTATGTAGGCAAGGTGCAGCTAATGATATTGCTCCTCCAGAATATCCCGCAGTGGCGGATCCTTTTTTGACGGTTGCTCTAGTCAAATCGGCTCAATTTTTGGGAGTAAATTATCATTTAGGTATTACCGCTTCTGTGGATAGTTTTTATGAAGGACAGGAAAGAATTGTGTCTTCTGCTAATCCTTATCTTCAGCGTCATTTAGAGGGAATTACGGAAGAATATCGACGTTTAAATATTCTCAATTATGAAATGGAAGCGGGAACTTTATTGAAAATGGCGGGGGTTTATGGATTTACTGCCGCTTGTGTTTGTGCTGTGATTGCCCAAAGAAGCAAAGAGGAAGGGATTAGTTTAGAAAGCAAACAACAGGCTATCGAAAAAGCGATTCAGGTGGCAATATTGACTGTTAGCAACCTCTCCCCATCCTCAATTGATTAATGTTCAGAAATCATCTTCATTAAGACTTTCTCTTTTTCCTGACTTTGGGGATAACAGGAGATAAGTTTAGCGCGTAATTCTTGGGACAAAATAATTTATCGCCTTGTCTAAGTAGGGTATATTAATTTGCTCAAAAAAGTGTATTTTGTTGCGAATATGTAATGATTTTTGACAAAAGTAAATTATCACCCCCAAAAATTCGCTTCTTCCTAGTCTTCTAAGCTAATCTTGACGGGATTAATTTGCCATCGGTGAAGTCAAAACCGTTAGCGACGAGACGATTATAAAGTCGCGGACAAGCTAAAGCTAGGGATTTTCCTCACGGCATTTGGTGGGATTAGGAGCTAATAAGGTGAGATAATAGGAAAAAATTGGTTTTAGCTTTAAGGATGGTATTATGTCAGACACAACGCAGTTAACACAAGAAAAAATTGCTCAGTACCGTATTCAATTTGCCGACAATGAGAATGCTTTAATTGCACTTGATATGATTGAGGAATGGGAGGGAGATTTGGCTGATGCTGCTGAATCCATTGCCACTCGTAACGGTATTGAAGGGGTGGAAGATAATGCTGATTTTCGTTGGTTTGTTATTATTCTTAATAAATGCCGTGATTCTATTTGTCAACCGAAGTATGAAAATTTGCGAGAAAAATATTTACCCGCACTTATTCCCCCTTTAACAGATATTATAGCAGGATGTTTTATGTGTCCGCCGGGAGTAGCAGGACTTTTATCGACTCCAGTTGCTATTTATATTTCAGAGGAAGGAATGGATAAGTTTTGTCAAAATTGTTCTGATTCTTAAACGGTTGAACGGATAAGACATGATTGAAATTCGCCAGACTAAAACTTATTCTGAGTGGTTTAGTGGTTTGCGAGATCGCCAAGCAAAAGCGCGTATAGACATTCGTATTCGTCGTTTATCTACGGGCAATCCGGGCGATGTTAAACCAGTAGGACAAGGTGTATCAGAACTGCGAGTTGATTATGGTCCAGGCTATCGGGTATATTTTATACAACAAGGTAAGACCTTGATTATCCTCTTGGCAGGAGGAGATAAAAAGACTCAAGAACGAGACATCAAAACAGCATTAGATTTAGCCCGTAACTTATAGGAGGTATTCATGGCTACTATCCAAACCTATCCTTGGGATGCTGCAGATCATCTGCAAACAAAAGAAGATATAGCGGCATATCTTGAAGCTGCTCTCGAAGAAGGTGATCCGAGTTTAATAATAGCAGCATTAGGTGATATTGCCCGCGCTAAAGGAATGAAAAATATTGCTAGTGAAACAGGGTTAGGAAGTGAAAATCTCTGCAAAGATTTGTTAGGCGAAGGTAAGCCAGAGTTTACTACAGTTATTAGGATTTTACAGGTACTTGGATTACGTCTCCAGATTGTACCCATTACCTAATTGTTCTAACTCTTAAATCCCTGTTGCGATAAATGCTGTCCAATAATAGGGATTAGCAAAGGGATAGGGTTCACGTTTAACCGCAGCTTCTAATAAGTCTTGTAATTTTCTTCTATCCCGTTTACTCTCAAATACTCGATCGAGTAATTGCTGGAATTTTTGACTATCTTTAATTCTGGCTAATTTTTTACTGTTCAATGTTCTTAACCAAGTTTGAGTGTGATTTAAAACAATAGCAATACTTCCTTCATCTCGGATAGAAATTCGTTTAAGATCGTGATAAAATTTAGTCATAAATAACGTAGTTGCTAGGGGATCGACTGTCCAAAGGGTACTAACTACACTAGAACTCCCTGCAAATAGAAAACCACTCGGTAAACCCACATATTCATCACTAATACTATCGGATTTACTTTCTATTATACCACTTTCACAAGCAGAAAAAGTGACTAAACGGCATTCTCTTAAGTCAAATTTCTCAAATACTTCTGCCAGGGTTAGGTTAGCTGATTCTCCTAAGTTACCGTCTGGATCTGCCAACATTAAAGCGGAGTCTCTAGGAGATTTATTATCAAATTTACCATGACAGGAAAAGTGAAGACAATGAGATGCTTGTAATTCTTGACGACGGTTTTCTAGGGTTTGTTCTGAGGCTTCTAATTCCCCAATAATAATGGTTTTTTCAGTAGCAAATACTTGACTAATTCTCTCGATTTCTAGATTTGCTCCTAAGAGAGGTTTTAGGTCTTTTCTGGTGGGGTTTTTAATAGCAAAAAGACGAGTAAAGTTTTCTCGCTGGGATAATTTTACCAGTTTTAAAAGTTGGCAACTGGGAACGTATCCTACACCATTAGAAAAGCGTTGATAGAGAATTTGTCCATCTTTTAGGGGTAAACAATGAAGGGGAATAATATGTAAAAACCAATGGGGAATTAGGATGAGACGAGAGCAAGATTTAGGAATCAGTTCTAAAAGTTCATCAATCTGGAGAATTTCTGATAGTTGATTTAAACAATCATTAAGATTATTGATCCACGCGGTTTTATTATTTTCATAAGCATCACGATAATCTTTAATAAAATTAATCAATTTTCCTCGATCTTCTGCTGAAGATTGCCAAACTTTAACCCCTTTTACCTCACTATTCCCCCCTTTTAAAGGGGGGTTAGGGGGGATCAAACCTTTTGAAGGGGGGTTAGGGGGGATCAAACCCTCATTAGTAACAATAAACGCCATAATGCTATTCCCTGCAATATACCATTCTAAAATAGCAGTATCTTGATCAATTAAGGATTGAATCTCACTTAGAGGAATACTTTCAACCTTTTGAGTTAAGCTAAAAGTGGGGTCTATGGGGGTTATTTCACGATCAATGAGTTGATTTAATAGTTGTTTTAAATGATTGAGGTGAGTATAGTCATTTAAGATGGGTTGTTTTTGTTGATCTAGGGTTAAAATTTCTCCCCGATTGCGGGTTTGTTCTTGGATGGCTAACTGTTGTTCTTCCCCAATAATGGCACGACGGAGGCGATCTAATTCGGTAATAATAGTTTGGGGGATATTACCTTTAGGATAGATATCTCGGTCGGTAAGCAATTGGACTAGATAGCGGGTTTTGCTGCGTTCAACGTATTCTAAGGCGCGATCTTTTTGATTGAGGTTGAGATAGGATTGAACTATGCCATGATAAACATCCATTGCATCGGAGAGGATTTCTTGTTGTCGTTGGGGGTTTAAGGCTTCGAGTCTATTTTCTACTGCTTCGATGGCTAAATTGTAGCCTTTGATGGCGGTTTCCCAGTCTTCGATAAAGTTAGCAGTAATTCCTAAGTTTCGTCCTGTTCCAAAACAGTTTATAGAAAAAGCTGTCGGGATATATACTTCTAAAGACAGGTTATAAGCAGCGATCGCTAACTCTAGATTATCCGCTCTTTCCCCTCTGATGCGATTACTATAAGCAGCACCCAGATTATTTTGTGACCTTGCCCATTGTTCAGGAAAAGCATCACGAGTATAGACTTCTAATGACAGGTTTAAGGCTACGATCGCTAACTCTAGATTATTTTCCCTTTCTCCTCTGATACGATCCAGATAAGTAGTCCCCAGATTATTTTGTATGTTTGCCCAATCTTCGGCATCACGGGTAGATACTTCTAAAGACAGGTTAAAAGCCGCAATAGCTAACTCTATATTATCTGCCTTTTCCCCTCTGATGCGATTACTATAAGCAGCACCCAGATTATTTTGTGACCTTGCCCATTGTTCAGGAAAAGCTTCACGGGTATATACTTCTAAGGACAAGTTACAAGCTGTGATCGCTAACTCTAAATTATCTGCCCTTTCTCCTCTGATGCGATCCAGATAAGTAGTCCCCAGATTATTTTGTATGTTTGCCCAATCTTCAGGAAAGGCATCACGGGTAGATACTTCTAAAGACAGGTTAAAAGCCGCAATAGCTAACTCTATATTATCTGCCTTTTCCCCTCCGATGCGATTACTATAAGCAACACCCAGATTATTTTGTGCTGTTGCCCATTGTTTAGGAAAAGCCTTACGAGTATATACTTCTAAAGACAGGTTAAAAGCCGCAATAGCTAACTCTATATTATCTGCCTTTTCCCCTCTGATGCGATTACTATAAGCTATTCCCAGATTAATTTGTGTCGTTGCCCATTGTTCAGGAAAAGCATCACGGGTAGATACTTCTAAAGACAGGTTAAAAGCCGCAATAGCTAACTCTAGATTATCAGCCCTTCCTCCTCTGATGCGATTTCTATATGCAATTCCCAGATTATTTTGGCTGTTTGCCCATTCATAAGGAAAAGCTTCACGGGTATATACTTCTAATGACTGGTTATAAGCCGTAATAGCTAACTCTATATTCTCTGTCCTTTCCCCTCTGATGCGATTACTATAAGCTATTCCCAGATTATTTTGTGTCATTGCCCATTCATCAGGAAAGGCATCACGGGTATATACTTCTAAGACGGTCCGATAACCTGTAATAGCAATTTCCAGATTATTAGCCCGACTTTTCAAGGGAAACTGTGTAATATCAACACATAAATTTTGAATCACCCTGGCAATAACTGCCACATTTTCTGTCTTCTCTTGAGAAAACACATTTCTAGCGTATTGTTGCAACAGTTGGGCAAAAGTATCATCTAACAGATGTTGACGGCGTTGTAGGATAGGATAAACCATCGCAGGATCATTACTCTCATATTCTGCTCGTAATACTTCTGATAAAAACTCCTGATATTCCTCTATACTTCTCGCTTGAGGGTTGAGAAACTGCCCCAACTGTTGCGCCATATTCCGTAACCAAGCAACAGGATTATTATTTCCTTGTTGTTCTAACCACATTGCATAGTTTTCCATCACCTGCAAAAACTGGAGATCAATCAATTCCTGATTAGCTTGCAGAATCTTATTGAGTTCCTCACCATCAGCACAAGCGAGCAACTGTTCAATTAAATTAACATAAGCTTGGGCGCGTTGTTCATTCATTGTCTGGGTAGTGATTCGGTAGTAGTGGTAAGCCATCTTGCTTATCTGGACTGAGTCGTGTAGAATATTTACTAATAAAAATAATTGCTTGATAAATGTTGGGGATTTGGTTTTTATG
>VYKR01000016.1_pt1 | contig 61031 bp, 62 predicted proteins | sample 5109561 | NCBI WGS metagenome assembly VYKR01 (sample SAMN12291799, study PRJNA351875) | freshwater metagenome | isolation source: freshwater lake | place: USA: Michigan, Ford Lake | collected 2015-08-15
GGCGGGTTAGTATGGAAGTAAATAACATCCTAGAAACTGAGGATAGAGAGGTGTTTATGACTTTATCTCAAACCTATCAGGAATGGAAGGAAGCAACTAAACGGGAAGGACGACTGGAAGGACGACAGGAAGGAAAACTAGAATCTATTCCCCGTTTGCTGGCTTTGGGTTTAAGTGTGGAACAAATCGCTCAAGCTTTGGATTTAGACTTAGAACAAGTCCGACAAGCGGCGCGAGGGTAAAGGTGGAGAGTTAAAACGTAAAAATGCCACAATGGATAAAATAGGCATTTTCTGATTAACTGACATCTTCTATGAGTAACCACCTAAGCGGAAGCGAGATTCGCCAGCGATTTTTAGACTTTTTTGCGGCCAGAAACCATAAAATTCTCCCTAGTGCCTCCCTAGTCCCAGAAGACCCCACCGTTTTGCTGACTATTGCGGGAATGCTCCCTTTTAAGCCGATTTTCTTAGGGCAAAAGACCCCAGAATTTACCCGCGCTACCACTTCCCAAAAATGTATCCGCACCAACGATATCGAAAATGTCGGCCGGACTGCTAGACATCATACTTTTTTTGAGATGTTGGGCAATTTTAGCTTTGGTGATTATTTTAAAGAACAAGCGATCGCCTGGGCCTGGGAATTATCCACAGAAGTTTTTAAGCTTCCCCCCGAAAGATTAGTCGTTAGTGTCTTTAAAGAGGATGAGGAAGCTTTCGCTATCTGGCGCGATAAAATCGGTATTCCTGCCCATCGTATCCAAAAAATGGGCGAAGCGGATAACTTTTGGGTATCGGGTCCCACGGGTCCCTGTGGTCCCTGTTCGGAAATTTACTACGATTTTCACCCGGAATTAGGGGATAAAACCATCGATTTAGAGGATGATAGCCGTTTTATCGAGTTTTATAACCTCGTCTTTATGCAGTATAACCGCGACGCAGACGGCAATCTGACACCCCTAGCGAATAAAAATATCGATACGGGGATGGGTTTGGAACGGATGGCGCAAATCCTGCAAAAAGTCGCCAATAACTACGAAACTGACCTAATTTTCCCGATTGTCGCCGAAGCGGCCCGGTTAGCAGCCATAGACTACCAGAAAGCGGACGAAAAAACGAAAGTTTCCCTAAAAGTCATCGGTGATCATGTGCGCTCGGTAGTACACATGATAGCGGATGGTATCTCAGCATCGAATACTGACAGGGGTTACGTCCTGCGTCGTCTGATTCGGAGAGTAGTACGGCACGGGCGTTTAATCGGTATTGAAGGTCAATTTATCAGCAAAGTGGCGGAAGTTGCGATCGCTCTTTCCGAATCCGTCTATGGCAATGTTCGGGAACGAGAAACGGTGATCAAGGCAGAATTAGAGCGAGAGGAAGCGAGATTTTTAGAAACCCTAGAAAGAGGCGAGAAACTGCTCGAATCGATTCTAGAAAAAGAAAAAAGCCAGATTTCGGGAGTTGATGCCTTTACCCTTTATGATACCTATGGCTTCCCCCTGGAACTCACTCAAGAAATCGCTGAGGAGCAGGGTTTAAGCGTCGATACGGCGGGTTTCGAGCAGGAAATGAAAAAACAGCAGCAAAGATCAAAAGCCGCCCACGAAACCATAGATTTGACGGTACAGGGCAGTTTAGATAAGCTGGCGGAACATATTCACCCGACGGAATTTCTCGGTTATACAGATTTGCAAGCAACCGCAACAGTAACGGCGGTTTTAGTCGCCGGTAAAACGGTGGAATCGGCCGCATCAGGCACTGAGGTGCAGGTAGTTCTCGATCAAACCCCTTTTTATGCCGAATCGGGTGGACAAATCGGTGATAAGGGTTATTTAACCGGCGATAATCTGCTTATCCGTGTTGAGGATGTGCAGAAAGAATCGGGGATTTTTATCCACTTTGGTCGGGTAGAGCGGGGAGTTGTCACCACCGGCGATACAATTAATGCACAGATTGACCGTTCCTGTCGTCGTCGCGCCCAAGCTAATCATACCGCCACCCATCTGCTACAATCGGCCTTGAAAAAGCTTGTCGATGGGGGGATTTCCCAAGCAGGTTCCCTCGTCAGTTTTGAGCGCCTCCGTTTTGATTTTAACTGTCCTCGTCCCCTGACTAGCTCTGAATTGCAACAGGTGGAAGAACAGATTAACACTTGGATTGCCGAAGCGCATGACACCGAGATAGCGGTGATGGGATTGGAAGAAGCGAAGCAAAAGGGAGCTATTGCCATGTTTGGCGAAAAATACGGCTCAGAAGTGCGAGTTATCGATATTCCTAGCGTTTCTATGGAATTATGCGGGGGAACTCACGTTAAAAATACCGCCGAGATCGGTTTATTTAAAATCATCTCCGAGACGGGAATCGCCGCGGGAATTCGTCGCATCGAAGCGGTGGCCGGCCCTGCCGTGTTAGCCTATTTGAATGAACGGGATCAGGTGGTGCGGGATTTGTGCGATCGCTTTAAGGTCAAACCTCTGGAAATTCCCGATCGCATTACGGCCTTACAATCAGAGTTAAAGGGGACACAAAAGCAGTTAGAAGCGGTTAAACAGGAGTTGGCGCTAACTAAATCGGATGCTTTGCTATCTCAAGCTGAATCTATCGGCGAATTTAAGCTATTAGTCGCTTCTTTGGGCGATATTGATCCTAATGCTTTGATGGCTGCAGCCGAAAGACTACAGCAAAAATTAGGGGAAGGGGCAGTAGTTTTGGCCTCGACTCCCGCAGCTGATAAAGTGAGTTTAGTGGCCGCTTTTAGTCCCCGGGTGATTAAAGATAAGGGTTTACAAGCGGGTAAATTTATCGGTGCGATCGCTAAAATCTGCGCTGGTGGTGGTGGTGGTCGTCCCAATTTAGCTCAAGCTGGGGGACGGGATGCTAGTAAGTTAAGCGAAGCTTTAGCTAAGGCGAAAAGTCAGTTAACTAGCAGTTTACAATAGTTTTAAGGGTGGACATTTTGTCCACCTTTAAAAAATTAGTTATCCTCTCGGTGTGATTGGTAAAAATAATATGGAACTACTGATCAAGAATTTGGGGTCAATTAGAAATAATAATCAAGCTATAGATTTAACCAAGAAGTTTTATACTTTTATTGGTTACAATAATAGTGGCAAAACCCTAGTTTCTCAGCTTTTATGGACAATTTTTAATAATGACAATATTAGAAAGTTTTCCGAAAATACCCAAATTGATTCTTTAGTAATTGACTCGGAAAAACCTATTAAAAAAATTACGATCAATCAAGAATTAATCGATGAAATTCTCAATAAATTTAGCCGATTTATTGAAAAAGAAGTTGTTAATACTTATAATCTTGATGCCAGTATTAAAGAAACGATTATTGGTTCCAATAAATTAATTTTTCAAGCGGATATTAAAGAATTTAAAGAGACGGGATTTCAACAAACTTTTTTGATTAGTGTTGAAGGAAATAATGATCTGGAGTATTTACAGATTAACAAAGACCAAGGTAGCCTAACAATAAATATAAAAGAGAATAATATCCCTGAGAAAGTATTTGATCAAATACCCAGAGACTTGTTTGAGAGAGCTAAACCATCCAAAAAATTACTAATTATTTATTCAATAATAAGAGTGCTTTTGTCTCATGCAGAAGATACTTTTTTTATCCCCGCTAGTCGTAGCTTTTTTCCTGTTTTCTACCAGTACATTTATGAGATAGAGAGAAATAAAAGAAGTGAGTATAATCGTCGATTGCAAGAATTAATAGAAAATATTGATGATGATGTTAATACTAATCGGGATATATTCAAACGTCTTCAAGAACAATTACCCAAAAGGTCTTACACAGAACCAATGAATAAGGTGATTGAGTCGCTTTATTCTCTCAATACCAAGAAAGAAATTAATTCAGTTTATAATTCTCTGATTGAAAAGATGATCAGATTAATGGGAGGAGAAATCACCATTTCTAGTCTAGAATCGATCGCACCTATTCAATTTTCTTTTAAATTCGATGAAAGCAAAGATTTACCTATGTATCTAGCTTCATCTTCAGTCAATCAGTTGACTGTCTTGTATCTTTACCTCAAATATTGGGCCAAGGAAAAAAAAAATTTTTTGATGATAGATGAACCAGAAGTTAATTTGCATCCCGAAAATCAAATTCGCTTAATGGATATTTTAGTTCAATTTGTCACCGAGCATGATAATCGGGTTTTGATCACCACCCATAGCCCGATTTTAACCGATATTCTCAACAATTATGTTTATCTTCATACCTTAAAAAGTTATGATGTTGATGTCACAAAAATTATTGAAGATAATCAATTAAAAAATTTAAATCCAGAAATTTCACTTGCTAAAGAAGACTTAGGGGTTTACTTTTTCACGGGTGATAAAATTATTGATTATGGAACCAGTCAATATGGTGTTTATTTTCGTAACTTTAAAGAAGTTATCAACTCTGTGCAGAAATCTGGAGAAATTTTAACCAATCATATCTATTTAGCAGAGAATGAGTAAGTCTAACTCAAAAAAAGAAATATTTTCCCTTAGACAAGAGTTTCATCAAGCTTTAGAAAAACAGGGTTTTATTGAAGAAATATCCCTTAGTCAGGATGAGTATATTGAAATTCAAGAAACAAAACAGACCGATTTAAAGAAAGTAGTTATTAATCACTTACAGTTATCGTCTAAAAATGACAAAAATATATCTACAGAAGTAGATAAAATCTGGGTTATCAATTTAGAAAAAGAGTTACACGGTATCTCTGCTTCCGGCAAAACCCCTGAAAAAGCTATATTAGTTTTACAGAGAAAAGTCGATGATGGGGGTAAAATTCTCAATTATCATCTGCAAATTTGTTTAATTGAACTTAAAGCATCCCTACAGGCAAAAAAAGACAAAGAAAGCACATTAAAGCAGATTGCTGGTAAATTTCAAAGCGGGATGAATAGAATCTATATGCTTCTGACTCTCAATAATCATGCTAATCCCCAGAAAAACTATCAAAATGCACAAATATTTGTGCAATTCAGAGGAATTATTTTTTATAATCGCAACGAAATTAGTGATCTTGCCAAAGAAAATGAGCCAGACTATAATTTGAGCGAGAGTACCTTATATAAAATTCTCTCTCAATCTACAGAATCAAATTTATTAACCCTAGAAACCCTATTAGAAGAACGAGATAAAATCGTCGTTAGGTTTATCCAAAATCCCAATCAAACTCAAGATTATATGACCATAAAACTAGAAGATTTACTCTGAATAAATGATGCTTCTCTGTAATCTTGACAAGCTTTTTAGACATCAGCATTTAATCAGAACGTAGGTTGGGTTGAAGCATGAAACCCAACGCCCGATTATGTTACGCTACCGCTAACCCATCCTACAAATAATTGTGCCTCCCTACTTAAATGATGCTTCTCGGCAATCTTGACAAGCTTTTTAGACGTCAGCATTTAATCAGAACGTAGGTTGGGTTGAAGCATGAAACCCAACGCCCGATTATGTTACGCTACCGCTAACCCATCCTACAAATAATTGTGCCTCCCTACTTAAATGCTGCTTCTCGGCAATCTTGACAAGCTTTTTAGACGTCAGCATTTAATCAGATGCGAGTTTTCATTGCACTGTTTACTGTTTACTGGACGGCTACGCCGTGCCTTTGGCAACACTGAAAAAAATCCCGCCACTCTCCTATACCTTTTAAACAGGATTTAGTATAATTTCTCAGGGCAAAAATTGCTATTAACTACCCGGAGGGGGAATTACAGGAATTTCGATCCCGTCCGGCGCTAAGGGGGGAGGTGTGGGGGTTAGTCTTGGCTGGTCAACAGGTTCAGGTGTACTAACTAAGGGAATATTTTCCAGCACGGGAAGACGGGGAGTGATGGGTTGCGAAAACATCGCTTGAATTGCCGCTTTTCTGGTTTCTGGAGGTTCCAAAGCTTGCTGCCAGAGACTTTCATAAAAGAAGAAAATCACCCCTAAACCCCGTTGACGAGCAGCCAATACCTTTTCTTCAATCAAGGGTAGGGCAATCGGTCGATTGCGTAAACCGGTTAAAACCCCCACACCGGTGGGGATAGTTTGCTGGGTTTCCTGAATTTCGGGACGCTCTATTTGTTTGAGAAAACTGGGCAGATCGGGACGATAAACCTGTACGATTAACTCATCGACTAATCCTTGTCGCACCCAACCGAGCCAATCCTGTAAATGACCATTATAGGCGAATTCGTAGGGATTAGGGGCGATCGAAAGCAGTATATTCGGTTTAATTGCCTGAATTGATTCTTTGAGATTAGCCAGAAAAGCAGTGATTTTATCGGCCCGCCATTTTGTCCATTCGGGATCCCGGGGGTTAGCCGGAGGCATTTTTTCGGTTTCCTGTTGATAAAGAGCGATAGTATAGGGATCATAGCCGAATTCATTCGGTAAACTCAGATGATCGTCGAATTGGATGCCATTAATATCGTATTGTCCCACTACTTCCAAGACTAACTCCCGCAGAAAATTCTGCACCTCGGGACGGAAAGGATTCAACCACACCACCTCACCGGCTGCCCCCACCCAAGTGGTCCCCCCGTCGCGTTTTTGGGTTAACCAGTCCTGATGTTTTAAGGCTAATTCCGAGGTGGGAGGAGCCATAAATCCGAATTCAAACCAAGGAATGACCAATAATCCCCTGCCACGGGTTTGTTCCACCAATTCTGCCAAGATATCTTGTCCCTGCGCTCCCGTAGGCACAAAAGGCTGTATTCCTTCCCGTTCGGCGATCGCACTGGGATAGAGAGCATAACCGGAATTCCAGACCACGGGATAGATAGCATTAAAATTAAGATTAACTAATTGCTCGATCGCCTGTTGTCGTTTATCCCTGTCCATCAGCATCGCAGTATCGTTGGTGGTAATCCAAACACCGCGGATATCAGGATCTCGACTTTGAGAGAAAGCGGCAGAAAAATAGCCTAATAGTAGGACTATGAGAAAAGATACTAAGAATAGTAGTATAGGGAACTTTTTAAGAATTTGCCGCCAAACGCTAGTCGGAATTAGAAAAGTCATTTCTTTAAGGTGAAGATTAACGGTTTTAACTGGTTATAATACCAGCTTTGCTCAACTCTTTGAGGCTAGATTGACCCAAAATAAGTAGGTAGGCACAATTATTTGTAGGATGGGTTAGCGGTAGCGTAACATAATCGGGCGTTGGGTTTCATGCTTCAACCCAACCTACGTTCATTTTATATTTAATTCCACCCTTGAGGATAGAAATCATCAAGACGAATATCGAATTGATCTAGGGCCAGTAATAACCGATTGGAAGGACGAAAAAGAAATAAGTTAGCTTGGGGAATTTCTAGGACTTCTTTTAACTTATCGGTATCGGGGTTAGTGGTAGTCAGGAAGTATTGTACATCAGAATTAAGACGATAATTAAGGGAAAGCAAATCACCTAAGTTAGTCCAGTCATTACCTTCGTCGCTGATAATAATGGCATTGGGTACAGCATTAATTTTTCTGGCAACTTCGCCATTCCAATAACTAGGAACTTTTGCCCAACTGGTTTCGGAAAGAGCATTATTAAAGTTCGATATTATACTAGCAGTTAACAAAAAAGTCAAGATAATTTTACCTAAAAATTTACCTTGACTAAGCAATTGTGACAAGAAAAAAGCCACAGTTATATAGATAGTGGGAAAGGAGGCAATTAGATAACGGGTAACAGTTGATCTAGTGGTGATAAAAATTAGATCGGGAATGACTAAAGCTAGGAAAGGTAATAGGGTTGAGGTAATCAGAAAAGTAAAAGCTATCGGGTGATTGTAGCGATAAACTCGATAAAAAGCATAGATAATTAAGATTAAAAAAATCAGTCTATATATATAGGTGAAGATGTTATTAAAACCAAAATCGCTATCGCTAAATGGACAAGTAAAAGTTAAGAGCCATAATTTACCGAACAATCCCCAATCGAGATAGTTAACGGCAGCCCAACTGGTGGAGTTAAAGGCTCTTTGAGAGTTAGTTAAAAAAACCTGTAACCAGGGTATATATAAAATCATCATTGTTAACCCAGATAACAGGAAAAATATCAAGTTATTTTTTCGCTCTGGTTTCAGAATAAGATACCAAAGTATAAAAGCTACCTGAGCAAATAAGTTAAGAATAAAAAAGAGATGGGTGTAGAGTCCGAGAGTATTAGAGAAGGTGTATAAAGACCAATTAACAAGAGTTCTTTTTTTGAGGCATTTTAACAGCATTAATTGACTGATTATCGTTAACAAAACTAAAAGACTATACTGACGGGATATTTGAGCAAATATTATATCAACTGGAGAGAGTGCTAATAAAATTACTGCTAGAATTGCCGTTAACTTTGATGTAAATAATTCTAGGGATAGATAGTAAATAAATGGCAGAGAGAGAAGACTAAAAACAACCGCTAAACTGCGGGAATAAAAGGGAGAAAAACCGAATATTTTTTCCCAATAGCGAGAGATTATAAAGTATAAAGGTGGGTGTTGAGGGTCTTCTTTAGCGAGAGATTTTATCGTATCAAAAACATTACTTTCGGGTTTCAGTTGTTGAAATTTTCCTAATTCTGTGGTAGATAAAAGACGATTTTGAAAGATAGTATCAGCGATTTCCTTTGCTTGATAACCAGTGGTTCTAATGGTGGTGTAGGATTCATCATGCCAATAGACTTTTTTATCGATATTTGCAAAACGAAAAACCACACCGAGAGTTAAGATAATTGCCAAAAGTATTAAGAGCCAATTGGTTTTTTTATAATTAATATTTGCTTGCATTTTAATAATTAGAGCGACTTTGTTTAAGATTAAGAAATTTGGTAAATTCTGGTTGAAAAAGTAGCTTAATTGTGCCGGTGGGACCGTTACGGTGTTTAGTAATAATTACTTCAGCTACACCTCGATCGGGACTATCGGGGTTATAATATTCATCTCGGTATAACATCATAATTAAATCCGCATCCTGTTCGATACTATTATGGACGATGATATTATTGGCAATAAAGTTATGCAATTTATCTACTGTTAAATCATACACTTCTGTCTCTCCATCCGCTTGAATTGCCATAACTTCATCCCAATTAAAAGTTAGGTCTGAATTACTCAGAGAGCGAGGTAAAGCGATATAATTACCAATATTTAATTCATCTAATCTTTGCCAACCGTGGACAGTCAAAAATTTATGATTGGCTGTAGCTCTAATCGTGCGACCTAAACGAGTTGTTAATCGAAAAACTGGCTTAAATCCTGTGGAAAAAACCTTAGTTACCAGTGCTTTTTCTAATTTCATTGTTTCCTCATTAAGAGCAAAAACCGTAAAATTAGAGCAATTCACTAACTGACAAATTGGCACTTTAGCACGGGGATCGGCTAACTCAACTAAACTATCACCCGCTAAACATCCCGACTCGCGTAAATCGGACATCATCGGTCTTTTATTATTGCGAGATTCCACAGCGCGACTTAACTGAGAAAGAGCAATTACTGGAGCATGAATTTCCCTCGCTAAACCCTTAAGACTGCGGGTAATTTTAGAAATTTCCTGAACGCGATTATCACCTCCTCCTTCCATTAATTGCAGATAATCGATTAAAACTAATCCCATTTGTCCCTTTTTTTCTGCCTGTAAACGCCGCACTTGGGAGCGCATTTGAATCACACTTAAATTAGCACTATCATCGATATATATGGGCAAATTTAATAACTTTTCTAGTCCCCCAAGAACCTTCTCTAAATCATTTTGTCCCAAACGGCCCGATCGAATACGATTACTTTCGATTTTAGCCTCATTCGATAACAAACGTTGGGCTAATTGTTCCTTGGACATCTCCAAACTAAAGACAGCCACAGGTAAATTCTGTTGAGCGATATTATAAGCAATATTAAGAGCAAAAGAAGTTTTTCCCATGGAAGGCCTCCCCGCGATAATAACTAAATCCGAGGGTTGTAAACCACTGGTCATCGCATCAAGATCATAAAATTGAGTTTCGATACCGGGTAGAGTGGTGGTCTCCTGCATTTTCTCAATTTCGTTAAAAGTTTCGATTAAAGTATCCCCCAGAAAAATTAAACCCTCCTGGGGTCGTTTTTGGGTGAGACGAAAAATCTTTTGTTCCGATTCATCGAAAACATTTTCTAATTCTAGCGTCGTATCCCTGGCTAACTCGATAATTTCTCCCCCGGTGGAAATTAACTGACGACGCATATATTTATCCATCACTAATTCCCCATAGCGATCGATGTTAGCGGCCGAGACAGTGCGCTCAATTAATTGTAACAATCGCGGCATTCCCCCGATTTCTTCCAGCAGATGATTATCCTGTAACCAACTACTAACCGTCATTAAATCCGTCGGTTTTCCTTTCCCTTGTAAAGCAAGCGCCGCACGATAAATATCTTGATGGGTTTTCACATAGAAAGCTTCTGGAATTAAAAAATCACTGATTCTACCTAACGCTTTTGGATCTAGCAAAATACCACCTAAGATAGATTCTTCTGCTTCAATATTTTGGGGGGGGAGGGATTGATCGCTAATCATTGTCAATGCTGACCGTGCTTTATCATTAAGTAGGGAGGCACAATTATTTGTAGGATGGGTTAGCGGTAGCGTAACATAATCGGACGTTGGGTTTCATGCTTCAACCCAACCTACGTTCATCTTATATTTAATTCCACCCACCCACTTAATTATAGTCAGTTTTACCCTAATTAAATACAAATGTTCAGGTTAATGATAGGATTCAGTATTCAGGAGACAGTATTCAGTATTCAGGAGATTGTTTTTATTTATTCTCCCCACACCCCACACCCCACACCCCACACCCCTTGTAAACAGGATTTAGTATGACTTTAATTGACTCCTCGGCGCTCTCCCCGGCCGTCTATTTTATTGGTGCGGGACCCGGAGATCCGGAATTATTGACGGTAAAAGCCTATAAAATTCTCCAAAAAGCCGATGTTATCGTCTTTGCTGATTCCCTCGTCCCCAAACAGATTCTTGAGGACACTCCTAAAGATGCCGAGTTAATTCCCACCAGTAGCATCACCCTAGAAGAAATTATCCCTTTAATGATCGATCGCGTGCGTCGGGGTTTAGCGGTGGTGCGACTGCAATCGGGGGATTTAAGTCTCTATAGTGCCATCCAAGAACAAATTGAGCTTTTGACAGCAGCAGATATCCCCTTTCAGCTAATCCCCGGAATTAGTGCCTTTCAGGGATTAGCGGCCAAATTGGCCCTAGAATTAACGATTCCGGAATTAGTCCAGACAATTATTCTAACCCGGGTGGAAGGAAAAGCCTCTCCCATGCCAGAAAGTGAAGAATTAGCCTCTTTAGCCGCTCATAAAGCCAGTTTATGCCTATATTTAGCCGCTCGTCATGTTGACAAAGCCCAGGAGAAACTCCTACAATACTACCAGCCAGAGCAACAGGTGGCCGTTTGTTTCCGTCTCGGTTGGCCCGACGAAAAAATCTGGGTTGTCCCCCTGTCAGAGATGGCCAAACTAACCCATCGGGAAAATTTAACTAGAACTACCCTTTATCTCATTAGTCCCGCTTTAAACCAGATTACAGGAACTCGATCGCAACTTTATCACCCGCAACATTCCCATCTTTTCCGTCCTCGTACCTAGGTATTTTCTGGGGAATCTATCGAAAGAAACACTGGGTTTCTACCTAAAGTTAGATTTAAAGAGCGGCGATTTTGTTTACAATGGCAGTGGGAGGTAGGGCAATTTTAAAAACGTTTAAAATTAGTCTAACAATCCAGGCACAGCTGCCCGATTTGTTCGGGAATTACCCTTCGTCACCTTGTAGCTAGTCGTGCCTACTGGTATTGTCCTCACTGTCGTCAGGAGGTTCCTAACTTCCTTGATTGCTCCAGTCCTGCCAAGGTAGAGCGAGTTAGAGCGAGAAAAACAGTCTAGATTTTTAAGTTGGTAGATGGCAATAAGACCTGTGGGATGTGTTAATTTTTAACCCATCCCACTTTTCCTGTCTAGACATCCCGAGGATTGAGATGGCTCATTTCCCAAGTCACATAGGTACCGATCGGACTCCAGATCAGGTAAGGTAGGAGTAGGATACCCGCCCAAGAAGAAACAGGGAAAACCAAGAGCGCCAGAAGACAACCCAAGAAAAAACCCGTACCGCCGATAATCGTTCCCGCTTTGAGACTGCGTAGTTTACAGGTGACGGGAGTATAGGCAGTAATAGTCAATTCCACCAACAGATAAAAAGCCATCAAAAACCAGCGATTAGCCGGTTGAGCTTCCCAGACTAAATAAGCAGAAATTGCGCCACAAATATAGATAATTGTCCAGATAAGAGGGATTAATCTTTCAAAGGTTAACCAATCGGGACGACGCAAGCGCGCAAACCAACGTACATCGCGAGAATTGAGTAATCCCCCAGCTAACGCTACCAAAAATCCCACGACACCGATAAGCAACCAAGAGGGAATCATGATTTTTAGCTATCCTCCGCTAATTTTGGCTTTGTAACCCGATTCAATGAGAATTTGTAGTATTTTTTGGCGATGATCTCCTTGGATCTCAATGGTATTTTCTTTAACTGTACCACCCGTTCCGCAAGCGGTTTTTAACTGTTTTAATAATTTCGTCAGAGTTTCGGTTTGGCATTGAAAACCTGTAACTATGGTAACGGTTTTTCCCGCACGACCAGAGCGGGAGGTTTGTACTCGCAAATTCTGCTGATTTGGGGGTAATTCAGGAATGGAACGCTCAAAAGCTGGGGAATTACTTTGATCTCCAAATTCCTGATAGGCAATCCGGTTTTTTTCCTTTGATTTACTCATATAGCAATTATCATACTGGGTTTCGGGGTTTTTCAGTGACCAGTAAACAGTAAACAGTAATCAGTGAACTAAAAACTGGCATCTGATAACTGATAACTGATAACTGATAACTGATAACTGATAACTGATAACTGATTCAAAGCTGACGACTGATAGCTCGTAATTGGTTGGACTGGTAGCGCATTTGATTAAGTTCAGCTGCCGACATTCGATCGAGATGACCTAAAATCATATTAACTCGACCTTGGGATTTTAATTTTTCTCGATGTCGTGCCAAAAAATCCCAGTAAAGAAAGTTAAAAGGACAGGCAAACTCCCCGACTCGTTCATTTTTTTTATACAGACAACCCCGACAATAATCACTCATTTTATCAATATAGTTGGCCGAGGCGGCGTAGGGTTTGGAGGCGAGAATTCCCCCGTCGGCAAATTGTCCCATTCCCAGTACATTAGTCTGCATTACCCAATCGTAGGCATCGATAAAAACACTATGAAACCAGTTCTCAATCTCTTGGGGAGAGCAACCAAAAATTAAGGCAAAATTGCTCAAAATCATTAATCTTTGAATATGATGAGCATAACCGGTATTTTCCACCTGGGATAATACTTGTTTGAGGCAATTCATCTCGGTTTGATTACTATCCCAAAAGAAAGCCGGTAAGGGTTGTTGATGCTCAAACCAATTATGATTAGCGTAATCTTCTCCCAGATAATGATAAATACCCTGCATATATTCCCGCCATCCTAACACCTGACGGATAAATCCTTCGATGCTATTTAGGGCTAAATTATCTTTTTTATAGGCAATTTCTGCTGCTTGAATCACTGCCAACGGCGTTAGTAATCCTAGATTAAGATAGGGAGATAATAGGGAATGCCAGAGGGTTTCTTCTCCCGTTATCATCGCATCTTGGTAGGATCCAAAGTTAGGCAGACAATTAGTAATAAAATGCTCCAAGATTTCTAAAGCTTGTCTGCGGGTTACTGCCCAGCTAAAAGGTTTAATTTTTCCATATTTAGGAATATCTAAAGCTTCCACCTCAGCGATAACTTGAAGGGTAATTTCATCAGGTTCAAACCAAAGAGGATCAGGAGTTTTTAATCCATCTTTGGGCGGTTTGCGGTTTTGTTTATCAAAGTTCCATTGTCCTCCTATGGGTTGATTATCCTCCATTAAAATCTGCCACTTTTTGCGACTTTCTCGATAAAAATCCTCTAGTAATAGTCTTTTACGAGATTTAGCCCAATTATTAAAATCTGTCCTTGTCCAGAGAAAGTGATTATTATCAATTAGGGTTATAGCACAGTCTAAATTGAGATTTTTAATTAATCTAAGAAAAGGCAAATCATTAGGCATCATTATCTGTAATTCTTTAATACCTAATTGCTTAATCCAAGCAGATAAAATCGGCTCAAAATCTTCAGCAACTTCGTAGGTGACAGACCATCCTAAAGTTTTTAATTCTTCGGCAAAATGACGCATCGCCGACCAGATTAAAACTAATTTTTGCTGATGATAGGGTCTTGGTCGAATATGATTGTGGGATTCAATTAGAATAACCGGTGTTTCCTGTGAATAGGCTTGACGATTGGCTAAGGCCGCTTGTCCTGTCCATAATTGATCCCCTAAAATCCAAATACCAATGGTCATAATTATTTCATTGCCTCTACTATTCCCCCGTATTTTTTAGCCATAATATCCGCCATTTCTCGAGCAGAAAATTTACTGGCTTTGTCGATGCTGGGGGTAAATGTCCCCGTAGCGGTTAAATAATGGGTAAATACCCCGACTTTTTTGCTAATAATCCACATATTTCTTGAAGTCAAAAATCAAAAAGGGGATGGGAAGTGGGGTGTGGGGTGTGACCCCCCCCTGCCCCCACCCCCCCTGCCCCCCCGACATCGGGGGGATCGGGGGGGAATGGGGAAGTGGGGAGGTTTTTTTCAGTGTTGCCAAAGGCACGGTGTAGCCGTCCAGTAAACAGTAACCAGTGAACTTAAAACTCAAATCTGATAACTGATAACTGATAACTGATAACTGATAACTGATTAGGTTTTTGTCCTGAGACTTTGGGCGCTTAGATAAAGTTGCGTCCATTCTTTGACCACTTGCGTGCGTTTACAGTTTAATTCGCCGGCGATTTCCTCAAGGGTTTTACCCGCTTTTAACCCATCGATAACGCTTTTACCCGTGGGAGAAAGGGCAGCATAGAAACTTTGCCATTGACTGAGAGTTAAGCCAAAGTTATGCTCTTTCGGGCTGATTTGTAACCATTCACTGATTAATTCTGTCCCTTCCTTGAGGGCAAAAACCTTAATCGCATGATAGCCAACTTTTTCCCGGAGACGATAAATCCGTTCGACGGGAATATTCATCGCTTTGGCGATCGCATCTTGGTTTTCGCCCCCTAAATAGAGGTTAAACCAAGTCACCGCCTCCGGACTAACATTTTCCTCTAGATATCTAGCAAAACTCTCTTGAACTTTTGCCCGTTGAATTTGCGCTTCTTGGGAAGTGCGTTGATCTTCGTAGATAGCGATCGCATTTTGATCCAGTAAACTTAAGCTATTTTCCCCCTCATCGCCACTAATTTCATCGGAGAGAATCCGGATTATTTCTTGCTGCGGCACATTAGTGATACCGCTCCTCGATTGACGACGAAGATAATTAACAAAACGATAGGCTAACAGGGGTTGATTGCGGATCGGACGCAGAGCGTATTCCTCTAGGGTGGCTAACAGCAGCTGATCGCGAGTAGCTTGATCGGTGGTACAACGAGCGATCCATGCTAACTGGGATTGCAGATAGCGATCGCTATTTAACATTTCTTGAATAATTTCTTGCAAGACATCGGCCACCGCTTGCCGACGATCGCGACTTAAGGAAACCCAAGTGCGAATTTTTTGCCGGAGAGTGACACAAGCGCCGAGACGATCGATCAGGTTACGATAGGCGCGGGTGGGACTAACTTTCAGATAGCGTTGCCGTAAAATTTGCCAAAGATAGACTAATCCCCGTTTAGCGATTTCTAAATCTCTCTCATCTAAATTTTCCCAACGTTGGCTATCTTCACCGAGTAACCAATTGATAATGGTATCCCGTTGGCGATCGGTTAAGGAATCCTCTGTTTGAGAGAGGCGATCTTGCCATTGTTGCCTTAACTCGTCGATTATTGTCGTCATCGAAAAATTGAGTTCCAAACCCCGTCTTTTTAGGACGGCTTTAGTTTGAATACTAGCGCATTTACACGATATATGCTAGAACCTGAGCCATTGAGAAAGCCGATCGCTACCAATTTTACCCAACACCCGACTAGAACGAACTAATCAATTAAGTCTTTTGCCGGATAAGGATTTAGGGCGATTGCATCACTTCCTAGGGTGCGTTCCCTGAAAACATGACAATTTCAAGGTTAACCAATATTTGGGAACGCACCACCCCTACCCTTCATGGATTTGATTGTGGACTGCCTGTTTGAATTTATAATTGGGGAACATTTTCCTGTTCATAATTTTCTATTAATATTCCCAAAATTTCCATTAAAGAAGCAAGAGGATGATTTTTATTTTCTCCTATTTCATCTATCAAATTATCTAACATAATTACTAATTGTTCATATTCTGATTCGTTGCGAGGGATAAAGAGTATTGGCTTTAAGTTTGTCCAGGCTTGCCGTGTTTTCTATATATCTATCGTCGGCATTTTTTTACTACTTCCATTTGTTTTTGTCGTATTCAGGATGAGTTAAAACTTCTCGAATATAAATTTTTTGTCGATTGTAATGAATCGCCGCTATCAGTCTAATCTTATTTCCACCTATGTTAAAGACAGTCAGTTTTCCTACTTTGTCAGCATTGGGGAAAATGGTTCTTAATTCTGCTATGGACTGAAATTGTCCTGTCTTCATTTTTTGATACCATTCTTTATAATTAGGATGGGTTAGCGGTAGCGTAACATGAGCGGGCTTCATTTTTTGATACCATTCTTTTAATGCTGATTTGGTTTCGGGATAATTAGGGAGGCACAATTATTTGTAGGATGGGTTAGCGGTAGCGTAACATGAGCGGGCGTTGGGTTTCATGCTTCAACCCAACCTACGTTCATCTTATATTTAATTCCACCCACCCATTTATTAATAAGTCCCGAAAATATTGCCCTTAATTAGCTTTAACTTTCTGCCCGATCGTATCGGCAGTGGTAGTGGAAACCATGGCCGCCATAACTTGTTCCGGGGAAACCGTAAAAGGTAAACGATGAATGTCCGAATTAGGCAGACAAGCAATTGCGGCTGCGTGACGCAATTGGGCAAGGGAAACATCTTTTAATCCTAAATCCTCTAGGGATTTTGGTAAACCAATTTGTTCATAAAACTGGATTAGTTGCCCCCGGGCCGATACTGCTAATTGATTGCCCAAAACTATTTCTTCTAGACGCAATTGGGCGAGGATGCCGTAGGCGACTTTTTCCCCGTGCAGGGCATGATGGCAAGCGGGAATATGGGTTAAACCATTATGAATTGCATGGGCGGCCACGGTGCGACAATTAGCGCCCCCCAAACCACCAATTACTCCGGCTAATAAAACGGTGGCATCTACCACCTGTTTCCAGTCCTCTCCGCCGATATTTTCCAGGGCTGCTGGGGATTTTTGGAAAAGAATATCCCGCAAAACCCGGGCCTGTTGGACAGCAGCAATGATCAGGGTTTCTGTGCAATGACCGCTACTGACGGAAGCTTCGTACCATTTAGCGATCGCATCGCCAATACCAGCGATTAAGGTTCTTTTCGGGGCAGTTTGGATAATACCGTAATCGAGAATTAATAAATCCGGACAACGGGCTAGGGACAGATCGTAAAGAAACGCCCCCGCGTCGGAATAGACGTTAGATAGGGCTGTCCAAGCGGCACAGGTAGCGGCGGAGGTGGGAATCGTGGCGATTGGCAAATGGCACTGATGGGCGAGTAATTTAGCCGTATCGAGGGCTTTGCCGCCACCCACACCGATGATAAAATCTGCCTCATGACTCTTGACAGATGCCTTTAAATATGCTAGGGAATTTTCCGAACAATCGGGGGCGTAACTGTGATAGCTAGGAGTGAGATTTTTTAGGGGAGATGACAAAAAAGCTAAATTGCGATCGCCGCCCACCACCAGGGGACGTTTACCCAAATCCGCTAACTTGCCGGTGGACTCTTCTAGGGCATTGTCACCCCGAATCACTTGTGCGGGGGCGATTAACAGGGGCAAAACAGCGACAGCATTGGACATTTTTTGACAACCTCTCAGGATTATTGGCTAATTTTAGCGAAACTTTCGGGAAAAAGCTGTAGTTCAGGAGTATTATCCCCCGGGGCGGAGAAGGATTTTTTAATCTGTCCCAGATACAAAGGAGCAGATAAACCGGGCTGAGGGTGAACGAGAGTGCGAGCGCTAATGATAAATTGATTATTACCGCCAGCACCGGCGCGACCAGAGGAAAACAAGTCACTAGCGGCTTGTTTTAGGGTTGCTTCCACCTGCTCGGGAGTAACGGTATTGGGCAGGGAGATAACAGCTTGATTAGCTCCGTTATCATAGACAAGGGAGAATCTCACCGCTCCCGGAATTTCTGTGCGGGTAAACAGTCCTAACCCAAGACCGAAAATCCCCACCGTCAACACAGCCATAAAGCTAGTGACACCGACGAGACGAAAGCGGATTCCCCAACCGACGAGAAAAGCGATAATCGTGAGTACCAAAAAAACCAGCGTGGCAATACCAGACCATTGGATGTATTTGGCAAAGTTTAGGGGAATGTCCATATTTTCTATAATACTGATTCTATGAAAACGGTTAGCATAAACCATTGTACCTATCCTGTTGTCGAAACTTTCCATTCTGTGCAGGGCGAAGGCTTTTGGACGGGAAGCAATGCTTTTTTCCTCCGTTTGGGAGGTTGCGATGTCTATTGTCCTTGGTGCGACCAAAAAGAGTCTTGGAATGCCCACCGTTATCCCCAAAAATCCCTGGGGGAATTGGTAGAGATGGCAAAAGACGCTAACCCCGCTATGGTGGTGATTACCGGGGGTGAACCTTTAATGCACAATCTTGATCCTTTAACCAGGGAATTAAAAAATCAGGGTTTACGGGTACATTTAGAAACTTCTGGCGCTCATCCTTTTACTGGGGTTTTCGATTGGGTGACTTTTTCTCCTAAAACTTATAAAATGCCCGATCCTAGTATTTATGCACGGGTGAATGAGTTAAAAATTGTCGTGGCTAATCCAGAGGATTTAGAATGGGCAGCTATGCAGGAAAGCAAGTTATCGCCAGGGGTGATTAAATATCTGCAACCCGAATGGAATAGGGTAGAAAGCAAAGAGTTAGTCTTTAATTATGTTCTCCAGCATCCCCAATGGCGCCTCAGTCTCCAAACCCATAAGTTTTTAGGAGTCCGCTAGTCAGTTATCAGTTATCAGTTATCAGTTATCAGTTATCAGGAGTCAGTTATCAGGAGTCAGTTATCAGGAGTCAGTTATCAGTTATCAGTTATCAGTGAGCAGTTATCAGTTATCAGTTATCAGTTATCAGTTAAGTAGGGAGGCACAATTATTTGTAGGATGGGTTAGCGGTAGCGTAACATAATCGGGCGTTGGGTTTCATGCTTCAACCCAACCTACGTTCATCTTTTTATTTATTCTCCCCACTCCCCATCTCCCCCCGCAACGCGCACGAAGTGGTCTCCCCACTCCCCCATCTCCCCAATTCATAATTCATAATTCCCAACCCCTAATTGACTAACAAGAGGTTAAATACTATGTCTAACAATAATTCTGAACGAGTAGTGCGTCGTGGTCGAGTTTTTCCAGAGATTCAATCTACAGAGGAAGAAAAGGCCAAACATCGCGCCCGACAATTAGAATTTTATCATCGTTGTTGGCCGATTTTTCAGAGTTTACAGCCCCGGTTAATGAAACATTATTATGGTTGGTACATTGCGATCGAACCCGATAGCGGCGATTATTTTATCGATCCCGATCAAGAAGTGGCCAGTAAAAAAGCAAGGGCAAAATATCCCGACAAAATCCATCATATCTTTGGCATTAATGAAACTGGAGTTAGTGGCAGAATATGATTGAAGGGAGATTTGGAACCAAAGGACAAATTTATTTTGATATCGATTTAGTTGGCGATGATGGATTGATTCTACCCGCAGAAGTTATGCTGGATACGGGTTTTACTGAGTTTTTAGCCATAAATAGTCAAGATGCTGACAGTCTTGATTGGCGTTTTTTGCGACAAAATAAATTGATAACCGCTCAAGGAGAAGCATTTTTTGATATATATTTAGGCAGAGTAAGAATTGATGGTCAGGAATACGAAATTCCCGTCTTTGCAGGGGAGGCAATTAAGGAGATTTTGTTAGGTTCGCGGTGGCTAAAACAATTTATCTTAGTAGCTAATTATCAACAAACACAGGTGACATTAGGATAATGACAAAAAAGGCGATTATTTTACTTTCCGGGGGATTAGATTCAGCGACAACAGCAGCGATCGCTCTAGCTGCTGGTTATCAATTAATTGCCCTTTCCTTTCGTTATGGACAAAGACACGAGCGGGAATTAGCAGCGGCGAAAAAAATTGCTAATTTCCTCGATATTAAAGAACATCATCTGATCGAAGTCAATCTATCTTTGTGGGGAGGTTCCGCTTTAACGGATCAATCTATTGCTATTCCCCAAGAGGGAATTAACCCGAATATTATCCCGATTACCTATGTGCCGGGGAGAAATACAGTTTTTATTTCGATCGCTCTTTCTTTAGCGGAAGCAAGGGCAGCAGAGGCGATATATTTAGGAATTAATGCGGTGGATTATTCTGGTTATCCCGATTGTCGTCCCCAGTATTTAGAGGCCTTTCAAACTTTAGCTAATTTATCATCAAAAGCGGGTTTAGAAGGGAAAGCACCCCAATTAATTGCCCCTTTGGTGATGGATAGTAAGGTAGATATCGTCCGTCGTGCTGTTAGTTTAGGGGTTCCCATTGCTGATACTTGGTCTTGTTATCAAGGTGAAGTTGAACCCTGTGGTTTATGCGATTCCTGTCGCATCAGAGATCAGGCTTTAATTGAGGCCGGTTATCCCGAATTAGCCACTCCCCTGTTGAAACAGTCGGGGAAAATAGGGAGGATAGTGAAAAATGAAAATAATCTAGGCAATTAAATGTTCAATAAGGATTTTACTGCCGATTAATATTAAAACTAAACCGCCGAGAATTTCCACCTTTTGGCTAAATAAATTACCGAATTTATGCCCGATAAAAACAGCTATAAAACATAGAGCAAAGGTAATAGAACCGATAACAGTGCAAGCTAGAAGTAAGGGAGTTTTAATCATCGATAAACCCAAACCAACTACTAAAGCATCGATGCTAGTAGCGATCGCTAATCCGATTAAAGTATAGGAATCTAGAGGATTAAATTTTTTTTCCTCGTCATCATTTTGAACCGCTTCGTAGATCATTTTACTTCCGATCGCCCCTAAAATAATAAAAGCGATCCAATGGTCAAAAGAGGCGAGGAAATCGCGACAGGTTAGACCAATACCCCAACCAATCATCGGCATAATTGCTTGAAATCCGCCAAAAAACAAAGCAATTTTCAAAGCCTTATTAACATGAATATGACGAATCATCAGGCCACTGGTCAGAGAAACGGCCACGGCATCGGCGGCTAATCCCACGGCTACAAAAGAAATGGTCAAAAGTTCGAGTGAAGTAAACATCTATAGTTGTTTATCCTTTAATTTCCCCCTATCTTAACTAATTTTTCCCCAAAAAACTTTCATATTTATCTCATGATACTCTCATTTATCTATCATTTCTCTAACCTAAGTAGGTAGGCGTTAAAAGTTGTCAGACACCCCCCTTATCAAGGGGGGACTAAGGGGGGACTAAGGGGGGATTAAGGGGGGATCAAGGGGGGGCAGGGGGGATCGAACCTAAAATCCATTTTTAATTTAATTATAACCAGCTACTTAATTAGTGAGAGGATCGAATTGAAAACGTTTAAAAGCATATTACTGGTTCCTCACCGATCGCCTGCACCTGATGGATCGCTTCTGGGGTAAAACTGATGATATCCTCAGCTTCTAGGACTTTTGCGCCCGCTACTGCGATTTTATCAGGAAATTCAGCCGTAGGAGTCCGAGTAACCAGTTTTCGGAGTTAACCAACCAATGCTGCTGTTTCATAAATTCCCCCGAATTTTTTCCCAGACAAAGTTAAGGAAGATACCTTTTTCCCATCATCGATCATCCCATCTGCTTTTAAGGTGGCTAACGCTACCATATAGGAAAAGTGCCAAGTAAAAAATCATGATAATTTCGAGAATTACCTGAGAATGAGAGGGGAGAGAACGGTGATAAAATTAGCTAATTGACTCCCCTAACTTAAACACCCAATAACCGCTCACTGAAAATATGGCTGACTTTTTTAACACCTATGGTTTTTTAATTGTTTCAATGGTATTTGGAGCCATTTTAGGCATTTCAATTTATCTGCCCTTAATGGCTGGTCAATTATCCTTAGCAACCCCCGGTTTTTACGCTTTAGGTGGTTATGTGACCGCCATTCTTTCCACGAAAGTTTTTACTAATACTGGTAGCAATTATCCCCTGGCTTTGGTCTTTTTAGAAATGTTAATTGCTGGCATTATTTCAGGAATATTAGCCATAGTTTTAGGTATTCCTGTTCTCCGTTTGCGAGGTATTTATTTAGCTATTGCCACGATCGCCTGGGTAGAAATTTTGAGAATTATTGCCCTTAATCTCGATATAACTGGCGGTGCAGTCGGTATTTTCGCCATTCCCCAACCTTTCACTACTCAATTAGCCTACCTTTGGCTGGCTTTGCCCCTCTTATTCCTAACTATGCTGTTTCTCTACCGGTTAGAAAACATCAAAATTGGTCGGGCATTTAATGCCATTCGTGCCGATGAATTGGCAGCTGCGGCCATGGGAATTAATCCCACCTATCACAAAGTTTTATCCTTCACTTTCGGGGCAGTTTTAGCGGCAGTTGTGGGAGCGGTAAGCGCCCATTTTCTCAATACTTGGAATTCCCGTCAAGGAACTTTTGATGCCAGTATTATTTTCTTGGCTTTCGTTTTAATTGGTGGTTCAAGAACTTTTGTCGGGCCGGTGGTGGGAGGCATTGTTTTAACTGCTTTGCCCGAAGTTTTACGCGCCCTCGGCGGTGTGAATGGTTTACCGATTTGGTTAGGGAATTTTTTGCGCGATGGTCGTTTGATTATTTTTGGAATTTTAATTGTTTTGGGAACGATTTTTTATCCCCAAGGCTTAATTACACCTGAATTAATCAAAAAACTAATGCCTTTTAAAAGACGTTCCTCTCTTAGTCGAGTTGATTCCTAATTACAGTGATCAGTGATCAGTTATCAGTGATCACTGATCAGATTTTAGTTTTCAGGTAATTGATTACTGTTTACTGTTCACAGCAAAAAACTCCCCAGTCCCTACTCCTGTCCCCTAACCCACCCTGCTGATACGGATATCCCCCTTCCGGCTAATGTAAAGAAAACGTTACAGCCGTAGGTTGGGTTGAGCTATTATTATTGAGCAGGTATTACCAATCGGATCAAAAGGCGAAACCCAACCAAGATTGTCAAAATATTCCAGGAAGTTGTTGGGTTTCCTTGCGTCAACCCAACCTACGAGTTTTACTGAATGAAGGGGCATTTATGGTATTTTTAGAAACAATTTAGCCTGCTTTTGTGGTTTCTTTTTCGGTAGATTGGGAAGGTTTTAGTTTGCGTTTGAGGGTTGAAGCTGCGCCGAGAGTGCCGAGGGCGAGGAGGCCGATGGTTGAGGTGGGTTCAGGGCATGGCTTAACATTGAATGGTATCTCTTGACCACCAGAAGACGTACTTGTGATTGGGCTTTTAATTATTAACGTATGTGTACTAGGGGTAAACTCACCGCTCATTGTTAACCTGTTATTAGTACCGTGAAAACTATATGTTCCATTAGACTCGGTTACGCCGTACATATACATAGTACCGTTAAATTTTCCTCCAGATGGAGAATTACTACCTTTAACTGTAAATGTTATTTTGTTCATAACCGTATCTAGACTTACTCCGAAAAGCCAACTCCCATTATACAAAGACTTAGGAACACCGGGTCGGTTAACCTCATAGCAATAACAAAGGGTAGCTGCCTGAGCAGGTTCAACAGCAACAGCAACACCCACCGCAGTAACCATTGTTATTATTGGAACCATTGATAATCTTTGTAAGATATTCATTTTTACTGTTTCTATACATTTATTAGCTCATGTACCTTGAGTCAAGCAAAACCCCAACCCAACACCAAAGGGAGATAGCAGAAGCATACACACTCCCCCCCCACAACTGTAGCAAAAGCTACAATTTAATAAATCTTTATATTCTTCTCCCTAGCTTAGGGATTCACAGGGGAAAGAGTTTCAGGTATTTTCCCCTGTTTTACTGCTTCTCAGGCGACCTATCGCCTTCCGTGAGGGATTGTGGCGCGGTGTGTCAGATTCGGTAATAGGGTTCAAAATTTCGCTAACCGCTACTTGAGCCATAGCGTTTTCCCTTAAGCAGAATTCACGCCGCCTCCAGTTCATAATGCAATACCAGAAGCTCATCAGAGCAACTCGATTCGCAATTGGCGGCCTACCACAGAAGCCGCCCCTCGGCTGATGTAAAAGATGACCCGTGCGATGCGCCCGCCAGTAGGGGCAATTCATGAATTGCCCCTACTCCCCACCTTCTGTTGTCTTTGTCCTCTAGTGTTATCAGAGTGATAAATTCTTGAATTGCCCCTACTCCCCACTCCTATCTCCTAACCCACCCTACTGATACGGATATCCCCCTTCCGGCTAATGTAAAGAAAACGTTACAGTAACAGGTAAAGCCCAGTAGCCAGGAAGCCGTCGATCATGTTTGAATACTTTAACCAAAAAGCTATCAAAGCGGTGATGTTCGCCCAAGAAGAAGCCCGTCGTACCGGTCACAGTGTCGTGGGTACGGAGCATTTACTGTTAGGATTGATAGGAGAAGCCACCGCCACCGCAGCCTTAATTCTCAAGGATTTAAAAGTCACCCTGCACGAAAGTCGCCGCGTGATTGAAGGAATGACCGGCCGCGGCACCGGTTACAGTCCCGTTAACATCCCTTTTACCCCGAAAGCGAAAAAGATGTTCGAGCAAGCATTTCAGGAAGCTCGACAATTAGGGGAACAGGCGATCGCACCTGAACATCTATTACTCGCTATCACCACCGATCCCGAATCCCTAGCCGCTAAAATTTTAATTATGCAGGGTGTTGATTTGATCAAACTTCGCGGCCTTTTACTGAAAAATGCTGGGGAAAAAGTCGCTAGTGGTCGCTTCACGGCAAGCAGTGACTATGAAGACCAGAAAAATGCTCCTAAAGGCGGTATTTTAGCCCAATATAGTCGCAATTTAAGCCAAGAGGTCAAAAATGGCAAAATTGACCCTGTAATCGGTAGAGAGCCAGAAATCCAGCGAGTTATCCAAATTTTGGGCCGTCGCAGCAAGAATAACCCGATTTTACTCGGTGCGCCGGGGGTGGGCAAAACAGCGATCGCTGAAGGGTTAGCACAACGCATCCATAATGGCGATATTCCCGAACTTTTGCGGGATAAACAGGTAATTGCCCTCGATATGGGGTCTTTACTGGCGGGAACCCGTTTTCGCGGCGATTTTGAGGAACGCTTAAAGGGGGTTGTGGAGGAAGTTCGCAAATCGGGCAGTATTATCCTGTTTATTGATGAAATTCACACTCTTGTGGGTGCTGGTAGCATGGGAGGAGCTATGGATGCTTCTAACTTGCTTAAACCTGCTTTAGCTCGCGGCGAGTTACAGTGTTTAGGGGCCACCACTCTCGATGAGTATAAACAGCATATTGAGCGAGATGCGGCTCTAGAAAGACGTTTTCAGCCAGTTATGGTGGGAGAACCGACTAAAGAGCAAGCGATCGAGATTTTACGCGGTTTAAAAGCCACCTACGAGGATTTCCATCAGGTAAAATACGCTCAAAAAGCGATCGAAGCTGCTGTTCATCTATCCTCGCGCTATATCAATGATCGCTTTTTACCGGACAAAGCGATCGATCTTCTCGATGAAGCGGGATCCCGCACCCATCTACGCTATTCCCTGCAAAGTAAAAGTCCTGCGGAGGTTAACGAAGAATCACCCCTAATTAACCCCGAATCTTTAATTCCGGTGGTGGATGCGGAGGAAATCGCCCAAATTGTCGCCGCTTGGACAGGTATTCCCGTTACCCAATTAACTGAAACTGAGTCGGAATCGCTCTTAAATCTGGAATATCAACTGCATGAGCGGATTATTGGTCAACAGGAGGCAGTGAATGCCGTTTCTCGTGCTATTCGTCGAGCGCGAGTAAATTTAAAGAATCCTAACCGTCCGATTGCCTCGTTTATTTTTGCCGGTCCCACGGGAGTGGGTAAAACTGAATTAACGAAAGCCTTAGCTAAGTTGCTCTTTGGCTCGGAATCCAGTATGATTCGCCTAGATATGTCGGAATTTATGGAATCCCACACGGTTTCTAAATTAATTGGTGCGCCTCCCGGATACATCGGTTATAATGAAGGCGGTCAGTTAACGGAAGCAGTGCGTCGTCAACCCTATAAAGTAGTTTTGTTTGACGAAATCGAGAAAGCACATCCCGATGTTTTTAATCTTCTCCTGCAACTGTTAGAAGATGGTCGTTTGACCGATTCCCAAGGTCGTCGGGTGGACTTTAAGAATACCCTAATTATTATGACCTCGAATATTGGCTCAAAAGTCATCGAAAAAGGCGGTAATAGCTTAGGATTCGAGATGGCTGACGATTTTGCTCAATCGCGTTACCAACAGATTTCTAATCGGGTGACGGACGAGTTAAAACAATATTTCCGTCCCGAATTTCTCAACCGTCTCGATGAAATCATTGTTTTCCGACAGTTAACTCGCGAAGAAGTTACCCAGATTGCCGATATTCTTATCGCGGATCTAGGCAAACAATTGACAGAAAAAGGCATTTCTGTGGAAGTTACCGCCGCTTTTAAGGATTTGGTCATCAATGAGGGTTATGATCCTAGCTACGGTGCGCGGCCTTTACGTCGTGCTTTAACTCGACGCTTAGAGGATAGTTTAGCCGAGGCGATGTTATCGGGAAAAGTCAATTCTGGAGACCATGCGCTATTAGATGTAACTACTGAAGCTGTGGTGACAGTCTCTAGTCATCGGCGCTCCGAGCAGAACAATATTCTCTCGCAATTACAGTTACAACCAGTGGGTTAATCCCCTCAAAAATTGCTTTTTTTCGGGGTTGAACATTTTTCAACCCCGATTTTTGTCATCTAAGTAGGGTTTGCGGTAAAAAGTTTATTGGTGGGGTTAGGAGTCGGTCGTCGGTCCTTAGGAGATAGGAGATAGGAGATTATTTTATTTATTCTCCCCACTACCCCACTACCCCACTACCCCACACCCCACACCCTCTTTCCAGTCAGGAGATTATTTTTATTTATTCTTCCCACTCCCCACTCCCCACACCCTCTTTCAAGTCAGTCCCGATGCCAAAGTTGGCACCGCCAAGGATGAAAATATTGGGATTATTTTTCCTAAGTAGGTAGGCGTTAAAAATTATCAGATACCCTCTTATCAAGGGTAGGGTTGATTCATGAATCAACCCTACTATTTAGGGGACAAGCGTTCTTGAATTTGATTAATTGCCCAGCTTAAAATCGCCCCCGCAATTAAAATACTAATAGCAGGATTGAATAAGGGCAGCCAAAGACGCTGAAAAAGTTTAAATCCTAGGGGAATTCCTGTGGATTCACCGATAACAGCCACGGCAAACCAGAGAAAACCCGCTATTACCAAAAACACATCAAATATTAAGATTCTATTCAACCACTTGACAAATTGCTCTTTCATTGCATCAAAAACTTAGGTTATTTATACAGTTCATTCAGGAAAAAGTATAGCACTGTCACCTTAATCCCAAGCTCTCCAGAGCCAAGCGAGTCCGGCAGTAATGATTAAAACTTTAGTTAACCAATCTCCCCAGCGCACATATAAAGTTCTTGTATCCCGTCGATAAATTGTTTCGCTATGGATTTGATATTTATCCAGATCCGATAGCCAAAGCTGATTACCGTGGGGATCGACAAAAGCAGAATAACCTGTATTGGTGGCCCGGGCCATCCATCGATCGGTTTCGATCGCTCGCATGGTATCCTGAGCATGGTGTTGAGCGGGCATGGCGTGGCTATAATGGGCGTTATTAGAAGCAGTAATAATAAATTCGCCTCCTCTAGCAGTTTGACGGCGAAAATGTTCGGAAAAAGCCGATTCGTAACAAATGCCCACAATTATTTTACCGAAAGGACTGTCAATAATTTGAGCGGCATCTCCCGGGATTAAGTGCGCTTGCAAGGGAGAAAGGCGATCAACAATTCCGCCCAAAATTTCCTGAAAAGGAACGTATTCGCCTAAAGGCACGAGAATTACTTTATCATACCGACTAATCACCTGTCCCTCGCCATCAATGGTCAAGAGACTATTGTTATAACCCTTGTCCACCTTGCCAAATGCACCTAACCAGATCGGCGTTTTTTTGGCTAAAATTGCCGAATAAATCGAGCTATTATTGACTAAGTTCTCCCAATAGTAGGGTAAGGCGGTTTCAGGAGTTAAGACGGCATCTACTCCTTGATCGGCGAGAATTTGATAACCAGTGGTGTAACCTTCGAGTGCCTTTTGAAATCCTAGGGGCGAAAGTTTAATCGTGTTGGGAATATTGCCCTGAATTACGCCAATTTTTATCCCTAAATCCCTTGACTTTTCGATCGGTTTATGGTATATGTTCCATCCCCAGAGATGCAGGCTAAAACAAATAAGCAGGGGTAAAGAGAGAAAAGCGAGATTTTGCCGCGATTGACGGATTAGGAGCAAGCTTTCGGCGATTAAACCATTAACTGCCACAATTGCCGCCGTTACCGTCGTAAAACCCGATAATTTGCCCAATTGCAGAATCAATAAATTATGGGGACTTTGACTATAAGCAAGGGTAGTCCACCAGAGAGGGGATTGACTCCAGAGAGATTCTAACCCACACCAGAGGGCAGTGCCGATGAAAACCCGTAGGAGAGCATCCCGAAAAGATGACTGATTAACACTTTTGTTGACATAAAACATAACTAACGTCCAAGTTAGCACGATCGCCGTTCCCCAAAAAGTGATAAACAACCAACAAAATAGGGCAATTAACAAACTCGCTAACCAGGGGACACCCATCCACGTCATCGGGTGAATTCCCGTGATCCAGAATAAAGCCAGACCATGGTAGGCAAAACCCCAGCCAAAACCGTATAAAAGCTGTTTTTTTAGGGATTTTTCCGCTAATCTCACAATAATCCACAGGGGGACGAGAGAAATCCAAGCGAGTAACCACCAAGAAACCGGCGCCACTGTTAACCCCATCCCCACACCGGCCAAAATTGCCCAGAGAAAACGCACCATCTTTCACTCCAGTCAGGTTAAACTCCTCTGACCTACTAGATCAGAGTAGCTAGAGGGAAGACAAAACACAAGAGAGACACAGAAGTTTTGGCTACATCTACAATAGATCAGTTAGCGAGTAAAAAAGCCCCTCGATCAGATGCTAAGTAGGGAGGCACAATTATTTGTAGGATGGGTTAGCGGTAGCGTAACATGAGCGGGCGTTGGGTTTCATGCTTCAACCCAACCTACGTTCATCTAGAGGGAAGACAAAAAACAAGAGACACAGAAGTTTTGGCTACATCTACAATAGATCAGTTAGCGAGTAAAAAAGCCCCCCAATCAGATGCTATTGCAAGCTATAGACTCAGACAAACAGGGAGATGAGGAATGTCACCCTCACCCTGAAAGCCAAAACTCGGACTGAATAAGTGATTGAATACATGGATAATTTTAACCCCAAAATAGCTACTCTGGCTCTTGTCTTGAATGTTGAGGAAAATCTCCAAGATATTTTTGGGAAAATAGCTAGTATGAGCGCTCATCAATTGCGAGCGCAGCACTGTTCAATTATGTTAAGCTCTCCACAGGAATTAAAGGGGGAAATTACCGATTATCTAGAAGTTTTTGCCCATTATGATGATCTATCACCTTTGGCTGATCAAGAAATAATTAAACTCGATCAAGTTATTGCCGATACTGTAGCGACTACAGGAAAACCTTTACTAATTAAGGATATCACTCGATCGCCATTTGCCACTGCAGCCCGTTATCCCAAAAGATCAAATAATAATAGTTTTATCTCCGTACCGATTATCCTCAATCAGCAGGTAATCGGAGTAATTAATCTCAGTTTTCCCCTAGACAAAAAACATTTTGAACCCTTAGATTTAGAAATCTTGCAGTTATTCGCTCAACAGGCGGCCCAATCCCTGCAAATTTTTCATTTGCAAGGGATGTTAAAATCTCGTTTTGTGGCCATGGCAGTGACTAGAGAAATAGCAGAAATTCAGTCCGAACATTCGATCGCTGTTCATCCTTATCCGCCGAAATTAGCCAAAATTGTCGCTAAGGCTTTTTTTAAAGAATTAACTCAGGCCGGTTTTGTAACTCATGAAGTTATTGAGATTGCTAATGAGGTTTTGAATTTACTACAAAAGACTCTTAATAAACATAAAAATCGTCTGGAAGGAAAAGATTAAGCGCTATTCAAGGGTTAAAATTGACTAACTTGCCACTCCGGTGCAGTCCGAAGGAGTAATTGAGATAGTTAACAGCTTAATTGACCGTTGTTTACTGATTACCGCTGCCGTCCTGCCGTCCTAATTCATAGACACCAGAGGCAACACAGGCGAGAATACCGACACTAATCGGCCAACTTTTTCCTAAACTAATCTCGATTAACCAATCGGAGAAACCGCCGAGGATGAGAAAGGGAATAATACTAAAGATAGAGGCATAAAAAGCATTTTGTGATTCTCTGGCGATGCGAGTTTTTTCAAACTCCTCTAGGGAAGTATAGAGGAAACGCTCGGCAAAATTAAACCAGCGATAGAAAATTTCTATAAACCAATTTCGCACCCCAGCTAACCCCAAATATAATGCTAAAGACCAGAGACAGCTACCGGCAATAAAGGCCGGGGAAATATTGATAGTGAAGGGCAGAAAGTCGATTACCATAAATGAGAGCCACAGAAGTGGTAAATTTGAGCGAACGGCTTGATCAATCTTAACAAGTCTTGACCCTGGCACCAAAAAGTTGATATCCTCACCCCTGGGGCCGGACGGTGATTTCCAAACCTGACCATTTGGGTTTCTGCTTGCGATCCCTGGGGGGGGGTTTCCCAGCTGCCTTATGCCATTTTTCTTTATTCGTGTCCCTCACCCCCGCTCCTCTCCCTTTCTGGGGGTGAGGGAAATTCACTATCTCTGTCATTACTTTAGAAAAATGCTATGACATTCTGGCATATATCCTGTAAATGCGCTAGTATTTAACAGTAAATCCAACCTAGAACGGCGGGGTTTCAGACCCAATTTTTTTGATGAAAAGTTTTTTTAAGAAACCTTATCGGTTAGGAATTTTGATGCTTGTCTCGACAAGTTTAATGGCCTGTAGTGCCTTAAACTATAGCTCTTTTGCGGAACTCCTATCATCTTTCTCTCCCTCTCCTTCTCCCTCTCCTTCCCCTTTAGATGCGGCAACTTTACTTGTTTTAGAGAATAAAATCTATCAACAGGTAAATCGCTATCGTCAATCTCGTAATTTATCTCCCCTACTGTTAAATCGAGCAATTTCTCAACAGGCAAGATTACATAGCCAACGCATGGCTGCGGGTTTAGTTCCTTTTAGTCATCAAGATTTTGACAAAAGAGCGCAAACTATTGGCGTTTCGGTTCCCTATCAAGGGGTGGGGGAAAATCTGGCAGTTAATCAAGGTTATGATGACCCAGTAATGATGGCTGTGGATGGCTGGATTAAAAGTCAAGGTCATCGGGAAAATATGGAGGGAGATTTTGATAGTACTGGGATTGGAGTAGCGACGGATAATCAAGGGAAATTATACTTTACTCAAATATTTCTAAAACGTCAATCCGCTCCCGTTTCTACTAATCCTCTTAGCTACGATCTTATCGGGAATCAATCTTTTTTAATTACCCTCGAAGAGAACACTAATTATCAAGTTAATCGCTACCGAATTTCTCAAAATTTACCGCCCCTACGTCTCGATGCTCGCATTAGTCATGAAGCTCGCTTATTTAGTCAAAAAATGGCCAATAAACAGGCTCCTTTTAGTCATGATGGTTTCGAGGGAAGATTCAAGGCAGTACAAAGGATGATCCCTTTAGAAAAAATGGGCGAAAATTTGGCTTTTATGAAGGGATATCCTGACCCCGTTGCTGTTGCCGTTAAGGGGTGGATTAATAGCCCCGGCCATCAAAAAAATATGGTTGGTGATTATAATCTCACTGGTATCGGTATCGCTAAAAATAATGCTGGTGAATATTACTTTACACAACTTTTTGTTAAAAAGCGTTGACAAAATGACCATGATAATATTTAAATTTAATTATCAGTTTTTAACTATCAGCCTTTTCAGTTGTCAGTTATCAGATTTGAGTTTTCAGTGAACAGTCTTAAGTAAGGAGTATTAAATCGCATTAACAGTGCTGTCTTTTTACTGATAACTGATAACTGATAACTGATAACTGATAACTGAAAAAAGCTCTCCTAACTCCTAACTATTATGAACTTAGACAATTTTCAAGTGTGCGATCAAGATTTAAGTGATGACCTATTATCCCGTTATCTAGGGGTTAATTCGATCGCTGTAGATACAGAAACTATGGGATTAATTCCAGGGCGCGATCGACTGTGTTTAATTCAACTCTGTGATCCCAGTGGTTTTGTCACCGCTATTCGCGTTTTTAGGGGGCAAACAGAGGCTCCTAATCTCAAAAAGGTCATGGAGGATGAGCGGATAGAAAAAGTCTTTCATTTCGCCCGTTTTGATGTGGCTCAACTGTCCCATACTTTTGCCATTGCCACTCAACCGATTTTCTGCACCAAAATCGCCAGTAAACTCGCTCGGACTTATACCAGCAGTCACGGTTTAAAAAGTCTCGTGCAGGAATTGGAAGGCATAGAATTAGACAAAACCGCTCAAAGTTCTGATTGGGGAAATGCCGCTAATCTTACTCCAAAACAACTGAGTTACGCGGCTAACGATGTGCGCTATTTACTGTCAGTGCGAGATAAATTAATTATGATGCTGCAAAGAGAAGAAAGATGGGAGTTAGCCCAAAAGTGCTTTAGTTGTATCCCCATTTTTACCGCTTTAGATTTACAGCAATATAAAGATATATTTGAGCATTAGTCAGCAAAAGTTACGGTCTATTTAATAAGTAAATAGCAGATAGATTTTGTCTTTGATCCCCCCTTAATAAGGGGGGTATCTGACAATTTTTAACACCCACCTACTTAGTATGATTGACTCCCAATCGAACTTTAAAAACCCAGTTATGGATTGTTTCTCCCCCACTTCCCACTTCCCCACTTCCCCACTTCCCCACTCCCCCACTTCATAATTCATACCCACTTCCCCACTTCCCCACTTCCCACTTCCCACTTCCCACTTCCCACTTCCATCACTGATCACTGATCACTGAAAATAGTTCCTACTGCCCAAAGCTGCCAAGATCACAAAAAAGACCGCTATGATCCAAAATAGAAATCATCGTCATTGGTAGAGAATAGGTAAAAAATCTATGACATCTTATGCGGCCTCCTCTGCACGAGCCGAAATGAGCGAACTTCGGCGCCTGAAAACCCTACTACCGCCAGAATTACAAAGTTGGGTAACGGTAGAAGGTTCCACAGAGATTAATCCCCCCCTGATCCGTTGTGAAGAAATTGGCAGAGACGAGGTAGAAATTCAGATAGATTTGGCAAAATGGGAAAATTTAGCCATTGATCAGCGTAATTTGCTCTTTTGGCATGAAGTGGCCAGGATTCAAAATGATAGTATTCCCCGGGAAGGCTGGGAAATGGCCGCCCTCGCTATTGGCTTAGGTGGTGCAGTGGGGGAATTATGGGTACAGGATGGGTTATTATTGCTTTTGGCTATGGGATTATGTGGGATTTCCGGTTATCGTCTCTGGCGCAAAAATAACGGTGATAAAATTCTCAAAGAAGCGATCGAAGCCGATGAAAAAGCGATCGCCTTGGCCACTCGTTTCGGTTACTCTCTCCCCAACGCCTACAAGAGCCTAGGCAGTGCCTTTAAAACCCTAATCGAACAAACACCTAACCGTCGTCTGCGTAAGCGTTATGAGACCCGTTTAGATGCCCTGAGAAAGAGTGCAGCCAAAGCGAAGTCCCAAACCCAAGGCCGTCCGCCCCTAGGTGAGATTCGTTAGCCGATAATTACAGGTAATCTCTGACATTACCCATTGGTATTTGGGGAAAAGTGTAGTAAACATTTAAGTGGGTCATCAGGCCTTGTTCATCTATCAAACCATCTCTTTGTGTCGATGACTTCCCAAATTCCTGAAACACGTTTTCTGATCATTCCGATGGAGTATCCGGTTTTGCGGATGCCGGATCGCTTGACTGTCTTGGAAGCAGTACAGTTCAAGGATCTGTTTCACCATCTCATCGCCCAAACACCCACTCCCGAAAAAGTCATTCTTGATCTGAATGCCACTCAATTTATGGATAGTAGTGGTGTGGGTGCTTTAGTCCATAATCTCAAAGCGGCCAGAGCAGAAAATATCGAGTTAGTGCTGGCTAACGTCCATCCCCCAGTGATGGGGGTTTTATCGATTACGGGACTAGATCAATTATTCACTTTCCAAACCTCCCCCCTAGCAGCCCAAGAAAAGAGCTTTACTGCCAATGAAAACCATCTACCGGAAACCCATCCCTCGATTCGCAGTTGGTTAAAGCGCGGTCTTGACATTGTTGGTGGGATCGTGGGTTTATTAATCACGGGGGTTATTTTTGTCCCCATTGCTATTGCTATTAAGTTAGACAGTCCCGGTCCAATTTTTTTCAGTCAAACCCGCTGCGGTTGGTTGGGAAAGGAATTTAAAATTCTTAAGTTTCGTTCCATGTGTGTGGATGCAGAAGCACTCAAGGATAAAATCCCCAATCAAGCGGAGGGAGCTTTTTTTAAAAATAAAAATGATCCCCGGATTACCCGGGTAGGAAAATTTTTACGTCGCACCAGTTTAGACGAATTGCCCCAGTTTTGGAATGTGATCACCGGTGAAATGAGTCTTGTTGGCACTCGTCCTCCCACCCCCGATGAGGTGGAACGCTACGATGTTCCCCAATGGCAACGTTTAGATGTAAAACCCGGTATGACGGGAGAATGGCAGGTGAATGGTCGCTCTCGGGTGAGTAATTTTGAAGAGGTAATTCAACTAGATTTGCGCTATCAAGAAAATTGGAGTTTAGGCTACGATCTACAACTGATTTTTAAAACAATTTTGATTCTCTTTCAAAAAAACAGTGGTGCCTTCTGAAGTCTTAAATTCCCCTTCTTTCCCCCTCCAATTCCATCTACAAGTCCAGACGGAATTGGCAGCTTTAATCCCAGTCCTACAATGGTTTGAATCTCACGGCCGCTCTTTTCTACCCGACTCGGTGCTTTGGCAGTGTAAGGTGGCTTTAGCCGAAGGATTTACTAATGCTGTCCGTTACGCTCACCAACATTTACCACCAACTACACCCATCGATCTAGAATTAACTTTACAGTCCCATTCTCTAGAAATAAGAATATGGGATCACGGTCAACCTTTTGATCTGCAAGCAAAACTTGATTCTCTACAACAACATCCCCTCACACCTTTAGAAATGGAAAGCGATCGAGGATTACTTTTCATGCGTTCTCTTACTGATATTTTACAATATATCCGCACTGCCGAAGGGAGAAATTGTTTAATTCTCCAGAAAAGTTTTTAAGTCAATTTATCCCCTGCTAGAAACTCTGTCCATGGCACAGGTTTCCAGACGAGAAAAAAGAATTATGCCACCACCCACACCCCACACAAGGGTGGGAAGATGTCCAGAGGGTGCTTTGAGAGAGAAAGTAATTTGATCGTAGTATAACCACTTGTTATTAACTCGCCAACCGACTTTTGACCCGAAAGCGTTCCATTTTTGTTGATCATAATTGCCGCTTCCTCCCAAACTTTCATAGATTCTTTTCTGAACAGATAGACCAAATTTTCCCTGACTATATTGTAACCAGAGTTGATTGATAGTGGCTAAATCTTCACAGGGAAAGTTATCTATATCTTCTATCTTAAGATATTTTTCTTTAGTTCGATCGGCAACTTTTAAGAATAGATTAGCCGTTTCTTGATCGGCTTCTTGCCATTTTTCTTGCGCTAATAAATCCCGCAGATTGGTGTAATCAATTGCCTTGGCGCTTTTGAGGTTAATTTCCTCCCTGGTGGCGACTGGAAAAACTGGCAAAACCGTTTCTTGAATTGTGTCCTGTGATCGGGGTTTTGGCGGAATCACTACGGCTAATTTTACCGCTAACTCTTGCAGGACTTCCCCGGCTGATTGATAACGTTTTTTGGTGCCAAATTTAATTAATTTATCTAAAATTTCGCCTAATTCAACACTAACAGGATTATTAAAGAGGTGCTGTCTCCATACCCATTCATGTTCACTCACATCGAATAATTCAAAGGGAGATATTCCCGTTAATAAATAGATACAAGTGACTCCCAAACTATATAAATCACTGCTATTAATCGCTTTACCATTGCCTTGTTCTGGTGCGATATATCCCGGCGAACCGATCACTGTTCCTGTTAGGGAAAGATTAGCAATAGTCATAAATTTAGAGGCACCGAAATCAACTAAAATTATTTTATTATCGCTGCGTCTCCTAATTATATTAGCTGGTTTAATATCTCGATGAATGACTCTTTTAGCATGGATAAAATCAAGAACTGGCAAAATTTCTAATAAAAGATGTTTAATCTTTTCTTCATTGAAAACTCCCTCGCTTTGTAATTCTTGTTCTAGATTTTCTCCCTCAATATATTCTTGAACAAGATATTGTCGCCCATCATTGCTGGTAAAATAGGCATAGAGAGAGGGAATTTGTGGGTGTTGACCGAGATTATCTAAACTAATCGCTTCTTCTTTAAATAATTCCGCCGCTTTCTTGAGAGCATTACTGCCTTGAGCGCTAGGAAAAAATTGTTTAATCACACAATAGGGTTGAGAAGGTTTATCCTCATCAATTGCTTGAAAAGTTTTACCGAAACCTCCTTGACCAATTAATTTTATGGCACGATAACGATCTTTTAGTAATAATTGAAAGCAACATTTTTGACAGAATTTATCTGTAGGATCATTGTTATATAGACAATCGGGATTAAGACATAAACTCATTGTTAGTTCAAAGAGAGATAGGGAAGATGTTTCAGTGAGCAGTAAACTGATAACTGATAACTGATAACTGATAACTGATAACTGATAACTGATAACTGATAACTGATAACTGATAACTGATAACTGATAACTGATAACTGATAACTGATAACTAAATCGAGGTTTCTTCCTCTAGCCAAATTTCTGGCTGTTGATTTAATAAAAGCTGGGCTGCCTCTAACATATCATCAACAATATCCCGCAAATCTTTCTTATTATCGATATAAGCTTTTAACGCCTCCATCGGATCTAATTGATTACCCACCCCTAATTCTGGTAAACGGGGACGGGTTAATTGACTAATTAACTCGGCACGAATACTATAGCTATGGGCAGGTTTTAACGCCTCGTCAAGCTGATTGGTGTTGATTAGTTCTAATTGTTCACTGCGAATTTTATAAACTAAGCGGATAACTGCTTCCTGAATATCGTGTTTTTTGAGAGCTTTTAGCAATTCTTTTTGGGGGTTTTCTGCCTCAGAAACATCCACTTCGATGGAACGGAAAGGACGCACGGGTAAAGGACAAAATTCCCATTTAACCTCTCCTTTAGCCACTTCTATTAAAACATAGCCCTTATCTTCTTTTTCCTCGCTAAAATCCACTCGATCAATGCTCCCCGGATAGACAATAGGCGGATCATTACTAGGATTAAGATTTTGGTGTTTGTGAACATGACCGAGGGCAACATACTCAAATTGTGGACGATTTAGCAGCGATAAAGGCACAGTAAAACCTTTACCAACCGCTAAAAGTCTTTCTGCTCCTAAACTAGCTCGATCAGCCATTAAATGGGCTAATAAAACTGTTGGTACGCTTGTATCTAATTGGCGAATTTCTCCTTCTAAAACCGGTTCCAAACGGTTAATTAATAATTCATTTACCCCACTCAAGGATAAACCCTCGGTTTCGGGACGGGTTAAGAGAGTGGCGCGGGTTAACCAGGGTAAAGTAATTACTTGGATATCGCCGTTGCGGGTGGTGATGCGATGGGTGGTCAGGCGATCGCCAACAATAAACCCCGGCACCGCTAGGGTACGATAGATGGAGAGACTGACACCGCCATTACCATGAGAATGTTGATCGTGATTACCCACTAATAACACCGTCGGGATATTAGCATCGGCAAGACGACGGAATTGACTGGCAAAAGCTTCCTGAACAAAAGGAGGAGGAGTGGCATCGGGAAAGGCATCTCCCCCAAAAAGCACTAGATCCACAGGTGTGGCAATAGCCCGATCGATACAGAGGCTTAAACTGCCCATAAAATCCTCTAAACGCGTATTTAATCCCGTTTTTGGATTTAAACGTCCATGGGAAAAACCGCTCCCCATGTGAATATCCGATAAGTGCAGTATTTTAATCATGGTAAAGAAAAAACAGGCGCAATTAAGTACACCTGTTCAAGACTATTTTCCTAATTTTTTATCGCCATCTTGACGACGGCGATCGCGCCATTCTGTAGTCGTCAGGTAGAGAATGCCACCACTGACGACAACGAGGAGAATTAAGGCGACTAGAAAGAGAGTGTTAAGAATCAGAGATGTTTCCATGGTATCTATAGATTACCTAGAAACCGTTACGACCCCAAACCACCATGGCGATCGACCAAGTGAACAGGGCGAGAATGCTAACCCAACCAAGTGTCAAAATATCCATAATTGCCTTTGTTAAACGAAATACTTGCAAGATAACTACTCAATTTTTGACACTCTCCGCCCTAAAAGTGCGGAGATTCTTGGGCTGAATCTTGCCGCTACTAGCAAAGCTAATTTTGGTCTTACAGTTTCATGTCTAGTCCGACTACACCTACAAGGTAAGCACTCTTAAAGACTACTCCCCAAGCGTAAATTTCTGTGTGTCCCACAGTATTTAATTGTTTTTCGCTCTTACCATGTGGACTTAGGATGAAAGCTTTTGTACCAGTGATGGTTAGAGATTTAGGGATTACGGAGTGTCGCTTGTTTCCTGCGTTCCCAAAGTCAACGACTCAATTTGATGCTAACATAAAGTCGCCCTAAAGGGCGAGGTTTTCAACCCAAATTTTCGATAATACTCCATCAGTGACTCCGTTTTAGAGAGGCGATCGTGCAAATTACGCTCAAGGAAAGAATCGAATCCATACAGGTGGGGAGTATCTCGGCGCTGGCTTTCCTGGTTCCCTATCTGCTATTTTTAACTGTTGATCGACTATTTTTAGGGGAATCGATCACATTAATTGGCGCTTTTGTCAAGATATCTGGGGCGATAATTAGCGGATTTCTCTTCGGTGTCACCTATCGTTATGTCGTCCGCAACGATGATAATCCCCATCTTAAAGATGGTACAGTGGCAGCTTTTGCCCTAGTCCGCGGCCTAGTTCCCCTACAATTATCCACAGACTTGCTCGCTGACGCTTGGCAATTAAGTCTCTTTCTGGGAGAGAGCTTTATCTGTTTTTTATCCTGTCGTCTGCTCTTAGAGTTGACTAAGCTGCGTCAATAACCGACTCAGTTATCAGTTATCAGTTATCAGTTATCAGGTGTGAGTTTTCAGTGAATAGTATTAAGCGACAAGCTCGGAGCTGCTTTTTTACTGTTTACTGATTACTGTTTACTGATCACTGATCACTGTTTACTGAAACATCACCCCACACCCTATGGCTATTTGCATTCCCGTTAATTTACCCGATCGCTCCTATAATATTCTGATCAACAAGGGCAGTTTAGCTAATCTCGGTGCAGAAATGAGCCGGTTAAACTTAGGTAAAAAGGTTTTATTGGTTTCTAATCCCGAAATTTTTGAGTATTACGGGCAAATAGCCGTTAATTCCCTAGAAAAAGCGGGATTTGTCGTTTTTACACATCTGATCCCCGCCGGCGAAAATTATAAAACCCTCGATGCGATCGCTCAAGTTTATGATAGCGCCCTCGCTCACCGGCTGGAACGTTCCTCGACTATGGTTGCCCTCGGTGGTGGTGTGATCGGGGATATGACGGGATTTGCGGCAGCCACATGGTTACGGGGTGTTAATTTTGTCCAGGTTCCCACCACCCTGTTAGCGATGGTGGATGCTTCCATCGGGGGTAAAACTGGTGTTAATCATCCCCAGGGCAAAAATCTGATCGGGGCGTTTTATCAACCGAAATTAGTTCTGATCGATCCTAACGTGCTTAAAAGCCTACCCGTGCGAGAATTTCGGGCAGGAATGGCAGAAGTGATTAAATATGGTGTAATTTGGGATGCTGAGTTATTTCAACAGTTAGAAGACTCGGACAATTTAGCTAGTTTTTCTCAGATCGATGGCGAGCTATTGCAAACAATTATTACAAAGTCTTGCCAAGCGAAAGCAGATGTGGTATGCACAGACGAAAAAGAAGCGGGTTTGCGGGCGATCTTAAACTATGGTCACACGATCGCCCACGGCATTGAAAGTTTAACGGGATATACTAGCGTTAACCACGGGGAAGCGGTGGCCATGGGGATGGTGGCGGCAGGAGCGATCGCTGTTAAACTGGGAATGTGGACTGCCGGGGAAAATCAACGTCAAACCGATTTAATCGAAAAAGCCGCCTTAGAAACCCATATTCCGCCTTTAAATGCCGATGAGATGGTTAATGCTCTTACTGCCGATAAAAAGGTTAAAGATGGCAAGGTTAGATTTATTTTACCAACGGCAATCGGCCAAGTGACCATTAGCGATCGAGTCACCCCCACCCTGGTGCGCGAGGTGTTATCACCAACCGAATCCGGGCAGTAAACGCTTTTTCAATTGTTGCATCCCTTGTTCCGTAACATCCCGGTATTTTAAATCTCCCACGAGAATACGTCCCATCAGTTGACCGGCGATCGGACGTTTAACGGCGACATTGTAGGCGATTTGGGTAAATTGATAGAATAAACCAGCCAATTTGGCCGCTAAAGCCATATCTTCACCCCATTCTTCCCGAATTATCCGACTATAGCCCGCTAAAGCCTGATTATCTCCGGCTAAAGCTCGATCAATCGCCTCGGCTGCCTTAACTCCCGTCAAAATTGCCGGACGGATACCCTCACCGATGAGAGGATCGAGAATCCCCGCCGCTTCCCCTGTAATTAAGGCATTTTGGGCGTGTAGCGGTTGATTTCCGTTCCAAAGAGCTAAAGCATACTCACCATAGCGATAATCCTCTAAATTCCAGCCCTTTTGACGGGCATAATTTAACAGTTGTTTTTTCAGATCCTCGGATTTGATGCTGCCCTTAAAACAAGCACCGCTAATTGTGTAACCATTAGACTTGGGAAAAGCCCAGATATAACCATTTTTTAGGGAACCAAAATCAAAAAAAGCTTTTTGGGGTGGAATAGTCGCTTCTGCGTTAGTAATTTCGAGAGTAGCCCCGATAGCTTCGTTTTTCGCTGGTAATCCTAACCAGCGACTGGTATTGCCCCTAACACCATCGGCAGCAATCAGATATTTGCCTGAAAATGTTCCTTGGGATGTGGTAACTTGCCAGTGATCTTGGACGAATTTGATCTGGGTAACTTCGCTGTTATCTTGGATAGTTGCCCCGACTGCGATCGCCTGTTGACCTAAAAAATCATCGAAACGATCCCTTTGTACCATCCACATCGGTTCTAGCATATTTAACTTAGTGGTGACGGTATCCCCCTGTTTCCAAGTAAACTGTACTTGCGTGACGGTATTCTCGATCACGGGAGTAAAGTCAAAATCAAACCACTGCTTAATTGCCGGGGATACCCCCCCACCACAGGGTTTATAACGGGGTAATTTCGCTTTATCGAGGATCAGGATTGATCGTCCCTTTTTAGCTAGATGATAACCCGCCGTCGCTCCTGCTGGTCCCGCACCGATGATAATACAGTCAAACATTTGTACTAATTGAAGTCGTTGAACAAATTTATAGACAATTTACGCTATTTTGGGCAACTTGTGTTGAGTCTGGTTTCTTGTCCCTTCTTCAGACGGTTGAGCTTGCCTCTCTAGTTTCTAGCTGATTTATCCCCCAATTTCCCAGAGAGCCTAATCTCTGGCTTTTTTGACTAATTGCTCAATCTTCACCTGATCAATCGTATAATCAAAAAAACTATAATGACTCGATTATATCATGAAAATTGTTTCTATTAAAATAAAAAACTATCGTATGTTTAAAAATATACACATAAGAGATATTCCCCCTTTTTGTGTGATTATTGGAGCTAACGGCACGGGAAAATCTACTCTATTTGATATTTTTGGGTTTCTGCGAGATGCCCTCAAAAACAACATTCGCCAAGCTTTACAAATTCGCGGCGGTTATAGAGAAATTATCACTAGAGGTCAAGAACAGGAAGATATTGAAATTGAGCTGCAATTTCGCATGAACATCTTAGATACAGAACGTCTGGTTACTTATCAAATCATAATTGGACAAAACAATAATCGCCCCGTTATCAAACGCGAAATACTTCGCTATAAACGGGGTGAACACGGTAAACCTTTTCATTTTTTAGATTTTCAACTTGGTCAAGGATATGCTATCACCAACGAAGAAGATTTTAGTAAACCGGATAAAGAACTCGATCGAGAAGAACAACAGCTAGAATCTAACGATATACTAGCAATCAAAGGATTAGGACAATTTCAACGTTTTAAAGCCGCCACAGCCTTTCGTTCTCTGATTGAAAATTGGCACGTTTCTGACTTTCATATTAGCGAAGCTAGAGGAAGTAAAGAAATATCTTATGCTGAACACTTATCCACCACCGGCGACAATATAGCTACAGTCGCTCAATATATTTATCAACAATATCCCAAAATTTTTCAGCAAATTCTCGAAAAAATGAAACAACGAGTTCCGGGTATTTCCTCTGTGGAAGCCAAAGAAACCGAAGACGGTCGCTTGATTTTACGTTTTCAAGATCAGGCCTTTAAAGATCCTTTTATTGATCGCTATGTTTCTGACGGGACTATGAAAATGTTCGCTTATTTAATATTACTATTCGATCCCAATCCTCATCCCCTACTCTGTGTCGAAGAACCAGAAGACCAACTTTATCCTACTTTATTAAAAGAACTAGCCGAAGAATTCGCCCACTATAGTGATCGGGGGGGTCAGGTATTTGTTTCTAGCCACTCCCCCGATTTTATCAATGCGGTTCCACTAGCTAGTATTTTCTGGCTAATTAAATGCCAAGGTATCACCAAAATCCATAGGGCTGCCGATAGCGAAATCCTCAAAAACTTAGTAGCGGAAGGCGATTTACCCGGCTATCTTTGGAATCAAGGCTGGTTTGAAGGAGTAGCACCCTAATGAACTATGATATCGTATTTTTGCTAGAAGAGTCATCTATAGAAAATGTGTTAGACGAACTTTTGCCTAAGCTTATTCCCCCAGAAATAAGCTATATATGTATCAGTCATCAAGGTAAACAAGACCTAGCCAAATCTATTCCTATAAAACTCAAAGCTTTCAATAAATCTAGTCCCAATACCAAATTTATCATTGTCCATGATCAGGATTCCCACGATTGTCAAAAACTCAAAAAGGAACTAGGGGAAATTTGTTAAAATGCCAGGGATGCTCAAGTCTTAATTCGGATTATTTGCCATGAATTAGAATCTTGGTTTCTGGGAGATTTAGCAGCGGTGGCCAAGGCGTATAATTTAAATAGTCTCGGCCAAAAACAAAATAAAAGTAAATACAGAGAACCAGAGCTGCTTAACTCGGCCAAACAAGAATTAAAAAAGCTAGTGAAAGAGTATTATGCAGGAACCCATTCTAAACAGATTGCCCCCCATCTTTCCCTAACTGAAAATAAATCCCGTAGTTTCCAAACTTTTATCCAAGGTATCAAAAATGTTGTGGAAATGATACAACGCCCCAATCCGAACCCGAACTAAAATAGACCTCGACCTAATATAATTAAAAGCCTATAAACTCCTAACCAGGGTGATAATTTCTATCGATAAGATTTTTGCGCCCAAAAATATTCCCCCCGGCAGAACCGAGGGGAAAGTGGCAAAAAAACTGCTAGATTAGCAGTTTAAGGCTAAGTCTTGGGATTCTTTTTTCAAGAGATTAACGAGGGTTTCGTCACCATTCTCTTGAGCGATTTGTAAACGACGTTCCAGACGAAGACGAATATTGTTCAGATGGATGCTAGAAAGGGTTTCCTCTTGGACAACAACAGGGGGTTTGACAACGGGCAACGGACAAGTGCTTGGGATGACTTGCCCGGTAAGATGAGGACGGGTGCTGTAGGCAACTCCACGATACTGACGATGCAGTTTCGGTTCTAATTGGAGCATATGGCGAGGATAATGGTGATTCCAGTCTTGACCTCGGTATTTACCCCCGATATCTCCGGTCTTCATCTCCAAGGGGAGAGAATCCCTTTCGTACTTAACTCCTCGATAGGCTAACGTCATATCACCGACTCCCTGCAATGCTTTAAAGTGACTTTAATCTCTCTTGTCGTCTCTATTTAGGGACAACAAGTTAGAAGATTTTATTTCTTATTCTGTATCTATTTTTACATTTTGTTAAGGAAATTGAAAAAACTTTATAAAAATTTAATATTTTCTAGCTGGCTATAGTATCCTTTTCCGGCTGGGTTTGGTCGCCCACCAAAGGAGCCTCTAGGGGTTTGAGGATTAATTTTGGTTGCTCGTCCTCATTGATGAGACGAATTTGAATTTGCGGGCCGGAGGCGGCTAAACGAACCACCATACCATCAACGACGACGGTTTTCTCGACCGGTTTGCCATTGAGAAACGTCCCATTTGCCCCTAAATTTTCCAATTCCCAATCATCGTGGTCATTATTATGGCGGATTTCTAAGTGCCGCCTCGAAACCACAGCACTATAGAGAACTACATGATTATCCAGCGCCCTGCCGATGAGAATGGTTGATTGATCATTGTCAAATTGCCAATGTTGTAGGGGCGTGGCCTGGCTGGGGTGTAAAAGAGTTAAAGTGATCACGGTGACTGTTGGCGGCAAGATGGGGGCGGTGGACAGGGTAAATTTTATTTGTTGTCAAGATTCATTCTTGCCATTAATACTAAATCCGTTGAGTATAGACTACATATCAGGACGGGCAAAAGGCAAGAGGCAAGAGGCAAAAGGGGGAATAAATAATCAGTTTTTAATAACCGGATTTAGGATAAGTCTTTAATCCTAGCAATGAATATCTCTAGTTAATTGACTAAGCCTTTTCTTTCCATTGTCTCACACTTTCCCGTTCCCTCTGAACCGACCTCCCCCAGAAAATCTAGCCCCTTCGCCCTAGTATTAATAAAACTGATGGGGTATGATTTCCACATTTTGAGCAATTTTTAACCTCTTCAGGGATAAGATAGTGCTGGTGTCACCTAAACATTGATCTATGAGCGGCTTTATTATCAAAATAATCTTGATATCGGCTTTGATTTCCCTGGGAATTAAATATCTTGCCCCTTTATTATCGATCGCTCCCAGTCCTCTTAACACTTTAATTCTGGTTTTTACTCCTTTTCTGCTCACGGTTTTTGCCCTCTGGAGACGGACAATAACTGATTAGGAATTTTTCTCCTTACTCATCATGACTTTTGGCAGCAGCCTCGGTTTAGTCCTGTTAGTCTTTTGTCTGTTGATTCTCTGGCAGATTCGACAGATTCTTTTATTATTATTGATGGCGATTCTTCTGGCTCAGATTTTAAATTTGGCTGTGACTTGGTGGCAGCGTCATCACCTCAAGCGTTCCTACGCCCTAATTATCACTCTTTTTGGCTTTTTTATTGGTATTATCGGTATTTTTGTGGGGATTATACCCGCTTTAGTCCAACAATTTCGCCAATTATTTAGTTTACTTCCCCAAGCTATAGAAAGACTCTGGGGACAAGTCCATAGTCTTGAGGATTATCTCGATCCTAGTCTGGCCACTGTCTTACCGGACTTTAAAACGCTGCTGGCTCAATTACAACCCCTGATTAACCAAATTGCTGGCCGGGGTTTAAGCATTTTTTACGGTACTTTCGGCATTATCCTCAGCTTACTGCTAATTATTGCCCTGAGCTTGATGATTCTCGCCGATCCTGCCGCTTACCACCGTTGTTTTCTGCGTTTATTTCCCGCTTTCTACCGTCCTAGAGTACGATCGATCCTAGAACAGTGTGATCGAGATTTAAAAGCTTGGCTAAAAGGGATTTTCTGTCATATGTTGATTATGACCTTGGGCAGTTGCCTAGGTCTATCCCTGATCGGCATTCCCCTTGCTTTTTCCCAATCTATTCTGGCAGGATTTCTCACCTTTATCCCCAACCTCGGGCCGGTTCTAAGCACGATTTTACCCTTTTCTATCGCCCTTCTGGAAGCTCCCTGGCAACCCTGGGCGGTTTTACTACTCTACAGCAGTATTTATCTGTTCATTCAATATTTCGACCATCATTCACCGCTGCCCATTTTAACAGTGCGGTCGCTCAAGCTCTTACCCGCTTTTACCCTGTTGGCCCAGTTGTTTTTTGCCTCGATTTTTGGCTTTTTAGGGCTATTTCTGGCGGTCCCCCTGACGCTTATCGCTCGCATTTGGCTCAAGGAAGCTTTGATCGAGGATATTCTCAATCATTGGCGGACTGGGAATAAAAAATCTTAAACTGGGGATCTAGGATTCGAACCTAGGAAATGGCGGGACCAAAACCCGCTGCCTTACCGCTTGGCTAATCCCCATTGGACAGACCTTTTTAATATTAGCATTTATCTCCCCGGTTTTGTCAAGAAGTTGATAAAAATTTTTTACTTCGGGTTTGCGGCAAAAAGTTTTTCGTGGGGGCAGGGTTTGGGGTGTGGGGTGTAGGGTTTGGGGTGTGGGGTGTGACCCCCCCCAACCCCCCCGACATCGGGGGGGTGATGGGGTGTGGGGTGTGGGGTTTGGGGTAGGGTTGATTCATGAATCAACCCTACTATGAATCAACCCTAGGGTTTGGGGTATAAGGAGAAAAATCTATGGATAATAGCGCACAAAACTGGTACATTGTCCAGGAAAATACGGGAATTTGTCAGATTATAGCCCTAGAAAACGGAAAAACCCCAGTTAATGGTCAATACTGGGGTCCTTTTGCCGAGCGGGGAGAAGCGATCGCCCGTCGGGTGGGTTTAATTCGAGCGGGCAAATGTCAACCTATTGTTTAGCGGTATTGGTGGGCGTTTTCTTGCCTTCAGTGATTTCTTTTTCCAAGATTTCAAAACCCTTCTTGAATTGAGGATCCTGGAAGGTTCCCACCCGATCCCGTTCCTGTTGAAGATTTTTGCGATCTTCCTCGCTCAGTTCCGACTCCACATCCGGATGAATACCATCTTTATTGATGTCCCGTCCGTCGGGGGTGAGATACTTGGCAATTGTCACCGCCAATCCCGAACCGTCACTAAGACTGCGTACCGATTGCACTAATCCCTTACCAAAGGTTTTCGTACCGACAATAACCGCCCGATCATGATCCTGTAAAGCTCCGGAGAGAATTTCACTGGCACTGGCGGAACCACCATCGACGAGAACAACCAGCGGTTTATTAGTCAAAGCTTGATTGTTGGCCCGTTGACGTTCCGTCACCCCTTTGCGATCGACCGTAGAGACAATTAAACCATCGGGTATCCACATCCGAGCGATTTCGATGCTGGCGTAGAGTAAACCGCCAGGGTTAGAACGCAGATCGAGAATATAACCCTTCACCCCTTCAGCTTCCAATTCGCGAATCGCTTGACTCATATCGCCACTAGCTTGGGCGCTAAATTGATTAAGACGGATATAACCGACTTTACCGATCGGGGTGTTTTCCGTGTGAGCGCGTACCGGGTGAATTTCAATTTTGGCCCGGGTAAGAGTCAATTCTTTCTTCTCCTCACCCCGTTGAATCGTGATCTTAACACTTGTCCCCACTTTGCCGCGGATCATGCTCACCGCTTGATCGAGTTCCATGCCTTCGGTAGATTTACCATCGATAGCGATAATCACATCTTTGGGCAGCACACCAGCTTTAGAAGCGGGAGTGTCTTCAATGGGTGAAACCACGACTAACTGCTTGGTTTTCTCATCTTTGGTCAGTTGAATCCCTACCCCAGTCAATTCTCCCGATGTATCGATCTTCATATTGTTAAACTCTTTGGGATCCATAAAACGGGTATAGGGATCATTGAGAGTTTTCAACATCTCGCGGATAGCGGTGTATGCTTCCTCTTGATTTTTGTAGGAACGATTTAAATACTGATTGCGGATGGCGTTCCAGTCCGATTGATTAAAAGTGCCATCTAAATAAGTGCGGTTGATGATCTGCCAAACCTCATCAACGGTTTCCTTGGGACTTTCCTGAAAAAAAGCTTGACTTTGGGAGAGTCGGAATCCCGCCCCCGTGACGGCGACGGTAGACAGGACCACTGCTGTAGCACCGAGAACAAGTCCGCGTTTGTTGATAACCATAGGTAATTTTCGGATAAATTAGGCTGTTCTTGCCGGAACGCTCTTTCTGGCTGACCGTCGAAATATCTTGGCAAAAAGGAGCGTTTAGGTTTACTGGAGACAGACAAAAGAACGCCTGTAGACTACTACTGTTATAACATTTATTATCTCTTTCTTTGTCAAACTGATTACTTGAGTAGCGATCGAGTTGCCAGCAGCCCACCTCGCGACCTAAGATAACAGCAAAACTGCCCCAGATTTTCCCTATGAGCGATCAAATCCTTTCATCCCTCTCCCTGGAACAAAAACGACAAAACCTGCGCCACCAAAGGCGATCAAAGGTGTGGCAAGCCCTAGGTCGCTTTCTGGTGGTTAGTGGTTTAGCGACGGGATTAGCTTGGGGGATGACTTCACCCTATTGGACAATTAGCAAGGCCGGACAGGTGGAAATCGCAGGCACGGAATTAATGTCACCCGAGTCGATTCGTGCTTGGCTAAAATTAAGCTATCCTCTGTCTCTCTGGGAATTACCCACCCATCAATTACGAGAAAAATTAGCGGCTATTCCCGCTATTGCCGACGTTAAGATCGAGCGGCAATTATTACCCCCGAAAGTGATTGTTTCTATTCAAGAAAGAAAACCTGTTGCCCGTTGGCGTTCCCATCAACAGCAAGGCTTTTTAGATGCCTCCGGAACGATAATTCCTCAAAACTATTATGGTCGAACTCTGCCCAAAACCCAATTACCTAGCCTAGAAGTGCTTGGTTACGACCGACAATATCAACAACAGTGGCAAAAAATTTATCCCTTAATTGATAACTTATCAATTAAAGTTACCGCCATCGATTGGCGCAACCCTAGTAATCTTGTACTAAAAACCGAACTGGGACAGGTCTATTTAGGTTTTTATAAAGATAGATTGCCCGAAAAATTAACCGCTCTCGTACAATCGCGGCCATTGTCATCCAAGATACCTCTGGCGCGAATTCTCTACATTGACCTGAGCAATCCCGATGCTCCCACTGTACAATTAAAACCGCAGCCAGCCCCTATGGTTGCCAAAGTAACGGCAACTCCTAGGGATTAACTGGAATTGATCAGCAAATAACCGCAATTATTCCCTTTAGGTATTGCCAAAAACCCCAAATTATGATTTTCTGAACCAGAAACTGATAATGTAGATACTGGAACCGACATAATATTAGTGATAGTGTTAACATTGCATCTCTGATTCATCAAACCAATAACAGAAGCTTGTACTAAGAGTGTTCCAATTCCAATGACATCGATTAATGAAATCGTTCCCACCTATCCCAATCTGAACAGTAACGATTATGCCAGTTCAGCTATGAGCGAAGATAATCATTACTCTCAGAATAATGCTGGAGTATTATTTACTCGCCCCCATGAATCACAGATGACACCCCGAGAAGAAAGTCGTAGTAATCGCATCGTGCCAAGCAATGTCGCCAAGATCAAGGTGATCGGGGTCGGCGGTGGGGGCTGTAACGCCGTTAACCGCATGATCGCCAGTGGCGTGACCGGAATCGAATTTTGGGCAATTAACACCGACGCCCAAGCCCTGGCCCACTCCTCCGCCCCCCAGAGGTTACAAATCGGGACAAAATTAACCCGTGGCCTAGGGGCGGGGGGCAATCCGGCGATCGGACAGAAAGCGGCGGAAGAATCTCGGGATGAAATCGCCCAAGCATTGGAAGGAACCGATCTAGTCTTTATTACCGCCGGCATGGGCGGCGGCACGGGAACGGGGGCCGCTCCAATTGTGGCCGAAATTGCCAAAGAAATCGGCTGTTTGACCGTGGGAGTTGTGACTCGTCCCTTTACCTTCGAGGGTCGTCGTCGCACTAATCAGGCCGATGAGGGGGTGGGCGGTTTACAAAGTCGGGTCGATACCCTGATTATTATCCCCAATAACCAGTTATTACAGGTAATACCCGCCGACACTCCCCTACAGGAGGCTTTTCGGGTCGCTGATGATGTGCTGCGGCAAGGGGTACAGGGTATCTCGGATATTATCACTATCCCCGGTCTGGTAAATGTGGATTTCGCCGATGTGCGGGCAGTGATGGCCGATGCGGGTTCGGCCCTAATGGGCATCGGCATCGGTTCGGGAAAATCTCGGGCTAAGGAAGGCGCGATCGCGGCTATATCCTCACCGTTACTGGAATCCTCGATCGAAGGGGCGAAAGGCGTAGTCTTTAACATCACCGGCGGTCAAGATCTAACCCTACACGAAGTCAATGCCGCCGCCGAAATTATCTATGAAGTGGTGGATCCCAACGCTAATATCATCTTTGGGGCAGTAATTGACGAGAAAATGCAGGGAGAAGTCAGAATTACCGTCATTGCCACCGGTTTTTCCGGGGAATCCCCCTCTCGTTCCACCGGTAGCAAGGTGGTGATCAATACCCCCGCACCCAGTCCAGCAGCCACTCCCGAACCACCAAAACCGGCGGGATTAGATATCCCCGAATTCTTGCAACGTCGTCGTCCTTTTGATCGCTAACCGCCTATGACTGCCATTGCCCTCACCATCGCCGGTTCCGATAGTGGTGGCGGCGCGGGAATTCAAGCTGATTTGAAAACCTTCGCCTTCCATCGAGTTCACGGCACCAGCGCCCTTACCTGCGTTACCGCCCAAAATACCCTAGGGGTCGAGCGCGTCGAGTCCCTAAGTCCAGAAATGGTCACGGCCCAAATCGATGCCGTGGTCAGGGATATGTCTGTGTCAGCGGTCAAGACGGGAATGCTGTTCAGCAGCGAGATTATCGAAGCAGTGGCCGAGGCGATCGAGCGCTGGCGTTTAATCAGTTTAGTGGTGGATCCGGTTATGGTTTCGCGGGTAGGAGCCAAATTAATTGATGATCGGGCTATAAATAGTCTTTTTGATAGTTTAATTCCTCTGGCTTCGATTGTTACCCCTAATCGTTACGAAGCACAGCTTTTAAGTGGCATTGAGATCAATGATTTTGAGACGATGAAAGCGGCCGCCGAAATTATTTTCCAGAAGTCGGCCACACCAGTATTAGTGAAAGGAGGAGGGATGAAAGGCCGGCTGCGTGGGGTTGATCTCTGCTTTGATGGGGAGGAATGGGAAACTTTTAAGACCAGAAGCGTCGAAACCAATAATACTCACGGGACTGGTTGTACCCTATCGGCTGCGATCGCTGCTAACCTCGCTTTGGGGGATGACCTGAAAATAGCGGTGAAAAAAGCCAAGGATTACGTTACTAACGCCCTTGAGCATTCCCTCGCTATCGGTCGCGGAACCGGTCCAGTGGGTCATTTTTACCGCTTAAAAGCCCTAAATTAGTCAATTCATGACCACTACGCCGCGTACTTCCCCCCAAATACCCCAGAGTTGCACAGGTCGCCCCTCGGTTCCCCTCTCGGTCTATCGGGAATTAGTTAAAGAATTGTAAGCCACCCAGGCACGGGTTGAGTCTCTAGAAGCACAAAACCAGCAACTTGTCAAGAGTAATCGGCAATTACGTCAGGAAATCGAGGGCGTTGTCAGATCAGAAGAGGAAAGATGCAATGCTCCGGTGCTGATTCGGAGCATCTTTCAATTTGACAAGGCCGATTGTAGGGCTAATTCATGAATTAGCCCTACAATCGGCGTAGGGCTAATTCCACTGCTAAATCGAGCGACCCCTTCGACCCCTTCGGCCTGGCTCAGGGCAAGCTGGCTCAGGGCAAGTCTTGTTCCCGACTTAAGCCCAACTATCGGCACTATTCGTTCATTAAACACTAATTGTCAAGATGCAATGCAATCCTTGCTATCAAAGTAATTTGGCGTTGCTGATTTGAGATATGAATCTTCTTTTGTGGGATTTTTAAAACCTAGACCTAAACTAACTTTTGGATGGGTGCAAGATTGTCATTCATACCTTGATTCAGCAACGCCAAGTCCTGTAGGGGCGAAGCATTCGGGTATAACCCATCGCTGAAACCGTAGATTTTCTATCCGAATGCTTCGCCCTTACTTTTTCAGCAAGTCCTAATCAATTCAGATAAAGGTTCAGGACCTACCCATCTACCTTGTTTCCAGATTTCCTCATCCTCTACCGGTAACGCATCGGGATCGGAACGGGCAGCTTGATCTATTTCCTCTTCGGTCATCTTGTTGAGACGTTCCCTCTCTTTTAGTTTTTCCGTGCCGGACTCGATGACGATTTTCTCTTGGCTACCGTCCTTTAAGAAAACTGTAATAGGCTTTTCGTTCACGCTCATTTGCCCTCCTAGCACTAATTAATCGACACGATTTGCCTCTTAAGGTATATACAAGGCAATAGACCTGTTTTTCAAGTTCTCCAAACGCTATCGTCCGTTTTTCGCCATAATCTCTACGATTCTGTTGCCCCTAAGCTTTCTGTTCCTGTTTAGATTTATGTAGGGGATCCATATAAATCTCTAAGCGCTTAAATACCACAGAGGAAAGGGTAGTTAAAACCAAATAAACTAAAGCAACGGCGATATAAATCTCGAAAGCTTTATAGGTAGTGGCTACCATTAATTGACCTTGCCGGAATAATTCTTCAAAACCGATTACTGCCGCTAAACTGGTATCTTTAATTAGGGTAATAAATTCATTCCCCAAGGGTGGCAACATTCGGCGAAAAGCTTGGGGAAAAATCACCTCGCGCATGGTTTGCACTGGGGACATTCCTAAACTAGAACAAGCTTCCCATTGACCATTATCGATCGATTGAATACCGCCGCGCATAATTTCAGCTAAATAGGCCGCCACATTTAAACTTAGGGCAAATAAGGCGGCTGGTAAACGATCTAAGTCGATATTTAAGCCAATTTCTCGGAACAACCCTGGCAAACCAAAATAGATCAAGAATAATTGCACCAGCATCGGTGTTCCCCGAAAGAAATCCACATAAATGCGGCAAATTATTTTTAACCATTTGTAGGGAGAAATCAGGGCAATGGCCACTAAAGTTCCGCCGATTAACCCGAACAGAAAAGACAGAACCGTTAACAGAATTGTCCAGGGAACCCCTTTCACAATCAGGTTATAGAATAATTCTCCCCAGTTAAAACTTGATTCCTGTAAATTATTTAAAGCTGGGGCAACTAAGGGTAATTCTGGCGGTTTTTCTCCAAACCATTGCCTAAAAATAGCATCGTACCGACCACTTTCTATGACTCGACCGAGAGCATCATTAATTAACTGGAGATAGGGGGAATTTTTGGGTAAAGCAATGCCATAGAATTCCTCCGTTAATAATTCTCCGACTACTTTTACTCCCCGTAAACCCGCTTGTTTAATTGCATACAAAGTCACGGGTTTATCGTTAACTACCGCCTCAACTCGACCATTAATTAATTCCTGCAAAGCTAAAGCCGCCGAGTCAAATTGACTAACTGTTGCCCCCGGTATTTTTGTCGCTTCTAAGGCTCCCGTAGTGCCAATTTGGACGGCAATTCTTTTGCCTTTTAAGTCTTCAAAATTTTTAATCGTCTTATTATCTTCCCGAACAGCGATCGCTAAACCAGCCCTAAAATAAGGTCGAGAAAAAGAAATCGCTTGGGCGCGTTCGGCGGTGATTGTCATGCCACTAATAGCGGCTTCCACTGTTCTTGCTTGTAGAGCCGGAATAATACCATCAAAGGGTAAATTTCTAAAGTCAATGTTGAGATCAGCTTCCTTGCCAATCGCCCGCATTAAATCGATATCAAACCCGGTTAATTGTCCCCCTTGTTGGAATTCAAAGGGTGGAAAAGTTGCTTCTGTGGCGACTCGAAAAGGATTAGGAGGGGTCTGAGAAAAAGCGGGAATAACAGTTAATCCGATCGCCAAGACTAATCCTAACAAGGCAAAGATGACTCTCTGCACCGCCCGCCCTCGCCAAAATTTAATCATTTTTTAATTGTTTCTCCTTGATTTTTTTACTCAATTAAGTTAAGGATTTCGTCCTACTCCTCACCTAAGACAGATTTAGAGAGACTATTTGAGTATTATGATTATTCCTCTTGATAAAATGTCGTCAAGGATACAATCTAGCAGAAACTAATCTCGATACCTTTATACAGAATGTAAAATTTTTTACGAGAGGACATCATGACCACTACCACCCCTGTGATTGTTAGTGAAGGTTTACGCAAAAGTTACGGCTCTTTAGAGGTACTTAAAGGAGTTACAGGTACTCTTTATCAAGGGGATGTGGTATCGGTAATCGGTCCCTCTGGCTGCGGCAAAAGTACCTTTTTACGCTGTCTCAATCGTTTGGAAACAATTAACGGCGGCCGCTTGGAGGTGATGGGAATTGACATCTCTTCCCCGAAGTTAAATCAATCAGTCCTCCGCAATTTACGCAGCCGGGTAAGTATGGTGTTTCAACACTTTAATCTTTTTCCCCATCTCACCGTTTTACAAAACTTGATGTTAGCCCCCAAGCAAGTGTTACACCACTCGGAAAATGAGGCTAAGGATACGGCAATTCAGTATCTGGAAAAGGTGGGTTTGGCCCCAAAAGCCGATGTTTATCCCGACCAATTATCGGGAGGCCAAAAACAACGGGTGGCGATCGCTCGCAGTCTCTGCATGAAACCAGAGGTGATTTTATTTGATGAACCCACTTCGGCCCTAGATCCGGAATTAGTCGGGGAAGTGTTAAACGTTATGCGTCAATTGGCCGATGACGGTATGACTATGGTGGTCGTCACCCACGAAATGCAGTTCGCTAAGGAAGTCTCTAACAAGGTTTTGTTCTTTAATCAAGGTGTGATCGAAGAAGCAGGCGATCCCGACACCTTTTTTAATAATCCCCACAGCGAGCGCCTACAAGCTTTTTTAAGTCGCATCAATAGTAATTAGGGTTGGCTGAATTCAATAGGAGTCAGGTTTTGGGGTTTTGGGGTTTTAGGGTTTTGAGGTTTTGGGGTTTTGGGGTTTTGGGGTTTTAGTTCAATTTCCCCATTTCCCCATTTCCCCATTTCCCCATTTCCCCATTTCCCCATTTCCCCACTTCCCCACCTCCCCACCTCCCCACCTCCCCACCTCCCCACTTCATAATTCATAATTCCCCCTCCCCACTTCCCCAACAATTGTAAAGAAATATTACAATTATGCCGTTATAACAGCTTACCATCTTGACAGGAGAGAAAGACAGTGGTTATAGTAGAGACACATACCCGGGTAAACCAATTTAGTGATATGCAAGACAAGCAAAAAGTCACACTGTACCTTCCCCCTGGAGTCCATCGTCAACTAAAGATAAGAGCCGCGATCGATGAAGAATCGATGTCAGGGCTGGTGGAGAAAGCGATCGCTTTCTACCTGAAATACCCCGAAAAGGTAGAAGAAATCGAAGCCACCGCCTACGGCAAAACCTATCAGGTTCATGTCTGTCCCGAGTGTGATGCCGCGTTAGTGATGAAAGAAGATCGGCTAAGGTCGATCAAACGCCAGCCCGCAATAGTGGGCGACGAGTTCCCGATCGAAGTTCCCGAACCCGTTGGCGCTCAAGGAACCGCAGAGGGAGAAGCAGCCTTAGTTCCCTGCTAAACTCGCAGTAGCCGAACAAGGCATCTACAGCCATCAGCCGCCCAAGGTCTAAACCGTTACCACAAATAGGGTCGATGTTATGAAAGAAGAGCTAGAAATTCTCGTCAAGGCTCAGTATCCCCTGATTTACCTCGTCACCTCCGAGGAGGAAAGGGCAGAAGAAGCCATCAGCAAAATAGCCCAACTAAATACACAACATCGACGGGTGTTTGTCTGGACTGTCACCCACGGCATGATCGAACTGGGTCAACCGCGCCAAACCAGTCAACATAATACCGTGTCTCCGGAAGCGGCGATCGAATGGGTAGTGCGTCAACGGGAAGCGGGCATCTACATCTTCAAAGACCTGCATCCGTTCATCACTTCTGCTCCAGTGACTCGCTGGTTAAGAGATGCGATCGCCAGCTTTAAAGGAACCGAAAAAATCATTGTTTTAATGTCTCCCCTGCAAGAAGTCCCCATAGAACTAGAGAAAGACGTGGTAGTTCTAGATTTTCCCCTGCCGGACATGGGAGAGTTAGATACGGTTCTCTCGCAACACCTAGCCAAAAATAAAAATCGTCGTACCACCACAGAGATCCGGGAAAAACTCCTGAAAGCGGCCTTAGGCTTAACCAAAGATGAAGCCGAAAAGGTGTACCGCAAGGCCTATGTAAAAGCGAACAAATTGACGGAAGACGAGGTAGAAATCGTCCTTTCCGAGAAAAAACAACTGATTCGCCGCAACGGAATTTTAGAATACATTGAAGAGGACGAGACCATCAATGCCGTCGGCGGTCTGGAAGAACTAAAAAAATGGTTAAAACAGCGCTCGAACGCCTTTACAGAAAGAGCCAGAGGTTACGGACTCCCGCAACCGAAAGGGATGCTAATTTTAGGAGTGCCGGGCTGTGGTAAGTCCTTAATCGCTAAAACCACCTCGCGCCTCTGGAGTTTACCGCTCCTGCGCTTAGATATGGGACGGGTTTACGATGGTTCCATGGTGGGACGTTCCGAGGCTAACCTGCGTAATGCCTTAAAAACTGCCGAATCCATCTCTCCGGCCATTCTGTTCATCGATGAATTAGATAAAGCTTTTGCCGGTGGTACAGGATCCGCCGATTCCGATGGGGGAACCTCTAGCCGCATCTTCGGCTCCTTCCTGACTTGGATGCAGGAAAAAACCTCGCCCGTCTTCGTCATGGCCACAGCTAACCGGATTGAACGGCTACCGGGGGAATTTCTCCGCAAGGGGCGCTTCGATGAAATCTTCTTTGTCGATTTGCCCAATTCCGAAGAAAGACAAGATATCTTTAATATTCACCTGACTAAACGACGCTCCGACATTTCTCGCTTCGATTTGGAGCAGTTAGCCAAGGTATCCGATGGGTTTTCCGGTGCGGAAATAGAACAGGCGCTGATTGCCGCCATGTATGAGGCCTTCGCCCAAGATCGCGAATTCACGCAATTAGACATTATTGCGGCGATTAAGGCGACTCTGCCCCTATCTCGCACCATGACCGAACAGGTAACTGCCCTGCGTGATTGGGCCAGACAACGCGCCCGACCTGCTTCGGCCTCCGTCGCTGAGTACCAGCGATTGGAGTTCTAACAGACTTTCGCCCGCTCCCAACGGGATGAAAGGCTAGTTCTCAGGGACTAGCAATGCCTCGAAAAGCCGCTTGGCGGCACTCTTTAACTCTCAATCTGTTGTTGTTAATTCTTATCTACAAAGAGGAAATTCCAATGTCTCATTTCAGCACTCTCCGGACCAAAATCACCGATGCCGAAATCCTCAAAGCTTCTCTCCGCGACCTCGGCATTAGCGTGAAAACCGAAGCCGATGTTCGTGGTTACAACGGTCAACGGGTTCGCTCTGACATCGTTGCTGTTCTCGATGGCGAATATGATCTCGGTTGGTCCCGCAATACCGACGGCAGTTTCGATTTAATCGCTGACCTCTGGGGTGTGGCCAAAAAACACAATCAAACCGAATTGATCAACTCGATCAACCAAAAATACGCTGTGAACAAAACCCTATCCGAAGTGAAACAGCGCGGTCTGCAAAACGCTAACGTTAAGCTAGTCGTTCAAAGCTAAGATTTACAGCGCGTTCCCAAGCCTAGGGGTTGACCAGTTCGGTTAACCCTTTTTTCTGTCTCTGGGCTATGTTAAGAATGGTAAAATTAACTTGACAAAAATGCTCCGACCCGAAGAAAGAACTAAACTCGATCCGACCAAAGACAGCGATTTTTATGCTTTTCCCCGCTTTGTCACCCACGTGGATGAGGGTTTTATCGATCGATTAACCGCTCTCTACCGAGAGATCTTATCGCCGAATACGCGCATTTTAGACCTGATGAGCAGCTGGGTGTCCCATTTGCCGGAGGAGATGGAATTTGAGCATATCGAAGGTCACGGGATGAATGGGGAGGAGTTAGCCAAAAATCCCCGCTTGCATAGTTATTTTGTCCAAGACCTCAATGCACAGCCAAAATTGCCCCTAGGGGATAGTTCTTTTGATGGGGTGTTAATAACGGTGTCGGTGCAGTATTTGCAGTATCCAGAGGCGATTTTTGCGGAACTGTATCGCATTTTAAGGCCTAATGGTCTGGTGGTGGTTAGTTTTTCCAATCGAATGTTTTACCAAAAAGCGATCGCTGCTTGGCGCGATAATAGCGATTTAGGCCGGGTAGCGTTAGTGAAATCCTATTTTAAATCGGTGGCGGGATTTAGGGAAGTACAGGCGATCGTTCGTCCTGCTACTACCCCCAGGTTCCTACAAATGTTAGGAATTATGGTTGCTGATCCCTTCTATGCAGTGATAGGAAAAAAAGAATCTTCTCTAGGATTATAATCACCGTTAAGTAGGGAGGCACAATTATTTGTAGGATGGGTTAGCGGTAGCGTAACATGGGCAGGCGTTGGGTTTCATGCTTCAACCCAACCTACGTTCATCTGAAAAAGTTTTTCGTGGGGACAGGGTGTGGGGTTTTACCGGTTTTGAGGTGGCCAATTACCTAAATTTTCAGGGAAAAAGTGCCTCAATTTTTTGCTTTTATGAGGAGAAAACGGGTTTCTCCGAGAAACCCGTTTTCTGTGCGTTACTCAACGGATTTAGTATGAAATGACTAGAGGACCAAAAGTAACCCGATGGATTTTGCAGATTTGTGGGTGATCCCACCCTTGTCATTTCCTAACTGTGCATTGGACACTTTCCGCCAGAAACCAATTTTTCTAAAAATTGGCTATTATCAAAAAAATGTTCGACATAAGTTAGTTTTAAATCTGCATTTACATCAGCAATTGTAATGCCATATACTTCTATTAGTTTGTTGGTAGGCGCATGACCTTTAAATTCTCCTTGATGTGTTCCCCAATGTCTCCATTTAAAAATAACTCTTGGCGGACCGCTATAAGCCTCAATAACTTCCCAAACAAAACCAGTTTTAAAAGCATTCATAAAACTGGCTGCACCTGATTCAAAATCTTCAGCTTTTGAACTATAAACCGGTGTTTCGCCTAAAAATAAATTATAAGTTCCGCGTTCTATAATATCTTGTACTGTATATTCAGGACCGTGGTTAGTACGCATTCTAAATTGATCTATATCAACCGATGTCCATTGATTGGGATTTAGCTTGTAAGTGGCTTCCATTTCAAATGTTCTTACTAAATTCTGTGCAATAGCTTCTAAGGAGCCAGTGGGATGATGTTTTTCGCTTTGCACCCTTAACGTTTTATTCGTTCCTGAATAATCGGGGCGTTTTCCATAACGCCATTCTATGCCGTCATCAGCCGCAAGTACATTATCTCTATCTTGTATTTGAATAGGAATATTTTCCTCGGACATATTTAACTCCTTCTGTGATCTTTAAAATTGCTGAGACTTACCTAAAAAACAAATATCTCGTATTTGCCTAACGGCTTAATTGAGGGGCAAACGATCACGTTTCCCTCCCAACAAAAACCTACCAATATTGTCCGCTCCAATGGTGTGTTATGCCCGATCGCTTAACTATGTCTTAATTTTCATGATCGCGAATAACCCCTGTGGACTGATAAGCTGCCCGCGCATTTAAATTGCTTGTTGAGACGAGGCAAGAGGCAACAGTAAAGGGATTGGAGGAGATTCGGCTAATCTAAGAATAAGCAGTTTAAATAGGGTTTGCTGAATAAATGTGAAATGTAGGCAAGGTGGGGTTTTGTGGCTTTACGAGCGAAACAGGTGCAAGATTTTTGCGTCTTCATCGGCCCGCGTCCTGTAGGGGCGAAGCATTCGGGCAATAACCTATCGGTGAAACCGGAGATTTTCTATCCGAATGCTTCGCCCGTACTTTTTGCCGCAAACCCCCCTAATCTCAATCCTGTTGTGGCAACGATATCAGAGTTTTGTTTTTTACTTTTTGAACAGTCAACCAAACATTTAAACCGTCCACAACTGCTGTTGCCGTTGTGCTAGAATGGCGAAAAATTTTCGCAATTGATAATTATGTTAGCAGAATTAGCCGCCGCCGAAATCGCTAAAATCGCCTTTGAAGCTGTTATCGGTAAATTAACGGAAGGAGCCATGGATAAAGGTGTAGAATTGTGGCAAAAAATTAAGCAAAAGTTACAAAAGGAACCCACCGCAGCCAAGGTTTTAGCGGCAGCCGAACAAACTAAATCCGAGGCGATGATTGAACCTACATTCCGCACCTTCAACTGTCACACTGTCTATTACCCTCCAGAGACTTGAGTAAAAATACTTAGCCAGTGAGGTTTTTCTCGGCTCACTTTCCCTCCCTGGGGTCTTA
>VYKR01000005.1_pt1 | contig 60242 bp, 53 predicted proteins | sample 5109561 | NCBI WGS metagenome assembly VYKR01 (sample SAMN12291799, study PRJNA351875) | freshwater metagenome | isolation source: freshwater lake | place: USA: Michigan, Ford Lake | collected 2015-08-15
GCGGCTCGCGCTCGCGGGGCAGGTGCGGACGGCGTGGTGGACGCTCGCCTCGGCGCGCGCGGTGTTCGATGTCGAAAGCGCGCAGGCGGGCGTGGCCGATCAGGAACTAGCAGCCGTGACGCGGCTGGTCGGCGCGGGCGTTCAGGCGCGCCGCGACCTGCTGCTGGCGCAAGGCGAGCGCGCCGCCATCCGAGCGCGCTTATCATCTGCCGAAACCAACTATGCCGGCGCGCTTGCCGCCTTTGAGGCGCTGGCGGGACCTGCGCCCGTGACCTTCCCGGCCGAACCGCCGGCACTGCCGGGCGAGCTGGACGAGCATCCTGAGGTACGCGCCGCGTCGGCAAGGGCGGCGGCCGCCGAAGCGAACGCGGCCGCGCTGCGGTTCGGCACGCGCTCGCGACTTACGGGGAACGTCGGGGTCCGCCGAGAACGCGGCGGAACACGCGACGAGTATGCAAATGCCCTGGTGGTCGGGATCGGCGTGCCGATCGGTCGCGACTACAACGCGGTGGCGGCGACCGCGGGCGCTCGGTCTCAGGCGCTCCGGGCCACGGCGGAGACGGTCCTGGTGCGCCGGCGTCTGGTCGCGGAGCGAACTGCGGCCGAGCAGCGGCTCGCCGTTGCACAGCGCGCAGCGCAGGAGGCGCGCCAACGCCGCGACGCGCTCGCGGAGGCTCTGGCGCTCACCGAACGGGGGCGACGTGAGGGCGAGCTCGGCTATATAGAGGCTCTCCGGGCCCGTCAGGCGCTGTTCGCGGCGTCGCGCGACCTGGCGGTCGCCGAGGTTGCCGCCTCGGCCGCGATTTCCACCTTCAACCAAGCCCAAGGGGTACTCCCGTGACCGCCCGATCCTGGCTGGCACCTGTCGCCGCTCTGCTCATTCTCGCCGGTTCCGGCGCGTCGGCGCACGGCGACGAGGATCATTCCGAGCCGAAGGCCGGTGTCGCCGCGACCGCTGCTGCGACTACCGGCCGCATGTCGGCCGAGGGCGGCGGCGTCGAGCTCGTCGCGGCGGCGCAAGGGCATGACCTCACGATCTGGCTGGACCAATGGGCGGGCACGGTGCCGGTGACCAACGCGCGCATGAGCGTGACGGTCGACGGACGCCAGACCGAAGCGCGCGCTAGCAACGGGACCTACATTCTCGATGCGCCGAGTCTCGACACGCCGGGCGATCACCGTCTTTCGTTCGCGATAGACCGCGCGGGCGTGAAGCAGGTGCTGGCCGGAACTTTGAACGTGGCGGCGTCTCCGGCCGAGCCCGGATCCGGAGGTTTTCCGTGGCGGACTATCCTGCTGGCCCTGTTAGGGCTTGGGATCGTCGTGGCCGCGCTGCTCCTCTGGCGCTCACGCCGACGCGCGCCGGCTGTCGCTCTGCTGCTGGCCGCGATCCTGACTCAGGTTGCCCCGCCGCTGGCGGCGCATGAAGGGGAAGATCACGAAGAGGAGAAAGCGGAGACGACGGGCACACCGGCTGCCGGATCGGCGGCGACGCGTACCACGGACGGGGCGATCGTCGCGCTCAAGCCGCTCCAGCGCATAATTGACTTGCGCACTCAGGTCGCCGCTGCGGGACAGGCGAGGCCGACGATCGCTTTGACGGGGCGGATCATTGCCGACCCGCGCGGGGGTGGTCTCGTCCAGAGCACCACCGGTGGTCGGGTGCTGGCACCCGGCGGGTTGCCGCTGATCGGGCAACGCGTCCGTGCCGGACAGGTGCTCGCGGTCATCGAGCCCCCGATCGATGCGGCCGGCCAGACCGACATTGCCGTCCAGCTGGCCGACCTAGACCAGCAGATCGCGCTCGCCGCCAACCGCGCGGCGCGGGTTCGGCGGCTTGAGGGCGTGATCCCGCGCCGCGAGATCGAGGAGGCGCAGATCGCGCTGACGGGCCTTCGCAGCCGCCGCGCTGGGCTCGGCCGCGCGCGCTCAATCCGCGAAACGCTAGTCGCGCCCGTGTCGGGCATCGTTGCGGCTGTTCCGGTGCGTGTGGGCCAGGTCGTGACCGCCGAGACGGTCCTGTTCGAGATCGTCGACCCTTCGCGGCTGTTCGTAGAGGCAAGCATCTTCGACCGTCGTAGCATCTCGACCGGCTCGGAGGCGCTGGGGCGTGCGGCCGATGGAACGACGTTCCGTCTCGTCTTCGCCGGTGCCGGCCTCGCCGATAGGGGCAGCGCGGGACAGGGCCAGTTCCGCCTGATCGACGCGCCCCCCGGCCTGCGTATCGGCGAGCCTGTGACGATCGAAGTGTCGGCGGGCGCGCCGGTGGCGGGCGTCACCGTCCCGCGCGCGGCGGTTCTGACGGGCGAGAACGGCTTGGCATCCGTCTTCGTCAAGCAGGGGCCCGAGCGCTTCGTCCAGCGCCCGGTGCGCACCGCGCCGCTCGATGCGACCCGCGTCGTGCTGCTGTCGGGCGTTCGCGTCGGCGAGCGCGTCGTCACGGCGGGTGCCGGCCTGCTGTCGCAGGTACGCTAGCCCTTGATGTTCGACCGCATCGTCGCCTTTTCCCTGCGAAGCCGCGTGCTGGTGCTGATCGCGGCAATCGCGCTGGTCGTGCTCGGTATCCGTTCCGCGAACCAGCTGCCCGTCGACGTGCTGCCCAACCTCAACCGACCGGTTGTCACGGTGCTGGTCGAGGCGCCTGGCCTCGCCCCGCCCGAGGTCGAGACGCTGGTCGCCCGCCCGATCGAGACCGCGATGAGCGGCGTGCCCGGCGTCGAGCGGGTGCGATCGGTGTCGGGCATCGGGCTGGCGGTCGTCTATATCGAGTTCGGCTGGGCGGAGGAGATCTACCGCGCCCGCCAGCAGGTGAGCGAACGCCTCGCGCTCGTCCGCGAGCAGTTGCCGCAGGGCATCGCGCCGCAGATGGGGCCGGTCACCTCGATCATGGGCGAAATCATGCTTGTCGCGATCCCCTACGGCGCGGCGAGCCCGATGCAGGCGCGCGAGGTCGCCGATTTTCAGATCAGGCCGCGCCTGCTGACGATCCCCGGCGTGGCGCAGGTCATCCCGATCGGCGGCGAGGTGCGGCAATACCGTGTCTCGCCCAACCTGCCGGCCATGAGGGCCGCCGGGGTCGATCTCGCGAAGGTGGAGAGCGCGCTCAGGGCGTTCGGCACCAACACGGGCGGCGGCTTCGTCGATCAGTTCGACCAGGAGTATCTGATCCGGAACGTGGCTCGGACGACCCGGATCGAGGACCTTCGATCGCTGACGGTCGGGGAGGGAGCGGGTGGCCCCGTGCGTCTGTCTCAGGTCGCCGCCGTCGACTTCGCCGCCGCGTTCCGCCGGGGCGACGCCGGGTACGATGGCCTCCCGGCTGTCGTGGTGGCCGTCCAGAAGCAACCGACCGCGTCGACGATCGAGGTGACTAGGCAGGTGGAGACGGCGCTTTCCGAGATCGGCGCGGGCCTGCCAGCGGGCATGCAAACGGCCCGCGTTCAGTTCCGCCAAGCTAATTTCATCGAGGCATCGATCCGCACGCTGACGACGGTGCTAATCGAGGCGGCAATCGTCGTAGCCGTCGTATTGTTCGCGTTCCTGCTCAACGCGCGCACGACCGCAATCTCGCTGATCTCGCTTCCCGTCTCGATGCTGATTACCGCGCTCGTGTTCCAGCTGTTCGGGCTGTCGATCAATACGATGACGCTGGGCGGCATCGCGATTGCGATCGGCGAACTGGTCGACGACGCTGTGGTCGATGTCGAGAACGTCTATCGCCGCCTGCGCGAGAACGCACTCCGTGCGATTCCCGAGCCCGTGCTGGGCGTGATCGCGCATGCCACGGGCGAGGTGCGGTCAGGCATCGTCTATGCGACCGCCATCATCGTGCTCGTATTTCTTCCGCTTTTCTTTTTGGGCGGGGTCGAGGGGCGGCTGTTTCAGCCGCTCGGCGTTGCCTATATCGTCGCCATCCTGGCGAGCTTCGTCACCTCGATCACGCTGACGCCCGTGCTCTGCTCGTACCTGCTGCCGACGCTGGCTGCGCGGCGGGCGGAGAAGGAGTCGCGCCTCGTCCGCGGCTTGAAGGACGGCAACCGGCGGCTGCTAGATTGGGGGTTCCGGCATACGCGCCCGGTCCTGGGAGCGACCGTCGCGGTCAGTCTGGCAGCGGTCGCCGGCGCGACGCTGCTGCCGCGCGCGTTCCTGCCGTCGTTTAACGAGGGCAGCTTCGTCGTGAACCTGCTGCTAGAGCCCGGCGTGTCGCTTGAACAGTCAAGTAGGCTTGCCGCGACGGCGGAGCGGCTGCTGCTAACGGTCCCGGAGGTCGCAAGCGTCAGCCGCCGAACCGGCCGCGCCGAACTGGATGAACATGCCGAGGGCGTCTTCTACAGTGAAATGGACGTAGCGCTGAAATCCTCCGTCGCCGACCGCGATGCTGTCGCGCAGGCGATGCGCGCCAAGCTCGACATCCTGCCCGGCTCCGTCAGTGTCGGCGCACCAATCGGTCACCGGCTCGACCACCTGCTGTCGGGCGTCCAGGCGCAGATTGTCGTCAAGATTTTCGCCGAGGATCTCACCGCCGCGCGCGCTCTAGCCGAACGGCTGCGCGCGGGCGTCGCCGACGTGCCAGGGATTGTCGATCTCCGCGTCGAGAAGCAGGTGCTCGTGCCGCAGCTCGACTTGCGCGTCGATTACGCGCGCGCCGCCGCCTACGGCGTGACGCCCGCCGCCGTGTCCGACGCACTAGCGACCCTATCGGGTGGCGAGCGGGTCAGCCAGATCGTCGACGGCCTGAAGCGGTATGACGTGGTTCTGCGGCTGCCCGATGACGAGCGCACTACGGCGCGGCTGTCCGACCTGCTGATCGAGACGCCGCGCGGCCCCGTGCCGCTGTCCAACATGGCCGAAATCCGCGAGACCGAAGGCCCTAACCAGATCCTGCGCGAGGACGGCAAGCGCCGCATCGTCGTCTCCGCCAACGCCGCGCCCGGCGCAGACCTGGGCCGCATCGTCGAGGCGGTCGAGGCGGAAGCCGCCACGCTGCGTCTGCCCGCCGACGGATTCGTACGCGTCGAGGGCCAATACGAGGCGCAGCGGGAGTCGACGATCACGATCGGCGGTCTGGCGCTGATCTCGTTCGCGCTGATCTTTGCGCTGCTCTTCTCGCGCTACCGCTCGGCAGTCCTGGCGCTGATCGTCATGGCGGGAGTACCAATGGCGCTGGTCGGATCGGTCGCCGCGCTGTGGCTGGCGGGCCTGCCACTGTCGGTCGCAAGTATGGTCGGGTTCGTGACACTGACCGGGATTGCGTCGCGCAACGGCATCCTGAAGATCAGCCACTACATAAACCTCGTCCTGCACGAGGGCGAGAGCTGGGGCGACGCCATGATCGTGCGCGGCACCCTCGAACGGCTCACCCCCGTGCTGATGACCGCACTCGCCGCCGGCTTGGCCCTGGTCCCGCTGCTCATCGACACCGACGCGCCGGGTAAGGAGATTCTCCACCCCGTGGCCGTCACGATCTTCGGCGGGCTGCTGTCGGCGACGCTGCTCGACGCGCTCGTCACCCCGCTTCTGTTCCGCAGGTTCGGCCGCGCGCCGCTCGAACGGCTGATTGCCTCGGCTGAGCCGGGGACCGCCACGCATTTCTGATCACCGACAAAGAAGGATGAAGAGATGAAGACCATGACCCTGGCCCCCTTGGCGCTCCTGATCGTCGCAGGCTGTTCGCAGCCGGGCACGACCAACACCGCCGAGACAGCAACTGGCAACACGACGCAGGCCGCGGCGGTGGCCGCTAATACGCGACCGGACGGCTCGATCATCGACGAGTCCAAGCCGCACGAGCACACCCCCGAGAACGCGCATCCCGAGCCCATGGATATGGCGATGATGACCCCGGCCGCCGGCGACTCTGCCGCGACCAAAGGCTATAAGCAGTCGATGACGCGGATGATGCAGGGCATGCCGCCCTATACCGGCGACGCCGACGTCGACTTCAACAAGCAGATGCGCATCCATCACCTCGCCGCGATCGACATGGCTGAGGTGCAGATCGCGCAAGGCACCGATGCGGCATCGAAGGCGCTCGCGCAAAAGATCATCACCGATCAGCGCCGCGAAATCGCGCAGATTGACGCCTGGCTCCAGCAGCGTGGTCAGTAACTGAGGGCCCAGCGGATGGGCGGTCGTCGTGGCCCCATCTCTACTCTCCGAGAGAGGTGGGGTTTCTTGTGAGCCCACCCAGCGTGACTCGCCAAGCGGATCGGTCCAATGCTTTACCTTGCCATCAAGGCCGTGCTGTCCGGCGTCGTCATTGCGGTCGTGTCGGAGATCGCCAAGCGCAGCCCCGGCGCAGGGGCGCTGATCGCGTCGCTTCCGCTCGTGTCGGTGCTCGGAATGATTTGGCTTTGGCGGGACACGCGCGACCCGGTCGGCATGGCTGCGCATTCGGCCGCGACGTTCTGGTACGTTCTGCCATCGCTGCCGATGTTCCTACTCATTCCGGCCCTCCTCGGGCGCGGCGTGCCGTTCTGGCTCACGCTGGCTTCGGGATGCCTACTGACGATCGTGCTCTACCTGGCGCTGACGTGGATCGGTCCCCGGCTCGGGGTTACCCTGTAAACTGCTAGTCGGCTTTCGCTGAAGCGTGATGTTCATCGCTTAAGCGGGGTCCGCAAGCCTATGCTGCTTTGAGCAGTGCCGATCTACGCACTTTGGGTGACGAGCCAACATGAATGTGCGTCCGGTTTAGGGAGGCGCCAACGTGAAGCTGGATGGCCGATTCTGGGTCTATTAGCTCGGTCAGAACATGGGACGTCAAGCTGCCATTCAGCGGCCTTGGGCTGAAACCGTTGTCGCCGCATTGGCGGCAACGGGCGGCACTGTTGCCGGTTAAGTCCAGCGGCAGAGGAGAAGCCAAGATGTTGAAGGCGTTTGTGATCATGACCGCGGCCGGGCTCGCTACCGCGGCTCCAGCTCAGACGGGCCCCGGCGCAGACGGGCTAGCTGGCGTGCTTGGGGGCGTCTTGCCCCAAGTCGGCGCGGTCGGCGCGGGCAACGCCGCCGGCTTGCTCGGCTACTGCCTCAAGAACAATCTGCTCGGCGGTGCTGGGGCGACCAGCGCAGCTGGCGATCCCGGCGGGGCGCTAGGTGGGTTGCTGCGCGGCGCGGGCGTTGTGCCGAACGCCACTCCGTCTCCATCTCCAGCTCCGACCCCGGTGCCAGCCGCATCGGCGGGTGGTGCTCGTGCTGTTCTCGATCGACTGCTTAGCCGGCCAGGCGTGCAGCGATCGTCGGGCTACAAGGCCGGAGAGGCCGGGCAGGTGCAAACGGCGGCCGGTCGTACGCTCGGGCTGAACGGCGTGCAGGGGCAGCTCAGGACTCAGATGTGCAAGCTGGTGCTGAACCGGGCAAAGTCGTTTCTCTAAGGACGCATGGCGCGCTTCGATGGCGCAAGGTGTGATGCGAGATCACGCCGGAGGAGCATGACTAGGCGTCGCAAGGCCGGAGGGTGCGTGGGAATAGCGGGATATCGGGTCTGAACCTGCCAGACCGTGCCACAGCGGCGTGAGCCTCTGTGTGCGATGGCGCGGCGTTGCCTAGCAGCCGAGCTGGGTCGCCAGATCAATGATGCTGTCCGACTTCCACTCCCAATCCTGACGCTGATCGCGATCGGGTGCCGGCGCGCCGCCCCGTTCCATCGGCCTGTCGATATAAGCCGTCACCAGGCCTGCGCGGCGCGCGGCGGCGAGATCGCTGTGATGCGCCGCTACGAGGCAGAGCTCGCCAGGCGCGACATCCAGGATAGCGGCCGTCGCCAGATACGCCTCTCGTGCCGGCTTGTAGGCCCGGGTCACCTCGGCTCCGAGTATCGCGTCCCAAACCAGCCCACCACGCCGCGCGATCCCGAGCATGAGGGCGATGTTGCCGTTCGACAGTGTCACGACGGGGAACCGCGTCCTTAATCGCGCCAGTCCCTCCACGGCATCGGGCCACGGGTCGAGCCGGTGCCAGGCATGGGTCCAGTCCCGAAGCATTGTCGGATCGAGCGTGGCGGTTCCGACACCTCGGTCGGTCAATACGGCCTCGAGCGTTTCACGGTGCAGGACGTCGAGAATGACGAATGGCCGCTTGCCCTCGCGCACGGCCGCCATCGCCGGAAGGTAGCGTGAGCGCCAATCGTCCGCCAGATCAGCGGCATCGATGTCGGAACGCCCGATCTTCTCGAGAAAATCAGCGGACTCACGCGTGATGCCCGATCTCCAGTCGACGACGGTTCCGAACACGTCGAACGCCAGCACGCGGGGCGTCATGTCAGCTGGCCACCTCGACGGCGTGGGTCACGGTGATGCTCGGGCGCGCCGCCGCGAAGTCGCGCGCGGCCATGCCGAACGCCTTGAAGTGATCGGATGCCATGTGCGCCTGCACCGCGGCGTCGTCCGCGTACAGCTCGTTGAACACATAGCGGCGTTCGCCGTCGACCTCTCGCCACAGGTCGTAATGGAGCACGCCGGGCTCGGCGCGCGAAGCGGCGATGCAGGTGCGCGCGGCGTCCACGAACCCGTCCTCCTGGCCCGGCTTGACGCTGACGAATGCGATGACCTTGACCGACATGACCGTCTCCTGATTGGGGCCTCGACCGATATGTCGGTCCAGCGCGTCCGGCATCACCTTTTGCGCCGAGATCGACTTATCCGTCTTCAAGTTAGACCGAAGCTGCTGCGGACGCGTCGCTCGAGCACCTCGAGCGGCATGCGACCGCCGTCGAGTACAAGCGAGTGGAAACGCTTGATGTCGAAGCCGCGGGCGCGCTCCGCCTCGGCTCGAAGGCGGCTGATCGCGACCTGTCCGACCATATAGGCACAGGCCTGGCCGGGATAGACGATGTAACGGTCGATCTCGGTCTGGGAGGCACTGCGAGAGTTGGAGGAGTTCTCGACCATGTAGTCGATCGCCTTTTCACGGCTCCAACCCATCGCGTGGAGACCGGTGTCGACCACGAGGCGCGACGCGCGGAAAGCGTAGGAGCCGAGATAGCCGATCTTCCCGAGAGGATCGTCCGCATACATGCCGAGTTCGTCGGCGACCTGTTCGGAGTAGAGCCCCCAGCCCTCGCTATAGGCCGTGGCGGAGCCCGTCTGCCGATAGATAGGCAGGTCGCCATTCTCCAGGCTCAGCGCACCTTCGAACAGATGGCCGGGCGCCCCTTCGTGAAAGGCGAGCGTGGGCAGCGTGTAGCGCGGCCATTCGGCGGTATCGCGCAGGTTGATGTAGAAGATGCCGGGGCGCGAACCGTCGGGCAGGCCGCGCTGGGCCGAGCCGCCCGGCGCGCCGCCCTCGATCTCCGGCGGCACGCGTCGGATCTCGTAGGGCAGGGTCGGCATGCGTGCGAAGACCTGCGGCAGCTTCGGCCGGATGACGGAGAGCCGATCGTTCAGATACGCGATCAGCTCCGCTCGACCCGGATCCGTATTAGGATAGATCTGGTCCGGCAGCTTCTCGACGGCATTCAGCCGCTCGCGGATACTGCCCTTCGTGTAGCCCTGCGCTTTCAGCAGCGCGTCGATCCGACCGTTCAGTTCGGCGACACGGGCGAGGCCTAGCCGGTGTATCTCCTGCGCGCTCATCGTTGTGGTGGTGTGGAGACGCAGGCAGGCCGCGTAATAGGCATCGCCGTTCGGCAGCCGGGTGACGCCGGTCGGACCGGCACGGTCGAGTAGGCCGACCAGCGTCTCGATCTGACGAGTGGCGGCAGCGCGGATCGCGCCGTCGAAGACCGCAGCCGCACGATCCTCATATCCGGCAAGGCCAAGCGCCGTCGCGCGGCGTGCGATCGATTTGACCATCGTCTTCTGGCGCACGTCGCCGCCGCTGAACTGCCTCAACTGGGCGATCGCCTGATCGAGGATGAAGCGCGGCGCGATCACGCCGCTCGCCGCATTGCTCCGTACGATCTCGGTGTCGGCGTCGAGCAGCGCGGGGATCGCCTGCAGGCGCGCCATATAGGCATCGGCATCAGCCTTGGTCTTGACCGGGTGCTGGGTGTCCAGGAAGCTGCCGAGGCCGGTGTAGAAGCCGCCGAGCTGAGTCACGCCGTACGGCCCGCCACGATGGCCGAAGCCGGCGGAATGATAGGCGAAGCGATCGAGCTCCACCTGCCGTTCGAGCGAGAACTCCGCTGAATCGTAGCTGATCCGTGCCTCGGTTCCCAAGCCGGAGCGACCGAACGCACGCAATTCCGCCAGTTGCCGCGAAGCAGCCCTGCGGTCGGCTTCGCGCCCTGCCGGCGACCAATCCGGGAAGCGCGACCGCAGACCTGCCCGCGCGCCGACGTCCATCCCTAAGCTGGTGGCGGACGCCGGGTTTCGTTGCAGGTCCTCCTCGAACTGCCGCATCAGCAATTGGTGGAGCCGCTCGTCCTTGCCGCTGCGGGCTGGAGCCTGTGCTGTAGCGGGGCCTGCGAGCGCCAGCGCTCCGGTGCCGGCAACAAGCTCGCGTCGGGTCAGCCTCCAACTATGCATTGCATTCTCCCTCATGGCTCAAAGAAGTAGCGGCTGTCGCGCCAAGCTCAAGCGCATGATCGCCGTTGCCGGGGTCGGCTCGAGTAGCCTGCCTGATAAGTCGCGAGAGCAGGGCAAATGGGTGGGGGTGCCCGCTTGCATGAGGGTTGCGTGAGTGGAAATCTGCTCGGGTGAGGCGCTCGAAAGCGACCGCGTCGACGAGGTGAACGGACGGCCAGTTTAGGGGGCTGACCAAGCTGCCGTGAACGGCTGATTATGGGTCAGCTCAGACCTCAGTGCGTTCCGCCAGCTCGAGCGCGTCCTCCACATCAACACCCAGGTAGCGCACCGTGCTGTCGATCTTGGCATGGCCAAGAAGGATTTGCACGGCGCGAAGGTTACCAGTTGCCTTGTAGATGATCGATGCTTTTGTGCGCCGAAGCGAGTGCGTCCCGTAATCCTGAGCTGGGAGGCCGATGCCGACCACCCACTCGTGCACGAGGCGTGCATATTGCCGCGTGCTCATGTGCGCCATGTAATCGTTTCAGCTCGGAAAGATGAAGTCGTTCAGCGTTCCGCCGCGTCGCCCCAATCATGCCCGCATCGTCTTGCGTGCCGCGTCCATCAGCTCGAACTGAACCGGTCGCTTGGTCTTCTGCTGAACCACGACGGCACGGTCGCGGACGCGCCCGCCAGAGACCACATCGCCGATCCGCACGCCGACCACATCACAGCCGCGGAGCTTGCTGTCGATTGCGAAGTCGAACAGCGCTCGATCGCGCAGTCGTTTATGCTGATCGAGCCAGAAGCGAATGGCCCAGACCTGTTGCTGCTTTAGCGCCCGCTTCGCGCCGATAAGTCGGCCTTCGTTCCAAGGCCGCAGTTCATGAAAGGCAGGGTCCATCGACGAATGACCCATCGATCATCTCCTTCGTCCCGCATCGCCCGACTAAGCGTAAGCGGGGCGGGGTAAACCCGAGGTTCGGCAATTTAGTTGATCGGCCATCGGTGACACTGAACGACTGGCCGGATTTAGGCGGCACCTCTGAGAGTCCGAGCGGCCGAAAGTGGGTCGGCGTTACAGCGCGCTACTTTCACAGCGTAGCTTCGAGTATGACCTCGACCGTCTCCTCCGGCATGTCCCACATCGGAAAATGACCGCTGGACTCGAACCAGTGCAGTTCGGCGGACGGGAACGCAGCTTTTGCGCGCGCCGCCTGACCCGGCAGGCAAAGCCTGTCGTGCCTGCCCCATCCGATGACGATCCGGCCAGTGCTGTCAGCAGCAGGACCAGTCTGTTCGGGCCCGGTCGCAAGGTCTTGGACCAGCGCATCGAACGTATGTGTCGTACTGAGACCGGTCAGCTCGGTCGCCACCATCTGCGGATCAAGCGACCAGGGATGCGCGGACAATTGGGCGAGCAGGGCAGTGCGCGAGGCCGCGTTATGGCTCAGCGTCGGCAGAGCGGGTCGGATCGCCCGCAACAAGCGGCCCGAGACGCCGATCGTGGTCTTGAAGAAGGTGCGCTCCCAACCCCGCCAGAACCCACCCGGGTCAAGTGCGACGACGTTGCCGACGACGCCACGCCTGGCCAGTTCGAGCACTATCCGCGCACCCATCGAGCTGCCGACGACGTCGATCCCGGTCAACTCCTTCGCCACCATGTAGCGCTGCACGCTGCCGACCAGGCCGTCGAACGTCCCACTATCGTGCTCTGCCGGGGTCGCGCCATGTCCGGGCAGGTCGATCGCGATCACCGTGCGACTGGCGCCGAGCGAGTCTAGGATGGGGCTCCATGATCGCGAGCTTCCGCCCAGACCGTGGATAAGCAGCAGTTTGTGGCCGGAGCCGCAGTTGATCTGGTGCATCTCATTCCATTTCGGTTATCTATAACGACAGAACGAGCACCGTTCGAGCATGGCACCAGTTAATCTGCGAGCTGTCGTGCGCCGGTCGTCGCGGCGCTCGATCCTCAAAAAGGGATCGCACCCCGCCGCGACGATGAGGGATTCGAAACTCAGCCGTGCGGGCGCATGACCACCTTGATGACGCCGTCTTCCTTGTCGCGGAACTTGGCATACATTTCCGGCGCGTCTTCGAGGCTGGCTGGATGCGTAATAACGAAGCTCGGATCGATCGCGCCCGAGACGATCTTTTCCATCAGTGGCTTAGTATAGCGCTGAACGTGGGTCTGGCCGAGCTTGATGGTCAGCCCCTTGTTCATCGCCGCACCGATCGGCAGCTTGTCGCCCATGCCGACATAGACACCGGGCACCGACACCGTGCCGCCCTTGCGGCAGCTCATGATCGCCTGTCGCAGCACGTGGACACGGTCGGTTGTAAGGAACATCGACGCCTTGACTTTGTCCATGACGGCATCCGCCGCGCCGTGTCCGGCCGCCTCGCAACCCACCGCATCAATGCAGCTGTCGGGTCCGCGCCCTTTGGTGCGGGCTTGAAGTTCGTCAAAGACGTCCGTCTCGGCAAAGTTGATCGTTTCGGCACCGCCGGCTTCCGCCATAGCGAGCCGCTCGGGCACTTCATCGATCGCGATCACGCGGCCTGCACCCATCATCAGCGCCGAGCGGATTGCGAACTGGCCAACCGGGCCACAGCCCCAGATCGCCACGGTATCTCCGGGCTCGATCTGCGCGTTCTCAGCCGCCATGTAGCCGGTCGGGAAAATGTCCGAGAGGAACAGTGCCTGATCGTCGGTGACGCTGTCGGGGATTTTGATCGGCCCGATGTCAGCCATCGGCACGCGCAGATATTCCGCCTGACCACCGCAATAGCCGCCTAGCATGTGACTGAAGCCGAACAGGCCGGCGGGCGAATGGCCCATCGCCTTGGCGGCCATCTCGGCATTTGGGTTGGTGCGGTCGCAGGCGGCGAACAAACCCTTCTTGCAGAACCAGCAATCGCCGCAGCTGATCGTGAACGGCACGACAACGCGGTCGCCGATCTTGAGGTTGGTCACTTCCGACCCGAGCGCCACGACTTCGCCCATATTCTCGTGGCCGAGGATGTCGCCCGCTTCCATCGTCGGCTGATAGCCATCGAGCAGGTGCAGGTCCGACCCGCAGATCGCGCAGGCGGTGACCTTGATGATCGCGTCGCGCGGGTGTTTGATCTCGGGATCCGCGACGGTGTCGACGCGGACGTCGCCTTTACCGTGCCAGCATAATGCACGCATGCTTCTTCTCCGTGTGAGCAGGGGCTCCGCCAGGATCGGAAAAGCGACTGAACCCCCTCAACGTCCCGGCGCCCGGTATGGGCCCGTCCCGAATGTGATGGACGTGAATGACGGACAAAGGCAGGCCCGCATGATGCATCCGTTTCAGCGTCTCGGCATCACGCTTCCGATCGTGCAGGCACCCATGGCCGGCGTGTCCACGCCCGATCTCGCGGCGGCGGTGTCGAATGCCGGGGGATTGGGCTCGATCGGGATCGGCGCGACGGATGCGGTCGGCGCGCGCGCGATGATCGAGGCGACCCGCGCGAGGACCGATCGCGCATTCAACGTGAACGTGTTCGTGCACCGGGCAGCGCAAGCGGATGCCGCGCGAGAGGCACGATGGCTGAAGGCCATGCGACCGCTGTTCGTGCGGTATGGAGCCGAGCCACCTGATGCGCTGCGGACCATCTACACCAGCTTTGCCGACGACGACGACATGCTCGCGACGCTGGTGGATACTGCGCCAGCGGTCGTCAGCTTTCACTTCGGGCTTCCCGCGGCCGATCGCATCGCCGCGTTGAAGGACGCCGGATGCCTGTTGCAGGCGACCGCGACCAGCCTGTCCGAAGCGCGACTGATCGAAGCGGCGGGCATCGATGCCATCGTGGCGCAAGGGTGGGAGGCCGGCGGCCATCGCGGCGTCTTCGATCCCGCGGCGCCCGACGACCGGCTCGGCACGATGGCACTGACTCGGCTGTTGGTGACCCGAACGGGGGTGCCGATCATCGCCGCGGGCGGGATCATGGACGGCGCCGGCATCCGCGCCGCGCTGACGCTCGGCGCAAGCGCGGCACAGCTCGGCACCGCGTTCATCGCCTGCCCGGAAAGCGGCGCCGACGATGCGTATCGCGTGGCGCTCGCGGGCCCTGCTGCGCATCATACGGTGATGACCTGTGCGATTTCCGGCCGCCCTGCGCGCTGCCTTGCAAACCGTTTCACCGAATGGGCGGAAGAAGGTGCGCAGGACGTGCCCGATTATCCGATCGCCTACGACGCAGGAAAGGCGCTGAATGCGGCCGCCCGGTCCGTCGGCGAGAGCGGGTTCGGCGCGCAATGGGCGGGGCAGGGCGCGCCACTCCACCGCTCCCTGCCGGCAGGCGTCCTGCTGAAGCTCCTGTGGCAGGAAGTGTCGCTTGCGGGCGGCAACGCAATCTAGACCGGTTTGTTGATCTTGATCATTACATTAAGTAGCTGTCGGATAACGATATGATCGGAACCATCCGATGGCCGGCTGGTTGCTCGATCAATCCCACGACGCATCGTTCGTGGTACATCGGGGCTCCTGACACATGATCGCATATATCAAATCCGCCGGCGCGTTCCGGCGCCATCGTCTTGCCCTGTCGGTTTCGACGCTGGGTTTGGTCGCGGCGGCGCTGATGCCGCAGCAGGCCGCAGCCCAGAACGAATGCGGCGCCGCGACCAACGATCGTGTCGTCTGCGACCCCGCGGGCAATCCCTATCCGAACGGCGTCAACTATCTCGATGCCGATACACTGACGCTGGCGACGGCGCCGACGACGATTATCACGGGGGGCGCGCTGGTCGTGACCGGCGCGGATGGCATCGTCGATAATGCTGGCAGGGTCTCCAGCGCGGCGGCCGGTCGCGCGGGCGTGCGGCTGACCAGCGGCCAGGCGGCCAGCTATACCGGGATGGGGTCGGTCGCGACCACCGGCGATTTCGCGCCGGGCATCGTGGTTTCCGCCGCCGGTCCGGTCAGCATCGTGGCGCGCGACGTCAGTACGACGGGCAACGGATCGGGCGCGATCGTGGCGATGGGGTCGAGCGTCGACGTGTCCGTCACCGGCCGCGTGTCGACCACCGGCACGGCGGCGACCGTCGGTGCGGGCGGGGTGGGCGGCGGTTTCCCGACCGGCGGCGCGTCCAACCCCGGTCTCGATCCGGCCGATCTGACCGGGCCGAGCGCGATCGTCTTCTTCGACTATTTCTTCTCCGACAATCTCGGCTTTCCGGCCGACAACCTCAACGCCTTCATCCAGTGGAACGTGACCGGCGGCTCGGTCGATCTGGTCGGCGGGGTCGGACCGGGCGTGTTCGGCGCGCCGCCCAACCAGCCGCTCGGGCGCTATGTCGATCTCGGCGGATCGACCGGCAATCCGGGGCGGTTCGAAACGCGCCTGGCCTATCCGGTCAATCCCGGCACGTTCAATCTGTCGTTCGACTATCGCAGCACCGGCGGTGACCTCAACACCGCGACCGGTAGCGTCACCGGCCTGCTCGGCACCACCTACGCATCGTATACGGTGAGCAGCGACCTGACGACGTTCCGGCGCTTCTCGGGCAATTTCGCGATCGACGCCATCGATCTGGTCCGCATCGCCTTCCAGGGGCTGGAAAGCGACACGGACAATTCCGGGATCGGCATCGACGGCGTGCTGTTCGGGCCGGTGCTGCCGGTCGGGCCCGGCGGGACGGGCGCGACGATGGGCGGTGCGTTCGGCTTCCTGCCGGCCGGCACGAGGTTGAGCGCGGACGCGGTCACCGCGACGGCGACCGGCGGCGCGGCACGCGTCACCAACAGCGGGCTGATCACCACGACCGGGTTCGGCAGCCGCGGCATCGTCGCGACCGGCACGACCGGCGTGACGATCGCCGGAACGGGGCGCGTCACGACGGCAGGCGATCTCGCCAGCGGCATCGATGCGTCGAGCCCTGGCGCGGTATCTGTCACGCAGGGCAGCGTGGCGACGACGGGCATGATGGCGCCGGCGATCCGCGCCACCTCGACCGGCGCAGGGGTGGTCAGCGTTGATGTGGGCAGCGTGTCGACCAGCGGTTTCGCTTCGCGCGGCGTAGATGCTTTCGCCAATAACGGTGCGGTCAGCGTGCGCGTCGGCAGCGCGAGCACGAGCGGCTCGAACGCCGACGCGATCGTCGCGATGAACAATGCCGGCGGTGCGGTCTCGGTGGTCGCTACCGGGCCGGTCGTCACCACCGCGGCGAGCAGCGCCGGTATCCGCGCAATGTCGGCGGCGGGCACGGCGAGCGTCCAGGCCGCATCGGTATCGACCGCGGGTGTCGGTTCGACCGCCATCACGGCAGCCGGCGCGACCGGCGCGACCGTCATCACTTCGGGGTCGATATCGGTCGCCGGCGTCAACACCCCGGCGATCGTCGCCACGACGGTAAGCGGCCCCGCCACGGTGACGACGAGCGGCGCGGTGTCGAAGACCGGCGCCGGCGGCAACGCCGTATTCGTGCAATCGACCAACGGTGCGGCCACCTACAACGTCGCATCGCTGACCTCCGCAGGCGGCGGCGCGGTCGTCACGGCAGGAACGCTGGCGGCGATCAACGTCGGTGGCGCCGTATCGGCCGCCGACACCGCGCTGACCGCCAATGGTGCGACGGCGAACGTGTCCGTGGCGGGGGGCGGCAGCGTCACCTCGGGTGGCGATGCGATCGCTCTGCAGGGCCGTACCGCCTCCACGCTGACCAACGCGGGCATGATCTTCAGCACCGGCAGCGGTCGTGCCGTCGTCGCGCTGAGCGGGCCGGCGACGGTGAACAATAGCGGGACGATCGCGGGGCGCGTGCAGTTCGGTGCGGGCGGAGATCGGTTCGTCAACAGTGGCACGTTCACGTCGACGCTCGACAGCGATTTCGGCGCCGGGGTCGACACGTTCGACAATACGGGCGTCGTCCGGGCGCTGGCGACGTCGCGCCGCGTGGCGTTCAACAATCTCGAGGCATTCAACAATGCCGGGCTGGTCGAGCTGCGCAACGGCAGTGCGGGTGATACGCTCGTCCTGCCGGGCACGTTCACCGGTTCGGGCGCGAGCACGCTCGGGCTTGATATCGCGTTCGGTGCGGCACCCAGCGCGGATCGCCTGGCGGTCGGAACGGCCGTCGGGTCGACGGCGGTGATCCTGGCGAGCAGCGGGCCGGTGACCCTGTCGCCGGACGTCGTCATCGTCCAGGCGACGGGCGCATCGTCTGCCGGCGCGTTCACGCTGGCGCCCGGCTCGACCGGCACGGCGCTGGTCGGGCTGTCGATCGCCTATGATCCAGCAACCCTGTCCTACGCCATCGTTGGCACGCCGCAGGCCGGCGTGTTCCGCACGATCAGCGCGGCAGAGGGCGTCCGCAACCTATGGCACACGTCCGCCGACGCCTGGTCGGGCCATGTGCGCGAGTTGCGAGACGATGCAACGGTTGAAGGCACGGCGATCTGGGGCCAGTTCTACGGCGCGACGAACAGCCGCGACAACGATCGCAGCTTCGCTACGTTCGGGCGGTCATCGACGCAGGCGATCGGTTACCGGCAGGACGCGTTCGGCGCGCAGGCCGGTCTGGATGTCGGACGCATGGATGCGGATGGCGGCTTTGTCGTCGGCGTGACGGGCGGCTATCTCAACTCGTCGCTCGATTTCCGCGCGGTCGCGGATCGGACGACATACGATGTCATCAACGCCGGCGCCTATGCCAGCTTCCGCGGCGGGCCGTTCTTCGTCAACGCGCTCGGCAAGTATGACTGGGTCGACGTCAAGCTGCGCGCGCCAACGATCGGCGTCGTCGCCAGGCCAGATGCACGCGCCTGGGGTGGGCAGCTCGAAGCGGGCTTGCGCTTCGGTGGCGCGGCGTTCTTCGTCGAGCCGATCGTCGGGGTGAGCTATGTCGACAGCCGGCTGGGCGACCTGGACGGGCTGGATGCGATCGGTTCACGCATCGCGGTCAATAGCCAGAACGGTGTCCGTGGGACGGCCGGCCTCCGGCTCGGGGCGACCCGCACCCGGGCGAGTGGCAACGTCATGAGCGTCTATGCGAGCGGCGAGGCGGTGAAGCAGTTCCGCGGGCGCGACCGGATCGCGTTCACCAGCGGTGCGACGACCATCGGTTTCGACGGCGGCCGCATCGGCACGTACGGGCGCGGCACGCTGGGGGTGAACATCGCCATGCCCGGCGGCGTCACCGGCTTCCTCGAAGCGCACGGCGAATATGGCGACGACTGGAAGGGCGGCGGCGGCCGCGGCGGCCTGCGCGTGGCGTTCTGATCGATCGGCCGGCGGTACACACCGCCGGCCAATCACGACGCATCAGTGACTGCTTGTGTCGACAACAGCACGATGCTGATCGTATCGCGATGCGCGACGAGATACAGGGGAGCGCGAGCTTCGATCCAAGACCGTTTAAAGCTCTGGCGTTATTAATAGCTTTAAATGCGTATTGCGGTGAACTCTGGCTTGATGGCGCAGAAACGCGCAATATTGGGGGCACTCAATCTACTCAGCTTCAAATGCCAAATACGGCTGGCACACATGCGCGTTTAGCGCCCACCAATGCACCGTCGTTAATGGGATGCGGATCCAAAACTTGGTATGAAAACTTGGCGACATACGGCAAAAGAAGTAAGTCCTTCGATTTTCCGCAATTAGGTCCACTCAGACCTCAGTGCGTTCAGCAAGTTCCAGAGCGTCCTCCACGTCAACCCCCAAATAGCGCACTGTGCTATCAATTTTGGCGTGGCCGAGAAGGATTTGAACAGCGCGGAGATTGCCTGTCGCCTTGTAGATGATCGATGCCTTTGTGCGCCGGAGCGAGTGCGTTCCGAAATCCTGCGCCGGAAGGCCGATGGCGAGCACCCACTCGTGTACGAGGCGGGCATATTGCCGCGTGCTCACGTGAGTCATGTAGTCGTTTCGGCTCGGGAAGACGAAGTCGTTCAGTGTCCCGCCGCGTCGCTCCAACCACGCCCGCATCGTCTTTCGTGCGGTGTCCATCAGCTCGAACTGGACCGGTCGTTTGGTCTTTTGCTGGACCACGACGGCGCGGTCACGGACGCGCCCGCCGGAAACTACATCGCCGATCCGCACCCTGACCACATCGCAGCCGCGCAGCTTACTGTCGATGGCGAAGTCGAACAGCGCTCGGTCGCGCAATCGTCTATGCTGGTCGAGCCAAAAGCGAATGGCCCAGACCTGCTGCTGTTTCAGCGCCCGCTTCGCACCGATCAGCCGGCCTTCGTTCCAAGGTCGAAGTTCGTGAAAGGCGGGATCCATCGAAGAGTGACCCATCGATCATCTCCATAACGCCGTATCGAACGATAAGCCTAAGCAAATGCGGTAAACCAGCGGTTCGGAGACTTGGTTGATCCGCGATAGGCAACGCTGAACAAACGGCCGGTTTTGGGCGCCACCTGGGTACCTGTGAATGGCCGGAAGTGGGTCTGCTCAGACTTCGGTACGCTCCGCCAGTTCGAGTGCGTCCTCCACGTCGACACCTAGGTAGCGCACCGTGCTCTCAATCTTCGCGTGGCCAAGCAAAATCTGCACGGCACGCAAATTACCGGTCGCCTTGTAGATGATCGATGCCTTCGTTCGCCGAAGCGAGTGCGTTCCGTACTCTTGGGCTTGAAGACCGATTCCGGCAACCCACTCGTGTACCAGGCGTGCGTATTGCCGCGTGCTTATATGGCCCATGTAGTCGTTGCGGCTCGGGAAGACATAGTCCGTGAGCGAGCCACCCCGGCGCTCCAGCCAAGCGCGCATGGTCTTCCGGGCCGTGTCCATGAGCTCGAACTGGACGGGTCGCTTAGTCTTCTGCTGGACGACGATGACGCGGTCCCGCACACGCCCGCCTGATACCACGTCCCCAATCCGTACCTTGATCACGTCGCAGCCGCGAAGCTTGCTGTCGATCGCGAAGTCGAACAGCGCCCGGTCACGTAGCCTGCGGTGCTGGTCCAGCCAGAAGCGTATGGCCCAAACCTGCTGCTGCTTCAGCGCGCGCTTGGCACCCAGCAGGCGCCCTTCGTTCCACGGCGGACGCTCCTGAAAAGCGGGATCCAGCGGCGAGTGGCCCATCGCTCGTCTCCTTAGAGATCGGTCTGCCTTCCCACCCTAACCCGATATTGTTGATCAACGATTAGCAGCAGTCAGTCGACGAGTTCCGCCGCTAGTCGATAACCGACACCGAGTTCATTGACGAACAGCGCCGGTGCAGCTGGATCAGTCTCTAATTTCTGGCGAAGATTACGGACCACGAGGCGAAGATACTCGACCGGCCGGTCGTATGACGCGGGCCAAACCGCAGCGAGAATGCGCTCGTGCGTGACGACGCGGCCGGGCGCGCGCGCGAGCTCGGCCGTCACGTCGAACTCCTTGCGCGTGAGGTGAACTTCGACCCCGCCGCGCGTGACCAGCCGGCGTTCGAGGTCGATCACGACATCGCCCGCCGTCACCCGCCCGACCACGCCGCCCGGGCGGAGCCGGTGGCGCAGCGCCACCCGGACGCGCGCGACCAGTTCCTCCGTGTCGAACGGCTTGGTGACATAGTCGTCCGCTCCCAGGTCGAGTGCCGCGACCTTCTCGTCCACCGCCTCGCGCGCCGACACGACGATCACCGCCGCCGTCCGCTTCAGCGCGCCGATCAGCTCCAGCCCGTCGCGGTCGGGGAGGCCGAGATCGAGCAGCACCAGCGCGGGACGTTCGGCGGCGGCCTGATCCAGCGCCTCGCGCGCGGTCCCAGCCTCGCTGGTGCGGTAGCCCGCGCGCTGGAGCGCTCCACGGGCCAGACGCCGGATCGCGACCTCGTCGTCGACCAGCAGGATCAGGTGACCGCTCACCGCGCCTCGGCCTCCAAATCCGCCCGCATCAGCAGCGCGGACGGAAAGCGAAGCGAGAACAGCGCGCCCGTTCCATCTTCCCGGTTCGCCGCTTCGACGCCCAGCCCCATCGCTTCGGCGAAACCCTTGACGATCGCCAGCCCTAAGCCTGTGCCGCCGGGACTGCGGTCCGACCCCTCCAACCGGTGGAATGTCTCGAACACGCTCGCCTCGCGCCCCGTCGGCAGGCCGGGGCCTTGATCCGCTACAGACAGGGTGATCCCGTCGCTGGTCCGCGCCCCGCGCACGACCACAGGGGTACCCGGCTCGCCGTAGCGACCGGCATTGTCGAGCAGGTTGAGCAGGCAATGATGCAGCAGCTGCGGATCGACGCGCACCAGCGGCAGGTTGGGCGGCACCTCCAGCCGGATCGCGCGGCCTTCCAGCGCGCCGCGCGTGTCGTGGACCGCGCTCGCCACCGCGTCGGTCAGGTCGGTCGCCTCAACGCGCAGCTTGAGCGCGCCCGCCTCGACGCGCGCCATATCGAGCAGGTTGGCGACGAAGCGGCGCAGGCGCTCGGCCTCGCTACGGATCGTCGCGACCTGCGCGGGGTCGTGGCCGCGCTCCAGCTCGGCGGCGGCGGCGACGATCGCGGTCAGCGGCGTGCGCAGGTCGTGCCCGACCGAGCGGAGCAATGCGGCGCGCAGGCGATCGCGCTCGCGGATGGTCTCCATCCCCTGCATCTCTTCGGTCAGGCGCACGCGTTCGACCGCGAGCGAGGCCTGGTCGAGCAGCCCGACGAACAGCGGCAGCTGATCGGAGCGGAGCGGGTCCTCGCCGTCGTCGCGGACCATGCCGAGCGCGGCGACCGTCTTCCCGCCGGTTGTGAGGGGGTGAAACCGCCACTCCGACGCCGTCAAGGTGTCGGTCCCGCGTCCGGTCGGGCGGCCGTGCGCCAGCGTCCATTCGGCGGCGGCGCGCTCCATCGTCTCCAGCCTCAGGTCGGTGGCCCCGCCCGCCAGCTCGATGCCCGTCGCGGTCGGCCGGACCACGACAGCGCGCGCGTCGAAGGTTCGCCCCAGTTCCTCGCACATGATCGCCGCCAGCGCGTCGGCGTCGTTGACCGCCGTCAGCCGGCGCAGGAACCCCGCGAGCGTGGCGTTCGACCGCGCGGAAGCGGCGGCGAGGTCCGCTTGCGCGCGCACGCGGGAAGCCAGCTGACTGATCGCCACCGCCACGCCAAGCAGCACCACGACCGATATCGCATTCTCCGGGTCGCTGATCGTGAAGGTGCCGGTCGGCGGGATGAAGAAGTAGTTGTAGGCCAGGCTGGACGTGACCCCGGCGAACAGGCCCGCGCGAAGACCGAACAAGGTCGCCGCCGCCATCACCGGCAGCAGGTAAAGAAGGGCGACGTTGCCAATATCGAGCAGCCGCGACAGCCCGCTCGCCGCTCCGGTGAGCGCGGCGACCATCAGCGCGGTCCAGCCGTAATCGGACGGGTGCCCGCGCCGGGCGCGCGCCCGCCGCGCGGTGGATGGTGACGGGGGAGGGGCTCCGTCCAGAGGCATCACATGGACGGCGACGCCCGGCGTCTCGCGTACCAACCGGTCGACGACCAACCCGTGGCGTAGCTCAAACCAGCGCGAGCGGGAGGACTTGCCCACCACGATCTGCGGCGCGCGCGCGTCGGCGGCGTAAGCCTTCAGGCCGTCGACGACATGATCGGCGGGGACGCTCGCCACCGCGCCGCCCAGCTGCATCGCGAGGTTCAGCACAGACGCCAGCTGCTTATGCTCCGCCGGGCCAAAGCTCTGCGTGCGCGGTGTGTCGATATGGACGGCGGTCCAGGGAGCGTGGGCGGCGTCGGCGATGCGCTTGGTCGCGCGCACCAGCCCATCCGCGCCCGGTAGCTCGCTGACCGCAACGACGATGCGCTCGCCTGCGCCCCAGACGCCGCCCGCCCCCGTCGCGCGCACGTCCTCCAGCATCCGCGCATCCACCGCCTGCGCCGCGCGGCGCAGCGCAAGCTCGCGCAGGGCGGACAGGTTGGGACGCGAGAAGAAATGCGACAGCGCACGCGTCGCCTCCTGTGGCAGGTAGACCTTGCCGTCGCGCAGGCGCTCGATCAGCTCGTCGGGCGGGATGTCGACGACCTCGATCTCGGCATCCTCGAGCACGCGGTCGGGGACCGTCTCGCGAACGCGGACATGGGTGAAGGACGCGACAACGTCGTTCAACGATTCGACATGCTGGATGTTGACGGTGGTGAACACGTCGATACCCGCCGCGAGCAGCTCCTCGACATCCTGGTGCCGCTTCGGATGGCGCGATCCGGGCGCGTTGGTGTGCGCGAGCTCGTCGACGAGCGCCAGCTGCGGCCGCCGGGCGAGCAGGCCGTCCAGGTCCATCTCCTGCAGCAAGCGCCCCTGATATTCGACCGCGCGGCGCGGCAGGATCTCCAGCCCATTCGTCAGCGCCGCCGTGTCAGCCCGGCCGTGCGTCTCGACAACGCCGACCACGACGTCGACCCCCGCGCGCATCCGCTCCGCGCCCTCCGACAACATCTCATAGGTCTTGCCGACGCCCGGCGCCGCGCCGAGCAGGATCTTCAGGCGGCCGCGCCCCGCACGCGTCGCCTGGGCGAGCAGTGCGTCGGGGGAGGGGCGCGGCCGCTCGCCGGTCAACGCGTGCCCGTGGCCAGTCGGTCGAGCGCGCGGTTGAGCGCCAGCACGTTCACCCGCGGCTCGCCCATGAAGCCGAGCGTCGGCGCGTCGACCGAACGGCTCACCAGGTTGCGCACGGCCGCTTCGGGCAATCCGCGAACCCGCGCGACGCGCCCGACCTGCGCGAGCGCGGCGGCCGGCGACAGGTCGGGATCGAGGCCGGAGCCGGAGGTGGTGACGAGGTCGGCGGGCACCGGGCCGGTCACGCCCTGTCCGCGCCGCGCGGCCACATCGGCCTTTACGCGGTCGACGAGCCGGGTGTCTGTCGGCCCCAGGTTCGAACCGGCGGAGGCGAGCGCGTCGTAACCCTTGCCTGCGGCGGACGGCCGGGTCTGGAAATACCGGTCGGAGGTGAAGGCCTGCCCAAGCACTGTCGATCCGATCACGCGCCCATCCTTGCGCACCAGGCTGCCGTTCGCCGGTGTCGGGAAGATCGTCTGCGCCAAGCCGGTCATGGCGAGGGGATAGCCGATCCCCAGCAGCATCGCGAACCCCATCGTCAGCGCGATCGCGGGCCGCAGCGCAGCGGAGAAGTCCTTACCCATCTGTCTATCCTTCAGGCGAGGTTGAGGCCGCCGACGACCAGGTCGATCAGCTTGATGCCGATGAACGGCGCGACCAGCCCGCCGAGACCATAGACGGCCAGGTTGCGGCGGAGCAGCGCGCCCGCGCCCATCGGCTTGTACGCGACGCCCTTAAGCGCGAGCGGCACGAGGAGCGGGATGATGAGCGCGTTGAAGATGATCGCCGATAGGATCGCGCTCTCGGGCGTCCCCAGCCGCATGACGTTCAGGACGCCCAGCGACGGATAGAGGGCGGCGAACATTGCCGGGATGATCGCGAAATACTTCGCCACGTCGTTTGCCACCGAAAAGGTCGTCAGCGACCCGCGCGTCATCAGCAGCTGCTTGCCGAGCCCCACGACCTCGATCAGCTTGGTCGGATCGCTATCGAGGTCGACCATGTTCCCCGCCTCGCGCGCCGCCTGGGTGCCCGTATTCATAGCCACGCCGACATCCGCCTGCGCAAGCGCCGGGGCATCGTTGGTGCCGTCGCCGCACATCGCGACCAGCTTGCCGCCCTGCTGTTCCTTCCTGATCAGCGCCAGCTTGTCCTCCGGCGTCGCCTGGGCGAGGAAGTCGTCGACCCCCGCCTCGGCGGCGATGGCGGCGGCGGTGAGCGGGTTGTCGCCGGTGATCATCACCGTGCGAATGCCCATCTGGCGCAGCTCGCCGAAGCGCTCGCGGATCCCCGCCTTGACCACGTCCTTCAGGAAGATCGCGCCGAGCAGCTTGCCATCGCGCGACACCGCCAGCGGGGTGCCGCCCGCGCGCGCGATCTCGTCGGTGATGCGACGCAGGTCGGTCGCGGCCGCTGTCTCGCCGACGCCCGGATGCGTCTTGAGGATGGAGTCCACCGCGCCTTTCTGGATCAGCGACCCGCCCGTGCGGATGCCGGAGATGCGCGTCTGCGAGGTGAAGGGGATCACCTCCGCATCGGCGGGCAGCGCGGTCGTCGACAGCCCGAACTTCTCGCGCGCCAGCACCAGCACCGACCGGCCCTCCGGCGTCTCGTCGGCCAGGCTGGCGAGCAAAGCCGCCTCTGCCAGCACGCCCGGCTGGACGCCGCCGACCGCGCGGAACTCGCTGGCCTGGCGGTCGCCGATGGTGATGGTGCCCGTCTTGTCGAGCAGCAGCACGTCAATGTCGCCCGCCGCCTCCACCGCACGGCCCGACTTGGCGAGCACGTTGAACCGCACCAGCCGGTCCATGCCCGCGATGCCGATCGCCGACAGAAGCGCCGCGATCGTGGTCGGGATCAGCGTGATGAGCAAAGCCGCCAGGATTGTGACGGGGATCGAACCGCCCGCGAAGGACGCGAACGACGGCACGGTGCCGACCGCGATCAGGAAGATGATCGTCAGCCCGACCAGCAGGATGGTCAGCGCGATCTCGTTGGGGGTCTTCTGCCGCTCGGCGCCCTCGACCAGTGCGATCATGCGGTCGAGGAAGCCCTGCCCCGGCTCGACCGTGACACGCACCTTGATGCTGTCGGAGATGACGCGCGTGCCAGCCGTCACGGCCGACCGGTCGCCGCCTGCCTCGCGGATGACGGGCGCGGACTCACCGGTGATGGCGGACTCGTTGACCGACGCGACGCCCTCGACGACCTCGCCGTCGGACGGGATCAGGTCGTTCGTCTCGACCAGCACGACATCGCCGACCGCGAGCTGCGCGGCGGGAACGAGCGTCCAGGTGCCGCCGCCCAGCTTCTTGGCCTGGAGCTCGGCCTTCGCGCCGCGGAGCGAAGCCGCCTGAGCCTTGCCGCGACCCTCCGCCAACGCCTCGGCGAAAGTGCCGAACAGCACGGTGAGCCAGAGCCAGACGACCAGCTGGAGCTTGAAGTCGGTCCCCAGCCCGTCCTGGCCGACGAACAGGAGGAGCGAGACAAGGACGGCCACCACAGCGGTCACGAACATGACCGGATTGCGTATTAGCTGGCGGGGATCGAGCTTGGCGAAGGACTGCCCGATTGCGGGCAGCATCAGCTCGGCGGTGAACAGGGATTGCGAGGCGGCGCGGGCCATTAGATCAGCTCCGATCAGGACAGCTGGCTGCGGATCATCGCGAGATGATCGGCGACGGGACCGAGCGCGAGGCTCGGCAGGAAGGTGAGGCCGCCCAGGATCAGGATGATCCCGACGAGGAGCCCGACCCAGAGGCCGCCGGTCGTCGGGAACGACCCCGCGCCGGCGGGCACGTGCCGCTTGGCAGCCAGCGACCCGGCGATGGCGAGCATCGGCACGATCACGAAGAACCGGCCGAACCACATGCCGAGCCCAAGCAGCGCGTTGTAAAAGGGCGTGCCCGAAGTGATGCCGCCGAACGCGGAGCCGTTGTTCCCGACCGCCGAGGTGAAGGCGTATAGGATCTCCGAAAAGCCGTGCGGCTCCTTGTTCAGTGGGCCCGCCAGCCCGGCCTCGCTGACCGACGCGGTCGCGGTGCCGCCCAGGATGGCGAGCGGGAGCACGGCGATGGCCAGCACGGCGAGCTTCACCTCGCGCGCCTCGATCTTCTTGCCCACATATTCGGGGGTGCGGCCGACCATCAGCCCGGCGACGAACACCGCCAAGATCGCGAACAAGAGGAAGCCGTAGATGCCCGCGCCCACGCCGCCGATCACGACCTCGCCCAGCTGGATGTTGAAGAGCGGGACCAGCCCGCCCAGCGCGGTGAAGCTGTCATGCATCGCGTTCACCGCGCCGCAGGACGCCGCCGTGGTGATGACCGCGAACAGCGCGGAGGCGGCGATGCCGAACCGCACCTCCTTGCCCTCCATGTTGCCGCCCGCGATGCCCAACTGCGCCAGGATCGGGTTGCCCGCCGCTTCTTGGCTATAGGTGACGGCGACGCCGGCCAAGAACAGCACGAGCATAGCCGCCAGGATCGCCCAGCCCTGGCGCGTGTCGCCGACCGCCTTGCCGAACGTCCAGGTCAGGCCGAAGCCGATCACGAATATCGACAGCATCTGGATGAAGTTGATCCAGTCCGACGGGTTCTCGAACGGGTGCGCCGAGTTGGCGTTGAGGAAGCCGCCGCCGTTGGTGCCCAGCATCTTGATCGCTTCCTGGGAGGCGATAGGGCCGAGCGCGATCACTTGGCTCGCGCCCTCGACGGTGGTGGCCGTGACCTGCTGCGTCAGCGTCTGCGGCACGCCGCCCGCGACTAGCACGACCGTGTAGGCGATGCAGATCGGCAGCAGTAGATAGAGGATCACGCGCGTCACGTCGGCCCAGAAATTGCCGATCGCCCCTGCCTCGCGCCGGGCGAAGCCGCGGAACAGCGCGAAGGCGAGGGCGATGCCGGTGGCGGCGCTGGTGAAATTGTGGATGGCGAGGGCGAACATCTGGGAGAGGTTCGACATCGCCGCCTCGCCCGAATACCACTGCCAGTTGGTGTTGGTGGCGAAGCTGATTGCGGTGTTGAACGCGCCGTCGGGCGTGATCCCGACCATGCCTGGATCGTTCAAGGGCAGGAACGCCTGCAGCCGTAGCACCGCATAGGTGAGCAGCAGCAGCGCGACGTTGAACAGCAGCATGGACACGGCGTAGGCGCGCCAGCCCTGCTCGGCAGCCGGGTTCACGCCCGCCAGCTTGTAGAAGCCGCGCTCGACCGGCCCGAGCACCAGATGGAGGGGCGTGCGCCGTCCCTCGTAAAGCGCGTGGAGCCACTGCCCCATCGGCTTGGTGAGCGCGAGCAGGACGCCCGTGAATGCGAGGATCAGGATCCAGCCCTGGATGGTCATCGAACCGCCCCCCTTAGAAGCGCTCGGGCCGGACGAGCACGGCCACGAGATAGACGAGAAGCAGGAGCGCGGTGACGGCAGCGAGCCAGAGGTCGATTGTCATCGCCTCACGCCCGCTCGAGCAGGCGGATATAGGCGAAGGTCATCAGGACCAGTCCCAGGAGGATGCCCAGCCAGAGGAGGTCGCCCATCTCAGAACGCCGCGGTCAGCGAGAAGACGAACGTCCCGTCGGCGATTGAGCCGGTGCCGTCCTGGCCGTTGGAGAAGGACGGCTGGAGATACGCCGACTCCCGCCGGGAGATGTCGGTGTCGACGTACGACACCCCGATTGTCAGGTTCTTGTAGGTCGCGTCGAGCCCGGCCGAATAGTCCCAGTACTTGCCCGTTGGCGCGACAGAGGTGGCGTTGGGGCCGAGGCCGCGATTGCCGTCCGACCAGCCGATATGCGCCTTGGCGGTCAGCGGCGTGTTGGGGATGCCCGCCGACGCGTCGCTCCAGAGGTATAGATTGTCCTCCTTGTCGCCCGGATCGTTATAGACCCCAGCCGCCGCGTCCGCGCCGGAGAAGTACCAGCGTCCAAGCGCCTGCTGCTTCGGGGCGTAAGCTACGCCTGCCGTCAGGTTGAGCGGCCCGCGCGTACCCGACAGCTTGACGTACGGCTCGAAGAAGTCGGTCTCGTCCGCGCCGCCGGGGAACAGGTAGTAGGTCACGCCGACATCGAGCGTCGCGGCCTCGGTCGGCTTGAACTTGTAACCCGCGAGGATGTCGAGCTCGAGATTCGCGCCGCCGAAGGTGCCCCAGCCCGCCAGGTTCGACGCCCAGAAGCCCGCATACAGCCCGCTCTCGTGCGTGGCCGTCACCGACCCTTGTACCGCTAGATCCTCGTCCGACTGCGACACGCCCCGGAACCGGTAGTCGGAGACGAGTGCCGCCGAGCCGGTGATCATGATGGGCGACGGCGGCGCAGTCTCGTCGGCGGACGAGGTGGCCGGGACGCCGGGCGGAAGCGCCGGGTTGCCCGCGGCGTCCTTCGCGAAAGCGCAAACGGGCGCGAGTGTCCAAAGAAGGATGGCTGGCAGATAGCGGCGCATGAACGGTCCTCGCGCCGATTGCTGGGCTGCATCGGCAGGGGGGTCGAGTAGGGCCGTCCCGCATATGGAAGCGAGATGGGACAGCGCCGGTCACCATTTGATTTTCGTATGTTTCAGCATCTCCAGATTACCAAGACGCGTCCGGGTTCCGTTTGTAAGCTAATCAGTCGAGCGACCCGGTCACGCTCCTTGGAGCTCCTAGATCGAGGTTCGCAATCTTATCTTTGATAGGCTGATGCTGGGCTGCATCTGAACAAACGGCTGGTTGTCGGACGGGCTAAATGAACTGTCAGCGTCTGATTGTGGGTCATTCGAGCCGACGTCCTGGTGGCCCGACAGCGAACCTGCACATTCGGGCCACGTTTCAAGCCGGTCACTTTCAATCGGCCGCAGCTAAGACCGGCTCGGGTTCGGACTTTCGGGACAGAGCGATCGCGATCGCCCATATCGCCAGGCCGCCTAGCGCGAGCGCGCAACCGACCCAGCCCGTCGAGGTCCAGCCATAACCGCGCGCAACGGCGAGACCGCCAAGCCATGGGCCGAGCGCGTTGGCGGTGTTGAACGCCGAGTGGTTGAGCGCCGCGGCCAGGCCCTGCGCATCGAGCGCCACGTCCATAAGCCGGGTCTGGAGCACGGTGCCGAGTGCTCCGCCTATGCCGATCAGGAACACGTCCAGGCTGGCGGTCCAGATGTTCTGGGCAGCGTACGGGAACAGCGCCAGCGCTGCCGCGCTCCACAGGAGCAGCCCGCCGGCGGTCGGCATCAGCGCGCGGTCAGCAAAGCGCGGCACGATCAGGTTGCCCGCAGTCATGCCCAGCCCGAACACGCACAGGACCACCGGTACGATTGAAGGTGCCACGCCCGTCACCTCCATCAGAGTAGAGGCAAGATAGGTGTAGACCGCGAACAGCCCACCGAAGCCGATGGCGCCAATGCCAAGGGTAAGCCAAACTTGGGGGAGCTTGAGCGCGCCGAGCTCACGCAGCGGACTGGCGCCTGGCTGCACACGATCATGTGGTGCAAAGAGCGCGACGAGGAGCACGGTCGCGAGCCCCAGGGCGGCTACGATCCCGAACCCCCAACGCCAGCCCAGCGCCTGCCCCATCCAGTTAGCGATCGGTACGCCCACCACCGTCGCGACCGTCAAGCCGAGCATGACGCGCGACACCGCGAAGGTGCGCCGCTCCGGCGGGACCAGCGAAGTTGCGACCAGGGCGGCGACACCGAAGTACGCGCCGTGCGGCAGTCCGCTCAGGAAGCGGAATACGAGCATGGAGCCGAAGGTGGGCGCGAGCGCGCTCAGGCCGTTGGCGAGCGCAAACATCGTCATGAGCAGGAGCAGCAGTGTCCGACGCGTGAGCCGGGCGGACAGCGTGGCCAAGAGCGGCGCGCCCACGACTACCCCAAGCGCATAGGCACTAATTACGTGGCCGGCCGTAGGCTCGTCTATGCCCAATCCCCGGCTGAAGTAGGGCAGCAGGCTCATGGTCGCGAACTCGGTCGTGCCGATCGCGAAGCCGCCCGTCGCGAGCGCGAGAAATACCAAGGCCGGGCGCACCGCGCGCCCGCGTTCGTCCACCATGACCATCTCCGAGGATTGCAGCTGCGCTCTGACCGCAGTCTTGCGAGCGGACCGAACTAGTTCCTCGCCTCTGACACGCAACCGTCTGCGTCATGGATACGTATGCGGCGCTGACCTGGCGGATGAGTTCGGGGCTTAAGCTTCACCCAGCGCTCGCCTGATCTGTTGCTCTTCCAGATCAAGCTCTTCACCGAGCGCGCGGTGCGTCTCGGTGTCGACCACGTCCACTTGCTCCTTCAGCTTTTCGCGGGCAGCCTCAATCGCAACCAAGCGCAGGCGCTGCTGCGCGTGAAGCTGCTCGGCCTTTGTTTCCGGATCCTGACCTTCGACGTTGGCCCGCTCGACGCGCGCCTCATACTCACTCACTACCTCAGCAGCCGCCTCGGCGTGCTCGGTGGCGGGATCGCTCTCCACATGCTCCTTAACTGCGTCACGCGCGGCGGCGGCGATCTCCGCACGCGCCTGTGCGGTCTCCGGCTCGGGCAGCGGTGTCTCCTTCTCCTCGGCGCCAAGCTTCCGGATCACCCAACCGAGCGTGGTGCCCTGCACCACCAACGTTGCAAATATGGCGCAGAAGGCCAGGAACACGATGATGTCGCGGCCGGGAAAGCGTGCCGGCAGCGCCAACGCCGCCGCTAGGCTGACCACGCCGCGCATCCCCGCCCAGGAAAGGATGGCGGGGTGGCTCCAAGGCGGCATCGGGTCGCGCTCGCGGATCGAGCGCGACAGCGCGCGGGGTAGCCACACGGCCGGGAAGATCCACACGAAGCGGCTCACGATCAGCGTCGCCGACACCGCCAGCCCGAGCAGCGTCAGGCTACCGGCATCATAGCCCTCTAGCCGCTCAACGATCCCGCGGAGCTGGAGGCCGATAAGCATAAACACGACTGCCGTCAGGAGGAACTCGACGAAGTTCCACACCGCCGCCAGGTCGAGACGCGTGCGCGCGCTGAACTCCGAATGCTGGTGGCGGCCGAGTACTAGCCCACATACCACCGCTGCTAGCACGCCCGAGACGTGAAGCAGCTCGGCCGCGAGATAGGCCAGGAATCCGACGAGCAGGCTCACTGTGATGTCGAGCAGCGTGTCGTCGAGGCGGGCAAAGATCCACATCGCGATCCGGCCGAAGATCCAGCCCACCAAAGTCCCGCCCACCGCCATGCCGACGAACTGGAGCAGGCCTTGGCCGAGGCTGAACGTGCCCGCCACCGTCGCCGCGACCGCGAAGCGGTAGAGCACAAGCGAGGAGGCGTCGTTGATCAGGCTTTCGCCTTCCAGCACGGTGACGATGCGCTTGGGCAACTTAACCTGCTTCAGGACCGCGGCGGCCGCGACCGCGTCGGGCGGCGCCACGATCGCGCCCAGCGCCACCGCCGCCCACCAGGGCAGGTCGGGCACCAGCCACTTGGCCATCACTGCGACGGCTGCCGCTGTGAAGAACACCGCGCCAACCGCGAGCAGCAAAATGGGCCGAAGATTGAATTTGAACGCCGGCCAGTCAGTTCGGTAAGCGCTGGCCTGGAGCAGTGGTGGCAGGAACAAAGCCAGCGCCAGCTCCGGGTCGAGCTCGACAGCTTCCACGCCCGGCACGAAGGCAAGAGCTATGCCTCCGAACACCAGCGCCACTGCGAGTGGCACGCGTAGCTGCTGGGCGGCGTAGGCCAACGCCACCGACGCTGTGATTAGTAAAAGCAGCAGCTCAAATGTGTGCATGATCAGCTACTTCCAAGAATGCGTGGTATGGCCGCGAGCGAGCCAAAAAACCTCAGCCCGCAACCCAGACATAGCCTTCTCCGTTCCATGCTGTGCCGTTCGCCGAGATTGTCGAAGCTGCTTAACTTGGGGAACATCGGGCTTTGCAGCGCGCTTGCCGTCGGAGGAGAAAGTATATGGCGAACCTGCTCGGCGCGCTGATCGGTGCCGCCATCGACCGCGGTGACGGCGACAGCGGCATCAAAGGCGTGATCATCGGCACCGTGGCCGAGAGCGCGATCCGCGGCTTGGCCCCAATCGCTGCGACATATGCGCTGGGTTGGGCCGTCCAGTACGGCATTCGCAAAGGCTGGCACGCGATTGTGGGTGAGGACCCGATCATCACCGACACAGGACGGTTGCGCGGGGCACAATAGCTCCGCCTTCGGGTGACCTATCGATGTAGCCCCATGCTCGCGAGCTCTTGGGGCCAGTGAACTCGAGGTGGCGCATGCATTAGGCGAAACGTCACCGCGCCGCCGATCCGAGGAAGTTGAACAACTTACGCTGTGACGACGTTCTAGCTTTTCCCGAGCGCAGTCATGAGGACGACCAAATGGCCGATGGAAAAGTGCCGATGCCGGCAAGTGGTCAGGACAGCCCGAAACTGCACTCCGATGGCGTCAGCGACGTGACCTCGCACGGGCGGACACCCGGCGGCGAGTCAGGCGGCGGTGGGTACGAGAACCCGCATACCGGTAAGGAAGAAGGCGGCGAGAGCGGCAACTTCGAGGGCGGGCAGAGTGTCAGAGATTATCACGGATCCGGCATGGTCGGGGACAAAGAAGTCGAGTCCAGGCCGACCGCCCCGATCGACAAAGGCACCGGTGGGAGCGGCTGAAAGATCAACTGTGCGATGTCCGCGGCCGACTCCCTAGCCGCTCGCGAGATACAGCTCTAAGTCGTCGCTTCCGCCAATACGCTCGGCCGTGATGAAGATCTGCGGTGTGGTTTCGACACCCTGCTCCGCCTTGAAAGCGTTCACCTCCTCGCGCGTGCGCAGGAGGCGATCATCGACTTTATAGCCTGCTTGTTCGAGCATCTGCTTAGCTCGCACGCCAAATGGGCAGGTGTGGTCGGGCAAGACCATGCGGTAGAGAACGGCTTCGCGATCTTGAGACATGATTGGGCTCCTATAGTCGTGGCGTGATTAGTTCGCGAGCAGCGAAGCATTCGGTGATCGACTCTGGGCCGTGCTCGCCGATCCGACTTTCCCAAGAAGAGTATCGGTACGGCTCAGCGGAGGCAGGCCACTAGGCGCAGATCGGTCGTGAGCACGTTGGATCCCGTCAGGATCTGACGTTGGTGCACAACCGTTTTCGTAGATCAGCACGTCACGAGCACGCCTTCATCATCTCGCCGACCTTGACCTTTAGCGCCTCCATCGAGAACGGCTTGGTGAGCAGCTCCATGCCGGGCTCCAGGTGGCCGTTCCCCACTGCCGCATTCTCGGCATAGCCGGTGATGAACAGCACCTTCAGCCCTGGGCGCAGCGCCCGCGCCGCATCCGCCACCTGCCGGCCGTTCATGCCGTTGGGCAGGCCGACGTCCGTGATCAGCAGTTCCACGCGCGCGCCCGACTGCAGCACCTTGATCCCGCTCGCCCCGTCGGCGGCGCCGATCACGGTGTAGCCCACCTCGTCCAGCACCTCGTCGATCAGGTGGCGGATGGTGGCTTCGTCGTCCACGACCAGCACCGTCTGCCCGGTTGCGCCTTCTACGGCGGCGGCGATCGCCTCCTCCGGCATCGGCTCGGCCTCGCCTAGGTGGCGCGGCAGATACAGGCAGATGGTGGTGCCCTGGCCTTCCTCCGAATAGATGCGCACCTGCCCGCCCGACTGTCGGGCAAAGCCGTAGATCATCGACAGGCCCAGCCCCGTGCCCTCGCCGATTGGCTTGGTGGTGTAGAAGGGCTCGAACGCACGCTCGATCGTCTCGGGCGTCATGCCGCATCCGGTGTCCGTGACGCACAGCGACAGATACTGGCCCGGCATCATGTCGCGCTCCCTGGCGGCGCGTTCGTCCATCCACTTATTCGCGGTCTCGATCGTAATCCGCCCGCCGTCAGGCATCGCGTCGCGCGCGTTGATGCACAGGTTGAGCAGCGCGTTCTCCAGTTGGCCCGCGTCGATGTTGGCGGTCCACAGTCCGGCTGCACCCACCACCTCGATCTGCGCGGTCCCGCCGACGGTGCGGCGCAGCAGTTCCTCCATGCCCGCGACCAGCCGGTTGACGTCGGTCGGCTTGGGGTCGAGCGTCTGCCGCCTGGAAAAGGCCAGCAGCCGCTGCGTCAGTGACGCCGCGCGCCGGCCCGCTCCCTGCGCCGCATTGATGAAGCGATCGATATCCTCCAGCCGCCCGCGTGCGACCCGCGCCTGCAGCAGTTCCAGATTGCCCATCATGCCGGTGAGCAGGTTGTTGAAGTCGTGCGCCAAGCCGCCCGTCAGCTGCCCCACCGCCTCCATTTTCTGCGCCTGGCGCAGTGCCTCGCGCGCGGCGGTGAGCTCCGCCTCCGCGTGCATTCGTTCGCTGATGTCCACGCCGTGCTGCACGGCGCCGACGATGCGGCCATCGGTGCCGCGCAGCGGATTGTACCAGATTTCCCACACGGGCACCGCCAGGTCCGGATGGCCGAACGGCTCGACAACGGTGAACGCCGCGCCCGCCAGCGCCCGGTCCAGAAAGCCCGCGATCATCGCACCCTGGTCGGGAAGGAACAGCGCCGGGAAGACGTCGCCGACCTGAGCCCGGTAGCCGTACACGCGGAAGAACTCGTCGCTGAACGCCTGGTTGTGCGCGATGATCGCATGGTCCGTGCCGAACGCGCAGACCGGCTTCGGGTCGGACTTGATGATGTCCTGGTACAGCTGGACCGCCGCCGACCGCTCCGCCACGCGCGCTTCCAGCGTCTGGTTGGCGACGCGCAGCTCCCGCACTGCCGCGTCCCGCGCCGCCTCCGCGCGCCGCTGCTCCGTCATCTCGGTCGCGAGCAGCAGCACGCCGGCGAAGCCGCCCTCCTCGCCCTGGATTGGCGAGAAGCTGTACGTCCACCACGTCTCCGGATCGCGCCCCTCGCGGTGCATCGTCATCGACAGGTTCTCGATGGCGAAGCCGGCGCCCGTCTCCAGCACGTCGCGCACCTGTGGCCCCAGCACCGGTGCCAGGTCGGGCAGCGCCTCGGCCATCGGCTGGCCCCAGGCATCTGGATGACGGTCGCCCAGCGCTACCCCATACGCGTCGTTGTACAGCAGCAGCTGGTCGAGGCCCCAGTACAGCGCCGCGATCCCGGCCGAGTTCAGGACCAGAGACAGCGCCGTGACGAGCGACTGCGGCCAAGAAGCGAACGGCCCAAGCGGTGTGCCCGACCAGTCCGTGGAACGGACCGACTCGCCGATCTTACCGCCGCCCACCAGCACCGGGGCATGTCTTTGCTTCTCCATGCTTTCCGGTGCCAAATCTGAGTTGGGCCTGCAACGGTTGATCGGCTGCGCGGCCTACCATGCCATGCAGATGCGTCAGCCCTAGAATTCGCTCCGGGCGACGCTCGTTTGCAAAGATGGGTTTATTCAGCCCCTGCGTTCCTGACGTGAACGACTGTCCGGCTGTGAAAAGCGGAAAGGGGGCCCTGATTGTGTGCAATTGGGCTCGAGCAGCCAAGGCAAGTCGATCCTCCATGCGGTGCCATAGAGAGTTCACAGGCCTCTGCGATCGATCCGCTGCCGTCATTGGGCGGCTCGTTGACGCCTCACGTTGCCTCATGCACCTCTTCTGCATCCGACGAGGGAACGAGATCGCGGTTCATCATCGCTGCCGTAATCGGCTTCACAGTAACGACCGGGGCCGCCAGTCAATGTAGCATGTAGGTTCGCGGGCACACTCGCTTGGCCGACGCCTATGTTCCGTCGCACGCAAGAACAACCGCCAACGACACTCGCTCCGATAACTGGTCCACCAAAGGAAACGTGAACTCGTACATCGGCAGGGCGGGAGCGGTGGACTCCTACAAAGCGCCGGCTAACCCGTATATGCCTATGAAGCCGTACTGGTTAAGCGGATCTGCTTTTACCTGGTCGGCCACTTCGCGTTTGCGGTACCAACCGCAGCTTAGCAGTTTTTGATCGTGACCATTGAGCGGAATGGGACGTCAACAGACTCGCCGGTTTCGGCATCCACGACCTTGATATAACAGCCGATGCACAATTTACCGGCCGCCACCTCAGCTGCGAGATAGCTTCGCGCCTCTAGCTTTGCCGTTCGAACAGCCGCTGCCACGTCCTCGAACATTGCGCCTTCAGGGTCGGGAATGACCTCATCGCACAAGTGCAGGTTGAAGAAAAAGTGTTTCATAATATCGGCTTAGGGCATCGGCGCCGCTAACTCAACTGGTCAGGTATGTGTTTAGTACACCGTCACGGCTTAGCTCTTATCCGATCGCCTCGGGCCAAGGCAGCCTCAATTCCCGTGGGTCTGGACGGAATGAAGCTATAGATGGCCCGTGCGCGCATGGGCACATGACGACGCCGAGTTCCTCCGACATCGCTCATTCGATCCTAACCGCCCCGGCATGGGCGCGACTAGAGATGACCATGCCCGACGAGCGCATGCGGGAGCGCGCAGCCGAGGAACTGGCGCTGGTGTTCGTCGAGCGTCTCGAGCAGCCCCCGCGCAAGGCCGTGTCCGCCCCGACGCGGCTGGATCAGCTTTGCGGCTTGAACAAGCACAAGGCCAGCTTGGAGAGAACGTGCTCATGTAGGCCGACCCATGGTTTCGATGCTGCGCGGCTACACCGCTATGCTCTGCTCAGGAGCTGGAGCACGACTTCTGACGCACTAGGCCGTCACCCCCGGTGTCGGAACCGCCGACTGCGTAATCCGTATTTTCGCTCCGTCCCACACCCGCCCACTCGATCCCGCGCGCAGGGATCGATCGCAGGCGTTGTGGCGGCATATGCAGGAGAGTAGTTCGGCTCCAGGTTTCGTCCGGCAGACGGATCAAACGCAACTGCCTGGTCGTTCCTCCCCAATCGCTAGCCGACTTCTGGGCGCTGGCGGCTGAGAGCTTCTGGAGCTCCCGCCTGTTCGGACGGAGCACCATAATGCCGCGCTACTTCTTCCACATGCAGACTGACACGCGTGACAGCGACGAGATTGGCACGGAACTTGGCGGCCCAATCGAGGCCCGGCGTCAGGCGATCCAGACTTGTGGAATGATGATGAAAGACTCGCCTGAAGCATTCTGGGGGTCTCGGCCCTGGAAAGTGACGGTAACGGATGCCGGAGGCACGGTGCTCTGGGACATTTCGACGGATGGAGCGGCCTCAACAGCGTGCGGCAAAATAGCGCAAAAGACAGCAAACGACTTCTAAGCAAAGCGCTCGTCCGCTCGCCGCGAGATTGCCGCCGAACGGCCCGCCCCCTCAAACTATGCCATTTGGTGCACTGGCTTGGTTGGTGCTGCTCGAAACCTGTGTTACTCAGATATTTCGCCCTGGAATGATGCGCTTACATTGCGGCCAGAGAGGCGTCATGCACGGCGGTCCGTGGTGGGGGAGTAACTTTTGCAAACGTCTAACCGCCAGCCGCTGGCGCGGTTCTTGGAGCGCCTGCTGCTTCGGTCGGTACTCTCTCCTGACGAACAGACCGTTATTCTCGGCCTGCGCAGTCGTATATCTCGGGCCCCTCACCATGCTGACCTCGTTCGCCCCGGCCAACTGATCGACAATGTCAGCCTGGTTGTTGATGGGCTTGTGGGCCGGTACGAGCAGATGAAAGAGGGGAGTCGTCAGATCACGGCCCTGAACATCCCGGGCGACATGTGCGACCTGCAGTCCGTCGTTTCGCCTGTAGCTGCAGGAGGGCTGCAAGCCCTGTCTCCAGCGACGATTCTCCACATCTCGCATGAGGACCTTCGAGCCGCGGCCACTGCCCACCCAGCAATCGCGCTGGCGTTCTGGCGTGATACGTCCGTGGACGCGGCTGTGCTGGCGAAGTGGACCGGCAATATCGGGTGCAAGGACGCAACAACCCGGCTTGCGCACCTATTCTGCGAGCTGGGTTGCCGGATGGAACAAGCCGGTCTTGGCAGCCGGACGAGCTATCCGTTTCTCGTGACTCAGGAGCAGCTTGCAGACGTGCTCGGGATGACTTCCGTCCACGTAAATAGGACATTGCAGGGTCTTCGCCGGAATGGCCTAGTCACCGTAAGCGCCAAGACAGTTCAGATTGCGCATTGGGACGATTTAGCTGCACTTGCTGAGTTCGACCCCGTTTACCTAGGGGCCAACACTGCCTGAGCTTGTTTGGAGCGCATCTTAGGCTTGCGAAACTAGCTATGTTGGCGGACATGCTCTTGCGCCAAGCGTGACGCCGGCGATCCAATCCCAGCAATCTACCCCATCGTCATACAGGTAAGGGCAAGCGCTGCCCCATCCTCCAGCTGAACTGCCTTCGCGGCACGCGCCGAATCACACCGCGGGATCACCGCTACATCTGAGTCCGGTAGACTCGACGTATTCCAACTGGCCATGCGCGATGACTGCTTGGCGGATAAGCTCCGAAAAGGGTCACGTCAGCTACCTGTTCCGCGGCATTCTCGACCATACCGCGCGCGATCCCACAGAAGGGGATGCGTGCCGCCGAGCCGCTGTTCTCATCCGATCGCCGCGAGCGTGCGCCTCCCCCGATCCGAAGTGCACGTTCGTGGCGATCGTCGTGGGTACCGGATCTGCCAAACATCGAGCAGTCGCTGAAACCTTTTAAGCTGGCGCGCTACCGGCGAGTTGACCAAGCAATTGAATGGTAGTCGGTTAATCCTCGATGAGTTGTCTAGGCCGTCCTATGAGGCGGGACATGGGACGTTCGACCCGCTAGACGTGCATCGAGCAGGGGGACGTACGTGGACAAGAATCTTTCGATCATCGCCGGCATTGCCGACCGGGAAGCGAATGTAGTCATTGACCGTTGGCAGCAGCTGCTGGTCGAAGGTGGTGCGACCGGGGGTGGCAGGATCAGGGAGAGTGAGCTGCGGACGCAATGTCGCGACTTCCTGGCAGCGCTCAACCGTGGCCTGTCGGATGGTGCCGAGAACGTCGGGGACGACGGCTTTACGCCATTACGCGAACTGCTGGACGGCGTTTCACGGTCTCGTGCGGCGCAGGGGTTCACGCCGACCGAGACCGCGACATTCGTCTTCTCGCTCAAGGAGCCACTTTTTGAGCGGCTGACCGCTGCCCATCCCGATGATGCGGCGACGGTTGCCGACGCGGGCTGGCAACTGACGCAGCTTGTCGACCAGTTCGGCCTGTTCACCATGGAGATTTATCAAAAGAGTCGCGAGGAGGTAGTCCGCCGTCAGCAGGACGAAATCGCCGAGCTTTCCACACCGGTGGTCAAGCTATGGAATGGCATCCTGGCGCTGCCGTTGATCGGCACCCTCGACTCGGCCCGCACGCAGGTGGTCATGGAAAACCTGCTGCAGGCGATCGTCGACCAGGGCGCAGATCTCGCGATTATCGACATCACCGGCGTGCCCACGGTCGACACGCTGGTCGCGCAGCACCTGCTGAAGACGATCGCTGCCGCGCGCCTGATGGGCGCCGACTGCATCGTGTCGGGCATCCGCCCGCAGATCGCCCAAACAATGGTTCATCTCGGCGTCGAGTTGGACGTGGTCTCCAAGGCGACGCTGGCCGAGGCGTTGCAGCTCGCTTTCCAGCGCACAGGCCGCAGCGTCGTGCGGCGGGCTGCGGTCGGCTGATGGACCGCATTCCGATCCTCAAGCTCGGCCGCGCGCTGCTCGTCAGCATTCAAGTCGACATTCACGACCGGCTCGCGAAAGCGCTGGAAGAGGATCTGTCAGAGCGGATCGTCGCCACTGGCGCCAAAGGTGTCATGATCGACATCTCCGGCCTGGAGATCGTCGATTCCTTTATGGGCCGCATGCTCGACAACATCGCGGCGGTGTCGCGGCTGCTCGACGCCGATACGGTCGTCGTCGGCATGCGCCCGGCGGTGGCGATCACTCTGGTCGAACTTGGCCTGTCGCTCAACGGTGTGAAGACCGCACTCGACGTGGAGCGCGGCATGGCGCTGATCCGCACCTCGATCGATGAGGAGGACGAGGAGGACGACGCAGCTGCCCCGGAGGATGAGGATGAGCGGCTCGCGGGGTGACACGCTGCCGATCGCTAAGTCCGACGACGTCGTCAGGGTCCGCCAGGCGGTCCGGGCGCGCGCGATCGAGGCGGGGCTCGGCCTCGTGGACCAGACCAAGATCGTCACCGCAGCGAGCGAACTCGCGCGCAATACGCTCGACTATGGTGGTGGCGGCAGCGTTTGTGTCGAGATGTTGACCGAGGGATCGCGGCGCGGCGTGCGCCTAACGTTTGCAGATACCGGGCCCGGGATCGCCGACATCGAGCAGGCGCTGACCGACGGCTTTACGACCGGCGGCGGCTTGGGACTCGGCCTGAGCGGCGCTCGCCGCCTTTCGAATGAATTCCGGATCCATTCGCAGGTCGGCGCCGGGACGCGCGTGACCATCGCGCGCTGGAAATAGCATGCGGTCAATCGAGGTACGCGATCAGTCGCAGGTGGCTGAGGCGCGCCGAGTCGCGGTCGCGACGGCGCACGCGCACGGGTTCGACGAGGGCGATGCCGGCCGGGTCGCGATCGTCGCCAGCGAACTCGCCACCAACCTGCTCAAGCATGGCGGCGGTGGCGAGCTGCTGGTCGGCAGCCACGATGACACCACGGGCAGCGGGGTCGAGCTGCTGGCACTCGACCGAGGTCCAGGCATGGCCGATGTCGCCGCCTCGTCGCGTGACGGGCACTCGACCGCAGGCAGCGCCGGCAACGGACTTGGCGCGATCAGACGCGGCTCGCATTTCAGTGACATCTATTCGCGCCCGGGAGCCGGGACGGCGGTGCTGGCGCGTCTAGAGGCCGGCGCACCGACGCACGATGCGGGTTCGCGAATGGCAGATTATGGCGCGGTCAGCGTCGCCATGCGTGGCGAGGATGCCTGCGGCGACGCGTGGTGCCGCCATGCGCTGCCGGACCGATTGGTGTTGATGGTAGCGGATGGCCTGGGTCACGGTCCCTTCGCTGCCGAGGCATCGCTAGCGGCCGTGCGCAGCTTCCACCAGACGCTTGGCGCTACCCCGACCGAGGCGCTCACCTCCATGCATGCGGCGCTGCGGCCGACGCGGGGCGCGGCAATCGCCATCGCTCGCGTCGACTACGCCGAGTGCGAGGTGCTGTTTGCCGGCGTTGGCAACATCGCCGGCACCATCGTGAACGCCGACGGGGGCGTCCAGCGCACGGTGTCGAACAACGGGACGGTCGGTCACGTCGCCAAGCGTATCCGCGACTTCACCTATCGTCTGCAAGGGCAGCCGCTAGTCGTGCTCGCTTCTGACGGTCTCGGCACCGGCTGGCGGCTCGACGACTATCCCGGCCTCGCATTGCGGCACCCTAGCCTGATCGCCGGCATTCTTTATCGCGACCACAACCGCGGACGGGACGACGTCACGGTGCTGGTCGCGCGAGGAGTTAGGCCATGACTGTCGTCCCGCAACTGACCGTGGCTGTTATCGAGGAGGCGGACATCATCGCCGCCCGACAGCGGGGTCGGCAACTCGCCGACCTGCTCGGTTTCGATAAGCAGGACCAGACACGCATCGCGACCGCGGTGTCCGAGATCGCGCGCAACGCGCTGACCTATGGCGGGGGCGGCCGAGTTGAGCTCTCGGTGGCAGTCGACGACGACCCTCGCCTGATCGTGCTCGTGCGCGACCGCGGCAGGGGCATCGCCGACGTGGAGAGCATCCTGGACGGCCGCTACCGCAGTGAAACCGGCATGGGCGTTGGCATCGTCGGCACGCGGCGTCTGATGGACGCGTTCGACCTGACCAGCGGTCCGGCCGGCACCACCGTTACCTTCGCCAAGCGTCTTCCGCGCGGCCGCAAGCCTGTTCGCGAGGACTTGCAGCGTATCGGCAGAGCGCTTGCCGCAACAGCAGTCGCCAATCCCCTTTGGGAGGTGCGAACGCAAAACCAGGAGCTGCTGGAGAGCCTCGCCGCGCTGGGCGCGAAGCAGGAGGAGGCGGAGCGGCTTAACGCCGAGCTGGAAAGCACCAATCGGGGCGTGGTGGCGCTGCACGCCGAGCTGGAGCAAAAAGCCTCCGAGCTGGCAGCGCTGAATGCCGCATTGGAGGGGCGTGTCGCGGCGGCGGTGACGGAGTGCCAGCAGGTCAACGATGCGCTGCGCCAGAGCCAGAAGATGGAGGCTGTCGGCCAGCTGACCGGTGGCATCGCGCATGACTTCAACAACCTGCTCCAGATCGTCACGGGCAATCTCGAGCTGCTGCTGCGCGGACTGCCCGACGACGCGGAGCGCCTGCGTCGCGCCGCCAACAATGCCATGGGTGGGGCGGTACGCGCGGCAACCCTGACCCAGCGCCTGCTCGCCTTTTCGCGGCGACAGCCGCTGGCGCCCCGCCCGCTCGATCCCAATCGCCTAGTTGGGGAGATGTCCGATCTGATGCGGCGAACGCTGGGCGAGCAGGTGTCGATTCATGTCGATCTGGCCGGCGATCTCTGGCCGGTCGAGGCTGACGCCAACCAGCTAGAGAACGTGCTCTTGAACTTGGCGGTGAACGCTCGGGATGCAATGGGACCCGGGGGCAGGCTGACGATCACGACCGGTAACACCGTCGTGGGCGAGGCCGATGCCGATAACGACGCACTTCCCGGTCAATACGTCTCGCTATCGGTGTGCGATACTGGCTCGGGCATGTCGGATGAGACGCTGGCGCGTGTCTTCGAGCCGTTCTTCACCACCAAGGAGGTCGGCAAGGGCACGGGGCTGGGGCTCTCCATGGCCTACGGGTTCGCCAAGCAATCGGGCGGGCACTTGCGCATCGAGTCGAGCCTTGGGCGGGGAACGACGGTGACGCTGTTCCTGCCCAGGCTCATCGGACGGCTGCCGGTCGAGCACGTGGATCGGGATCGGGACGGGACGGTCGAACGCGCGTCGAAGGGCGAGACAGTGCTGCTCGTCGAAGATGATGACGGTGTGCGAAGCTACAGCGCCGCCGCGCTTGCTGACCTCGGCTACGCCGTGATCGAGGCCTGCGACGGCGAGGAAGCATTCAGTTACCTCGACGGCACGGGACGCATTGACCTCGTGTTCACCGACGTGGTGCTCACGGGCGCACTAACTGGTCGCGACGTGGCCGATCATGCCCGTAGCGCGCGAGCCGGAACGCCGGTGCTGTTCACCAGCGGTTATGCGCGTGACGCAGTAATCCACGACGGCAAACTTGATGTAGGCGTGGACCTACTATCCAAACCTTTTTCACTATCACAACTCGCTGCACGAATCAGACAGGCTATCGATAGAAAAACGCAGCTCGTTTGAGATCTGGTTGGAAGAGGCAAGCAAAGACCGCTTCCACTGCGCTAAAATCAAAAGCAATCTGACACTGATGGCCAATCGAGATCCTGAAGCAGCGTCTGAATGAGTACCTGCTTTTGGAAAGCAATTGTACGGCGCTAAACGGCGGCTTCTGGGTCAAAGCGGAACTCAGATGCGCCGATGCACTTTTAGTCAATCGCTCTAGTCGCCAGCGTGGAGGGCCTGCCTACCCGCTGTTATCGTCCCACGAGCAGCTAGCTGACCAGCGGCGAGCGGCGGAGTTCAAATGGCCTCGCACGCGTCTTTGATCGCGCCGTATATCCGCTCGAGATCATCGTCGGAGATGCAGTAGGGCGGCATGACGTAGACGGTGTTGCCCAGCGGCCGGAGGAGCAGATCACGCTCGCGAAAGAAGGCGAGCAGCCGTGGCGCTATGCCGGACAGGTAGCCCTCAGCGCCGCCGATCTCGAACGCCGTGATCGTGCCCAGCTGGCGCGCATCGTGGATCGCGGGGTGCGCCGCCAGCGTAGTCAGCCGCTCGGCCTGACGGCGCGACAGGTCGGCAACGCGTTCCAGCACCGGCTCCTCGCGCCAGATGGCAAGGTTGGCGTTGGCGGCGGCGCAGGCGATCGGGTTGGCGGTGTAGCTCGACGAGTGGAAGAACATGCGCCCGCGATCGGTCGACAGATGCGCGTCGTAGATCGGCTCCGTCGCCATCGTCACCGCGAGCGGGATCGCGCCGCCCGTCAGCCCCTTGGACAGGCACAGAATGTCCGGCACGACGCCGGCCTGCTCGCAAGCGAGGAGCGTCCCCGTGCGGCCCCAGCCGGTCATCACCTCGTCGGCGATGAACAACACGCCGTGACGAGCGCAGACCCGCCGCATCTCGGCCAGGGTCGCGGGCGCGTAGATCAGCATGCCACCGGCACCCAGGATCAGCGGTTCGACGATGAACGCGGCCGCTCCGGCGGCGCAAGCGCGCTCCAGTGCATCCAGCGTGTCCTGCTCATGGCCGGCGGCAGGGAAGGGAATCGTCTCCACGTCGAACAGCAACGGCTGATAGGCGCGGTTGAACACGCCGCGCGCGCCAACCGACATCGTCCCGATCGTGTCGCCGTGATACCCGTGCTCGAGCGCCAGGATGCAGTGCCGGGGCTCACCGCGGTGGAGCCAATAGCCAAGCGCCATCTTGAGCGCGACCTCGACGCTGGTGGAGCCGGAGTCGGAGAAGAACACCCGCGTCAGCTCGGGTGGCATCATCGCGCGCAGGCCTCCGGCGAGCGTCTCGGCGGGCTCGTGCGTCCAGCCGGCGAAGATGATCTGGTCCAGGAGCCCCGCCTGCTCGGCGATGGCGGCGCTGATCCGCGGGTGAGCGTGGCCATGCGTCGTCACCCACCAGGAGGAGATGGCGTCGACGATCCGTCTCCCGTCGGAGGTATAGAGGTAGGCGCCCTCGGCACGGGTGACCAGCGGGATCGGCTCGCCCAGCCCGTGCTGCGTGAACGGGTGCCAGATGGGCGAGGCGTTCACCGGAAGTCCCGGAGATCGAAGCCGTCGGCGAACACGGCGGCGAGCGCCTCGGGCGTGAGCCGGGCGAGGCGCGGCAGCCGGCCCAAGCGCCTGATCCCGCCCAACTCAGCGACGATTGCCTCCGAGTCCTCGACCGGCTCGCCGTTGAAGGCGACGCCCAGGATTGGCACGCGGCGGGCGCGCAGAGCCTCGATGGTGAGGAGGCTGTGGTTGATGGTGCCGAGCCCCGTGCGCGCCACCACCACGACGGGGTGGCCCCACTCCGCGAACAGGTCGGCGTAGAGCAGCCGCCGCGTGACGGGCACCAGCGCCCCGCCCGCACCCTCGACCACGAGCCGCCCGGACGTCGCGGGTGGCGTCAGGCGACCTGGATCGATCGCCACGCCGTCCAGCTCGGCCGCGCGGTGGGGTGAGCAGGGCGTGTTCAGCAGGTACGCCTCGGGCAGGACGCGCTCTGCCGGCACGCCGAGCGCGACAACGAGCTCGGCGTCGGCTCCGCCGTCGAGCCCGGACTGTATAGGCTTCCAGTAGCGTGCGCCCAGCGCCGCGGTCAGCGCGGCGGCGAACACGGTCTTGCCGATGTCGGTGTCGGTGCCGGTGACGACGATGGTGCCGGTCGGAGCAGGATGGTCGGTCAAAGCAGATCTCGTAGTGCGGTCGCAAGCGCCGATATGGCAGCCTCGTCGACGTTATTAGTGACAGAGATGCGCAGGCGCGACGTGCCCGGTGTCACGGTCGGCGGGCGGACGCCACGCACGTCGAAGCCGCGCGCCTGGAGCGCCGCTGCAACGTCCATGGTTCGCCGGTCGTCGCCGATGATCAGCGGCAGGATGGGCGAGCCAGTCGCCCTCACGCCGAGCGGGGCTAGTTCGGCCTCCGCATGGCGGATCAACGCAGTGAGCCGCGACCGCCGCTTCGGCTCGTCATGGAGGATGGCGAGCGCGCTCCGCACCGCCTCCGCCATCAGCGGCGAGGGCGCGGTCGAGTAGATGAAGGCGCGACCGCGATTGATCAGGAAGTCGCGCACCACCGTCGGCCCAACGATCAGCGCGCCCTCGCAGCCAAGCGCTTTGCCGCAGGTGTGCAGGGTGACGAGGTTCGCACGGCCCTGCAGCCCCGCTGCCAGCCCGCGACCGTCCGGCCCGAAGATGCCGGTCGCGTGCGCCTCGTCGACGAGCAGCATCGCGCCCTCGCGCTCGGCCAACACGGCGAGCTCGGCCAACGGCGCCTGATCGCCGTCCATGCTGTAGAGGCTCTCGACCGCGATCCAGGGCGTGCCCGCGCCGCCTTCATGTCGCCAGCGGGCGATAGCGTTTTCGGCAGCCTCCGCGTCGTTATGCGCGAACGCGACCCGTTCGGCGCGACCCAGCCGCATGCCCTCATGCGCGCTGGCGTGGATCAGCTCGTCATGGACGAGGAGGTCGCCGCGCTGGGGTAGTGTGGACAGGAGCATTGCGTTGGCTGCGTAGCCGCTGCCCACGAACAGCGCGGCCTCAGCGCCGAAGAAGCGGGCCGCCTCGACCTCGAGCGTTTCGTGCTCCGGTGCGTTGCCGCGGAGCAGCCGCGAACCGCCCGAGCCGATAGCGACGCCTCGGTCGAGCGCATCCGACACCGCGCGACGCAGCCGGGCGGAGCCGGCAAGGCCCAGATAGTCGTTGGACGCGAAGTCCAGGCCGCGTCGGGGCACAAGCACACGTCGGCGCTCCCGAGCTCCAAGCTGTTCCAGGTCCGCCCGCAGGTCGTCAAATCGCATAGGGGACGGCCCTAGCAGCTGGACGACACGACGCCGAGCATGACCCGGGTACTGCCTTTTGCCCGAAAGCCGGTCGTTGGGTGTACTAGGTCAGGAGCAAGCTCAAGCCGAGCTGGAGAGGTGAACGAACGTCCGGAGCTAGGGGGCGAGCGGAGTCCCAAGACCGTCCGCTTCTGGGCCAGATGCGAAGTCCGCGCTAATCAGTGCCCGTGTTCACGCGCCCAGATCACCGCCGTACTACGCCGGTTGACGCCGATCTTCGCGTACAGCCGGGATACGTGGTTGCGCACGGTGTTGCGTGATACTCCGAGACGCTCGGCGATCGCTGGGTCATCCAGTCCCTCGCCGACTAGCCCCAGCACCTCCCGCTCCCGGGCGCTCAGCTCGACGCGGGGCCGTCCCACGGAGCCGGTCGGGTTTCGAAGTTCGGCGACCTTGTCCATCACCGTGCGACTGAACCAGCTCGCATCCTTCATCACCGCCTCCATGGCATCCGCCAGCTCGGTCTCGGTGCGGCGGCGCGCGGTGATGTCCTGCACGAGCCAGACCACGCGATCGCTCCCCAGCCTGCTCGTCCGCTCAGCCGACACGAGGCAGTCGATCGCGCACCCATCGCGGTTCAGCAGCCGTGCGTCCCGCCCGCGGACGCCGCCGCGCTCGTCGACAAGCGCCGCGCACCGATCGCGGTCGACCGGATCCTCCCAGATGGGCAGCTCGGCTAGGGCCTTTCCGACGCTGTCGCCGGACGGGATGCCTGTCAGGCGCGAAAACGCATCGTTGACCTCAACGATGCGCTGCTCCGCGCATTCGGTGACGAACATCGCGATCGGTGCCATCCGGAACACCGCCTCGAAATGCTCCTCGCTCGCGCGCAGCGCCTGCTCCGCGCGGCGGCGATGTTCGAGATCGGCGAACGTCAGGAGCATGCAGGGCTGATCCGCCAGCTCGATCGGTTGGCCGGCCAGGATCACCAGCCGGGTGCCCCCATCGGGGGCCGGCAGCTCCGCCTCCATCTGCGGAATCGTCTCGCCCGCCTCCAGCCGTGACCGCGCCAGCCGCGCCCGGTCCGCGCCGCCCAGCACGTCTATGTCGACGAGGCTGCGACCGACCACGGCGTCGCGCTCGTACCCGGACAGCTCGAGGAAGCCGCGATTGACCTTCACGAACCGGTTGTCGGCCAGTCGCACGATCAGCGCGGGTGCGGGGTTGGCCTGGAACATGGCATCAAACCGGTCCTCTGCCTCGAAGCGGTCGGAGACGTCCTGGAACACAAGCGCGAGGCAGTCCGGATCGCCGCCATCGTCATCCATGACGACATCGCGGACGTGGTGGACCCAGCGCGGCTCGTTCGTGCCAAGCGGCGCGACTTCCACGACCAGGTCCGGAAAGCTCTCCCCAGCTAGGAGGCGCATGATCGGGTACTCGCGTCGGGGTAGCCGGTGATGATTGCGGTATCTGAGGCAGAAGCGCTGGCAGTAGTCGTCCGCGGTCACGCCGAGCTCCTCTAGCCGCGTCACGCCATGCATCGCGAGCGCTGCTGGATTGGCCCAAAGGATCGATCCAGCTGGATCGACCAGAATCACACCCGCGCTGAGCCCGTCGATCAGCTGCCGTAAGTGGCCCAGTGTGGTGCCTGATAGAGCGGTGGAAGTGCTGACGGTCATGGCTGCTCCAGCGCGGGGACGACCGATCGAGTTCCAGGCCCGGCTGTTACGTCGGGTAAATCGGCTCACTTCGCTGATGCAAATGCATCAGTGACGGCGTGGCGCCAGTCGGGCCCAAACTGAACCGACTAGTCCACATCTCCGTTCATTGCGCGGACCTCGAAGGCGGGATCAGCGCGTGAACGCTGCTGAAGCCGGGTGTGCGTATCGGGACGGTGGCGTGAAGCGCTGACGAGGTCCTCCCAACACTCGGCGTTGTATTGAACAAGGGAGAACCATCGTGAACCTCATCATCCTTCTCATTGTGGGCGGCATCATCGGCTGGGTCGCCAGCTTGATCATGCGGACGGACGCGCAGCAAGGCATCCTGCTCAACGTGGTCGTCGGGATCGTCGGCGCATTGCTGGCGGGCTTTCTGATCACGCCGCTGGTCGGAGGCGCATCAATCACAGACGGCGCGCTCAACATCACGTCGATCCTGATCTCGCTGCTTGGCGCGGTCGTGCTGCTCGGGATCGTCAATCTCGTGCGTCGCGGCAGCGTGCGCTGATGCCGTCCAGGGCGGTGGTTAGTTCCTGACCGCCGCCCCCAGACTGCATGCTGATCGCCAGCGGTCGGCATAGTCGATGGTCGACGAGCATTCGCCCGCGGAGGGCTGCCAGCATCCAGCTTTAATCGTCAAGCTATGGAGAGACCCATGGGAGGTCGTCCGATCGTGCTCGGTCCGCAGCGCGTTCAGATTCTCCGAATGCCGTCCAGGGCTTTGCCGGTGGAACTCCGACCGACCCGACTGCGCGACAGCAAGGGTCGGTTCGGGAAGGGTCAGGCGCAACGTCCGCCTTCCTGGATAGTTGACGAGGCACGGCAGCGGCAAGCTGCCTGTCGACCCTGCGCCCTCCGATCACCACCGTCCAGAATGGAGCATCCAATGTCCACGCCCGAAGACCTGAAGGATCTGTACACCGACGAGCTGAAGGACCTCTGGTCGGCGAACGACCAGATGAAGCGCGTGCTCAAGAAGATCGCCAGTAAGGCGTCGGACGCCAAGCTGAAGGACATGCTGGCGCACTCGGTCGAGGGGATCGACAAGCATACGGCCTTGGTGAAGGAACTCATCGCCGGTCAGGACGAGAAGGTCTCCAAGGAGCACTGCAAGGGAATGGAGGGCTTGGTCGAGGAAGCGACCAAGCACGTCCTTGAAGAAGGTCCGAAGAAGGGGCCGCTACTCGATGCCCTCATCATCGCGCAGTACCAGCGCATGACACACTACGGCATCGCCGGGTTTGGCACGGCCGCGGCCTACGCAGAGGCGCTTGGCCTGTCCGACGACACGACCAAGCTCAAGGATGCCACTAAGGAGATCTACGGCGGCGACGAGTACATGAACAGGCTCGCCGAGACGACCGTGAATCTTCAGGCTGCGGACGCCTGAACTGGCGCGCCGTCGGCTTCGACAGGGTCGGCGGCGCCTCGAGTTTCATAGCCCGACGAGTGATTTGGCAGTCGCCTCGATCGACTCAGATACGAACTCGCGACCTCGATGGACGTCCGATCCAGGGTGGCATGTGAGGCGGTTTACCGTCGGCCTCTGAGTCTTCCCGGTCCAACAGCTCAAGGAACGGAGGTTCGCCACGTGGCCTCGTTCGGCTAACACTAGCCACTCAGCTAGCGGCGACCCGCGAATTCACCCGGCCGAACAGTTCCGTCGCGCTTCGGGTGGCTTAGGTGAGAACGATGCTTCAGCGAAAACCGGGGTGGGGCTTGATCTCGCGTTGGCGTCAGCAGCGGCTATGCTCCTTCAATGTGTAATCGATTCCGGATGACAGCCAAGCAGGCCGAACTTGCAAGCCGCTATGGCGTAGCTGCACCCTACCCTGAGGACCTCACGATCCCGCCGCCCGAGCTGTTTCCCGATCGCCCATCGTGGATCGTCCGTCAGGACGGCAGCGCGCGCGTGCTGGACGTGGCGAGCTGGGGCTTTCCGACCCAGGTTCGCGGCGCGAGCGGAAAAATGCTCGAGAAGAGCATCACGAACGTGCGCAACCTCTCAAGCCCGTTCTGGCGTTCGGCTCTGGGTAACCCCGAACGACGGTGCCTCGTGCCGTTCACTAGCTTCAGCGAGTACGGGCCCGGGCCGAAGGGCGGCAAGCCACTATACTGGTTCGACGTGCCCTCGCGCCCGATCGTTAGCTTCGCCGGTATTTGGCGTCCGCTGAGCGACGGTGGCAGAGCGTACGCGTTCCTGACCACCGAGCCGAACAGCGTCGTCGCGCCGATCCATCCCAAGGCCATGCCGGTCATCCTGGACGACGAAGGCGAGGAGCGTTGGCTTGCTGGCGAACTCGGCGAGTTGGTCGCACCCTTCCCGGCGCAGCTGATGAAGGTTGAGCGGCACGAGCCTAAACCGAAGGGTTCACCCGATGAGGAGTTCACCCAAGGCGGCGACGCCGTGGCCGAGCGCGATTAGCGTAGGAGCACCAGGATTCAGCGCCTCGGTTCTGAGCGACGTGGGCCGGTGCAGCCTCACGCCGACGCCTCGGGTGATCGGACTGCGTCCAGGTGCGAGGCGATCTCGCGCCACCGCGCCACGCCCGCCGAAGCGTTCCTGGCCTCAAGGTCGCGGATGCGCTCTTCGATGTGCGCCTGGGCGCCCTCGCCATACAGGCGATCCACCGCCAGTGCCTCGGCCCATCGCTCGGTCGCCCAGGTCAGCACCGGCGAGCGCTCCAAGCGACGTCGGCGCAGCCTCCTAGCTGTCGCGTCCCGCAATCCAAGAACTGCGGCGTAGAGACGTTTCGGCTCATCTGCTGGTGTTTAACAGGGCGGAGACGGGGCAGTGATCAGACGGGTGCTCCGCCTCGGGTATGCCGTAGGTGTACTCCCGAAAGCCGCCTGGGACGGCCCGCGCCGCGGCGGGCGCGTTCAGCACGACGAAGTCGATGAACTCGCGGTAGCGAGACTTGCAGGTCGCGCCCGCCGAGCCGCTCGCCAGTGACAGATCGGAGGCGGTCGGGTCACCATCGTCGATATCGGCAAAGACGAGATCGCCCTTGCTCGCGAGCCGACGATTAAAGTCACCGAGCACTAAGGCCGGGGTACCTGCCGCGCCGCGCTCGTCGATCCAACGCTCCAGAACCGGCACTTGGCGGAACAGCGTGTCGCAATCCCGGTCACTCGGCGCGCGACCCGAGTTGCACCCGGACTTCAGGTGCACAGCAAGCATACGCATCGGTGCCGGCGTGCGGATTGTGACGTCGACGCCCGCGCGAAGGCCTGCGTTGCCGAGCCCCAGTTCGGTCAGGTCCGGGTTCCGGGCGTACGGTACACCGCGCCGGATCGCGAAACCGACCTTCTGCGCGCGGAGTGTCTGGCCCGGTACGCCGCGGCACCCGCCTCGCGCGCCCGCATCGTCGCGCTCCTCGATCAAGACTTCGTAGCGATCGGGCGTGAACACGCGTTCGGCGGCCGCCTTGGACTCGACTTCCTGGAACGCGACCACGTCGGCACCGAGCGCGTCGGCGTGGCGCCTGAGCTCGGCATAGTCGGCCTCCTGCCTCGGCCGGCAGCCCTCGCCATCGCGCTCGGCGAGGTGCTCGACATTCCAGCTCGCTACCTTGAGCTGGGCGGAGATGTCCGTGGACGCAGTGGAACCGCCACCGTTCGACTGCGAGCCAGGCAGGGTGCACCCCGCCAAACATAGGGCGGAGACGGCGAACAGGGTCAGGTGGTTTTGCATGCTGTGTTTCGGGCTCTCTGGCGTGCGTTGGGCTGATCAGTTCGCGAACGGCTCGCGCTCGGAGGTGAGCCCGGCCGCGATGATTGCGTCGGCGAGTGCCGGAAAGTAGCGCATTCCGACAGCGGACGCCTCGCCGAGCCAACCCGCCTCATCGTCGATCCGTGCTTCCAGCCAGGCGCGGGCGCTCGGGGTCAGCGGCGTCACGAGCGCGATCCCGCCGCTCCGTTCCGCCAGGAAGCCGACACCCGCCTTGCGGGGCGCGGTATGCCGCAACAGTGGATTGGCGTCGATCATGGGCGTTCATCGCTGGGGCACACGATCCATGCAAGGCCGCCCTCGGCGCTAAACTATCCGCCTTTCAATGCGCGGTGGTGCCCGCGTTCAGTTCCGCCTCCTTCAGCCGTCGCGCCTCGCGCGTCAGGCGCAGCAGCTCCTTGCCCGCGGCTTCCGCCGTTCGCCTCATGCCCATCGGTGTTCGGCACTCCGGAGCGGGCTCGATCACGGATGCCAGGATGGAGATCAGGGCCACGGCCAGTTCGGGCGCCGGCACTTCTGTCCAGCCTGCCTCGTTCAGCCGGTCGGAGGCGACCTGGGCGACCGAGCCCTGCATGGCGGCGATGAGCCGTTCGACCAGCGGTTCGTCGACCTGCTCGAGCCACAGACGATCAGCGTTCACAGGCTTCTCCGAGCTATAATCAGCGCTGAAGCGGCGCAGCAGTTCGCACGAGCGTGTTCTTCACGCGATCGAGCCATCTCTTCAAGCTCTGGTCGCGAGGCCGGGCGTGCGCCAAGGTGTCGGCATGCGATGGACTGATACTGCCCGCGCGGCTTGGAGAGGCCAGCCAACCGCCGCGAGCAGATTAGTTGCCGCGGTCGCGCTGGCGCTGACGGCGCTCCTCGGCCCCGCAGCGGAAGCGCGCGGGCAGGCGGAGCTGCATACGTTCCACTGTCTCCACGGCTGCCCGGTCGGCGCGCCCGCGATCGACGACATCGTCGTGCGCGAGATCTACACGCTGGCGTCGAACGACCTGACCAAGATGGCTGACTGGGTCGCGTACCGAGTCACACCGCAAACGATCGGGAAGTCGGGCGACCGGAACTGGCAGCCCGACCCGTGGCTGGATCCGGAGGAGGCGCTCGAAGAGGCCGATTACGAGGGAGCCCCGACCGCGCTCGGCATCGACCGCGGCCATCAGGCACCGCTGGCCGCCTTCTCGGGGACGCCGTTCGCGGCGGACACGAACATCCTGTCGAACATCACGCCCCAGGGTTCCGGACTGAACCAGGCGCCGTGGCAGCGTCTCGAAGCCCGCGAGCTGACGCTCTCGCAGCTGGAGAACGGGGCCGTCTATGTGCTCACCGGCCCGCTGTTCGAGCGCGTGATGCCGGCGATGCCCAGGGCGGACGAGCGGCACCGCGTACCTTCGGCCTATTGGAAGGTGATCGCCACGGCCGACGGCCGGATCGCGTCATTCATCATGGACACGGCAGCGCCGCGGTCGCTCAACTATTGCGCGGCTCGGGTCACGATCGACGAGGTCGAGCTGCGGAGCCGGCTCCTGCTGTTCCCGCGGCTGGCCAAGCGCGAGTTCCGCGACCTCTCCCAGGCGCTGGGATGCGCCGCGTAATCTGAGTTCGTCTCGATCAGCGACTGGCGACGACGCGCGGCCTGGGCTCGAAGTTGCCCAGCGTCTCCTCGCGCTCGATGATCTCCTGGATGTGATGCTTGATCCGCTGCGCCACGAAGCGCGCCGCCAGATGACCCCAGCGCGGATTAACGCGGTCCAGATCGTCACCGATCTCCGCCACGAGCGCTTCAGGCAGCGCCTCGATCAAGGTCTCCAGGAAGCTGGACAGGCCGGACTCGGACCACTCAACGGCGAGGTCCGGCCGCTGGAACAAGGCCAGCGTGATCGCGCCGCGCGCGGGCAGCTCCACCGCCTTCAGGATCGAGAGCGCCTCGTCGAGTTCGACCGGACGTTTCCCGGCGATGGTGCGGCTGAGCTGGTCTTTGCTCAATCCCGCGCGCGCGGCGATCTCGCGTTGCGAGATAGGAGAGTGCTCAAGCAGCCCGGCCACTAAGGCACCTAGATTCACGGTGGCGGGCGGGCCTGAGCCCGTGTCGTTCAGCATTGCGACCACTCCTTTTCTCCTGCCCAGCGCGCGCCCAGTACGCGAGTCGCTAGGAAAACAAAACAGGAACATCCTAGCCCGACGGAGAACGTACGCAATGCCGCTCCGATCCGGCGGCGACCCGAATCGGATCATGACAGCTGCAAATGTCTGATTCGCGAGCGGCTTCGCAGTTCTCGCGACCGAGGGCGGTGTCCGCGTCATCGTCGTCGCGCAGAAAAGGAAATTTCCGTTCGGTGATCGCGACGATCGGCGCGAGCCGTACCTTCAACGGCGGCAACCGTTCCTGAAAAGTTCCTTTACGTTGAGTTCGGTTGGCCCGCCGCTTCAAGCCTGAGTCGTGGCCACCGAACGGGTGGTCGCGACAACGCTCGGAGACCTCTCGATGAACACCCTCGCGCTCTCGAACCCCCGGCGGCGGCTCGGCCGCGCCGCCGACTATGTTATTCCCGGCCTCACGCTGCTCGCCGTCGCGACGGCGGCCCAGGCCGGCGCCGACGCAACTTTCGGCCCCGCGCTCGAGCGGTTCACCGATTTCCTGGAGGGCTCAGGCGGCAAGATCATTGCGGTCCTCAGCCTCGCGGGCGGCATCATCGGCATGGCCTCGGGCCGTTTCAGCCTCGGCCAGGTCGCGATCCCCGTCGCGGTCGGCATCGGCGTCGGCACCGGCGTGCCGATCGTCACCTCCACCGTCACCGCGATCATCTGATCGCTGCAGGGACGGAGTGGCGCGATGACGGACAAGTATCTGGTGCCCCGGCGGCTCGACGATCCCGAGCTCATCGGCCTGTGGACCCTGGACGAGTTCCTGGGGCTGGCAGGGCCGTTCGCCTGGGGCATCTTCACCCAGCATATCATCCTCGGCCTCCTTGGGGCCGGTGGAGCGTGGTTCGCACTGCGAAAGGCAAAAGCAGGGCGAGCCTCGTCTTGGGCCATTCACGCGGCCTATTGGTATCTGGGCGAGAGCTTCGTCCGGCTTCGCGTCACCCCGCCCTCCCACTGCCGCCGCCTGGCCGGCTGAGGAGGACCCATGCTGTCCGACATCGCACATCAGCGCACCCAGTCGCTGCTCCGCCAGCGCAAGGTGCTGCTCGTCGCCGCAGGCGCGTCGTTCCTGGTCAATCTCGCGCTGGTCTCGTCCTTGAGCACCCGCGACCGCGAGGTGATCCTCCAGCCCGTCAACACGCGGCCGCTGACGCTCAGTTCGGCCGGCGTGTCCGCCGACTATCTCGAGCTCGTCACCCGCGACGTTGCGCTGATGCTGCTCAACCGGTCGCCGACCGCGCTCGACTATTGGATGGAGCAGATCCTGAAGGTCGCTGATCCGTCCGCTTATGGGGGGCTCCGGGCCGAGCTGGTCAAGATCGTCACCGAACAGCGCGGCTCCGACCTGAGCCAAGCTTTCGTGATCACTGGGCTGACTGTCGATCCCAACGGCCTGACCTCGACGGTCGACGGCGATCTCAAGACCTTCGTCGGCGGGCAGGTGATCGCCAGCGACAAGAAGCGGTTCCGCTTCGGCTGGCGGTACGTCGGCCTTCGACTCTCGCTTCTGAGCTTCGCGCTCGTCCCCACATCCAAGGAGGCGTCCCTGTGATCGCCGTCGCTCCCGCCTGGCTCTTCGGGGCCGGATCCATGTCGCTCGCGTTCGGCGCGACCCGCCCGCGCGATCTCGTCCTCAAGCCGCTCGGCTGCGCGATGATCGGGGCGGCGCTGATACTGGCCGCGTCGTCGGCCACGGCCCAGCAATACCGGCAGGCCGCGGACAATGCGGAGGTCGCGTGCACCGTGTCGTCGCGCGAGCTGACCCGCGTCAGCCTGATCGGCGATGCGTTCGCCAGCGTCAGCAAGATCACGACCGGCTACCCGTATAACGATTTCACCGTCACCAACGAGCCGGTCCGCGGCGACATCTACCTTTCGGTGCCTGAAGGGTTCGCGCCCGGACGTCTGAGCTTCTTTGCGACGACTAAGAAGGGCTTTGTATACAAGTTCGCGTGCGCGGTGGGCGGGGCGGACGCCGAGCAGGTGTTCGTCTCGAACCCAGCGATCGCGGGCGACCAGGCGCAAGCCTGGGAGGCCAAGTCGACCCCGCGCGACGCCGCGATCCGGCTCATCCAGGCCATGGCCGCGGGCCGCGCGCCCGACGGCTACCAGCTGCGCCAGGTCGCGGGTCCACCCACCCATGTCGGCGAGCTCAGAGTTCAGCTCGTCGCCGAGTATCGCGGCGCGCGGCTGCGTGGCCGGACGCTGCGGATCGACAACCGGTCGGCGAAGCCGGTCACGATCGACCCCGTCCGGATCACGCCATCGGGCACGCTCGCGATCAGCGTCGGCGCGCGGGAGCTGCCCGCGGGCGGCGCCACCACTGTCCACCTCGTCCAAGACGGGGGTGCGGGCGCATGACCGACCTGACCACCGGCCCGGCGCGCGATGCGGCCGGAACCCAAGGCGACGCGCTCGGCGCGCTCAACGCCAAGACGAAGGCGCGCCAGCGCGTGCTGCTGCTCGGCGGCGGCGGGACGGCGGCGCTGCTCGGGCTCTGGTTCGCGTTCGGCGGCACCGACGGGCCGAGCGCGTCGACCAACGCCGCCCAGCGGATCGAGACCGACGGCATCGTCAATCGCGACCTGAGCCAGAAGGAGTTCGTCGCGATCTACGGCAACCGGCTCGACGCGCAGGCGCGCCAGCTCAAGGCGCTGGAACAGGCCAAGGCGGCCCCGCCCGAGGTCCAGGCCAAGCTCGACGCGCTCGCCGCCGAAAACCAGGCGATGAAGGTCGATGGCGCGCGCACGATCGACGCGCTCACCCGCGAGAACGGAACCCTGCGCGGCGACCTGACGCGCGCGCAGACGGCACCTCCGCCGCAGGTGCCGATGCCGATCTATGGCGGCCGCGATCCATCGATCCCGTCGGGCTCGCCGTTATCGCCGGACGGGTCTGCGGACCTGAACGGCCCCGCGCTGGCGCCCCCCGTCGAGCGGCAGGTCAAGACGCTCTCCTTCTCCGTAGGTGCGGGCGAGGGCGTGGCCCAGGCCAAGTCGGGATTGCGGGCGGGCCGCCCGCAGGCGCCCCCGATCGAGGTCGAGGACAGCCCCGACTATCTGCCGCCGAACAGCTACGCGCCCGCGCGCGTCATTGTCGGCGTGGACGCGTCGGCGGGGGTGTCGAGCCAAACCGATCCGTTGCCGGTCGTGCTCAGGATCACCGGACCCGCACGCTCGGTCGTCAAGGACGGCAAGCTGCTGACCACGCGCATCCAGGGCTGCGTCGTCAACGGCGCGGCCCGCGGCGACCTCTCGGCCGAGAAGGTATATGTGAAGCTCGCCAAGATGACCTGCGACCAGCCCGGCGGGCGCGTCGCGGTGAGCGAGGTCAAAGGCTTTATCAGCTTCGCCGGCAAGACCGGGGTGCGCGGCCGCGTGGTCAGCCGCGAAGGCAACCTCGCCTCCCAGGCGCTGATCGCCGGCATCGTCGGCGGCTTCGGTCGCGGCTTCTCGGTGAACGCGAACAGCTTGTTCTCGGGGCTGACGTCCGGTGCCGACGGCAACCGGCCATCCCTGTCGGCGGGCGACATTGTCCAGGGCGGGCTCGGCCAGGGCGTCGGCGACGCCGCCGACAGCGTGTCGAAATATCTGATCGAGCGGGCCGAGCAATACCAGCCCGTGATCGAGATGCCGACCGGCATCGATGTCGAGATCGTCTTTCTGGACGGCGTTTACGTGAGGAACTCCCAATGATTTCTGCAAGCAATCCGCTTGGCCGCGAGCTGGCCAGGCTCAAGCGCCACGAAGGCGCGGCGTTCTGGACGCTGGTGGCGAGCGCCTCGCTGGGCCTCGGCATGGGCGCCGGCGTCACCGTCAACGCGGCCCGGGCCGCGGTGCCGGCCGTCGCCTCGCTTGATACGGGGCTGGTGCGGACCGCGCTCAAGCTGCGGCTGCCGCGCACGCCCATAGACGCGATCAACTGCGCCAAGTTCGGCGGGCTGTGCGAGGTCGTGGCCGGCACCACGCTGTTCTATGTCGACCGGACCGCGCGGTACCTGATGATCGGGCGGCTCTACGACATGGAGGCGCGCGCCGACCTGACCGCCGCGCGGCTGCTCGAGCTCAACCCCGACCTGCTCACTGCGGGCGCGGCGCGCAAGCAGGCGGCCGGGGAGGACGGACCAGCACAGCCGTCGGCTCCGACCAAGGCCGTGCGCGTGAACCTGTCCGAGCTGCCGCAGGGTGGCGCGATCCGCTGGGGGCCGGTCGGCGGCCCGAAGCTGACCGTGCTGAGCGACTTCGAGTGCGGCTATTGCCGCAAGCTCACCGCCGAGCTGATGAAGCTGGGCGCGCGCGTCGAGGAGCGCCCGATCTCGATCTTCGGCGCGGATAGCCGGCGCAAGGCGGAGGCCGTGCTGTGCGCCGCCGATCCGGTCGCGGCGCTGCACGCCGCCTATGACGGCCGCACGGTCGGCCGGTCGGGCAAGTGCGACGTCTCCGGGCTGGACGCCAACGAGGCGTTCGCGCGCAAGCATGGTTTCATTGGCACGCCCGTGATCATCCGAGCCGACGGCGCCGTGCTCGAAGGCTTCCGTCCCGCGACGGTTCTGAAGGCGTTCGCCGCTGGCGGGGCGGCATGAGCCGGGGCTCCTCGCTCTTGCTCCTGACGGCGAGCGTCGCCGCCACGGGCTGCGCCACGCTTAGCGGGAACGTGAAGGGCGACTTCGCCTGCCGCGCCCCTTCCGGGACATGCCGGCCTATGACGGCGATCGACGCGACCGCTATCGGCCAGCTCAGCGCTGGCACCGAGGACGGTCCGGCCTTGGCCGACGTACCGGCCCGGGGCAGGGCCGTGACCCTAACCGGCACGCCGCTCCGGACGGGCGAGCGGATGCTCACCATCCTGCTGCCAGCCCATGTCGACGCATCCGGCGTGCTCCATGACGCCGCGACCGTCCACGCCGTCGTCGAACCGGCCGGCTGGACGTCGATGTCGGGCACCCAGACGCAGACTCCCTTTCCTGAGTTCTCGCGCAGTTCCGCCCCTTCCTCGCTGCGCGAGGCGATCGCCGGGGCTTCGGCTCCGGCGATCGAGGGGCTCGAGTTCCCTCCTCGAGCCCCTCTATCTTTCCAGTCCGACGGCTCGGCGCTGTCCTCGGTCCAGCCTGCCGCGCCTTCGGCCGCGGCGGTCGCCGCCGCTCGGGCCGGTCACCGGATCGGGCAGGGTGCGCCGAGCCAGCCTCTGCCTGGCGCGAGCGGCGAACGCTCAGCACCGCTCCTGCCACGCGGGAAGGTGATGCTGCGCCAGGGCGACAGC